>Ga0209347_1002160_pt1 | contig 27209 bp, 22 predicted proteins | sample AutmiccommuBRH23_FD_187382 | JGI IMG/M metagenome (GOLD analysis project Ga0209347, IMG submission 187382) | Deep subsurface microbial communities from Mt. Terri, Switzerland - Autotrophic microbial communities BRH/23 (SPAdes) (version 2) | ecosystem: Environmental > Aquatic > Deep subsurface >...
TATGGTAAATCTTCATCAACATTATCATTCCCCCCAAACCTTCCGGAATCGGTATTTAAAACAACCTTGTATTTTCCCGGCCCCAGCGCAATTCCATAGTCGGTAAATGAGCGTGTTGGATTAAAATTATAGACACAAAGAAATAAACCTCTGTGGTAAGCCAGCACCTGGTCGGGTTTATTTTCCAATACGAGATCAACCGAAGGAATTGAAAGGAGTTTATGCTCCTTTATAAAATGAATCATTTCCCTGTCAAAATCATAAAGCCAGTGAAATTTTAACTCCGGATCTTCTGAAATATTCCATAAACGGCGGCAATACCTGTATGACCAGCCATTGCCTTCCCTCGGGAAGTCAATCCATTCAGGGTGGCCAAATTCATTGCCCATGAAATTAAGATATGCCCCTCCTGCTGTTGTGGCAGTTATCAGTCGTATCATTTTATGCAGTGCAATACCCCTGTCGACAAGTAAATTCGGTTGATCTTTTCGCATGCTGAAATACATTTCCTTATCGATCAACCTGAAGATAATGGTTTTATCTCCAACAAGTGCCTGATCATGAGATTCGGCATAGCTTACTACATTCTCGTCAAGCCTTTTTGATGTGAGACTGTAGAAAATATCACCCACACTCCAGTCATCATCTGATTTTTCTTTGATAATCTTAATCCAGTAATCGGGAACTCCCATTGCCATGCGGTAGTCAAAACCAATACCTCCTGAACTAATCGGGACTGCCACACCAGGCATGCCACTCATATCTTCAGCGATTGAAATTGAATGTGGCTTTACCTGTTTAACCAATTTGTTGGCCAGAGTTAAGTAAGTGACTGCTTCCTGGTCCACATTGCTGCCAAAATAGTCATGATAACTGGAAAAAGCTTTCCCTAAACCATGATCAAAATAAAGTATACTGGTTACACCGTCGAACCTGAAACCATCAAAGTTGAATTCCTCCAGCCAGAACTTGAGATTGGACAGAAGAAAATGAATCACCTCATTCTTGCCATAATTAAAAAGATACGAATCCCAGGCCGGATGTTCTCCCTTTCCACCTTCATGAAAAAACTGATATCTTGTTCCATCATATTTTCCAAGTCCTTCTACTTCATTTTTGACAGCATGTGAGTGCACGATATCCATGATTACAGCCATACCCATGCCATGTGCCTCATCAATCAGATGTTTTAACTCATCAGGTGTGCCAAAACGTGATGATGGTGCAAAAAAACTTGTTACATGATAACCGAAACTGCCATAATAAGGGTGTTCCGGTATTGCCATCAGTTGTACAGTATTATATCCATTTGCCTTTATACGTGGCAGCATCAACTCCCTGAACTCATTATATGTGTGAATTCGTTCTTCTTCACCAGCCATACCGATATGTGCTTCATATATCAGCGGAGGTTCTCCTGTACCCTTAAAATCATTGTTCTTCCATTTATAGGGTTGTTCAGGACGCCACACCTTTGCATTGAAAATATGTGTTTCCGGATCCTGGACCACATAATTTGCCCATGCTGGAACACGTTTTCCGAAATCAAGTGCCCAATGAAGCGATAATGCATACAAATCTTTGTGGTGCAAACCATCATGCGAAAGCAAAAGTTCCCACACTCCATTCCCCAGATGAGAAAAAGAATATTCCGGCTGTTCTTCCCAATTATTAAAAACTCCCACAAGAAAAATATGTGTTGCATTGGGTGCCCATTCTCTCATAACCCATCCACTTTCTGTTCGATGTAAGCCAAAGAACAGGTGCCCGCTGGCAAACTCATAAAGTGAACTTTCCCCTGCAAGTTCATTTTCCTTTTTATGTGCAGCTTCAATTCTTTGAATGATAGCCTCCTCAAAAGGCTGGAGCCATGCGTCATCCTGAATTAATTTCGGAAGATTCTTTATCATTATCTTTTTTCAATAAAGATAGAGAATCGCACATGAATGGTCAATGGATTATGTCAAAAAATTACTATATGAACCGGATACACACTAATTATTAGACTTTAATCTTCACTTTGAATAAATTCCGGTAAAAACTTCAAACTGTCATTACTTCTTTTTTTTGAATATCCCTCTCACCGACTGCCAAACGTTCTTTTTTTTCTTTTCAGGTTCAGGAGATTGTATTTCCTTTAATTTCTCTTCTTTACTCTTTCCTGCAAACAACTTTTCAAAAAAGAATTCATTCCTTTCAAGCTCCAGCATCTCCCTGTAAGGGGGTAATTCAAGATCAGCTAAGAGATCATCATTCAAATCAGGAAATTTTGCCGTCTGATGGCTTTTAAATTCGGGATCATTGTAAAGGGTTCTGAAGAACCTGCCTACAATAGGCAAGGCAGTATGTGAACCCTGTCCCAGGCTGCTGCTTCTGAACCTGATGCCAGGCTCTTCTCCTCCTACCCATGAACCCGTCACCAGTTTGGGCGTAAGGCCAACAAACCATCCGTCAGCATAATTTTGTGTCGTGCCGGTTTTTCCTGCAAAATCACCCCTTATGTTATAGGTCGACCTGATTCTTGCCCCTGTGCCGTTAAGAATTGCTTTTTCAAGCATATGAGTAATTATTTGACAGTTTACCTCATTCAGCCTGGTTTGCTGAAAAGGAGGTCGTTCAAATTCTTCCTGCAGCTGATTCTTTGAATCTGAAACAGACTTCAGATAATAAGGTTCTACCTTGATACCACTGTTGACCAGGGTGGCATATGTATAAAGAAGGTTTTTCAGGCTTTCTGAATTTACTCCCAGGGCAATGGAAGGCACTGCCGGTAAGTCTGCATCCATACCAAGCTCTTTTAAAGTTTCAATTGCATTGGGAATTCCCGTTTTCATGAGAATGTCAACTGTGACTGTATTTACCGATTGAGCAAGTCCTCCTTCCATGGTATAATATCCTTCATGAATCCCATTGAAATTTGAGGGTGCATAATTATCGTATTCTTCATATACCGTTTGCTGGGCAGGATAGTAATCGAAGGGACTTAATTTATTTTCTAAAGCTGCCAGAAAAATAAAGGGTTTAATTGTGGATCCAACCTGGCGTTGCGACAGCACCCGGTCATATTTAAAAAACCTGAAATCGATTCCTCCAACCCAGGCTTTTATATCCCCTGACACCGGATCCATAGCCAAAAAACCGGCATTTAAAAGTTTCAGGTAATATTTAATGGAATCAAGGGGGGTGGTTTCCACCTCTTTTAAACCATCCCAGGTAAAAAGGGATGTTGTAATTTTTTTACTGAATGCTTCATCAATTTCCTGTTGTGTTTTTCCAGCTGCGGTCATCTTTTTGTACCTTTCTGAACGCTGTATAGCCCTTTGAAGTATATTGCCGTTTGACCTCCATGGTTCTGCATCAGCCCAATGTTTATCGAATTCTGACTGTAAAATTTTCATGTGTTCCAACACTGCCTGATTGGCATATTGCTGCATAGAAGCATTAATGGTGGTCACTATACGTAATCCATCGGTATATAAGTTCCAGGGTTCCCCGTTCTCCTTTTTATTGTTTGCACACCACCTCAATAACTCAGGCTTTAACATTTCAAGGAAATAGGGGGCTGGACCTTCATTGAATGAAATCCTCCTGTAACTGAGTTCTAAAGGTTTTTCACTGTATAACTTTCCCTGTTCTTCGGTAAGGTATCCGTTTGCCACCATCTGTGAAATTACAACATTTCTTCTTTGTTGTGAACGTTCAGGATATACTCGTGGATTATAGCTGTTGTTGGCCTTCAACATGCCAACGAGCACTGCCGCCTCATCAACAGACAGATCGGCCGGTTTCTTGCTGAAAAACCTTTCGGCTGCAACTTCAATACCAAATATATTTTCGCCGAAAGGAACAGTGTTCAGGTATAAAGTAAGAATTTCTTCCTTCGAATGAATCCGCTCAAGACGATATGCAATAATAACTTCCCTGAGTTTATTCACAGGAAGTGAAAGGACACCCACATTATTCCGGGGGAAAAGGTTTTTTGCAATCTGCTGACTTAAAGTACTGCCACCCCCCGAACTTTTATCCATCAGCAAAATTGTCTTGACGAGCACCCGGGCAAGTGCAACTTCATCAATCCCCCGGTGCTCATAGAAACGCGCATCCTCAGTGGCAATGAGTGCATCTATTACATTTTTAGATATTTCATCTATGGTAACATTGCTCCGGTTTTCGATGTAATACCTGCCCAGCAGCTTGCCATCTTCTGAAAAAACTTCTGAAGCTTGTGGGTTGTTAATTTTATTTAGCTGTGCTGATGTCGGAACATGGCCTGTTAATCCAAAAAATACTGCCAGAAAAAACAATAAAAAAAGAACAACACCTGTAATGACCAATATTCCTCCAAACCTTAAGATTCTTCTTTTTGTTTGATGATGCTTCTGCTTCTTGTTGCCAACGGATTTCTTTTTATCGGATGGGCTTAAATATGATTTTTTTGATGATGTATTCAATTTCTGTAATTTTGTGTACTATAACGTGACAGTGGGCCTGTAATATTGCATTTATCCATCATAATTTGCGGATTTATCTGATTTCTCAAATGTCATGCCGCAAACTGAAATCTTAGTGTTATTATTTCCGGCCTATAAATAAAGTCAGGGGCATAGTTAGTATTTGGTATTCAAACGTTTGCTTCATCAACATAATTGATTATAAAAGTTAATTGTTAATTTTGTCTGCTTAAAAAAAACAGTAAATGAAAAAACCTGGATTTACAACTGTTGCTCTTAACGTTCCTTTCAGAAAAAAAGATCCACATGGAAGCCTGCAAATGCCACTTTACGAATCAGTTGCTTATGAATTTGAATCAGCAGAACAAATAGAAGCCAATTTTAAGGGGGAATATATAGCCCATGTTTACTCACGGTCTTCAAGTCCGACAGTTGAATATTTTGAGATGAAGCTGAAGGAACTGACTGAAAGTCATGCAGTGCTTGCAGTAAGTTCCGGGATGGCAGCTATAGCTGACACCATTATGGCTGTTGCAAGATCGGGAGATAACATCATTTCGGGGCACCAGCTTTTTGGACACACTTATGCACTTTTTACCCAAACATTTGCAGATCTTGGTCTCGATTTCCGTTTTGCCAGTTTTAAACACCCACAGGAAATTGAAAAGCTGATAGATAGTAAAACCAGGGCTCTGTATTTTGAAACAGTAACGAATCCTCAACTTGAAATAGCAGAAATTGAGACTCTTGCTGAAATTGCCGGCAGGAACGGCCTCATTCTGATCGCTGACAGCACACTCACTCCTCCTAATGTTTTTAAGGCAGGCCAGTTTGGTGTAAACATAGAGGTAGTTTCTTCTACTAAACATCTTTCAGGCGGGGCTACATCATTTGGTGGTGCCATTATAGACCATGGAAGCTATAACTGGAAATTAAATCCAAATTTTTCTGCATATACCGAAAAATTTGGAAACAATGCGTTTATTGCCAGGTTACGAAAAAATATATATAGAAATACCGGGGGCAGCATGACTCCTCAAACAGCAAAATTTATGATTCAAGGACTTGATATACTGGAACTGAGGGTGGAAAAATGCTATCAAAACTGCATGCTTTTAGGAGAGTATCTCAAAAGCCATCCACGAGTCAGGGCAGTGGGATACCCAGGTCTTGTTACTGATCCGTCTTTTCTCCTGGCAAAGAAATATTTCAATGGGATACCAGGAACAATTATGACTTTCGATCTGGGATCAAAACAGGAATGTTTTGAGTTCATGAATCGCCTGAAAATCATACGAAGGGCGACCAACCTGAATGACAATAAATCTCTGATCATACATCCCTGGTCAACAATTTATACTGAATTTCATGAAACAGAACGTGAAAAGGCAGGAATCAGGGATACAATGATGCGACTCTCTGCCGGCATTGAAAATACAGAAGATCTGATTCATGACATCAGCAGTGCGCTCAGATGAAGCAAATGAAAAAATGTTATGTCTGATTTATTCACCTGAACCTGCTACTTCAAACTCAGCTGATCCAATGCATAGTTTTCCTGATTCACTGATTCCTTCCACCAATACCTGGTATTTCCCGGTTTGATCAGATGTGAAAAACGAAAAGGATGCATAGTCGCCTTTCAGAATAGCCTGTGGTTCCCAATAAAGTGTAGTACGAAAATCTGGAATCCCTGTAAAATTGTTTTCAGGAATATATCGGGGATTATAGAATTTTCTGTACGATGAGTAACCGGAAATTTTCCTGGATAATACTCCTTTTGTAATATTTACAGGAATATCGGTTTTCCCTTTACGTGTATAGATAGCAATGACTCCGTTGGAACCTTCAACACCAAATAATGCAAGATTTTGTGGGCTTTTAAGGATTTCAACTTTCTCAATATCTCCAAGAGGTATTGAACGAATTTTTTCTACCTCATCATCTCTTCCTTCCCATGAATCATCATCCACATTTTTACCAATTTCTTCAGGCATATTGGGTATTCCCTTCGCACTTACCGGAACTCCGTCAATGAGGAACAAGGGAGTTGAGTTACCAACGATATTTGTAGTACCCCTAATTATGACCTGACCACCGCTGATATCAAGGCCTGCTGCTTTTCCAGCCAGAAAATCAAGGATGTTACCATAAGATGCTTCCTTTTCAGGTACTTCAATAACCTGGTCTGCCTTGCTGTAAATCCGGAAATGCCCATCCTTCGACATATCAGGTACTTCCTCTCTGTTTGAAGCTGAGCGGTTCAGTGCCTCCTGCCGTGCAAATTTTTCATTCACGAGATATTGTTGATATTTGACTTTTTCCAGTTCTGAAGGAAACTCAGTTGTTCCTTTCAGCCGGTTTTTATGTGGTGCAGATACAGGTAACCCTCTTGAATCGTCCAGTGTAATGAAAGTTCTTTTTCTGCTACGGGGTTTTTTAGCCTGAATATAAACACTTGCGGTATCATTAAACAATAAGCCGGTAAAGCTAAATTTTCCATTATCCTCAACAGGCTGTGTGAGAAATGCCATTTCTCCGTCTTTTTCTATAATGAGTGTGATTTCTCCCGACTTTAATGTACTTCCTGTTCTCACATCTGTGGCTATCCCACTAACCTCCAGCCCTGCCGTAGGTTGATGGATAATGTTTGTTTCTGTTGCAGGTACCGTATTCCAGAAATAGCTGCTCCATCCGCTGGTGAGCATCAGCAGGCGCATCTTTGCCTGTGCGTTCAGGTCCGTGTCAGTGAAAAAATCAGAAGGCGATTCAATAAACCCTTTCAATTCTGATCCTAGCAGCAGCCACGACAGAATATTTTGTGAAGCACCTTTTTCCGGAATTGCTGAATGATGGACTACTGCCACCGACAGGTTTGAGACATCGGGCAGACTGTCAGCCAAGGATAGAGTTACCTCCGAACGTAAAGGATAGGTCATGTTGTCAGCTTCAACTTTTATTTTATTCAATGTATAGTTGTCGCAAAACAATAAACGTTCTGAAACCGGTACAAGATTCTCATCAAGCAATACAATCTGGTTGATTCCCCCTTTCAGCATACCGGTGTTAAACCTGAGCAGGTGATTACTTTCCTGCAACTGAAACGCCTGGTAAAAAATTACATTCCCCCTGTGCATATTGACAAGGTAAAAGGGCCTGCTGAAATACTTTTCAGAGTTGGCAGCAATATTTATTGTCAGTTCACGGGAAGTTTGGTTTACAAGCTGAATTTTAACTCCTTCTGCAATGATCAGGGAATCGAAGCTATACCGGAAGGATGGAAACCCATTGATGGCGGCACGATACCGTTTCCCTGGTTCCGGGGTGAAAAAAAAGATGCCCATGCCTTTATAATCGGTGTTGAATGCAGCTACTTCTGCTCCGGATTCATCTCTGACCGAACCTTTGATGTCAGCTCCAAAACCATTGGCATCAGTTGCTTTAAAGGCAACAAGATTGGATATCCCCTGAAGAAGTTTTCCTCCTTCAGGCAGAAATTGCACATCTGCCACCATTCTTCTTGACTGAGTTGACCGTTGCCTGTTTTCCATACCCCTTGAAGTTCTTGTAGGCCTTGTTATTCCAATTGGTTTGTGAAAAAACGACCCTTCTCCGAAATTTTCAAGGTAATCTGTTCCTGCCCTGAGCAGATAATTTCCCGGAGGAAGGGTATCAGGAAGAAAAATATGACCCGGTGACTGGCCATTAATGCTAAGCATATTGGTTTCCAGCACAGCTTCACCTTTTTCATCTGTCAGTTGAACGAAAATATTCTCGACTCCAGGAATCAGACGGTCTGAACGGCTGTCGGTAAGATAGGATTTCAGCCAGATCGTTTCCCCGGGAAAGAAATATTCACGGTCAGTATGAAGATAAAGCTTTTCAACAGGATGTTTCTCATTTAGTGATACCCATTTCCCAATGGTTTGAGGTGTTGATTCAAATACAAATAACATCATGGGCAGGATTGAAAGAAAAATCTTCTTTAACATTTTTCAGACTTTTATGATGGTTTGACAAAGATAGAAAACAGATATTTCAGTATAATGACAATCGGCATGTAATTTTCCCTGAAGCCCGAAGGCTTTATTAAAGACAAAACGGAATTTTGAGCCTTCCTGCTTTAACTATTATATATTTTCATCGAAACCCTGATTTGCAAAAAAAACTTTCTGCTCTTTATCAGGTAGAGAGAGAATGGTCATTTCTCCTTGCTATTCCTGCTTTCAATGAACCGGAGATTTCGTTTAAGTCCATTATAGCCCGCCCGCTTCACAGCCGAATTTCCAAATAGTTCATTGAACAACGTTTTTTCCATAGTTTGCCAGTCATTACGGGTAAGAGAAGCAAGCCGGGGATGAGGTTCAAAATCAGGCTCCTGGTGAGGTTTTGACTTCAGATTCCAGGGACATACATCCTGGCAGATATCACAGCCGAAGACCCTGTTTTCAAACTGACCGGCAAGCGATTTATCCAGTTCTCCCTTAACTTCAATTGTTTGGTATGAAATGCACTTTCTTGCATCTACAACCCTGTCTGCAACAATTGCCTTTGTTGGGCATGCATCTATGCAGCGTGTGCAGTTGCCACAATGATCACTTATTGCTTTTGGAGTATCATAAGGAAGACGGATGTCGAGGATGAGTTCTCCGATAAAAAAGAAACTTCCGTGTTCGACTGAAATAAGATTGCTGTTTTTGCCAACCCATCCCAAACCTGCCCGTCGTGCCCATGCACGCTCAAGTACAGGAGCTGAATCGGTGAAAGGCCTTGCATTACAGGGGCCTGCTTTTTCCTGAATAAACTCAAGAAGTTTATTCAGCTTTTTTTTTATGACAAAATGATAATCTGTACCGTAAGCATATTTCGACAAAACAGGGGCTTCCTGGTCTTCCTGACTTTTAGAAGGAAAATAATTCTGAAGTACAATTACAAGCGTTTGTGCATCTTCATGAAGCTGCCGTGGATCGAGCCGTTTTTCAATGTTTCTAGCCATATATTCCATCTCGCCATGCATGTTTTCTCCAAGCCATGCCTGCAAATGTTCTTTCTCTTCTGAAAGGAAATCAGCTGGAACAATGGCACATGCAGAAAATCCGAGTTCTTCTGCCCTGTATTTGACAGCTTTTGATATGTCAGTATTTAATTGCATAACTGATTTGCCGGGTTATGCACAATTTATGGAATTAAAAAAATCCCAGTTCAAGACGGGCTTCCTCGCTCATCATCGACTTATCCCAGGGAGGGTCAAATGTCAGATCTACATTTACATTTTCGATTCCTTCAACCGAGCGGGCAGCTTTTGTAACATCATCCATCAGAATATCCACAACAGGACAACCCGGTGCAGTCAAAGTCATCACAATGTTGGCGTTGTTATTTTCGTCTACATCTACATTGTATATTAATCCCAGATCATATATATTGACCGGAATTTCGGGATCATATACCTCTTTAAGATTATCTATGATTTGTTCTATTTTCCTATTCATCTTATTTTCCTCCTTCACTTTCCATACGGTTAAATGCAAGGGCATAAAGCCTTATTTGTTTTACCATGGCCAGCAAACCGTTTGAGCGGGTAGGGGAAAGGTGCTGCTTCAGACCCAGGTCATCAATAAAATGCAGGTCATTATCAATAATCTCTTTAGGGGTTCGTCCGGAAACAACCCTCAGAAGCAAAGCAACCAACCCTTTTACAATCACGGCATCACTCTCTCCCCTGAAATCAATATTGCCGTTTACCTTATCTGCAACGAGCCATACTCTCGACTGACAACCCTTTATCAGGTTTTGATCATTTTTTTCTTTGGGATCCAATGATTCAAGCTGATTGCCAAGTTCAATCAGATAAGCATATTTATCCATCCAGTCTTCATACGCCGAAAACTCTGCTACAATTTCCTGTTGAATTTCTTCAATCGTCATCATTCTTTTAATAAGGATACAAATGTCGTTATTTTTTGTTACCGGACAAATCTGTCCTTTAAAAATGTTTCGTTTTTATGCTGAACTAAATTTCTTTGCATTTTTCCTGCTATCATGCTAATATAAAACAACTGGAAGCTGTGGTAAATCATGATAGGCAATAACCAGATTCCAGCTCCACCTATTCCACTGAAAAGTACACTCGCAAAAACCGAACCATGAACAAGAGACTTTTTTGTGCCGGCAAACTGAAGGGTAATGGTATCTTCACGTGAAAAGTCCATGATACGGGCAAGAAAACCTGTAAAATTCAGCATCATAAAGAAAAGCATGATAACAGCAATAAATAAAACTCCCAACGTCAACCAGCTGACAGACTGGAATATTCCTGCCATAAATGATTCGCTGAATGATTCATAAACGATGAGGAGTATGATGATCTTGTCGAATGCTGCCAGCTTTTTAAGATGTTTTGTTATCACGTGTATGAAAAACCTGTGCAGCAACAGGCCTGCAACCACAGGTATAATTATGCGGGTTACAAGCTGTATGATGATACCTGAGAACTCGAATTCAGCACTGCTGGCCTGAAGAAAAAAACCCATCCAGAAAGGAGTCATCAGGATCCCGATGATTCCGGATATGCTTGCATTAAAAATGGCCCCGGGTATATTTCCCCCTGCAATGGATACCATCACTACTGACGAAGAGACAGTTGATGGCAGGGCTGCCAGAAAAAACATGCCAATCCAGAGAATTTCAAGATTGGTGTCTTTCAACACCGGATAAAAGGGTAAAACCACAAGAGGGAAAACCAGGAAAGTTGTTACCTGAACGGCAAGATGCATACGCCAGTTTCTCATCCCTGATTTGAGTTTTACCGGATCCAGTTTGAGGCCATAAAAGAAAAAAATAAGAACAACTCCCAGGTCGATAACTGTTCCCAGTTCAACAGGTTTTATATTCATTGCAATTCCCGGTTTTACCCAGGCAGCTATAATCATAAGCATCAAACCCAGGATAAACCAATCGGGAATATATTTCTTCATAGGCTTAAAAAAATGATACAATACAGAAATACCGGTTAAATGAACATTTTCTTCAGTTTCACAAGCGACTCAACAAAAAGATCAGTCTCTTCGGCTGTGTTGTACATACCCAATGACGCCCTGACTGTGCCCGGGATACTGAAAAACTTCATGAGCGGGTCGGCACAGTGGTGTCCTGTCCTGACAGCAATACCCATTTTGTCGAGCATGGTTCCCAGGTCATAAGGATGAATTCCTTCAATGTTAAAAGAAATAACTCCTGATTTTTGTGGGGATTCACCATATATACGCAATCCTTCTATTTCTTTTAAACGTGCAGTGGTATGTTCAAGCAACCTGTGTTCCCAGTTGTAAATATTTTCAATTCCTGTTTCCTGCAGCAGGTCAATGGCTGCCCCAAAGGCTACTACACCTGTGATATTAGGAGTTCCTGCTTCAAACTTGAAAGGGATTTCGCTGAATGTGGTTTTCTCAAATGAAACTTCCGATATCATTTCTCCTCCACCCTGGTAAGGCGGCATCTGTTCGAGCCATTTCCTTTTTCCATAAAGTACTCCAACCCCATTGGGCCCATACATCTTATGAGCGGAAAAGGCGTAAAAATCGGCATCGAGTTCCCTTACATCCACAGGAATATGCTGAACTGCCTGCGCCCCGTCGATAAAGACAGGAATATCGCGACTGTGCGCTGTTTTAATGATCTGGGCCACCGGATTAATCGTTCCCAAAACATTGGAAACATGGGTCATGGCAATGAGCCGTGTTCTTGATGTGATCAGGCCGGATAAGAGTCCGGTTTGAAGTTCACCCGATTCAGAAACAGGAAATTTTACAATTTTGACTCCTTTTCTAAGTGCCATAAGCTGCCATGGAACAATGTTGGAATGATGTTCCATTTCTGTAACAATGATTTCATTTCCCGGCTTAAGAAATTGTTCTCCGTATGAGTTTGCTACCAGGTTGACACTTTCAGTAGTACCTTTTGTGAAAATTATTTCCTCTCTTGATTCGGCATTGATCAATTCCTTTACCTTGTCACGAACCTGTTCAAATTCAATTGTTGCTTTGTCAGCCATGTAATGGGCAGCCCGGTGTATATTGCCATAATATTCATTTTGCAGCCTTGCCATAGCTTCCAATACTTCCGACGGCTTCTGTGTGGAAGCAGCATTATCGAGGTAAACCAGAGGTTTGTTATAAACCTTTTGTTGAAGAATTGGAAAACGGCTGCGAATATTTTGTATATCGTAATTCATTTTATTCTCATTACGGGCGTTAAAGTTAAAAAATCCTTCGATAACGCGCATATATCATGGTGATGAACCTTCAGTTCCAACAGAAGTCACCTGATTTGGTTTTAAAACGGAAATAATGAATAAGTAATCCGGATGATGGTCTGACCCTAACAATTGTATGCACAGTCGTGACAGCGGGCCACTTCCCCCCTGAGCCTTTTCTCAACAAGCTCATCAATATGCACACGTAAAGGTTCTACTTTAATTTGTTGTATAACCTCATGAATGAAGGCGTTCATCATCATCAGACGTGCATTCTTCTCTTCAATTCCACGTGCCCTGAGATAAAACAATGCTTCTTCATCGATCTGGCCGACAGTAGCACCATGGCTGCATTTTACATCATCTGCATCGATAATCAGCTGTGGCTTTGTCTGCATAGTAGCCTTGTCGGTAAGCAAGAGGTTGTTGTTCCGTTGAAAGGCATTTGTTTTTTGTGCATCGCGTATCACATGTATACGGCCTGAAAAAGCACCGGATGATTCATCATCGAGTACATTTTTGTACAACTGGTTGCTAAGGCAATGAGGCTTTGCATGAATCACCTGCGTGAAATTGTCTACATGCTGCTTCCGGTCGGTAAATGCCATACCAAAAAGATTGGCTTCTGCATTTTCACCGTCAAGAATGATTTTCAGGTTGTTCCTGATCAGGCCTCCATGCAATGTGGAGTACAAGGCTGTTACTTTTGAATCCCTTTCCTGCTTAATATATACTGAATTCAGGCTGGTAGCCTTATTGTGATGATTCTGAAGGGTGTAATATTCAAAATTTGCATTTGCACCCACAAATATTTCAGTTGTAGAATTAAAAAGGTAGGCATTCAGGTTCAAGGTATGGTCGCAAAGGAGCAATTTAACGTCAGCACCTTCTTCTACATAAATGAAATTTCTTTGTGTAACATATGCATCCTTCTCTGCCTGCAAGAGGTTCACAATCTGTATGGGTTTTTCAAAGACTGCATTTTTGGGAATGTAAAGAAAATATCCATCCCGGGTAAAAAGTGTATTAAGCGCGACCATCGGATCATCGGAGGAAGATGCCAGCGAAGCATATTGTTTTAGCAATTCTGGTTTCTCACGTGCAATTTTATCGAGGCTGTCAAGAATAACACCATGCGGCAATTCATTTATTTTGTTGCTTTTGTGGTGAAACCAACCATTGGTTACAAACCTGAGCGTAGTATCCATCTGTTCTACATCGCAGCGAAAAACCGGAGAATAATTTTCTTCTGAAGCCTGCGGATGATGATTAAATTCATAGTCAGGCATAAAGGCAGGCTGCAGGTTTGTGTATTTGTAATTCTCTGCCTTGCGCGTTGGAATCCCCTGGGCCACAAAATCACGCAGCGCCTGTTTACGCGGCGTGTTCAGTAACTCCGGTGAACCCTGTTGCAGTTCATCTTTTATATCGTTGTAGTGAGCCGTATATTTTAATGATAAATCTGTCTGTTGTGTAAGTACATCCATTTCTACAATACCTTTTCTTGTTTTAACCAGTCGTAACCTTTTTCTTCCAGTTCAAGTGCCAGTTCCTTGCCACCCGATTTAACAAGTTTACCGCCATACAGAACATGTACATGATCCGGAATAATATAATCGAGTAACCTTTGGTAATGGGTAATGACAATAGTTGCATTTTCAGGCGACCGCAGGGCATTAACGCCATGTGCAACTGTTTTCAGGGCATCAATGTCAAGCCCCGAATCTGTTTCGTCAAGAATTGCAAGCCGGGGCTCCAGAAGAGCCATCTGGAAAATCTCATTCTTCTTTTTTTCTCCGCCTGAGAAACCTTCATTTACCGAACGGTTGGTGAGCTGGGCATGCAGATCAACCATTTCCATTTTCTCCCGCATAAACTTCAGGAATTCTCCTGCAGTCAGTTCCTTTTCACCACGGCTTTTCCGGTGCTCGTTTAAGGCGGTTTTCAGGAAATTCACCATAGGTACACCGGGTATTTCAACCGGATACTGGAAGCTTAGAAAAAGCCCTTTCTTTGCACGGTCTTCAGGTGCCATATCAAGGAGATCTTCACCTAAATATTGAACTTCACCTTCTGTGATTTCATAATCCTCCTTACCTGCAAGAACATTGGCAAGTGTGCTTTTGCCTGAGCCGTTTGGACCCATTATCGCATGTATTTCTCCCGGCTTCACTTCAAGGTTTATACCTTTCAGTATTTCATTTCCTTCAACGGAAACATATAAATTTTTAATTTCTAACATATTTTTAGCCCCCTGATTTTCCCCTTCCGGGAATGATATACCTTCACATTGAATAGTGAAGTATTGTTATTATCTGATTTTATTTTTTACTTATTCTTCTTAGTTGCCTTTTGCTTGGCAGATAACCTGCCTGGTTTTATCCAACACTGCCTTCAAGGCTGATCTGCAGAAGTTTTTGTGCTTCCACTGCAAATTCCATCGGAAGCTTGTTCAATACCTCCTTGGCATAGCCATTCACTATAATGCCGATAGCCTTTTCTGTATCTATTCCCCTCTGATTGCAATAGAAAATCTGGTCTTCGCCAATTTTTGAGGTGGTAGCCTCATGCTCAACTACCGATGATTTGTTGCCAACTTCTATATACGGAAAAGTGTGGGCTCCGCATGTATCATTTAGCAGCAGTGAATCGCACTGTGAAAAGTTGCGCGAATTTGTTGCCCCGGGCATGATCTTTACCAATCCCCGGTAGGAATTGTTACTTTTTCCTGCTGAAATCCCTTTCGAGATAATGGTGCTCTTTGTATTCCTGCCGATGTGGATCATTTTGGATCCGGTATCGGCCTGCTGATAGTTGTTGGTAACAGCAACCGAGTTAAATTCTCCAACAGAATTGTTCCCCAACAGAACGCAGCTCGGGTATTTCCATGTAATGGCTGAACCTGTTTCTACCTGGGTCCAGCTAATCTTTGAAGCTTCTCCGCGGCAAATCCCCCGCTTGGTAACAAAATTGTATATACCTCCCTTGCCGTTTTTGTCGCCGGGATACCAGTTCTGTACAGTTGAATACTTCACTTCTGCCCGGTCGAGTGCAATAATTTCAACAACTGCAGCATGCAGCTGATTTTCGTCGCGCATGGGAGCAGTGCAACCTTCCAGATAGCTGACGTAACTGTCGTCATCTGCTATGATGAGTGTCCGTTCAAACTGGCCTGTATTGGCGGAATTGATCCTGAAATAAGTGGAAAGTTCCATTGGGCAGCGTACACCCTTGGGAACATAGCAAAAAGATCCGTCACTGAAAACAGCCGAATTTAATGCGGCAAAATAGTTGTCAGCTACAGGTACTGACTGCCCTAAATATTTACGTACCAGATCGGGATGATCCTGCAGGGCATCACTGAACGAACAGAATATAATGCCCTGTTCGGCAAGAACCTCCCTGAAGGTTGTTTTCACCGAAACACTGTCGAGCACTGCATCAACGGCTACACCTGCCAGGTGCTTTTGTTCTTCAAGCGGTATCCCCAGCTTGTTGAAGGTTTCAAGCAATTCAGGATCTACTTCATCGAGACTCTCATACTTAGGTTTCTTTTTCGGCGCAGCATAATAGCTGATTGCCTGAAAATCGATGGGTGGAATTTTCAGGTATGCCCAGTTGGGCATCGGCATTTTTAACCACTTCCTGTAGGCATTCAAACGGAATTCGAGCATGAAGTCTGGCTCGTTCTTTTTCTGCCAGATCGTCCTGATTACATCCTCATTCAACCCGATATCAATAATATCCGTTTCTATGTCAGAAAAAAAACCGTATTTATATTCCCCCTGTGTAACTTCTGATAATATTTTATCCTGGTCTGTCATTTTATTCTTCTTTCGTTTAATAACAATCCTTTATTATGACTGTTTACAAATAAATTGCAAAGATATAAAAGTATAGGTAATTTTGTTAAACTGAACAGGTGAAATAATACCTTATTGTCCTTTATTAACAATGATATAATAAATATGGAAAGCAGGAATACAAAAGTTTCTGAACTTGGTGAGTTTGGATTGATAGAAAGGCTTACTAAAGATATAAAAATATATAACAGCAGCACTTTAAAGGGAGTTGGTGATGATGCTGCAGTCATCCGCTGTGGCGGTAAAACAATATTACTCTCAACCGACATGCTGACCGAGGGGGTTCATTTCAACCTGATGTATGTCCCGTTGAAGCACCTGGGCTACAAGTCTGTGATCGTGAATCTGTCAGATATCTGTGCCATGAACGCACGGCCGCGGCAGATCACTGTGAACCTGGGACTGTCGAACAAGTTTTCAGTAGAGGCATTGGAGGAGCTGTACTCAGGAATTTATCAGGCATGTGAAAACTATGGTGTCGACCTTGTAGGCGGTGACACAACCAGTTCGCTCACCGGGCTGACCATCAGTGTGAGCGTGGTGGGGGAGGCTGATGAAGAGGATATCGTGTACAGAAGCGGTGCCCGTCCCGGTGACCTGCTTTGCGTATCGGGTGACCTGGGTGGTGCATATATGGGGCTTCAGCTTCTGGAGCGTGAAAACGAGGTGTTTAAGGTGAACAACCATATGCAGCCACAACTTGAGGGTTATGATTACATCCTGGCCCGGCAGCTAAGGCCCGAAGCCCGTGCCGATGTGGTGAACACCTTTGAAAAACTGGAGATCAGGCCCACATCCATGATTGATATCTCCGACGGATTGTCGTCCGAAATCCTGCACCTGTGCCGCAATTCAGAAACCGGTTGCCTGCTCAGGGAGGAAATGGTGCCTATTGATAACCAGACCAGACAGATGGCCGCAGAGTTAAATATCAATCCACTGGTGGCAGCCTTGAACGGAGGGGAGGATTACGAACTGCTGTTCACCCTCTCACCCGGAGATGCCGAAAAAATAAAAAATGATCCTGACTTCACAATCATAGGTGAGATGACCGAAGCTTCGGAAGGCGCAAACCTTGTAACCACCGGCGGATCAAAAATTCAGCTGCAGGCACAGGGATGGAATCATGGAAGAATAACAGGATGATTTTGGATTGTGTTACAGATTAATCCTGTCCATGAATGTTAAATTTGATCTTAGGAGAAGTGGTTCCATCCCTGAGCCTGCAGCATTAAACAAAGAAGCTGTTTTTAAATTGCTGCCTGTTTATGAAGATTCCCAGCCTTCTCACCGGCCAATCTTTTCTTCCATAAACCCATTCACATCCAGCCAGTGTATGAAGGCATCGAACCAGCGGTTGCTGGTACGATCGGGGTTACCGAGGCCGAAACCATGTCCGCCGTTCTGGTACAGGTGAAACTCTACAGGCACGCCGGCTTCATGCCACGACTTAATTACCCCAAACTGACCACCAAACAGGAAATCATCCGTGGCAATAACATTGAACATAGGAGGGGCATTTTTTGGCACTTCTACCGGGCCCATGCCGCCATATACCGGAGCAATGAATGCCAGTTTCATAGTACTGGAATTCAGCGTAGCATGCATTGTAAGTCCTGCCCCGGCCGAAAAACCCATCATACCTATGCGGCTTGTATCAACGCCCCATTCTTTGGACCGCTGTACTATCAGCTTATAGGCAGCCTCAGCATCCTGAAGCTGGTTGGAAAGGTCGCGGCGTGGACGGACTGGTGCTTCTTTTTCCCCTGAAGTGCCGGAGGTTTCAGCAACTGCAGCAAAGGTCCTGTTCATCGATTGTCTGAAGTCGTCGAGTGATTCCGGTGTCGGGTTGAGCCGGTATTTGAGCACAAATGCTGCGATTCCGCGGGCAGTTAAAGCTTCTGCCACTTCCCAGCCCTCATTGCCCATTGACAGCCACCGGAATCCGCCTCCGGGTGCCACGATAACGGCCGCACCGTTTGCCTTACCCGGTTCGGGCAGGAATGGCGTAAGTGTTGCTGTTGATATATTCCTTGCCATAGGGTCGCCCCACTGACGGAACCAGGTTTCCGGGGCGGCTTGTCCCTCCACATTGCCGGTGCCAAGTGGAATAGCATCTGGTTCGGCAGGAGCTTCGAGCGGATATATGGTTCCGTCCTGGGCCATAGCAAAATTGGCAAAGAAGACTAAGGCTATAGCTAAAACGAAAATGGATTTCAGAAGGATCGTTCTAAAAAGTTTCATAATTTTTTCAGGCATGATGAGTTGGATTATAGGTGAAGGTTTAAAAATAGGATTAGTTTATGGATCTTCAAAATGCCTTTCAAAACTTTATAATATGAATTATTCCGTTAACCCACCAGCCCCTTTCCCAGCTCCAATGTAGCGTCATCACCAGCCCGGGATTGTGGCAATGGGATAAAATACCGAAGCTGATTTTTCTCTTATGCCCCAACGTGGGCGTTTTCAGGAGTTGGCTTGGGGAATGATGAAATAAGATGGCGCCCACTTCGGGGCTGAAGATCCTGACCGTACTCAATTCCCGGGGCTGACACCCCGGGCTGATCTCACCCCCTCGGGGCTCTCGACCAGGTAACTATACCGGCCGTAGCCTGTATCGTCTTCATGCAACATGCACAACATAAGCAAAATGAAGAAAAATTATTCTGGGATCGTCATGATATTCGCCTCCTTTTTTCCACGGCTCTTTGCGCTTGGCCCTTTGCCTTCTGCCCCCGGCTTTTCTTCAATCTGTGAATTTATGGTAATTTCTTCATTCATGGATTCGTGAAATTTGTGGATAAAGCTACTGTTGAAGGGTGTTTGATCACATTCTCTCTATCCTCTTTCTGGCGGTTCCTTAGACATTTTTCTTAACTTTGTATAAATATAACATACAATGGAAAACACAATTAAGATTAATACAGATTCACTAACTCCGGAATTTATTGAAGATATCCAAAAGCTTTTTCCACATCAAAAGGTTGAAATTACCATACAGCCAGCTGATGTAACTGAATATGGTTTAAGTAAACCTTCTTTGACACAGTTACTGGAAGATCGTATAGCAGATTATGAGGCCAAAAAAATGAAAAAAATAAAATACGTCGTATACAAAGAAGAAAAATATTTCGTTTCTCAATGCCTTAATGTTGATGTTTCGAGTTTTGGAAATACAATTCAGGAAGCCATAGATAACCTGAATGAAGCTATCTCCCTTTATTTTGAAGGATCAGGTCCTGAACTGGAAATACCTATAATAAATGAAACCTTATTAGGCGAAACTTTTATCAATGTCTAAACTGCCTTCCTCAAAACAAATCATCGATACGCTGATGAATCATGGCTTTGTCTTTGTTTCCAAAAAAGGCAGTCATTCAAAATTCAGAAAAAAAAATCGAATTGTGATTGTTCCATCTCCTAAAAAGGAAATACCAATTGGAACTTTTATATCCATTATCAGGCAGTCAGGATTAACCAAAGAAGATTTCCATGAGGCATAGATTAGGGCACAGAGCCCCATCCATTCGGGGACGGTTTTGGATTATTAAACTTCATGTTTCTGTGCATCTGTCAATTTACTCCGGAGTTTTCCGGAAGTATCAGTGACGGCATCAAATATGAGATACTATATACCGGAATTGGCAGGCATATTATTGTAATCCGTCATCAGTGATTTCAACAATTCCTTTGCAGCAATATCTCTCTACCTGGTACCTCATATTGCGGTGCGCTGCACCTCTCATGCCATTTTGATTCACCTTACCTGCAAATATTAGGGTGCGCTGCACCCGGCACCGAAGTAACCAGCAACAAGTACCCAATAACAACGGCCCGGCACAAAGGAACCAGTAACCTGCTCTTCTCCCCTGTTTCCTCCCAATACCTTGCATATACCAACCCTATATTAAATTCAATTCAGCATAGACCTGGTGCGGCTTTGGTATGGGGTGGGAAATAGAATAAAACGGCAGTAGGAAATGCATAGTGGCGCCAGGAAATAAAAAAGCAGCATGAAATATGAAATTCATGCTGCTTCCGGCTGACAAATTGTGCCGGCAACTTTTGTAATTTTTCCTTCTGTTGTATTAATCAGGAAAATATCCCCTGATAATTCCTCTTTTCGAGTCTTTTACGAAAAGCAGGATTTCATCGCGTTCCTGGCTGGCAGGCATTTCTGCTTCAATGATTTCTACTGCCTGGGCGGTATTCAGGCCTTTCTGGTAAATATACCGGTAAATGTCCTGGATTTCCCTTATTTTTTCGTTGGTATAGTTCCGGCGGCGCATGCCGATAGAGTTAATGCCAACATATGCAAGGGGCTCTCTTCCTGCCTTGATAAACGGCGGTACATCTTTTCTTACAAGTGAGCCTCCGGCTACCATTACATGAGAACCAATGCGGCAAAACTGATGGATACCGGTCATACCTGATATGATAGCCCAGTCGTCGATTATAACTTCCCCTGCAAGTTGGGTATTGTTGCCCAGAATAATGGAGTTCCCTACCTTGCAGTCGTGGGCAATGTGTACATAGGCCATGATCAGGTTGTTGTTGCCTACAACTGTTTTTCCTTTGGATGCAGTTCCGCGGTTGACGGTAACATATTCACGGATGGTGTTGTTATCGCCTATTTCCACTGTTGTGTATTCACCCCTGAACTTCAGGTCCTGCGGGATAGCACCGATTACGGCTCCGGGGAAAATATTGCAATTTTTGCCTATCCGGGTTCCCGATAATATGGTCACACTTGATCCGATACGTGTACCTTCTCCGATTATTACATCCCGGTCGATTGATACAAAAGGTTCAATAACCACATTGTCTGCAACTTTTGCATCGGGATGGACGTAAGCCAATGGTTGTTTCATAATTATTTTTAACTGAATCAGGTTAATTATCTGTTTGTTTTACTACCTGTGCCATAAATTCACCTTCGGCAACTATTTTATTTCCAACATAAGTGACTCCTTTCATGGTTGCAATTCCCCTCCTGATAGGCATGCTGAGTGTCAGCTTAAATATAAGTGTATCGCCCGGAACTACCTTTTTTCTGAATTTTACATTGTCGATCCGGATAAAGTAGGTTGAATATTTCCCCTCCAGCTTGCAAAGTACAAGCAGTCCTCCTGTTTGTGCCATGGCTTCAATCAGCAGCACTCCGGGCATAACCGGTTCATCAGGGAAATGGCCCTGGAAGAAAGGTTCATTCAGGGTTACATTTTTTATTCCTACAACTTCTGTCTCTGTCATCGACATAATCTTGTCGACCATCAGGAATGGATACCTGTGCGGCAGGTATTCCCTGATCTGGTTCGTATCAAGCACCGGCGTGGCATTGGGGTTGTAAACAGGTATTTCATTCTGGGTTTGTTTCCATGCATCTTTCAGTGCCTGGGCGAACAGGGTATTGGGCCTGTGCCCGGGTTTGGATGCAATGATCCGCCCCTTGATCCTTTTACCGCACAATGCCAGGTCGCCAATGACGTCAAGGAGTTTGTGACGGGCGCATTCATTATCGAAATAAAGTTCCAGGTTGTTGAGTATTCCCTGGGGTTTCACCTCCACATGGTCGTGATTAAATAAATCAGCCAGCCGGTCAAGTTCATCCTGTCCAACTTCCTTATCAATGATAACTATGGCATTGTTCAGATCACCTCCCTTAATGAGGTTGTTTTTCAGCAGGAACTCCAGTTCATGCAAAAAAACGAAGGTCCGGCAGTAGGCAATTTCATCTTTAAAACCACTGATGGTTTCAAGGTTTGCATACTGGTTGTTCAATACCCTCGACTTGAAGGAAATCATTACATTCAGCCTGTAATCATCATCAGGAAGGGCTATAATATGTGCACCTGAGACTTCATCAAATATTTCAATTTTTTCCTTTATTTCAAAGTAGTTGCGATCGGCATCCTGTTCAACGGTTCCGGCTTTTTCTATGGCTTCCACGAAATACCTGGAGCTGCCGTCCATGATGGGTGCTTCTTCATTATCTACTTCAATAAGGACATTGTCGAGATCCATTCCCGTAAGAGCGGCAAGAGCGTGTTCGATTGTGCCTATTCTTGCACCGTTGATGCCCAGAAGGGTTCCACGTGAGGTATCAATAACAAGATCGACATCAGCATCAATGACAGGTTCATTTTCAAGATCAACCCTTTTAAATTTAAATCCATGATTTACCGGAGCCGGCAGGAAATTCATGGTCACATTAACTCCTGTATGTAGTCCTTTCCCTTCAATTTTAAAAGGCTTAGCCAGTGTTTTTTGTTTCTCCGCCATAAAGAAATTTTATTTTGAATCGACAGGTTTTTCCTGTTTTAGAGATTTGACATCTTTTTGAAGCTGAATAACTTCTTCCCTTAGTTTGGGCAGGTTCCGGATAATGGTGTAGGTTTTGATTGCATCCTTATAATTAAATGCAGGTGACGAAATGATTGTTTCATTGTCTTTTACCGATTTGCTGACACCCGATTGTGCACCGATCTGCACATTATTGCCAATCGTCAGATGTCCTGCAAGTCCTACCTGGCCTCCAAGTCTGCAATTTTTACCGATTTTTGATGAACCTGCCAATCCGGTTTGGCCTGCAATGACTGTATTTTCTCCAATTTCACAGTTATGGGCCACCTGTACAAGATTGTCGAGTTTGGCACCTTTTCTTATAATGGTTGAACCAAAGGTTCCGCAGTCGATTGCAGTATTGGCACCAATTTCCACATCATCTTCCAGGATGACATTTCCGATCTGGGGAACTTTTTTGTAAGTACCATCAGACTGGGGCGCAAATCCAAATCCGTCAGACCCGATGACTGTTCCTGAATGAAGAATACAGTTGTTCCCGATTATACTGTTGCTGTAGATCTTAACCCCCGGATATATAATGCAGTTATTTCCAATGGTGACATTTTCTCCCACAAAAACCTGCGGGTATATTTTGGTTCCTCCGCCAACTTTGGCACTACGGCCGATGTAGGCAAATGCTCCTATATATATATTATCTCCCAGGCTGGAGGAAGGATCGATATAACTGGGTGATTCAATTCCTTTCAAGGCTTGTTTTGTCGCCTGTTCATACATATCGAGCAGTGATGCAAATGCCTGGTAGGCATCGTCAACTTTAATAAGTGTGGTTTTTATGTCCGATTTTGGTTCGAAGCTCCGGTTTACCAATACGATGGAAGAGAGGGTTGTGTAAATGTAATTTTCATATTTAGGATTGGCCAGAAAGGAGAGGGTTCCTGGTTTTCCCTCTTCGATTTTGGATATGCCCGATACCTTAACATTGCCGTCACCTGAAACTTCTCCGTTCAGGAAAGAAGCAATGTCTGAAGCTTTAAATTCCATTCATTCATTTTTTAGCGATGCAAATATATGTTTAAACTAATTAATGTCCAATTCTTTTGGATAACAGGCAAAATATTTGCGCACAGTTTTGGTCAGTACAGAAAGGTTAATATCAGAGGCTTTCCCAATTTCCTTGACCTTGCCATTTTTAAAAAGAATTTTAATATTTTCCGTACTTTGGTTATAGGCACTGTTTGTAATTTCCCCCGTCATAAGATAATAAGGCGACAAATCCCTGTTTTTTGTGATTTTTTCAGTGATCAGACTCAACATTTTATCCTTCCATTTGGCAGATGGAGGCACATCTTTAATTTTTATGCGGAACAACCTCCTGTTGATGAGTCCTTTGGAAAGATATGACAATACGGGGTCGGGGTGCATCTGCCATTCCTTAACAGAGGTGAGGATGTCGTTATCATCGAGAAGTGCGTACCACTCCAGTACATGTTTCGATCCGAAGATTTTATTTTGGGCAAAATCCTGTTCTGTGAATCTGTTCCGGAAAAATATATCAAGAGTGGGTGTGGTGAAAACTTCTTTTCCCTCTGCCCTGAGTTCCTTTGCCCTTTTCAGGATGTGAATGAGCAGGTACTCCGCTGATACCACTGTTTTGTGAAGGTAAACCTGCCAGTACATAAGCCTGCGGGCAATCAGGAATTTTTCAATGGAATAAATGCCTTTGTAATCGACAGCCAGCTGGTCGTTCCATACAGTCAGCATTTTAATAATCCGGTCTATTCCCACAATTCCTTCAGCCACCCCTGTGAAAAAACTGTCGCGGCTGAGGTAATCGAGCCTGTCCATGTCGAGCTGGCTTGCAACAAGCTGATGGAGGAACTGTTTTTTATACCTGTTTCTGAAAATATCGATTGCCAGATCAAGCGAACCCGAAAACTGACGGTTCAATTCATTCATCATCATGAGTGAAATGTTTTCATGGGGTATTTCCACAAGCGTATTTTCAAGTACATGTGAAAAAGGTGCATGGCCGATATCGTGAAGTAAAATAGCAACTGTAACTGCGTCAGCTTCATCGTCTGTTATTTCATGGCCCTTCAGCCTTAGAACTGAAATGGCCTGCCTCATCAGGTGGCTTGCTCCCAGTACATGTTCGAACCTTGAGTGGTTGGCTCCGGGATAAACAAGAAATGACAGTCCCAGTTGTTTGATCCGCCTCAGCCTTTGCATGTATGGATGTTCAATGAGGTCGAACACAAGTTCCGACTGGATGTTGATGAATCCAAACACCGGGTCGTTGATGATTTTTTTCTTGTTCAAGTAGTATTGCGTCACAATTATCTTTAGCTTTTAAAGGCTAAAAATACAAAAGTTTAATTAATTCGGTTTAAGGGATTTATCATCCCTATAAATATTTGTATTTTAAGTAGAATTTACTATTTTTGCGCTGATTTTCGAATAAAAACCTGAATTAGGGGGCCATAGGTTCCCTATTTTGTTAAAGGTAATTATGATTGACAAGGCAAAAATAGTGGAATTGGTCAGTGAACAGCTCGATGAAAGAATGTTCCTGGTGGATGTGCAGATAAGCGCCACCGGTGTTATCAGGGTCTTTATCGACAGCTTCGATGGCATCACTATAGAACGATGTGTTCAGATCAGCAGGCATCTTGAAGGTAATCTCGACCGTGAGGTGGAGGATTTTGAGCTTCAGGTTTCCTCAGCCGGTTTATCTGAACCCTTCAGGGTGAAGGAGCAGTATTATAAAAATGCAGGCAGGAATATTGAAATATTGACAGATGCCGGAGAAAAACATACCGGGCTTCTGAAACTTGCCACTCCTGATTATATTATACTCGAAACAAAGTTGAAGGAAAAGGCTGAGGGACAGAAGAAAAAACAGTTGACAGTGCGGGAGTATAAATTGGAATATGGCGAAATAAAAAGCGCAAAAGTTGTTGTTTCATTTAAATAAAATAGAACGTAATGGAAAATATTAACCTTATCGATACTTTTGCCGAGTTTAAGGAACTGAAAAACATTGACCGGGTGACTATGATGAGTGTCCTTGAAGATGTTTTCAGGAGCGTTTTGATCAAGCAATTCGGCACCGATGAAAATTGTGATGTAATCATCAACATCGATAAAGGAGACTTTGAAATCTGGAGAAACAGGGAGGTGGTGGAAGATGATGAACTGGAAGACCCCAACCTGCAGATTTCCCTGTCGGAGGCAAAAAAGATAGACAGTGACTATGAAGTGGGCGAGGAAGTGACCGATGAAGTTAAATTGCTTGATTTCGGCCGCCGGGCTATCCTGAACCTTCGTCAGAACCTTGCCAGCAAGATCATGGAACTGGAGAAGGATCATATTTACGGGAAGTACAAGAATAAGATAGGTGATATTGTTACCGGTGAGGTTTACCAGGTCTGGAAAAAGGAAATTTTAATACTTGATGATGAAGGCAACGAACTGATTCTTCCGAAAACAGAACAGATTCCATCTGATTATTTTCGTAAAGGCGATGCAGTCCGTGCAATTGTTTATAAAGTTGAACTGAGGAACAATAATCCGTTGATCATTTTATCGCGCACAGCTCCTGTTTTCCTTGAAAGGTTGTTTGAACTTGAAATACCTGAAATCTTTGACGGTTTGATAACTATTAAGAAAATTGTAAGGGTGCCAGGGGAACGTGCAAAAGTGGCAGTGGAGTCATACGATGAAAGAATTGATCCGGTAGGAGCATGTGTGGGGATGAAAGGTTCCCGCATCCATGGGATCGTCAGGGAATTGAGGAATGAAAATATTGATGTCATCAACTATTCAGCCAATACGCAGCTTTTTATCAAGCGGGCACTTAATCCGGCCAAGATCAATAACATCAAGATAAATGAGGCTGACAAAAAAGCGGATGTTTATCTTAAACCGGAAGAAGTTTCACTGGCAATTGGAAAGGGCGGTTTGAACATCAGGCTGGCAAGCCAGCTTACCGGATACGAAATTGATGTGTACCGTGAAACCCAGGTGGATGATGATGATGTAAACCTTGATGAGTTTGCCGATGAAATTGAAGGATGGATTATCGATAGCCTGAAAGGTATTGGCTGTGATACAGCGAAAAATGTACTGAATATACCCAGAAATGAGCTGATTAAGCGGACTGATCTGGAGGAAGAAACTATTGATGAAGTGCTTAAAGTGCTAAGAGCTGAATTTGATTAATTAAAAAACAGCTAAAAAAAGACAAATGCATTTAAAGTTTTGATATAACTTGCGGAACTTTTTATATGCAGAAAGGAATAGAAAAAAAAGAATATGATATTAGGCAAGACAATT
>Ga0209347_1002161_pt1 | contig 27188 bp, 25 predicted proteins | sample AutmiccommuBRH23_FD_187382 | JGI IMG/M metagenome (GOLD analysis project Ga0209347, IMG submission 187382) | Deep subsurface microbial communities from Mt. Terri, Switzerland - Autotrophic microbial communities BRH/23 (SPAdes) (version 2) | ecosystem: Environmental > Aquatic > Deep subsurface >...
AAAATGGAAACAATAAAAGGAGGAGAATTTCTAATAAAGGAAATTAAATCGGAAGATATTTTTGTGTCGGAAGAATTCAGTGAAGAACAAAAAATGATGAAAGAAGCGGTTATTGAATTTATAGACCGTGAAGTTTGGCCGTATAAAGAACGATTTGAAAATAAAGATTTTGCCTTGACTGAATCTGTTATGCGCAAAGCCGGGGAATTGGGATTTTTGGGTGTTTCTATTCCTGAAGAATATGGCGGAATCGGTATGGGATTTATCTCAACGATGCTCGTAACAGACTATATGTCGTCTGCAACAGGTTCCGTAGCCACTGCTTTTGGTGCGCATACCGGTATTGGAACGATGCCAATTTACCTTTACGGAACCGAAGAACAAAAACAAAAATACTTGCCGGCTTTAACATCAGGCGAAAAATTTGGCGCTTATTGTTTAACTGAGCCAGGAGCCGGAAGTGACGCCAATTCAGGAAAAACTACGGCACAATTAACTGCCGACGGAAAACATTATAAAGTTAACGGACAAAAAATGTGGATTTCCAACGCAGGTTTTGCCGAAATTTTTATTGTATTTGCACGTATTGAAAATGACAAAAACATTACCGCTTTCATCATGGATTTCGACAAACAAAATCCGAATGGCGTTACTTTGGGCGCAGAAGAAAATAAACTTGGAATTATGTCATCGTCAACCCGTCAGGTGTTTTTTAGCGATACTTTAATTCCTGTTGAAAATATGTTGGCCGGAAGAGGAGAAGGGTTTAAAATAGCGATGAATTCACTAAATGTGGGCCGTATAAAATTAGGCGCAGCCTGTTTGGATGCAAGCAGAAGAATTATCACCGAATCTGTTAAATACGGCAATGAACGCATTCAGTTTAAAGTGCCGATTTCAAGTTTTGGTGCCATTCAGAAAAAATATGCTGAAATGTGCACCAAAGCCTTTGCCTTGGATGCGGGAAGTTACCGTGCCGCAAAAGACATTGAAAATATGATCAACGCACTTTTGGCTGAAGGAAAATCGCACCAAGATGCAGAATTATTGGCTTTTCAGGAATATGCCATTGAATGTGCCATCATAAAAGTTTTTGGTTCTGAAGTTTCACAATTTGTTTCGGATGAAGGCATCCAAATTTTTGGCGGAATGGGATTCTCAAAAGACACGCCAATGGAAAGTGCCTGGAGAGATGCACGAATAACCAGAATTTACGAAGGAACCAACGAAATTAACCGATTGTTAACCGTAGGAATGTTGCTTAAAAAAGCGATGAAAGGCGAAATTGATTTAATGACTCCAGCTATGGAAGTTGGCAATAGTTTAATGGGAATTCCATCGTTTGACACACCAGATTTTTCTGAATTGTTTTCAGAAGAAAAAGAGCTGATTGCCCGATTGAAAAAAGCATTTTTAATGATCGCAGGAAAAGCAGTTCAAAAATTTGGAATGGATTTAGAGAATCATCAACAACTGGTTTTGGCCGCTGCAGAAGTTATGATTGAAGTTTATATGGCTGAATCAGCCATCTTAAAAGCTGAAAAAGTGGTAAAATTCACTTCAGAAAAAGAAGCCGAAGTTCAAATTGCCTTGGCTAAATTAAACTTGTACAATGCAGTTGATAAAATAAACACCTTCGGTAAAGAAGCGATTCTATATTTTTCAGAAGGTGATGAGCAACGTGTAATGTTGATGGGTTTAAAGCGTTTTACAAAATATGTTAACAATGCAAACCCAATTGCATTGAGAAACGTGATTGCAGAAAAATTAATTACCGAAAACAATTATTGTTTTTAGAATTTAATCTATTCACACTATAATTTAAAAGCTGTAACAATAATGTTGCAGCTTTTTTTACATAAATCCTTGAAAATAAGCTATTTTTTTTGTAATTTTAATCTCACATTCCAGACAATTACGCTGCCTTAAATGTTTCATTATTTAAACAATAATTATGAAAAAAGATATTGGCATATGGCTTGACACTCATCAAGCCAAAATTGTTTCGCTTTCAAACGGCGAACACACCATTAAAACAATTAAATCTCATATTGACACTAAAAAGAGAACACCTGAAGAATCGAAAAAATATGGAAGATTTGATGGGCATTATACCACTTATGAAAAAAATTGGGCCAATAAAAAAATACAGCAAACCAGCGAGTTTCTTAAAATCTTATTGAATGAAATTGAAGATTGTGATGCCGTTGTGCTCTTTGGGCCATCAGTCATGAAAACCCTTTTTGAAAAGGAAATTAAGAACAATTTAAACCTTATCGGTAAACTTTCGGGTGTTTTTGATGCTGATTTAATGACTGAAAATCAGCTGGTTGATTGGATTAAAGATTTTTACAAAAAATAAAATTTACCTTAAACTTACTAATTGGAACAATTTTCGCTAATAGTAAACCTGTTACTATAATTAGCGATGCTATACTTTAATATTTAAGGGTTTTGAGCGCGCATAAATTATAGTGTATATTTGAAAAAATCTGTAATTTATAAAATCCATTTTATGCAAATAAAACCAATTTTAATTTCAATTTCATTGTTAATTTCAAGCATTGCCTGGGCACAAAAACCAGACATTGATATCATAAAAACTAAAAACGGCACGCTGCAAATTCAGCCAGTTTTGCATAGCAGTTTGGTGTTAACCTATAACAATACAACCATTTATGTAGATCCTTATGGCGGTGCAAAAATGTACAAAGGCATAAAATCTCCCGACATTATTCTGATTACCGATAGTCATGGAGATCATTTAGATTTTAAAACACTGGATTCCATTGACACTTCAAAAGCAATTTTTATACTTCCTGAAGAATCAGCCAAAAAATTTCCAAAAAAATACGGAACTGAAATGGTGAAACTTAAAAATAGACAAGGCGTTCACCGATTGGATTTTTTCATCACGGCAATCCCAATGTATAATTTGCCTGAAGAATCAAATTCAAGGCATCCAAAAGGTCGCGGAAACGGTTACGTTATTACTGTTGACGATAAACAGATTTACATTTCGGGAGACACAGGAGATATCCAGGAAATGAGAATGCTTCAAAATATTGATGTGGCTTTTGTTTGCATGAATTTACCTTATACTATGACCATTGAGCAAGCTGCCAGTGCCGTTTTAGAATTTCAGCCAAAAATTGTGTTTCCTTTTCATTACAGAGGGCAAGACGGTTTTAGTGATGTGGAAGCTTTTAAAAAATTGGTAAACACAAAAAATAAAGCCATAGAAGTTCGGTTGAGAAAATGGTATCCCAACAATTAATTTTAGTTTTATTTCATTTTAAAATCAATTTTAATCCTTTTGTAAAATAGCTTTCTAAATTGTAGCTTTTCATTACATTTGATAAAATATATTCGTACTAAAAACTTTTAAGATGAACATTTTATCAAAAATAATAAGTTGCTCCATTGTTTTAATGGCGTTCAGTTGCTCAAATAAAGATCAGGCTTTAGAAGCTGAAAACACAATCAACGCAAAAGATTTAGAAAAACACGTGATCGCCCTTTCCTCTGATGAGTTTCAAGGCCGGAAACCTTTTACCGTCGGTGAAGAAAAAGCTACCCAATATATCGCAAATGAATTTAAAAAAATGGGGATTGAAGGCGGTTATGACGGGAATTATTTTCAAAATGTGCCAGCTGTTGAACTAAATTACAGTCCGGATAAAAGCATCACCATAAATACTAAAAATGGTGAAATCATCCTTGAAAACACCAAAGATTTTATTGCAAAAACGCCTCATTTAAAAGAGATCGTTGAAATAAAAAATGCTGAAATTGTTTTTGCAGGCTATGGCATTGTTGCGCCGGAATATGGCTGGGACGACTATAAAAATATTGATGCAAAAGATAAAATTGTCATGGTTTTAGTGAACGATCCGGGTTTTGCAACACAAAATAACGAACTTTTTAAGGGCAACGCTATGACGTATTATGGCCGTTGGTCCTACAAATATGAAGAAGCAGCCCGGCAAGGCGCAAAAGGGGTTTTGGTGATTCATTCAAACAAAGCGGCCGGTTATGGATGGGAAGTGCTCACAAATACTTCCGGTTCCGGTATTTCTATCCAGGCCAAAGACGGCAATGCACAAAAATGCGCGCTTGAAGGCTGGATAACTGATATTGCGGCTAAAAAACTATTTGAAAAATCGGGACTTGATTTTGAAGCGCTTTCTAAAAAAGCAGAAACGCCTAATTTTGAAGCATTAAGCTTAAATTGTAATTTGAATTTGACCATTAAAACAAAATTAAAATTTGCAAACAGCAAAAATGTGGTCGCCATCATAAAAGGGACAAAACGTCCCGATGAATGCATTGTTTATAGCGCACATTGGGATCATTTTGGCATTGGCCCAACACACAATGGTGATTCAATTTACAATGGCGCCATAGACAACGGGACCGCTTTAGGCGCAATGCTGGAAACCGCAAAAGCTTTTTCAAAATTAAAAATAAAGCCCGAGAGATCCATCGTTTTTATCGCAGTAACGGCTGAAGAAACAGGAATGATTGGCTCGAAATATTATGTTCAAAACGGACTTTTTCCTCCTGAAAAAACAATTGCAAACCTAAATTATGAATTGCTGTTGCCCATTGGTAAAATGAAAGATGTTACTATCACAGGTTTCGGGCAATCGGAATTGGATGTTTATGTTGAACAGACTGCAAAAGTGCAAGATCGGTATATTACTGATGAACCTTTCCCTGAAAATGGGATGTATTTCCGGTCCGATCATTTTAGTTTTGCGCAAGCCGGAATCCCTTCTTTATTCATTAAAGGCTGGCAAGACAGCCGGGAACACGGCAAAGATTGGGCAAAAGACCAAATTAATAATTATTGGGCAAATACCTATCACAAACCTACCGATGAATACAATCCAAAAACTGCTGATTTATCCGGTTGTGTGGAAGATGCCAAGCTTTTTTTTAAAATTGGATACAAATTGGCCAATGAAAGCGGTTTCCCAAAATGGAATGAAAAATCTGAATTTAAAGCGATTCGTGAAAAATCAATGGTAAAATAGACTAAATTTAAAATGCAATTTTTGGGCGTTCCCCGCCAGCTGGCGGGGCGGGCTTTACGTTGCAATCTTTTATTGCGAAAGAGCAATAAAAGTATTTTCACTTCAATCCCTAACACAAATCTTTTTATTTCATCAATTCTTTGCCAATCGCACAATTTAAACACAATTGCTTGTTGCAATAATCGTTTTTTAATTGAAGCAATGCCTGCGTTTCAAAAGCGGTGTTGCTTTTAATGTTAAGTTCGCTGAATTTTGAAATAATCTCGTTTTTCTCAGGTTTTATTTGGGCAATAATGGTAAGTGCCGAACTTAAATCATTTGTTCCCAAGTTTTTTAAATACAAAAATTTCATCGGAACAATGGTGTTTATCAGCAGTAAATCGATAAATGGTTTCGTGATTTTTTTAACGCTTTTTTTTGATGCTGTTTCAAAAGTGTAATGCGTTTCCCAAAATGTTGATGTAGACAAATCAAACAACGCATAAAATTCTTCAATATGTTCCGTTTCAATAATTTTAGAAAACAAATTTTGATGTTGATGATAAAACATCGCCAATTGCGACAATCGAATGGTGGGGAAATTATTTGGCCGCAACCTAAAAAACTGGACCTGCCCGTTTGAAATGGGCGTCAATTGAAACTTTACTTTTAAAAAATTGTATTCCTTTTTAAGATTTTCAAAATATTCCGATTCAGATTCGTTGGAAAGCATTCCGGCCTGGCCAAAAAATAAAGCTTCCAACTGTTCCAAATTATTGGAAACTTTTCTTACAATTGTGAAATCGAAGGAACTCGCAAAATTCATAAAAGCCTCCGCATTAATCTTCAATCCAAAATTCTTAGCCAATAAAACAAACAATGCCGCTTCCCAATTGTTATTTAATTTTGTGATCGCATTCTGAATTTGTACCGACTTATTTTCGAGCCTTTCAACATACAGCCGTTCAATCCAATTGGTTAAAATAAAAGAATCGATGCTTGCAATGTCTTTTTCGCAATTGATCCAGTTTTTATTTTTGCTGAAAAGTTGATGGTAATTGTTCAATAATTCCTTCGAAATATAATTTTTCAATGCTAATGTGGCAATCGGCTGATTTGTTTTTCTGAAAACCTCAACAGAATGTTCCCAAACCACATGCAAAATCACCGAATCGTAATTTTCATCGCTTTCGTGATTGTGCGCGTACCAATCGGATGAATTTAAATGAATTTCAACATTTCCCGCCCAAAGCTGATTGCCTATCACCAATTTGGCATTTAAAAAATCGGGGCCAGTATTCATATTGGCGGTGCCTGTTGAAATAATTTCAATAATTTCACCGTTGGTGGTTTGTAAATTTGTAGTTGAAAACAATTTAAGTTTCCACACAAAATGCAGTAAATTTTCCTTCATAGCAATTTAATATCAACCTAAAAGTATGCAATCTCCTTCAGTAAAAAAAATTGAATGAGAATTTAACGAAATTCGGTATTTTTAAATTATTTTTGTTCCTTATAAAATTCAAGTAAATGAACATCATCAACAGTTTAGAATGGAGATATGCCACCAAAAAATTTGATCCTTCAAAAAAATTATCAGCACAACAAATTGAAACACTAAAAAACGCATTTAATTTAACGGCGACTTCATTTGGTTTGCAACCTTTAAAACTGATTGTCATTGAAAATAAAGAACTTCAGGAAGAATTTGTGAAATATTGTTATTACCAACGTCAGGTTGCCGATGCTTCTCACCTATTGGTTTTATGCATTGAAAATGACACGACAACTGATGATATTAATGCCTATTTTGACCTGGAAAAAGAAGTTAGAGGCGTATCCGAAGAAGTAATTTCTAAATTTAGAGATCAACTTGTTGCTATGTACAAAAACAAAACTTTGGAGGAAAAACAATTATCGGCTACCTACCAAACTTACATTGCGCTGGGCAATTTAATGACTGTTTGCGCCGTTGAAAAAATCGACAATTGTCCGATGGAAGGATTTGTGCCTGAAAAAATTGATGAATTGTTAAATTTACCTGCACAAAATTTAAAATCAGTATTATTGTTACCTGTTGGTTTTAGGGCCGAAGATGATTTCATGAGCACCATGAAAAAAGTAAGAAAACCATTAAATGAAACCGTTTTAGAAATATCATAAAAACTCAAACATTAAGAAAATGACAAAAGATATAAGAACTCTTGAACCTACTGAACTTTGGAATAATTTTGCCGATTTAAATGCGGTGCCAAGAGGTTCTAAAAAAGAAGAACGCGTAATTCAATTTATGGTTGATTTTGCTAAAAAATTAAACCTGGAAACCGTTGTTGACCTTGTTGGCAATGTGATCATTAAAAAACCTGCTTCAAAAGGCATGGAAAATCGCAAAACCGTTGTGTTACAGTCTCACTTGGATATGGTGCACCAAAAAAATTCGGACACCCATTTTAATTTTGACACAGAAGGAATTAAAATGTTGGTTGATGGCGATTGGGTCCGTGCAGAGGGCACAACACTTGGTGCCGATAATGGTATTGGGGTTGCCGCAATTATGAGTGTTTTGGCTTCAAAAACCATTAAACATCCCACAATTGAAGCATTGTTCACCATTGATGAAGAAACCGGAATGACTGGCGCAATGGGATTGCAGGCAAATTATTTAACTGGTGAGATTCTGCTTAATCTTGATACCGAAGAAGATGATGAAATTGACATTGGATGTGCCGGCGGGATTGATGTCACTGCAGAAAATACCTATAATGAAGTTGGCACGCCAGTGAATAGCAACGGATATTCTATTGCAATAACCGGATTAAAAGGAGGCCACTCCGGAATGGACATTCATAAAGGATTGGGAAATGCCAATAAAATTATGAACCGTGTCTTATATGAATCAAAAGAATTTATCAGAATTTCTGAAATAAACGGAGGTAGTTTGCGCAATGCCATCCCAAGGGAAAGTTTTGCAATTATTTCAGTTGCAGAATCCCGAAAAGAGGCTTTTATAAAAAAAATAAACAAAACCGTTAAAGAAATTAAAGCTGAATTTGCAACGGTTGACCCTAATTTAGATATAAAAATTTCTGAAGTGGCAACCCCAGAAAGAGTGATGACAACCATTAGCCAAAGTACTTTACTCAACATGATTTATGCAGCGCACAATGGTGTTTACCGAATGAGCAATGACATGAAAGATTTGGTCGAAACTTCAAACAATGTTGCCCGTGTAATTGTAAAAGACGAAAGCGTGAAAGTGATGTGTTTAACACGATCTTCCGTTGAATCGGCAAAATTTGATATGGCAAATACATTAAAAGCCACCTTTGAAATGGCTGGATATGATGTGACGTTTTCAGGCTCTTATCCAGGCTGGAAACCAAATGTAAATTCTCCAATTTTAAAGCTTTTAACAGAAACATACGATAAACTTTTTAATGAAAAAGCGAATGTTGTGGCTTGTCATGCCGGATTGGAATGCGGTATTTTAGGAACCAATTATCCAAATATGGATATGATTTCTTTTGGCCCAACCATTCAGGGCGCTCATTCACCCGACGAAAAAGCCAATATTAAATCCACCCAGAAATTCTGGAAATATTTACTCACTATTTTAGAAAATATTCCGGCAAAAAAATAAAAAATAAAAGAGGCTTGAAATTTCAAGCCTCTTTTGCTTTTTAGCGCTTTGTTAACAATATAAACTTTCAAAAACCATAAATAATTGTATTTTTACAGCTTAAAATAATTCGATATTCTTTTATGGGAAAAATTATTGCAATCGCCAACCAAAAGGGAGGCGTTGGTAAAACTACAACCACTATTAATTTAGCCGCGGCTTTAGGTATTTTAGAAAAAAAAGTGTTGTTAATTGATGCCGACCCGCAAGCAAATGCTTCATCGGGACTTGGGATTGCCATAGAAGATGTTGAACTAGGAACGTATCAATTGCTGGAACACTCCATTACGGCAAAAGAGGCAATTGTCCCTTCAAATTCTCCAAATGTTGATATCATTCCGGCACATATTGATTTAGTGGCCATAGAAATAGAATTGGTTGATAAACAAAACAGGGAATATATGCTGAAGGAAGCCCTGAAAGAAATTAAAGATGATTACGATTATATTTTAATAGATTGTGCGCCTTCATTGGGATTGATTACTTTAAATTCCCTTGTTGCCGCCGATTCTGTGATTATCCCAATTCAGTGCGAATATTTTGCGCTGGAAGGTTTGGGAAAATTGTTAAACACCATCAAAAGTGTTCAAAAAATACACAATACCACGTTGGATATTGAAGGATTGCTGTTAACGATGTATGATTCTCGTTTGCGACTTTCAAACCAAGTGGTGGAAGAAGTTAAAAAACATTTCCAAAGCATGGTTTTTAAAACCATTATTCAACGAAACGTTCGTTTGAGCGAAGCACCAAGTTACGGCGAAAGCATTATTGCTTATGATGCAACAAGCACCGGAGCCGTAAATTATATTAACTTAGCCAACGAAATTTTAAAACTGCATACCAAGGATGGCAAAAGCAATTAAAAAACAAGCAATGGGAAGGGGATTGTCAGCCCTATTGAACAATTCCGACATTACTTCCGCTAACGATAAAAATGCCGATAAACTTGTTGGCAGTATCCTGGAAATTGATTTGGATTTGATTGAAGTAAACCCTTTTCAGCCAAGAAGTTATTTTAACGAAGAGTCGTTGCGCGAATTGGCAAGCTCCATTAAAGAATTGGGTGTTATTCAGCCAATTACCATCAGAAAATTAGAAGGAAATAAATTTCAATTGGTTTCGGGAGAAAGAAGATACAGGGCTTCAAAATTAATTGGAAATACCACAATTCCGGCTTACATACGGCTCGCAAACGACCAGGAAATGCTTGAAATGGCATTGGTTGAAAATATACAACGAAAAGATTTAGACCCTATAGAAGTTGCCTTAACCTACCAAAGATTGATTGATGAAATTGATTTGACGCAGGAAGAAATGAGCAAACGCGTTGGAAAAAAACGATCCACGATAAGCAATTATTTGCGATTGCTAAAATTAGATCCGATTATCCAAACAGGAATGCGCGACGGATTTTTGTCGATGGGACACGGAAGGGCATTGATCAATGTTGAGAATTCTGAAGACCAGTTAAGCATTTACGAAAAAATAATTGAAAAAAAATTATCCGTTCGCCAAACAGAACAATTGGTTAAAGATTTAAAGGAAGGTTTTGTTGCAAAACCGAAAAAACAAGTTAAAGAAGCCAAACTTCCAACATTTGTAAATGACGGATTGAAAACTTTCAGCAATTATTTCGGACATAAAATTGACATCAAATTATCGGGAAAAGATAAAGGAAAAATCAGCATTCCGTTTCATTCTGAAGAAGATTTCAACCGATTAAAAAAATTATTGGAATAAGTGCTTAAAAAAAAATTATATAGCTATTTAATGATTGCCGCTTTAACGGTATTTTCTGGCTATGCGCAAGAAGTCGCCAATGTAAAAATTAAAGATACTATTCGGCCATCAAGCGACAATTTTAAACCGCTTTCTCCTGCAAAAGCCGCATTTTATTCCGCAGTTTTACCCGGACTCGGACAAGCCTTCAACAAAAAATACTGGAAAATTCCTATTGTTTATGGCGCATTGGGAACCGGCGTTTATTTTTATGACAGGAATAACACCAACTTCAACAGGGCAAGAACGGCTTACAAATTAAGAATCAATGAAAAACCCGATGAATTTGACGGGTTAAATGGAAATATCCTGTTATCAAAAGACGCTTTAGTTCGGGCTCAAAAATCATATAAAAAAGACCGGGATTTGTCGATTCTGGTCACTGCCGGTTTGTATATTTTACAAATTGTGGAAGCCAGTGTGAATGCACATTTATTACAACACAACGTAGACAGTAATTTATCTGTTTCTCCCCAAATAATTCGCAACGACATCACTAACAAATCAATTGTCGGTGCCTCTGTTAATTTTAATTTTTAGTCATGAAAATAGCTTTATTGGGTTATGGCAAAATGGGCAAAACAATTGAACAAATTGCATTGCAAAGAGGCCATGAAATTGTATTGAAGATAGATGAAAACAGTGCAGATTACGATATTACTTTGGCCGATGTTGCCATAGATTTCAGCATTCCTGCAGCAGCTTTCAACAATATTTCAAACTGTTTAAACAATCAAGTTCCAGTCATCAGCGGCACAACAGGCTGGCTGGATAAATTACCGGAAGCAACAGCGCTTTGCAAACAAAAAAATGGCGCTTTTATTTCTGCGTCAAATTTCAGCCTTGGCGTTAATATCTTTTTTGAATTAAATGCACATTTGGCAAAAATGATGCGTAATTTAGAGCAATATACCCTTTCAATAGAAGAAATCCATCATACCAAAAAATTAGACGCCCCAAGCGGTACGGCAATTACATTGGCTGAAGGAATTATTGAAAATTCAGACAAAGAAAGCTGGGCTTTAAATGTAACAACGAACGAAAATGTGATACCAATAACAGCGAAACGTATTGATGAAGTTCCCGGAACTCATACCGTTGAATACAAATCGGCCGTAGATACTCTGGAAATCAAACACACCGCACACAGCAGAGACGGTTTTGCTTTAGGTGCCATAATTGCCGCAGAATGGCTGGTTGGGAAAACTGGTGTTTTTACCATGAAAGACGTTTTGGGACTTAAATAACATTAAAAAAAATTAATTATGACAATGATACAATGGTTTATATTTTTCTTGATCGTTCAAGTAATTCACTTTGCAGGAACATGGAAATTATATGTAAAAGCCGGCAGAAAATCGTGGGAAGCAATCGTACCGGTTTACAATGCCATTGTGCTGCTTAAAATATTAAAAAGACCAACCTGGTGGGTTATTTTATTGTTCATTCCCATCATTAATTTATTGATGTTCCCTGTAATTTGGGTTGAAACCGTAAGAAGTTTTGGAAAATACAAAACCATTGATTCGGTTTTGGCTGTGATAACACTTGGTTTTTACATTTATTATTTAAACTATGTTGCCGATGTAAATTATGTGCAGGACCGCAGTTTAAAATCAAGGACTGAAGTAGGAGAATGGGTGAGTTCCATTGTATTTGCCATTATTGCCGCAACAATAGTGCACACTTATTTTATGCAACCGTACACCATCCCAACTTCCTCTTTGGAAAAATCGTTGTTGGTTGGAGATTTTTTGTTTGTAAGTAAATTTCATTATGGCGCCAGAACACCAATGACCGTAATTGCTGCGCCGATGGTTCATGATTCACTGCCCTTGATGAAAGCAAAATCGTATTTAAAAAAACCGCATTTGCCTTATTTCAGGTTACCGGGTTTTGAAAGTATTAAGAGAAACGAAATAGTGGTTTTTAACTGGCCTGTTGATACGGTTCGTTTTTTTAGAGACAAATCCAATATCAATATCGATAAACCAATTGACAAAAAATCGAATTATGTAAAAAGATGCGTGGGTATTCCTGGAGATTCTTTGGAGATAAGAGAAGGTTATATTTACATTAATGGGAAAAGAACGGTGCTTCCAGACAGGGCCTTGCCGCAATATATGCACAGAGTGGAAACCGACGGACAACAACTTTCTGAAGCTGCTTTAAAAAGATACAATGTAACCGAGGGCGGATTTTATGGAGATTATTACTTGCTGAACTTAACGGATGAAAATGCAGGCAAACTAAGGTCAAATCCCTTGGTAAAAAGCGTCACCAAGTTACTATCACCTAAAGGAGAATATAGCGAATCCGTATTTCCGCACAACAGCCAATATGCCTGGTCTATAGATAATTACGGACCAATTTACATTCCTGAAGCCGGAAAAACAGTTGAATTAGACGCCAAATCATTGCCATTTTACAAACGAATTATTGAAGTTTACGAAAACAATAATGTAACAACCAACGGCGACGAAATTTTTATCAACGGAAAACTGGCAACCTCTTATACATTCAAACAAGATTATTATTGGATGATGGGTGATAACAGACACAATTCTGAAGATGCCCGCTATTGGGGTTATGTGCCTTTTGACCACGTGGTTGGGAAACCCGTATTTATTTGGTTCAGCTGGGATAGCAACGGAGAAGGAATTGCCCAAAAAATAAGATGGGAACGTGTTTTTACAACGGTTCACGGAAGCGGAAAACCGGTTTCATATTTGTATTATTTCTTAGGCGCACTTGCATTGTGGTATGCTTTTAGCTTTTTTAGAAAGCGCAAAAAAGCCGAATAATTTTATGATTTTATTGCAACCAACCTATTTTTCGCCAATTTTACAATATATTGCCATTGCAAATACTGATGAAATTATTTTTGAAACTGAAGATAATTTTCAGAAACAAACCTATAGAAACCGTTGCTTTATATATACGGCACAAGGAAAACAATTGTTGAATGTGCCTGTGCAACACAGCAAAGAAATTAAGCAAAAAACCAAAGAAGTAAAAATTGATTATAAGGATGATTGGCATAAACAGCATTTAAAAACCTTAAAAACAGCTTACAGCTCCTCTCCTTTTTACGAATTTTACATCGATGATTTACTGCCTGTTTTTGAGAAAAAAATCCATTTTTTATTGGATCTGAATTTCTTGGCGCACGAAATTGTGATGGATGCCCTGCAGCTTGAAATTCCGACAAAAAAAACGACGGAATATGATAAAGCACCAAGTATTTTGGATTTAAGAAACTTGGACAAAGACAAACCTAAATTAACTTATGATTTTGATTGCTACTTTCAGGTTTTTTCTGAAAATCATGGTTTTATTCCCAATTTAAGCATTTTGGATTTACTTTTTATGGAAGGTCCAAATTCCTTGAATTATTTAGAATCTCAAAAAATAGTATTTTAATCTTGGAAATCCTTCGATTTATCATTCATTACGGAATGCACTTTTTACTTCCGGGTGCAATCGCTTATTATTTCTTCAGAGATAACTGGAAAAAAGTTTGGTTAATTTTTATTTTAACCATGTTGGTAGATTTAGATCATTTGTTGGCAACCCCTATTTTTAGTGCAACCAGATGCAGTATAAATTTTCACATCCTTCACTCCTATTTTGCCATTGCAATTTATTTTTTGGCGCTTTTCTTCAAAAAAACAAGAATTGTAGCGATTGGCCTATTGCTTCATATGTTAACTGATGCAATTGATTGCCTTTGGATAAATTAATAAAAGATTAATATATCTTTTATTAATTTATTTATTATCTTTGTCCCATAATTTTATTCAAAAATGACAGATTTAAGAAATAAAACCATTGCTGAAATTGTAAGCGATGATATCAGCACCGCATCTGTTTTCAAAAAGTACCAGTTGGATTTTTGTTGCGGAGGAGGAAAAACAGTAGAGAACGCTTGCAAAAAAGCAAATATAAATGTAGATGATGTGGTCAATGATTTACTGAATAATAAATCAAAAAATGAAGCGCCAAACCTAAATTTCAAAGATTGGAGCGCTGAATTTTTGGCCGATTATATTGTTTACGTCCACCACACTTATGTAAAACAAAATTTGGGTGTTATTAATGAATTTGCAGAAAAAGTTGCCAATGTTCACGGACAGCACGAACCAAAAACAGTTGAAATTTCGAAATTATTTTCAACCATTTCTAATGAATTGACATCCCACATGGCTAAGGAAGAAGGTATATTATTTCCTGCCATTAAGGCAAAAGCAGACAATCCTCATTTTGAATTTGATGAAAGAACATTGTCTTTAATTGAAGATGAACATGAAGAAGTGGGCACTTTGATTAAAAAAATACAAGAGTTGAGCTCAAATTTTACACCACCAGAATGGGCTTGCAATACCTTTAAAGCACTTTACTTTAAATTGGAGGAATTTACCAACGATTTATACCAGCACATTCATTTAGAAAATAATATTTTGTTTCCAAAAGTGAAAAACCTATAACAAAACCCCTTTACATTAAAAAGGCTGCCAGAATTTGATATCTGACAGCCTTTTTATTTTTATTAATTCTATTTTATCTTATCAGTTTTTTAAACTTGATTCTTTTTGGCGTTAAATCGCCACCCAATCGTTTTTTCTTATTTTCTTCATAATCGGTAAAAGAACCTTCAAAGAAATAAACTTCAGAGTTTCCTTCAAAAGCAAGAATGTGTGTACAAATTCTGTCTAAAAACCAACGGTCGTGACTGATAATCACCGCACAACCCGCAAAGTTTTCCAAACCTTCTTCCAAAGCACGCAACGTATTAATGTCCAAATCGTTTGTTGGCTCATCCAACAACAGCACGTTTCCTTCTTCACGCAAGGTCATTGCCAAATGTAACCTGTTCCTTTCACCGCCCGAAAGCGCGCTCACTTTTTTATTTTGGTCACTTCCTGAAAAATTAAATCGGCTCAAATAAGCCCTTGAATTTACCTGTTTACCACCCATTAAAACAAGTTCCTGTTCATCAGCAAAATTTTGCCAAATCGTTTTTTCGGGATTGATGTTTGAGTGACTTTGATCAACATAGGCGATTTTAGCGGTTTCACCGACAATAAATTCGCCTTTATCAGGCGTTTCTTCACCCATAATCATTTTAAAAATAGTGGTTTTACCCGCTCCATTCGGACCAATTACGCCAACGATACCTGCCTGCGGAAGCTTAAAATTTAAATTTTCATACAATAATTTATCACCATATGCTTTTGAAACACCAATCGCATCTATCACATTGGTTCCTAACCGCGGACCGTTTGGAATGTAAATTTCCAGTTTTTCATCCAGTTGATTTTGATCCTGGCTCATTAATTTGTCGTAATTCGACAAACGGGCTTTTGATTTTGCGTGACGGCCTTTCGGCGCCATTCTAACCCATTCCAACTCACGTTCCAATGTTTTTTGGTGTTTGGAAGCTTGCTTTGATTCTTGCGCTAATTTTTTCGATTTTTGTTCTAACCAAGTAGAGTAATTTCCTTTCCAGGGAATCCCTTCACCCCTGTCCAGTTCTAAAATCCAACCTGCAACATTGTCCAAGAAATAACGGTCGTGCGTTACGGCAATAACGGTTCCTTTATATTGTTGCAAGTAATTTTCCAGCCAATGCACAGATTCTGCATCCAAATGGTTTGTAGGTTCATCCAGCAATAAAATGTCAGGTTCCTGCAACAGCAATCGGCATAAAGCAACTCTTCTGCGTTCACCTCCCGAAAGATTTTTAATTGGGGTGTCACCATCGGGCGTTCGTAAAGCATCCATGGCAATTTCAAGCTTTGTATCAAGTTCCCAGGCATTTGAAGCATCAATTTTATCTTGAAGCACTGCTTGCTGAGCCATTAATTTATCCATTTTGTCGGCATCAGAATACACTTCTTCCAAGCCAAACATATCATTTATTTTATTGTATTCTTCTAAAATCGCAACTGTTTCAGCCACGCCTTCTTTTACCACATCCAATACCGTTTTGGTATCATCCAACTGCGGTTCCTGAGATAAAAATCCGACCGAATAACCCGGTGCAAAAACCACATCACCCTGATAATTTTTTTCAAGTCCGGCTATAATCCTTAGTAAAGTAGATTTACCCGAACCATTTAAACCTAAAATCCCGATTTTAGCTCCGTAAAAGAAACTTAAATAAATATTTTTTAAAACCGGCTTGTTTGCTCCCTGGTAAGTTTTTGTTAAACCTGCCATTGAAAAAATCACCTTATTATCGTCTGCCATTGTTATTGTTATTTGTTATTGGTTATTGGTTATTTGTTGTTTGTTTGTTTTTTGTTTAAAGTTTCAAGTTTTGATGAAATATTGATTTTTTTAGTTTTTTAACTGAAGGTTATTAGTTGCTGTGTTGCACTTCCGTCTTCGGTCTTCCGACTTTCTAACTTTTAACTTTTAACTTTTAACTTTATTTTTTAAACCCTTCCTTTTAAAGCGTTAAACACCCAAGCAATGGCAAAAAAACCGATTCCTACGGAAGCAAACCCCCAGCCGGCTATGTCATTATATCGAAAAGCTCCAAGCGCGATAAGCCCTACGCCAACTACAAGCATAATAAATGTTGCCCAGGCCAAAACAGTATTTTTATTCATTTTATATGGTTATTTATTAAATTGAATTTCTAAAAAATAAATTGCAGTCTGCAAATATCGTAATTTTCGGCTACAAAAATACAAAAAAACGCACTCTTTAGGAGTGCGTTAAATCAAAATTAAAGAATAATATTAAATTTTAAAATTGGGCTGACTCGGTATTTTTAGTTTAAATTATTTTAAACTTAATTCTATTTACAATGGCATTTGCGTTAGGGATTGAAGAGGAAATCCCGGCATTGCGAGCTAATCGGCAATATGTTCGACAGATTGCCACGCTCCGCTCGCAATGACGGATTGCAACGAAAAGCCCGACCCAAAGGGAACGCCCACAAAAACAATACATAAATTGCCGTTTTTATTAGAATTAGACCTATTATTTATACAGCTTTACTTAATATTTCTTCAACTTTATTGTTTTTAGAATTAACTTCAAATTGATTGGAGGTATTGTTTTCGCCTCCAGCTTTTAAAGCTTTGTCTCCTGCAAAAAATGTTTTATGGTCATCACCAAGATTTGACCCTGCCATTCTTTGATGTTTTACACAAGAAACACCTTTACGAATTTCCTGTCTCTGAACACCTTTTACATAAGCCAACATCCCTTCTTCTCCAAAATAACCTTCCGTTAAATCATTCATATGAAGTGCTGTTGTATGATAAGTTGGCAGCGTAATTAAGTGATGGAAAATGCCTGCATCTCTTGCCCCATCTATTTGGAACGTTCTAATTTTCTCATCAGCGCGATAGCACAATTCCGAATCATCATATTGTTCATCCATTAAATTATTTCTGTCATAGTCTGTCATATTTTCACCTTCCAAAAGCATTTCTTCATACGCCTGTTTGCGGAAATTTAATGTCCAGTTAAAAGATGGTGAGTTATTGTAAACCAATTTAGCATTTGGCACAACTTCTTTAATTCTGTTTACCATATGTGCAATTTGCTTAACATTGGGCGTTGGTGTTTCAATCCATAGTAAATCGGCTCCATTTTGAAGACTCGTAACACAATCTAACACAACCCTGTCTATATTATTGCCATCTTTAAATTTATACAATCCATTTGGCAATCTTACTGGGCGTACCAATTTACCATCTCTTTTAAGAAATACATCATCTTCTTTTGCATCATTTAAGTCAATTTCCTCTGCCTCTACAAAGGCTAAATATTGAGAAGCTAAATCTCCCGGCTCATTACTAACCGGCAATTTCTGCGTTAAACTTGCACCTTCAGAATCTGTTCTTGCAACAATAATTCCGTCATCCACTCCCAATTCTAAAAATGCATACCTAATGGCATTCAGTTTGGCAATAAAATCTTCATGAGGCACGGTTACTTTTCCGTCTTGATGACCACATTGCTTGGCATCAGAAACTTGATTTTCAATTTGAATCGCACAAGCGCCGGCTTCAATCATTTTTTTTGTCAACAAATAAGTGGCTTCTTCATTCCCAAAACCCGCATCGATATCAGCAATAATCGGAACTACATGTGTTTCAAAATTATCGATTTGATCTTGTACATCTTCTCCTTTTTCAAGTCTTCTGAACAAATCATTTAACTCAATTGCATCTGCTTGTCGCAAGAAATCATAAATTTCTTTTATCAATGCCGGAACTGTTGTTTTTTCGTGCATTGATTGATCTGGCAAAGGTCCAAATTCTGAGCGCAATGCAGCTACCATCCAGCCAGACAGGTATAAATATCTTTTACTTGTTGTTTTATGGTGCTTTTTAACAGCAATCATATTTTGTTGCGCAACAAAACCATGCCAGCAACCTAATGATTGCGTGTAATTAGATACATCTGCATCATATTCGGCCATATCTTTTCTCATAATTGCAGCTGTATATTTTGCGATATCTAATCCTGTTTTAAAACGATTTTGAGCAACCATTCTTGCTGCAATTTCAGGATTTATTGCATTCCAAGTATTTCCATACTTGGCTTTAAGATCTCTTACTGTTTGTATAGCTGAACTATAATTGCTTTGTGGTAAATTTTTCATAATTTTGTAGTGTATTTAATTTTTATAGTTATTTATATGAATCACCCTTTAATTTCGCGGTTTTTGGGTGGTTTTTTTATAGGTATTTATATGCTTTTAAGGTTAAAAATTCTTCAAATTTTTCCGAGACGACCAGAGAGTCAAACAATTCGATGGCCAGTTTAAATTTTCCGTTTTCGAATTCATTTTCCCCTACCAACGCTTTAATTTGATGAATTTCTGATTCCAATAATTCAATGTACAATTCAACCTTAAATTTTCTGCCGTCTTCCATTTCAGACATATTATGCAGCCATTGCCACAATTGGGTTCTTGAAATCTCGGCTGTTGCGGCATCTTCCATCAAATTATACAACGCTGCGGCGCCATTTCCCGACAACCAGGATTCCAGATATAAAATGCCGACATTGATATTTTTCCGAATTCCTTCTTCAGTAATCGTTCCTTTTGGCTGTTCCAGCAATTGAGATTCCGTAATTTTTAAATCATCTCTTTTTTTGTCGATTTGATTAGGCTCTGGCATATATTGATTGAAAACTTCCAAAGCTACAGGCACCAATCCCGGATGCGCCACCCAAGTGCCATCGTGACCATTTTTTGCCTCGCGTTCTTTATCAACTCTCACTTTTTCATAGGCGATTCTGTTGGCCTCTTCATCATTTTTTACGGGAATTTGAGCTGCCATTCCGCCGATTGCGTGAACATTTCTTTTATGGCAACGCTGAATCACCAGCAATGAATAAGCTTCCATAAAAGGCGTTGCCATAGTGACCTGACTTCTGTCGGGCACCGTAAAGTTTTTATGATTTCTGAATTTTTTGATGTAGGAAAAAATATAATCCCAACGGCCGCAATTCAAGCCCGCCATATGGTCTTTTAATTCATAAATAATTTCATCAATTTGAAAACTTGCGGTAATCGTTTCAATTAAAACCGTGGCTTTGATGGTTGCTTGTTTTATGCCGAAGTATTCCTGTGAAAAAACAAAAACTTCATTCCACCAGCGCGCTTCCAAATAATGTTCCAGTTTCGGCAAATAGAAGTACGGACCCGATTCATTTTCCAACAATTGTTTCACGTTGTGAAAAAAGTACAATCCGAAATCGACCAATGAACCCGACATTGGCTCATCATTGATCAGCAAATGTTTTTCGTTTAAATGCAAACCTCTTGGTCTCACACAAAGCGTGGCAACGGTTTCGTTTAATTGATATTCCTTTCCGCTTTCATTTGAAAATGAAATGGTTTTATTTATGGCATCCTTTAAATTTTGTTGCCCTTCCATTAAATTGCTCCAGGTTGGGGAATTGCTGTCCTCAAAATCGGCCATAAAAACTTTTGCGCCAGAATTCAGCGCGTTGATAATCATTTTCCTGTCTACCGGACCCGTAATTTCAACCCTTCTGTCCAGCAAATCCTTTGGCAATGACGCTGCAGTCCAGTCTCCTTCTCTAATGGCAACAGTTTCTTTTGGGAATTCAGGAAAATTTCCCTTATCAAAATAATTTTGTTGCGCAATCCTTTTTTCCAACAACACCAATCTTTCGCTGTTGAATTTCTCATGCAGCTGCACTAAAAAATCCATCGCTTCATTTGTTAAAATAGCTGAGTAAGAATTTTTAACATCCTCTGAAAAAGACACCGGGTGAACTGTTGATTCATTAAATTTTTTCATGATGGTTTATTTTTATGAGGACAAACTTAAAAAAAAGTTTTTTACAAAACAAGCGAACGTTCGCTAAATTTTAATAATGAACTAATTTTTATTATTTCGCTAAAAAACATACCTTTGTTTTATGAATATCGAAGAAGAATATATCCGTTTAATCTTTGGATTGAAATTGAAGCAAATAAGAACAGAAAAAAATCTGTCCTTATTTGGGCTTTCTAAATTGACAAACATCTCAAAATCGTACTTAAACGAAATTGAAAAAGGCAAGAAATATCCGAAAACGGATAAAATTGCACTATTGTCGCAAGTTTTGGATGTGCCATACGACAATATGGTTTCCTTAAAACTCGACAAAAACCTGGCGCCGCTGGGTGAAATATTGAAATCCAAAATCTTAAAAGAAATTCCGTTGGATTTATTTGGGATTCAGGAAGCCGACTTGATCGACATTATTTCAAATGCGCCGGCCAAGGTAAATGCGTTTATAAGCACCTTAATTAAGATTGCACAAAATTACAATCTTTCGCGTGAAAGTTTCTTTTTGGCTGCCTTGCGGTCCTTTCAGGAAGCGCACAACAATTATTTTGAAGACATCGAACTCAGTGTTGAAAAATTTGCAAAAGCGTATCAGATTGATTTAGATAAAAAAATAAAATCGAGCGATCTGGAAGAGATTTTAGTGGAAGAGTTTGATTATAAAATAATCAATAACGGACTTGCTTCGTACACAAATTTAACGGAATTAAGATGCGTGTTCATTCCGAAAACAAACACCTTACTTTTAAGCGACACCATAGATGAATCTCAAAAAACTTTTATTTTCGCAAAGGAACTCGCTTACAATTTCCTGAATTTAAAAGAAAGGCTTTATACCTTTTCGTGGATTAAATTTGAAACTTTCGATCAGGTTTTAAATAATTTTATGGCATCGTATTTTGCCGGTGCGCTCATCATTCCAAAAAAAGCCATCGAAAATCAGCTGAAAACATTTTTTGAGCAAGAAAAATGGAATGCCGATCATTTCAATAAAATGATTGTCCAATTCACCGATTCTCCCGAAACCTATTACCAGCGTTTGACAAATATTTTGCCTAAACTGTTTCATTTCAAAAATTTATTCTTCTTGCGCTTCACCAATAAAAATGGCGAAAACAGGTACAAACTCTCAAAAGAACTTCATATTACCCAGCAACAACCTCCAACCGCAAACGAAACACACGAACGTTATTGCAGAAGGTGGGTTTCCATTGATATTTTAAACAGGGTTGCTGAAAATGAAATTATTTCCGACATCCAAATCTCCAATTATCCTGACAATGAATTAAGATATTTGGTCATTTCAAGCGCCACCAAAGATCCGTTTAAAGAAAATCACAATCGCAGCATCAGCATTGGCTTGCTGATTTCGCCGTTGTTAACCAGTAAAATTAACTTTATAAACGATGCCAACATTAAATCCAAAAAAGTTGGCGTTACCTGTGAACGTTGCCCTATAACCGATTGCGAAGTAAGGGTTTGCGAACCTACTGAACTTCAAAAAATGGCCAAAAATGAAGAAATTGCCAATACGGTTCAGCAATTGCTAACGGATTACTCTTAAAATTGCATCGGCACTTCAATAAAAATCAATTCTGAAGCGCTTTTGGCTTTTATGTGAACATTTTTGGCATCAGAAATTCCGATGGCATCTCTTTTTCCTAAATTTTCATTTTCGATGTCGATTTCCCCTTCAATAACCATGGCGTACAATCCGTGGTTTTCAGATTTTATGGTGTAACTGAATTCAGAATTTTCATCCAAATCAATTCTTGAAATCAGCGCATCCTGATGGATTTTCAACGAATTTTCGACATCGCCATCCATAGAAGAAACTAAGATTTGAAGTTTGTTTTTTCTTTCTGAAGCATCAAATTTTTGTTGGTCATACCTTGGTTCCACATCATTTTTATCAGGAAAAATCCAAATTTGAAACAATTCTATTTCTTCATTTGGCGAATTGTTCATTTCAGAATGTTGCAAACCGCTTCCGGCCGACATAACCTGAACTTCGCCGGCTTCAATGGCAATCCATTTATTACCCATAGAATCTTTATGTTTTAGAGCGCCCGTTAATGGAATGGTAATAATTTCCATATTGTCGTGCGGATGCGTTCCAAAACCCATTCCGCCCAGAATGGTATCATTGTTTAACACCCGTAAAGCTCCAAAATTTACTTTTTCAGGGTCATAATAATTTGCAAAACTAAAGGAATAATTTGCCTCCAGCCAGCCGTAATTGGCTTTGCCTCTATCTGCTGCTTTAAATGTTATTTTTTTCATCTGTTTTAATTTTATTTTTTAGCGGTAACAGCTGCTGTTCGCCATTAATCATTCCTTCGTGTATCAAAATTTGTTATGCTCGTTTCATTTTATCTGATTTTATCTAGAATTTCATTCAATGTTTTTGCTTCTTCTTCTGAAATTGTATTCATAGGATTGCCAAGCTCATCAATATTAATTTTATCCAATAATTTTAATCCTTTTTCTGAAATTTTTACATACACCACCCTTCTGTCGTTTTCGCAACGGGTTCTTTCCAACAAGCCTTTATCGCACAATTTATCCATAAGTCTCGTTGCGTTTGGCGACTTTTCAATCATTCTTTCCTTTACGGTATTCACCGTTACCGCATCATTTGCTCCTTTTAAAATTCTTAAAATATTGTACTGCTGATTGGTTATTTTAAATGGATTTAAAAAATCGTTGCCAACAGTATTAAGCCAATTTGCTGTAAATTTTATGTTTATCAGCGCTTTTGTGCGTTCATTTGGAAACTTAGAATTGATGTCTTTTGAAATATCTCCCATCGCTACAGGGCTTTTTTGAATTTATCAACCAATCCATCCAGTTTTTCCTTCAATTCAGCATTCACGATTTCACCATCTTTAAAATTTTCATTAAATGATGGAAAAGGCATGCTTCCAATAATATTTCCGCCATTGAAAGGAAATCTGTCCAAAGCAATATCCAAAACCGATTGACCGCCACGAATTCCGGGCGAAGTGCTTAACAACATCATCGGTTTATTTCGCCAAACCTTGCCATTGATTCTCGACAGCCAGTCAAAAACATTTTTAAAAGCAGTGGAATAGGCGCCATTATGTTCTGCCAACGAGATTACAAATCCGTCCGCTTTATCAATAATTTCGTTCAATGCCAGCAAATCCTTTGAAAATCCTTGCTCCTTTTCAACATCCACAGAAAATAACGGAATGTCAAAATCATTCAAATCCACTTTTGTCAATGTCGCATTTTTTAACAATCCGCCTGCATATTCTGCGAACGTTTTATTGATTGAATGTTTGCTTGAACTTCCGCCAATTGTTACAATGTTTTTTTTCATTTTTTGTTTCTTGAATTTAATTTAAAGTGCAAATATACAATCTATTTTTTTAATTACCTAGGTATTTATTATCAAGGTATTTAATTAAGGCGGTTTCACATACATTTTGTACTTTAGCACCTCTTGAAAAGATTAAACAACATGGACATCAACTTCAATAAAAACGAAGATTTCAACAAACTTCAATTAGCGGCACTGAAAAAAAAACTGGTAAATGTTTATAAAGGCGGCGGTGAAAAAAGAACCGAGAAACACAAAGACAACGGAAAATTAACGGCAAGAGAACGCATTGAGTATCTTTTCGACGCCAAAAGCGATTCCATAGAAATTGGCGCTTTGGTTGGTGACGGAATGTATGAAGAACACGGCGGTTGTCCGTCGGGCGGCGTAATCGTTAAAATTGGCTATATCAAAGGAAAACAATGTATTGTTGTGGCCAATGATGCTACCGTAAAAGCCGGTGCCTGGTTTCCAATTACAGGAAAAAAGAATCTGCGTGCCCAGGAAATTTCCATGGAAAACAGATTGCCAATTATATATTTGGTGGACAGCGCAGGTGTTTATTTGCCTATGCAAGACGAAATTTTTCCAGATAAAGAACACTTCGGAAGAATTTTTAGAAACAATGCCGTGATGAGCAGTATGGGAATTACCCAAATTTCGGCAGTGATGGGAAGTTGCGTAGCCGGCGGCGCCTATTTGCCCATTATGAGCGATGAAACCATTATTGTTGATAAAACCGGAAGCATCTTTTTAGCCGGAAGTTATTTGGTGAAAGCTGCCATTGGCGAAAATATTGACAACGAAACTTTGGGTGGCGCAACAACACACAGCGAAGTTAGCGGCGTAACCGATTATAAAGCGACCGATGACCACGATGCTTTGGATAAAATAAAAAATATTATTGATAAAATTGGCGATTATAACAAAGCTGGTTTTAACAGAATTAAACCTGTAAATCCGATTGAAAAACCGGAAGAAATCTTCGGCATTTTGCCAGCCACAAGAACCGATCAATACGATATGCTGGAAATCATCAAACGTTTGGTCGACAATTCGGAAATTGAGGAATATAAAAAAGAATACGGAAAAACCATTATTTGCGGCTATGCACGCATCGACGGCTGGGCGGTTGGCATTGTTGCAAATCAAAGAAAAGTAGTTAAAAACGCCAACAAAGAAATGCAATTTGGCGGCGTCATCTATTCCGACTCTGCGGATAAAGCAACGCGATTTATCGCAAACTGCAATCAGAAAAAAATTCCGCTGGTGTTTTTACAAGATGTTACCGGATTTATGGTTGGCAGCAAAAGCGAACACGGCGGCATTATAAAAGACGGTGCCAAAATGGTAAATGCGGTGAGCAATTCTGTTGTTCCAAAATTTACGGTGGTGATAGGAAATTCATACGGCGCAGGAAATTACGCCATGTGCGGCAAAGCTTATGATCCGCGACTAATTGTGGCTTGGCCCTCTGCCCGATTGGCAGTGATGGGCGGCGAGCAGGCTTCAAAAGTGTTGTTGCAAATTGAAACGGCTTCGCTAAAAAATAAAGGAGAAGAAATCACCAAAGAAAAAGAACAAAAAATACTGGAACACATTCAGCAAAAATATGATACGCAAACTTCGCCCTATTATGCAGCAGCGCATTTATGGACCGATGGTGTCATCAATCCGTTAGACACCAGAAAATGGATTGGCATGGGCATAGAAGCAGCAAATCACGCACCCATTGAAAAACAATTCAATTTAGGGATAATTCAGGTTTAAAATAATTGTAAATACCTTTTGTAATAATTACATTTGCAGCACATAAAAATATAGAAAACAGTATGGGAAGAGCCTTCGAATTCAGAAAAGGAAGAAAAATGAAACGCTGGTCGGCGATGGCGAAAACTTTTACCAGAATTGGTAAAGATATTGTGATGGCGGTAAAAGAAGGCGGGCCAAATCCGGAAGCCAATTCACGTTTAAGAGCAGTCATCCAAAACGCCAAGGCAGCAAATATGCCGAAAGAAAATGTTGAGCGCGCCATTAAAAAAGCAACCGATAAAGATACTGCCAACTATAAAGAAGTGCTGTTTGAAGGCTACGCGCCACATGGAATTGCACTCGTAATTGAAACTGCCACCGACAATAATAACAGAACTGTTGCCAACGTAAGAGCGGCTTTTAATAAATGCAACGGAAACTTCGGGACTTCAGGTTCAGTTGTTTTTATGTTCGACCATACGTGTAATTTCCTGATAAAAGCTGAAGACCTTAAAATGGATTTGGAAGAATTTGAATTGGAATTGATTGACTTTAATGTGGAAGAAGTTTTTGAGGATGAAGAAGGAATTCTGATTTATGCGCCTTTTGATCAATTTGGAGCCATCCAAAAATATTTGGAAGAAAATAATATTGAAATTCTTTCATCAGGTTTTGAAAGAATTCCAACAACCACCACCAAGCTTTCTGAAGAAGAGCAAGCCGATGTTGAAAAATTATTGGAGCGTTTGGAAGATGATGATGATGTTCAAAACGTGTATCACTCAATGGAAATGAATTGATGATGCAACTATTTGGCAAAAAATCTTCGGAATTAAAACAGGAAATACATCAAGAAATTGTTTGTCCGAATTGTCTTTCAAAAAATACCACAAAAGTGAGTGTCACAGGCGTTTACAAACACTTGTTTCACATTCCTTTTTTATCAGGCGGAAAATTGGGATCTTCCGTTTGCACAAATTGCAACCATACTTTTGAATTGCCAAAAATGCCCATGGACATCAAATTGGCTTATTATGAATTGAAAGAAACCGCTAAAACACCAATCTGGTTTTATTCAGGTTTGATAGGAATAAAAGTGCTGGTTTTGGTTAAAATTTTCAGTAAGTATTTTTAGAAGGCGGATCCCAATAGATTCTGTGTTGATTTTCAATTAAAATATTAATTTTTTTGTAAATTTGTCAATAAGTCAGTCATAGAACTAGACTCTATAGCGTGTTTAAGCCATTTGTGCTTGCACGCTATTTTTTTGTGCT
>Ga0209347_1002162_pt1 | contig 27170 bp, 20 predicted proteins | sample AutmiccommuBRH23_FD_187382 | JGI IMG/M metagenome (GOLD analysis project Ga0209347, IMG submission 187382) | Deep subsurface microbial communities from Mt. Terri, Switzerland - Autotrophic microbial communities BRH/23 (SPAdes) (version 2) | ecosystem: Environmental > Aquatic > Deep subsurface >...
TGATGGTGCTGGCATCAATTATATGGATACGGTCGGCATTGGGGGTGGCGCTTAAATGATTGGTTGTTTTTCGCATTGCAATTTTGGCCACCTGGGTAAACACGGTTCCCCAGAAGTCACTACTCATTTCTTTAAGACGCCTGGATAGCTGTGAGGCACTGATTGAATCAATCTTTAGATTGGCTTGGAGGTCGCTATCACCTCTTACCCTGTCGGCCAGCGCCCTTATTGAATCAATTTGGGCAATCTGAGCAATAAACATGATGTAGAGCAACTTGGTCGCAAATAACTTTTTGATGTACCTGTCCGCACCGGTGTCTTTGATGAGAGAAAGAAATTTTTCATAAGGAAATTGATTTAGTACTTTATTAAATGTGGATTTAGTGGTATCCTTATCCATCTGATATCTCCTTGTTTTAGAGACTATGGACAGGATTACCTGCTATACCTCTATTATAAGGAGTTTTTAGTGAAACGCCATGATATTTATGGAAATTGACCGAATATGAGCAAATTTAAGGGTTGAAATTTTGACATTCTGTTTATGCAACGCTACTGTGTTTACATCTACAATTCAACTACCTGTTCGCATATTTTTAAAAAGCTGTCATAATGGGAACAAATAGACAAGTTGTTTTTGGCCCATCGGGCGATTCTGTCTTTGTCCATATCGACAAAGGATGAAAGGATTTGTCGCAGCTGTTTCTTTGAGATACTTATTAGGTTGGGAAAGGCCTTGCCGAGGTGATTTTGTTTGACCCAAACATCGCACTCACCGATGCCGACGGTCATTAAAACCGGCAGGCCGGTGGCAAGGTATTCGGCAATCTTTGTTGGGGAGGAAACCCGGTTGATTGGGCTGTCGATGCGTGCGACAAGACCGACATCGGCCGCCGACAGGTACGCGGGCATGTCTTCATGGAGGACCGGGAGGATCTTTACTTTTGTTTTATCATTGACTTCCCCAACAACTTTAGTCCATTCCGCAGGCTGGTTGGTTAAAAAGAGAAAGCGAACGCCGGGGATGTCTTCGCCAGTCTTGAGCAAATGCCCGATTCCCTGAACATCCACCCACGGAGCCTTAATTCCTGAATGAACGACAACCGTACAGTCTTCCCAGCCCCAACTCTTCCTCAGGTTTTCCCGTCCTTCCGAATCAAAGGTGAATATGCCCAAGTCCGGCAGGCAGGGTACGACAATAGAGGGACGTCGGGCCAAATCGGGATACTTGCCTAACAGGAGCTCCTGCAACTGATTGCTGGCGAATATCAGCCCTTTCGCAGATTTAAGCATGGTGTGTTCAATTCTTTTTAAGACGGCCTCCTTCACAGCTGGTCTATCGCGGGACCAACTGAGCACTTCTTCCAGCCACAAGCCGTGAACATCCAGCAAAACCGGCGCCCTGAAGCGCTTTTTCAAGGCATTGGCAACAAAAGTCGAATTAAAAGAATGAGCAATGATTAAATCGTAGGACTGGTCCAACTCAGCGGCTATCGCACCCCGCATGGCCGCGAGATAATGCTTAACCAAGCTCCCGGCCGATTTGGTCCGGGGCAGTCGGACAACGCGGTTTGTCCCTTCCGGCTGCACTGTTTTCCACTCAAGCCCGCGCTCAAAGGTAAGCCAGTCGCCCGGTGTACCAAGCGTATCATTCAAAAGCCGCTTGATCATTTCAATGCGGGTGCGAAACCCGGTGTTTGCGCCGTATTCTCCATATACCAGGGAAAGTGGTTTTAATTGTCGCATATCGGATCACTTCCAAAAATTAAATTCAAGTCGAAACTCCCTTTTTACGCAACATTACCAGGACCCTATCCATGCTTTCTCGCGGCGCCATAAGGTCGGTTCTGATGACGAGATCGGGGCTTTCCGGCTCTTCGTAAACATCCGACACCCCGGTAAAATTTTTTATTTCGCCGGTGAGCGCCTTTTTATACAGGCCTTTACCATCTCTTTGGATCAATGTTTCCAAAGGGCACTTAACGTAAACCTCTGTATAATTTCTTATCCGGACGCGGCAATATTCCCTCATGGAATGATATGGCGTGATAAAGGAAGCAACCACGGAAATACCGTTCCTGTTCAACAGCTCTGTCACGTAGCAAACCCGCTGGATGTTGGTGAGCCGGTCCTTGGGGGAAAAGCCCAAGTCCTGACATAACTCTGCGCGCACTTCGTCGCCGTCCAGAAATTCTACGTTCATACCCCGATTCTTTAACTCATTCGCCAGCAACATACCGATGGTACTTTTTCCGGCCCCGCTCAACCCGGTCAGCCAAACCGTAAAACCTTCTCTGGTTTTTTGCATCTTTGTTGACATCCTTGTTGCTCTGTTAGACTTTAAATAACACTCATTTTGTTGGTCAATCGTCAATCAGCCTATTCCAGATAACCAAGCTGGCGCAGACGCTCTTCGATTTGTTCCTCTTCCTCTTTTGAATAGTAATTCGATGGCTCAACATCCTGCGAACAATTTTTCCCTTTAATATTTTTACAGTTCTCTTCAACCAGACTTATTTCAGGTACACTCTTGAATATTTCTGAAACGACACAACCATCCATATCCGCGGGGATACCCACTCCCAGGGCCGCCAGTACCGTTGGGCAAACGTCCCATATATTGGCATTTACCCTGCAGCTCTTAATGTTTTCGCCATAGGCCATGAAAATGCCATTTATCCGGTGATCGCCGGTTCCAGTCCAGGACCCGTCAGGGATTTTTAAGTAATGGTCGTAATCATCAAGGTGCTCAATCACGCCGCTGTAAATGGAGTATTTGTTATTTGGCGCCAATACCACGTCGGGCGCGTCACTCAAATGAGGCCCCCAGTAGATATCCGATTTATGAAAAGCCCTGCTGAAAATATTCTGACGCTTTTCAGAGTCATACAGGGAAAGCACTTCTTCACAAAGCTTTTCAACGACGGAATTATACTCCTTTTCTAGTATAATCCCATAAGGATAATCTTGCGTATTCACAAACATAAATGAATCGATCGGCGGTCCAAAAACCGTTGTTCGTTCCCAATTCTCCAGCTCATAGATTGAAATATCCTGAATTTCTATAAACCCGGGCGCATATCCTCCATAGGTTGTCATACAAATGAACAATTTCAACCGTTCGGACTTCGGCTGGTGCGTAATTGACAATTCCTTGTCTTGCGCGGTAATTTCAAGGCCTCCGATAATGCAGTCCTCCCCGGTTGTTCTGTCTGCAATTTGCAGGGCAGAACCCAGTGTACCCTGAACGGAACATTTAATTCTGTACCTTTGCTTGGGATCAAGGCCTTTCAATTCAAAACTGAAACCGGAATATGAATCGCTTGCACCGGCCTCAAACTTTATTCTTCCATCAAAGCTAGTCGAGGCGTCCTCCCCTGTTTGCGCCAGGAAATCTTCCCTGCGCAACCGCTCAAACAAATTGCCATTGCCGTCAAAATGAAGATAACCCCGGTTTTGAAGATATTTGTTTAAAATAAATGTCTTTTCAGTCGGACCAAAGCCGTGATCGGAAGACAGGAGCAAGGTCGTGTTGTTATCCATATCCTTGATGATTTCACCCAAAATGGAATCGATCTCCCGGTAGAGATCCAGGATGACATGGCCGTATTTTTTTGCTTCATCCTCGTTGTGCTTCAAGTGTTCTGGGTCGATGCAGTGCCAGAATACATGCTGCAGCCGGTCCGGCCCGGTGAATACCATCATCAAGAAATCCCAATCTCGCGTTTTAATCAGGTGTTTCAAAAGTGCCGCCCTTTGCTCCGTGTGCCTCCGCACTTCGTCGATAAACCGGTCTCTGTCCTCCCCGGACACGGGAAACCGGACGTCAACCATGTAACCGGGTTCAATCCCCAGGATCTCCTCCTTTAACTCATGCGGGTTCGTGAATTCGACGGAAACACTTGGAGTCCCCATTCCGCTGACGATAATTCCGCTCGGCTCGGGTGGATAAGTAAAAGGAACGTCGACCATAATCACCTGTTTTCCGGCATTGGTCAACAAGCCGGCCAGGGAAGGCGCTTTGCAGTGGACTCTAGACGCCCACTCGAATTCGTAACGCCCGGCCCTTTTAATATTAAAGCCGAAAATCCCGTGTTTTCCCGGGTTCATACCCGTAATCATGGATGTCCACGCCGTCGGGGTGGTGGCCGGGATCGTCGATTTTAGCGGTCCGTACGCCCCACCTTCAATGATTTTTTTGAAGGTGGGCAGGTGTCCTTGACGGGCCCAGGGTTCGATCAAATCAAGGGTTGCGCCATCCAGTCCGATAAGTATCACTTTATGCATTATGCATTTCCTCCGCGGTCTTAAGCTCAGTCATCCGGGCATATCGAGTTGTAAAACTATACACGGATTACTTCCCCTTCCATTGCTTCGTGTTCCACGCCCATATTGTACAGCATTGTTTTTGCTACATTTTTTATATTAAGCCCGCTTATTCTTCTGCCGCCATAGTCTTTTGACGGGTCATACTGGATATAGATACCGTGGCGGGCGTGGTTGGCATCGTCCGGACCGGTGTCATTCTCGCGCGTATAAAGGCTTAAATTCCCTACCGTTCCGATCGACCTCCAGTTAAGGTCGTCAAAGTATACAATCAAATCGGGCGGGATGTTATTGGTTTCCCTGTACGTTTCCCCAGGCAGGTACACCTTGTTTTTCATTAAAAGGGCCTTGTCGTTTTTCAGTCTTTTTATTTTTTCGATTAATTCTGATTTTATTTTGTCATACTCTTCCGGAAGAACGATTCCATCAGGTTCCCTTCCCTTTACGTTAAAATTGATTCTCCCGTAGTACCCGCCTGAACCCCAGGCTATTGTTTTGCCCCAGTCAACGGCTTCCATCCTGAACGGCTGCGGCCCGTCAGGGTCTCTTTTCAACCTTAGATATCCCTCCGCGATAAGCCAGTCATTGATACAAAAACCGCCGTCCATCCGTTTCGCCCCGTGGTCAGACACGACCATGACAATCGTATTTTCATCGATTAAGTCCAACTGTTTCTTTATCTGGCGGTCTAAATAAGAATAATAGTCAAAGATAGCGCTTTCGTAAGGGTTTCCCGGATGATACCGGTAGTGGCCGGGGTCATGATAACTCCAAAACCCGTGGTGGATGCGGTCGACACCAATCTCCACAAACATGAAAAAGTCCCACGGCTTGCGCCGGATAAAATCCGTAACCAGCGAAAAATGCTGCTCTGTCATTTCGTAGATTCTTTTTAGCAAGCCTTTTTTGTCGTCAGAACGAAAATCGGGGATGTCTACGATATAGTCGCCAAACCGGTTTTTGATTTCCTCACCAAGATAGTCCGGGTAGGCAAATCCCTCTCCCATATGCGGAGATAAAAAGCAGCCCACCATAACACCGTTGACCGGTTTCACCGGGTACGTTTGGGGCACCCCGATGATGATCACTTTTTTATTTAGCCCTGAAAGAATTTCCCAGACTCTCGGCGCTTTTACCGCAGAATTCATCGCGATTTTCATGTTGTCATAGGTATAATCCCCCCGGTTTCGAAACCCGTAAAAGCCCAGTTCGCCCGGGTCTTTTCCCGTCGTCATGGTAGCCCACGCCGGCACGGTAATGCAGGGGATTGTACTCTCCAGCGGGCCGTAAAAACCTCTCTCCATTAATTTTCGAAACGCGGGTAATCGATCCCGCCACTTGTCAAAGATCAAACCGGGGTCCGCGCAGTCCAAACCGATAACAAGAACCTTTTTTCCGTTCACTTGATGACGTTGCTCCTTCTGTTCTCTCTTTTTTCTCGATAACAGTGAGGCTCCCAGTCAATCCCCCATTTTTCCTCGAATTTCTTCCTGTTCTCTTCAAACATCCGCAAATACCTTTCCCGGTCGATTAGTTTGAATGAAGCGCTGTGAAAATGATGCACAAAGATGTCCTCAGCGCAGATCAACTTGTATCCCTTTTGCTTCACCCGCAGCGAGTAATCATCGTCCTCAAACATTCCAATACCGAACCGCTCGTCTAGAGGGCCGATTTCATCAAACAGGCCTCTCCTGAAGGCAACGCAAAACATGGACAGCATTTTAATTTCAAAATGGCAACCCCGGTATTCCTTGGCGTTTTGAGCGGCAAAAGCGGCAATCTCATCTACTGACGAATAGGTAACGCCGATTTTGGCCTCATTTCCCGTGGTATTGGTTACCGGTCCGACCATCCCGGCTTCCGGGCATTGATCAAGGTAACAAATCAGCCCTGAAAGCCATCCGCTGGTCACAATGGTATCATTGTTCAACAGGACGATATAGTCGCCACCCGAGGCATCAATCCCCTGATTGTTCGCTTTTGCAAAACCGGCGTTGTCGTCATTGAAGATGATTTTAAGGTTATCGTACCTTTTTTTTATACTTTGCAAGTAGTCCCTGGTTCGGTCGGAGGAATTGTTGTCGACAATCACCAACTCAAAATTGGGATATGCAGTGGCACGATAGATGCTTTCAACGCACATCTGCGTCAGGTGAACGTTGTTGTAGGTAACGATAATAATACTCGCTTTTCTATGGATGGTTTTGATCTCTTTTTCTAACTGGGAATAACGGGCCGCCCAGGTATGTTTTAGCGCAAAATTAATCCTTTCGGCAATTTTCACGGAGTCATTTTCATTTAACGCTTTTTCTATCTTTTCTACAAACTCGCCGCCATTTGTGGCGATAGATACAAGTCCTTCCGGTTCGTATGTGAGCAACTCCGGCAGGGGGACCGCAACCACTGGTTTTCCGGCACTCAGGTATTCAAAAAATTTTACGGGATTCGTTGCCATTGTTAAAGGCAGTAGTTTAAAGGGAATGATTGCCGCATCGAAGCCATGCAGATAGCCGGGCAATATTTTGTAATGAATCTCACCGTACAGATAGACATTTTTTAGTTTTTTGACCGGTTCAATATCTGCTCCAAAAGTACTGCCGATCAGAACGATATTCCAGTCCGGCCTTTTCTTCGCTATATCTGCTACGACATTAATGTCAAACCAATCGGATATGGCGCCATAATAACCGATTACCGGCCTTCCCAACTGGCCTATTTTCGGCGGAATGCCGGTGATCGGCGCGCTGAAATGAGTAAAGTCGGTGGCATTATAGACTAATATACACTTTTCATTTGTCTTTGCTTGTTCATTATAAAGAAGATGGGATGAGGCAACGACCAGATCGCTGCAGGTGCTTAATTCCCGCTCTTTTCCCAGCATATTTTCACTGTTTGTAGCAAAACCGGAATGGTTATCCATGCAGTCGTAAACGACTTTGAAATTATACTTTTCCCGTATCCTGATGGCAAGATCTTTCCAGAAAGGCAGATCAACAACGAGTATTGCACTGACAACATTGTAATCATCAATGAGGATATCGACCGCGCTCTCCAATTGCTGCAGCAAGGCGCCGCCAATGATATCGGTATACAAATTCACACCCGGGTTGCCGGACAACTGCACCTCGTAAATGTTGTGTGCCTTTCTCTGAACTTGGTTCCTTTCACCCGGAATCAACTTTGTTTTTAGATAGAATACGCGGTGCCCGTTTTTGGCAAATTCAGTAGCTATCTGCTGTGGTCTCTGAAAACGGAAATCCCAATCAATAACAGGAAACACGATCAGATCATATTTGTCCGTCCGGGACTTGCCGGCATCGGGCTCATTGTCTTGTATCGGTGCGTTTGTTAAGCAGGGTGGCGGCTGCCAAACCGCTTCTTTTCGAAACAATACATATTTTTTTATAAACCTTTTAGTTGGTAATGACAGATTGTTTCTGGATAATCTTTCCAGCCAGGCTTTCAAGTAGCCAACCAAATGTCCGGGACGGGTTGCATACCAAAGGGCAATTGCAGTTCTTTCCGCATAACGGTAGCGCTTGGAGCCCTTTACGGCACTTAACTCATTATCCCTGCGTTCAAGAAAGGCAATCTTTTCTCTCAATTGCTTTTGCCAATCGCGCTCTTTTTCAACCAGGCTATTCAGCAGCGCTGCATTGGCTTCCGCCTGCTCCATGCTCAGCGCTTGAAGCTCCGCCAGTTTTTCCTCCGCCACTTCCGCCCGCTTCTTCAGCAGCATATCGGCTTCCGCCTGCTCCATGCTCCGTGCTTGAAGCCCCGCCAGTTTTTCCTCCGCCACTTCCGCCCGCTTTGACCATCCCTCGGTTAAAACCTGAGTCAACAGGTTTATGACGGAAAGGGAAATGACAAAATCAAGGCCGTTCTTCTCAGGCTCATCTTTATCTGTGAGCAGGCCGGGCATTTTTTTAAAAATCTCGCTGTCTTCGTTCGCCATGGTCGCAACGATAACTTTTCTATAACTGGGCTCCCGGTTGTCCTTTTCGTAGAACGCGGTGTTGTAGAAAGCATTTAACTGATCCGATACGTTCTCATCATTGAAGCGCCACTGAAGCAAAAAAAATGCTGATATGCAGATAAGCCATCTGTACAAGTAACCATTCGGCAGGACAATGGTCTTCAGACCTTTTTGGCGCAAATACTCAATTGTCTTTGGCAATTCGGGCAAACCATACTCAATGTGTTCTTCTATAAAGTGGTAATCAGAGCCGAATCGTGCTTTTATTAGACCCTGCAACACTCCCTCAGCCTTGGAAACTTCGGGGGAATGAAAGGGCGCCGCGATGATCCAGGTTCTTTTGCCCACCCGGATCAGCTCGTCAATAAAATGAGGCCTGTCTTCTTCCCTAACGTGTTCAAGTGTGTCGCAAGAAACAACAACATCAAAAAAATTGTCTTGAAAAGGAAGGTCTTTCCCATTCCCTTTAACGATGGCCGGGTCGTCATTACTGTTAATGTCCGAGATAACAATCCTGTCTTCCATAAGAAATCGTTTTATCGTCCCGGGCCAACCGCCAACATCTAATATATCAAGTTTTTTCCCGTTTTTAAGTAGCTTGATAATATCGCTTATTAGCCTGTACCTTTGGTATTGATCAAATGGAAGTGTAATCAGGTCTTTCAAGCAATCACTCCCCTAATGGCCGTCAAATCCCGAAACATATTCCTTAATAACATCTTTTGCGGGTCCTTGTGATACAATACTTCCCTCATGAAGCCATATAATATGGTCACAAATTTTGCTCAAGGTCTCCAAGTTGTGGCTAACGATGACAATGGTAGTTCCTTTATCCTTTATTTCATTAATTTTGGACAGGCATTTTTGCTGAAAAGGCAGGTCCCCTACAGATAGCACTTCATCAACCAGCAAAATGTCCGGGTCGACATGAACCGCAACTGCAAAACCCAACCTCGTGTACATTCCGGAGGAATAATTCCGGATTGGGTTATCGATAAAATCCCCCAGATCGGCAAAACGGATAATTTCATCAAGTTTAGCTTTAATTTCTTTTCTAGACAAGCCAAGTATGGAAGCGTTTAAGAAAATATTTTCCCGGCCCGTGTAATCAGGGTGAAAACCTGCTCCGAGCTCAAGTAGAGTTGAGATTCGCCCATTGACCACAATCTTGCCTCCGTTTGGGTATAAAATCTTGCTGACCAGTTTCAATAACGTACTCTTACCTGAGCCGTTTCTCCCAATAAGGCCAATTGTCGACCCAAAGGGAAACTTCACGCTGATATCCTTAAGTGCCCAAAAACAGTATGTTTTCTCCCTGTTCCAGAAGAGAACTTTTTCTTTCAGGGATAACGACTTGTCATGATAAACCTTAAATTTCTTCCAGACACCTTCCATTTCGATGGCATAACCATACGCGACCATATTAAATCTCCTCGGCAAAATATCTCTGGAGACGGTTAAATAACGTTAGCGACGCGACAAGAAAAAGTAGAAATATAACCAGCAGGAGTGTCAAGTTAAAAAAATCGGGGACCGTATTGTATAAAAAAATGTTTCTGTACTCATTAATAAGCGGCGTCATCGGATTCCAGGAAAAAAGTATTTGATATTCTTGCGGTAAGAAGTTCAAGGGATAAAAAACAGGTGTTAAGAAAAACCAGGCCGTCATTAAAACAGATGTAATGTGTTGTAAATCCCTCAGGTATACCGTAAGCGCGGAAACAGCCAGAGTAAGCGCAAGGACAAACACTGCCTGAATGAACAAGACAGCCGGGAAATACAATATTACAAAACCAATCTTAATATGGTACAACATAAGTGCCGGAATTAAGATCAGCAGGCTGAAGACATAATTGATCATATTTGAAATTACGATAGAAAGGGGGAGTATTGATCTTGGAAAGTATATTTTTTTAACCAGATTTGCATTATGCAAAACGACTGTTGACCCCATCAAAACAGAGTTAACAAGAAAATTCCAGGGCAAAATGGCGACAAAAATAAAAACCGGAAAATTTTCTATTTGGGCCTTCATAATTAGTGAAAAAACGACACTATATATAACAAGCATAAGCAACGGATTAAAGAAGCTCCATAGAAAACCAAGGACTGACCCTTTATATCGTGCATTCAATTCTTTTAAGACTAAATTTTTGAGCATCTCTCTATACAAAAGCACTTCCATTCTTTTTTGCAAAAAAAACACCTCCTGAAGCGCGTTAATCTGAGCTGACCATTCGGATTAACCTCCGTTCCATCTTCTAAAGGCCGCCGTCTTTGGGAGGGTATGTCAAACTAATTCTTTCACATTTAAGGGGTATTTAATACTTTTAATCCCCGCAGCCCCTCATACCCCTTCGCCAGCTCCGGCGCCACCTTCTGCGCCTGCGCCAGCAGTTCCTGCGCTTCTCCCGCCCGCCCCTGCTTGTCCCGCAGGGCGGCCAGCCAGAGCAGGGCCTCACCTTTAGACTTCTCATCCTGCGATGCGGCCTGCAGGTTTGCCTCGGCCTCGGGCCATTGGCCCAGCAGGTACTGGGACTCGCCCACCGGCAGCCTGACGGCAGGGGTCGCTGTCAGCAGCGGGGCGACGTTCCAGAGCTTTTTCTCCGTCTCGCCCAGGGTGGCCATTTGCGCGTCGATGCGGGCCGGGATTTCGGTCGTTTTCGTTAAATGCTGTTTGGCTGCTTCCCGGTCCCCGCCGTTCATGGCGCTGAACCCGGCGGAAAAGGTGATCCGGGACAGGTACTCGTACCACTGCGCCTGGAACGGGGCCAGGGCCAGAGCTTTTTCGGCGTAGTCAACCGCCTCCGGCGCCTGATTCTGGTTAAGGGCAATGTTCGCCATAGCCGCTAGGGGGGCCGGGCTGTATTTGCTCAGGCTGGCCGCTGCCCGGGCTTCCGCCATGGCCTGGTCCAATTTTCCCGACTGCTGGTATAGACCGGCCAGGGCGCGGTAAAGATCCGCGTTGGCGGGGTTATAGGCAATGGCCTTCTGCAACAGTTGTTCACCTTGCCGGGCGTTCCCACTCTTCAGATAACCGGTCGCCTGGTGGTAGTAATTGTTGGAAAACGCCAGCATGCCGGCGAAGAGCGTCACGGCCAGGGCGCCAGCGAGGTATGGCGCCAGCGAGCCGTATTTCGGCGCTTCGTAAGACTTGCGGCGCCCGGCTTTTCCGCTTTGTCGCGCCGCGCCGGCGGCGCCGATCTCAAGCCCCCGGACCAGGCCGAACATACTGAAGAGCACCAGTGTCAGGGCGGACAGGGACAGGTCGAAGTCGATGGCCGCGTGCAAGCCGATGGATATGGCCGCCACGGCGGCGGTCCAGACAAGGGTCTGCCGGACCGGCTGTTGTTTCGCGCCATGGTAAAGCCGGTGTGCGCCGTAGAGGAAAAATGCCCAGATGGCCGCCACCGCCAGCAGGCCCGGGACGCCGGTCTCAACCAGCACCTGCAGGTAGTAGCCGTGCACTTCGTTGGAATTGTAGAGATAGCTCTGATAGGCGCGGTAGGCCTCCTGCCAGCCGCCGCCGCCCCAGCCGAGGAGCGGCCGCTCGCCGGACATCTTGAGGGCGTCGCGGTAGAAGTAGCCGCGCTCGGTGGCGTTCCGCAGGCGGATTTCTTCGCCCATGGCCCTTAAGGCTTCGGCGTGGCTGTTCACGTAGAGGGACAGTCCGATCCCGCCCGCCACGACGAGGAGGAGCAGGACGGTCAGGAGGACCTTTTTGTGGGCGGCAATCCACGGCAGAAGTCCCTTTTTGGCGGCCAGATCAAACAGCGCCTGGCCGGCGAGCACCACCGCCAGGCCGGCAAAGATCCAGAGCCAGGCCGGGTCCGGCCGGTTGGCCGCCACCTCGGCCAGGAACTGCCGGATGGCTAGAACGGCGGGCGCCGCGGTCAGGGTCAGTTGAAGGAAGGCGGGAACTCTCCGCCCGCGCGGCAGACCGGTCAGGAAGAGGGCAAAAGCCAGGGTGAAGACGAGGAAGCCGCCCTGGGACTTGCTCCCGGCCAGCACGCTGAAAATAAGGTAGTTTCCGGCGCTGCCCAGGTAACGATACATCAGGTCGTTGTTCAGCCAGTCGGGCAGCAGGTTTTCTTCGCCCTTCTTGCGGCGCGGCCCGGCCGCGCCCGCGGCGGCGGTTCCGCCTGCCGGCGCTACGCTTTCCACGCCGGTCCAGCCGGCCGGGAAGGAACGCAGCCAGAGGCAGACCCCGAAGAACATCGCCGCGGCCAGTAAGCTTGCCAGGGCGTTGGGATACTGGAAGGTGGAGTAAATCCGCCCGTTTAAAAAGCCGTCCTTGATCTCGATGATCCCAGTGGCCGTGGCCAGCCCGGCCAGGGCCACGCCGGCGGCGGCGGCCCAGACGACCCGCATCAGGGTCACGGCGTGGATTTCGTTCAGCGCCAGCCGGGAGACCAGCCAGAAGACCAGGAAGTAAAGGGCTGTCTTCACCACGCCGTCCACGGCCAGGCCGTAGTTTGCGGCCTGAAAGGCGGACGCCAGGTAGACGGCCGGAAGGGCCAGGACAGCCCAGTCCAGCGGCGACGAAAGAAAGCGGTGCTGCTGGAGCGACCACCGCCAAAGGGCGGCAGCCAGAAAAAGCAGGCTGGCGCTGATGAGGGCCACTTCCTGGTCAGGCGCAAAGAACAGCCCCCGGAAATATGGGGCCAGGAAGAGAAGCATCATCAGACCCCAGAAAATCAGGGCGTGAAAACTCCCGAAGCCGGTAGCCGGTGCGGCCAGAGCCGCCTCCGTGCTTATCGGGCCGGAACCGCGCCCGTGCCGGGCGGCTGCGCTTGCGGCCTTCCGGGCGGTTTCCCCGGCAGGCTGTTTTACAGCTCCCGCAGCAGATGTTTCACCGGTAACCGCTGCGAATTTCCGCTCCGGCGCCGGCCCGGCATCAGCCGGTTTTTTACCTTTCCCCGCGCTTTTCGATTGCTTAGACATCCTCCTGCTACCTCGATCACTTTTATTTTTCTATTTAGATTCACGAACGTCCGCCATGGGGACGGTTCTCCGCCATGGGGACGGTTCCATCGTCTTCCCTTCGGTCCTTCGCTGCGCTTCGGAGACGCTCGAACCGTCCCCATGGCTCCCGCCCGAGTATGTCCGCAACGCTTGTAAAACATGAGACTTCGGCCAAATGGAAATTTGCAAAGGGATCAAGCCTCTCAATCTATTGTTTTCGACAGATTAGGAGAAAGTCCTTTCTCCAATCATTATTGGCGGACGCGTCATTATTTAAACCCGGCGAGGGTTTCCGCCAGCCCCTTGTCCAGCGTCATTTCGGCCCTCCAGTTCAGCTCCCGCCGGGCCTTTTCCGGGGAGAGGCTGCTGTGCGGGATGTCGCCGGGGCGGGGCGGGGCGTAAACCGGCGCCAGGCGCCGCCCCGCCACCCGGCAGAAGGTCTCCCAGAGGCTGTTTACCGTGATGCGGGAGCCTGTCCCGACGTTGAAAATCTGGCCGTCGCCCCTGGCGGCGGCCAGGAGGTTGATGGCGGCCACGTCCCGCACGTGGACGAAATCCCGGGTCTGCTCGCCGTCACCGAAAATGGCAGGGGACTCCCCGCGCCGCAGGCGGTCGGCAAAGATAGCCACCACTCCGCCCTCCCCAGCCGCATCCTGGCGGGGACCGTAGACATTGGCGCAGCGCAAAGCCGTGTAGCGGAGACCCCGCGTGCGGGCGTACATGGCCAGGTACATTTCAGCGGCCAGCTTGGACACGCCGTAAGGGGCCAGGGGCGCGACGGGGTGCGCTTCGTCGACCGGCAGGTAGGCGGGCTGGCCGTAAACGGCGGCCGAGGAGGCGAAGACTATCTTGGGCGCGCCGTGGCGCAGGCAGGCTTCAATCAGGTTGATCGTTCCCAGCAGGTTTACCTCGCCGTCGGCCAGGGGGGCGCGGATGGAGGCCGGCACGCTGACCTGGGCGGCCTGGTGAAAGACCACCTCCGGCCGCTCGCGGGCGATAATTTCGTCCAGTCCGGGGTCCTGCACCCGCACCCGGTACAGGCGGACACCCGGCCGGACGTTCTCCGCCCGGCCGGTGGAGAGGTCGTCCAGCACCGTCACGTGGGCGCCGGAATCAACCAGGGTGTCGACGATGTGGGAACCGATAAAACCGGCGCCGCCGGTGACCAGCGCCCGCATTATAAAGTCTCCTTGCAGATGTGGCGCAGGTATTCTTTAAACCCTTCGGCCAGGTCCGGCCGGGCCAGGGCAAACTCGACCGTCGCCTGCAGGTAGCCCAGCTTGTCGCCGACGTCGTAGCGGCGGCCCTTGAAGGACAGGCCGTAGACGGGCTCTTCCCGGCAGAGCACCCGCAGGGCGTCGGTGAGCTGGATCTCGCCGCCGGCCCCGGGCCTGGTTTCGGCCAGGATTTCGAAAATGCGCGGGGTGATCACGTAGCGGCCCATCACGGCCAGGCAGGAGGGCGCCTCCTCTTTGCCGGGCTTTTCCACCAGGTCGCGGATGCGGTAGACGCCTGGCCGCACTTCCTCAGCGTCCAGAATGCCGTATTTGCTCACTTCTTCCGGCGCCACCTCCTGCACGGCGATGACCGAGCCCCTCAGCTCGTCGTAGATGTCGATCAGCTGCTTCAGGCAGGGCACCCAGCTGCGCACGACGTCGTCGCCGAGCATGACGGCGAAGGGCTCATTGCCGACAAAATTGCGGGCGCACAGGACGGCGTGGCCCAGACCCCGCGGCTCTTTCTGGCGGATGTAGTGGATCTCGGCCAGGTTGGAAATGTCCTCGACCAGGGCCAGGAGCTCATTCTTTCCTTTCATTTTCAAATGCTGCTCCAGTTCCGGGCAGCAGTCGAAGTGGTCTTCAATGGATCGCTTGGTGCGGCCGGTGATGATCAGGATGTCGTCAATGTCCGACTCGATGGCTTCTTCAACTATGTACTGGATGGTCGGCTTATCCACAATGGGCAGCATCTCCTTGGGCTGCGCCTTGGTGGCCGGCAGAAAACGCACACCCAGCCCCGCCGCCGGTATGACCGCCTTGCGAATTTTACTCATCCGGGTCATCCTCCTCAATCATTCGTGTTCCAGCAGAAAAAAGCGGTCCTACAGGCGTGAGGACCGCTGGCTGGTATTCTTGTGTGTCAGATACGAGGTACGGCTCTTCAACCCGGTCACCCCTATTTTGTTGGCCAGCAGCAGGACCAGCGTTGACAGAAGGAGCAGCAGCAGGACTGCCTGCCTGGGGGTCGAGAGCGTCATCACGATGGCGCTCAGGCCAAGAACCAAATTGACGGCGTAGATGCTCAGAACCGTCTGCCGGTGGGAGAGGCCCAGGTCCATCAGCCGGTGGTGCAGGTGCTCCTTATCCGGGGAAAAGATGGGCCGGCGACCGGACCAGCGCCGGACAATGGCGAAAAAAGTGTCCAGGATGGGGATGCCGAGGACGACCATCGGCACCACCACTGAGATAAAGGTGGCTCCCTTGGCCAGGCCCATCACGGCTAGGACGGCTACGGAAAAACCGAGGAACATGGACCCCGAGTCGCCCAAAAAGATGCGGGCGGGGTAAAAATTGTAGCGCAGGAACCCGATCACGGCGGCGGTCAGGATCAGCGCCAGGGCCACCGCGTCCCACTGGCCCGGCGAAGCGCCGTTGTCGCTGATATCGATCCACACCACCGCGGCCAGGGTGAGCGCGGCGATGGACGAGATTCCGCCCGCCAGGCCGTCCAGGCCGTCGATCAGGTTGACGGCGTTGGTCACCGAAACAAGCCAGAGGACTGTCATCGGAATGGCCAGCAGACCCAGGTCGATCATTTCTCCCCCGAAGGGGTTGGTCAAAAATTCTACCTTGATTCCGAAGGGAATCACTGCCAGCGCCGCCGCCACCTGGCCGGCGAGCTTGATCCGGGGTGAAAGCCCCCTGGTATCGTCGAGGATGCCGAACAGGAGGATGAGCGATCCCCCGGCCAGGAGGCCTGCCACCTGTGGTGTAATTTCACGGGTTAACAGAACAGCCGCCAAAAAGCTGAGATAGATAGCCATACCGCCCATCCTGGGCATTGTCCGGCGATGCACCTTTCGGTGATTGGGCCTGTCGACGGCGCCGCATTTAAAAGCCCAGCGCCGCACAACCGGCGTAAGGGCCAGTCCCATTCCAACGGCTATCGCTACCGCTGCCAGTAGTGATTGCACAAAATCCCCCCATCGTCACAGGCAAATTTTCTGGTTGACTGATTAATAAAAAATAAAAGGAACATAGACATTTTATCCTATTTAAAGAACCATTACAATTGAGAAAAATGGAGTAAATGAATAATATTCTCAGTTCACCGATGTATTCTATGAATAATTGACATAAAGCACTATTTAACACTATTTTGCGCGTCAAAAGAGGCGCCGCGCTCACCTAAAGCAAACATGATCTCCGCTTCCGCGGCCACTTCCTCGCCGACGCAGGCGATAGCGCTGGCCTTGCCGACCGTTCCGCGCAGTTTGATGACCTCCACCACGATGCGAAGCTGGTCGCCCGGCAGGACCTGGCGCCGGAAGCGGGCCTTGTCGATGCCGGCGAAGAGGGCGATCTTGCCGGCAAATCCGGGCAGCTTCAATACAGCCACCGCGCCCACCTGGGCCATGGCCTCAATGATCAGCACGCCGGGCATCACCGGATGGCCGGGAAAGTGCCCCTGGAAGTACGGCTCGTTGGCGCTCACGTTTTTGATTCCCACGGCGCGCCGGCCTTCCTCCAGTTCCAGGATCCGGTCAACCAGGAGGAAGGGGTAGCGGTGGGGCAAAATTTCCTGAATTTGTTTCACGTCCAGCAAATCTTCACACTCCCGACTTTTTTAGAGATGAGTTCAGGTGGGACTAAACCCTTGCATTATTTTACTTCCAGCGGCACACAATGTCAATTTATTACATGGAGTAAAAAAAATAAGCGCGAGTTGACCTGCGGTGGAAATTGTTTTATAGTTGTTATTGGAACGAAAGGAGTTGAATGAAATTGAAATTTATCGATGAGCGAGGCCGGCTTTTCGGCATTGTCAATCTGGTGGATATGCTGGTGCTGCTGGCGCTGCTTCTGGTGCTGGGCGGCGGCTATTACAAATACAAGGGACCCGGCGCGATCGCCGGCGAGGAAAAGACCGTGCGCTTCACGGTGATCGCGCCCATTCAGCGGCCTGAGGCGGTCGGCGCCATTAAAGCGGGGGACCGGATCGTATCAGGCTCCAGCTTTACCGGCGTGGTGATCAAAGAAATCAAGACCCGCCCCTCTGAAATGGTCGCGACCACCGCCGACGGGAGCCGGGTGCTGACGCAAGATCCTTACTACCTGGACGTGATCGCCACCATGGAGGGAAAGACTACCGTTTCCGGCGCCACCATCAACCTGGGCGGCCAGGAGATCCGCTCCGGCAAGGATTACTTTGTCAAGTCGCTGACCTACGAGGTCAAGGGGGTCATTACGGAAGTGCAGGTCAAGTAAGTCCTGCACTTTTTTTGCAACAATTTACTTTCTGCTGAGATATGTGATCTACCGGACCGGGGAAATTTTCCTTGCCCGGTCGACGGCTTCCGACGCCACCGCGGCACGGGCATCCCAGGCGTGCCGCCGGGCCGTCTCCAGGCGGGCGGACAGATCCGCCGGGTTGTCTTTACGCCGGACGGCGGCCGCCACGGCCTTCGCAAATGCTGCGGGAGTTTCGGCGATCTCCACCAGGGGCGCAAAGGGCAGCACTTCGGGCAGACCGGCGGACACCACCGGCAGGCCGGCCGCCAGATATTCGTAGAGCTTGACCGGGTTCACCCCACGGGTGAGCTCGTTTATTTTAAAGGGAATGGTCGCTACGTCGAAACCCTTCAGGTAGGCCGGCAGCTCCCGGTAGTCCCTCCGGCCGAGCAGGTGCACGTTAGGCAGGCTTGCCAGCGCGGACACGTCCGTGTCCACCGGGCCGACCAGGACAAAGGAACCGCCCGGCAGCGCCCGCGCGGCGGCCGCCACCATCTCCTGGTCGAGCCAGCCGCTCACCGCCCCCACGTACCCGATCACCGGCCGCGGCAGGGGAGCCAAATCGGCGGGCAGGGGCAGGGACGGGTCCAGGGCGCGGGCAAAATGGGCGGTGTCGGCCCCGTTGGGCACCAGGATCAGGCCGGGCGCGAGGGATTTCTTGCGGCGGTAGAGCTCTTCCGCGCTGACCAGGGAAACACCGGCCCGCCGGAAGAGCTCCGCTTCCATTTGCGCCACCACTTTTTTATTGATCAGCCCCGGAAAGGCGGTGTGCTCGTCGGCGCAGTCGTACACAACCGGAGCGCCGCCCGGCAGCGGCAGGTGTGGAAGCAGGTCCACGCTGTTGGGCAGGTAGGTCCAGCAGAGAGTCGGTTTCAGGCCCTCCTGCCCCAGGGCGCCGGCCAGCCCGGCGGCGAGGCGCCGCTGGTTGAGGCGGTTGACCAGCCGGTACATGCTGCCGAAGGGGAGAAAGACCGGCGGGCTGTAAACGAACAGGTTCTCACCGGCCCGCCGCAGGACGCCGGCCGGCCGGCCGCGCAGCGCCGGGTTTTTAAAAGCGGAAAGAACTGTAACCGGGGGGTCGACGTAAACCACCCGGCTGCCCTGTTCGGCAAAAATCGTCATAAACTGCTGGGCGCGCGCCCACATGCCGGCCCAGTCGGCGGCGGCGACGCACAGGATGGTTTCCATGCGGGTATCCCTCCATTATCAGCGGCGGCGCATTTTCTCCCCGGACCTTCATGCCGCAAGCGGCGCTGCCGGAGGGTGAGAATTTTATCTTTAGCTGAACGAGTTCACTTTCAGATCCTTCGCCACCGGTTTTTCTTCGGCCCGGAGTCCTCATCCAGCAGCTTCCGGTAGACCTCCACCGTCCGGCGGGCCATGGCGGGGGAGGAAAATTCCGCCTGTGCCACAGCCATGCCCCGGCTCGCCATCTCCGCGGCTTCAGCCGGGTGGTCAAGCATCCACAGAATGCCGCGCGCCAGGGCGACGGCGTCGGACGGCGGGATCAGCAGGCCGGTTTCCCCATGGCGCACCACTTCCGGCAGGCCGCCCACGTCGGCGGCGACCACCGGCACACCCATGGCCAGGCCCTCGGCCGCCGTAAGCCCGAAGCCCTCCCACAGGGAGGGAATCACCAGGAGGTCCAGGCCGGCCATCAGGGACCAGATCTCTTCAACGAAACCCGTAAACACAACCCGGTCCGCAATTCCCAGGCGCCGGGCCAGGAGTTCCAGTGCCTCCCGCTCCGCCCCCCCGCCGGCCACCGCGAATTTAACCTCCGGGCGGACGGCCAGCACTTCGCGGGCGGCCTGCAGGAAGCAGCGGTGGCCCTTGACCGGGTGCAGGCGGGCCACGATGCCGACCAGGGGCGTGCCGGTTCCACAGCCGAGCCTGGACCGCCACAAGCCCGGCGTTCGCACCAGGGCCAGGCCCTCCAAATCGAGGCCGTTGTGGACCACGGTCACCCTTTCCGCGGCGGTCCCTTTTTGAACCAGGGCTTTCTTCAGCCCTTCTGAGACAGTGATAAAATGATCGGTCATGCCCCGCGTCAGTTTTTCCGCCAGGCTGTTGGCCAGGCGGCTGAAAAAGCCCGGGTAGTCGTGCTCGAGAAGGCTGTGCACGGTGGCGACTGTTTTTTTCCCCGCCTGCCGGGCCGCGATCCGGCCCAGTAAATTGGCGCGCACGCCGTGGGTGTGCACCAGGTCGGCCTCGATGATGCGAAAATAATGGGCCATCTCGTCGAGCACGCGCAGGTCGAGCTTGTGGCGCATGGGGACGGCGAGGGCGGGCAGGCCGGCCTGGGCCGCCATTTCCGCAAAAGGCGCCGCAAAAAGGCAACAAACGGTGATCTTCACCGCTTGCGGATCGACAGCTTTGAACAAATTTAGTAAATGCCTCTCGGCGCCGCCGAATTCGCCGCCGCCGATGACATGTACGACTCGCAACTGCTTCACGGACGTGTCCCCCTGCTTTTGCTTTCTCCATTTTATCAACTTCAGGCGCTTTCGACAAGGAAATTTTGGGTCTGGGCCGGTGGCGGTGGATTTCCTCCGCCGGTTGATTTATAATAGATTTGTTCCGGACTGAACTTTGAACAATTTGTGGAAAGGATGATTGCTTTTGTCTGTGGCCAGGGTCTGGCATGAAAGCGTCCCGGGGCGGTTTTCCGCTGCCATCCGGCGCGCTGCCGGCGAAAGCGCGTTTCAACGACTGCTTTTCGGCTCACCGGCCTACAACCGCCAGGAGGCAGTGCGCGCCTCACTGTCCGGCCGTCTCCTGGCGGCAGCGGCGGGGGCGCTGGCACACCCGCTGGAGCGGGCCGGGGCCGCCGTCCGCCGGAGCCTGCCGGCGAGCGGGCTGCTTGGCCGGCTCAGCCGGGCCCGGCCAGACGTGGCGCCCCCGGTTATTTCCGGCAGCGCCGCAGTCCGCGCGGTGGCCGAGCTGCGGGTGGAGAGCTGCCTGTGGCTGGTGTTTTCCTACATCCTGGTGGACTACGCCCTGCGTGCCCTTCCCGGAACCGGCGCGCTGTCCTCCTGGTGGGACGAGCTGCTGCTCCTCTCGGCTTTTATGGCCTGGCCGCTGCAGATGGCCCTGCGGGGGCGGCTCACATGGCGCCTCACCCCGATGGACCTGCCCATTGCCCTCTACCTGGCCGTGGCGGCCCTGCTGTTCTTTCTGCGCTCGCCCGCCGTGAACATCGCTTTGGAGGGACTGCGGGTTTACGCAGAGTACATGCTCTGGTTTTTTGTGGCCTCCAATTTACTGCTGAACAAGCGGCAGGCCCGGGCGCTTTTCAACTGGCTGATTGTCCTCGGCGCCCTGATCGGCGCCCACGGCGTGTACCAGTACATCATCGGCGTGCCCATCCCCCCCCTTTGGATCGACGCCTCGGAAGCGACCTTGAAAACACGGGTTTATTCCATCGTCGGCAGCCCAAATGTGCTGGGCAGCTTCCTGGTGCTGATCATCCCGGTTGCCCTGAGTCAGGCCATGGCCGCCCCGAACCGGATGTCCCGTTACCTTTATCTGGCCTGCCTGGCCCCGATGGGCGCCAGCCTGATTTTCACCTATTCCCGCGGCGCCTGGCTGGCTATGGTCTTCGCCCTGGCCATCTACGGCCTGATTTACAACTGGCGCATCCTTTTTGCCCTTAGTCTGGGCGTCTACGCCGCGCCCAAAGTGGTGCCGGGGATTGCCTCACGCGTCGGCTACCTGCTGTCGCCGGCCTACCTGCTGAGCAGCGCCCGGGCCGGCCGGGTGGCCCGGTGGAGCAAGGCCATCGAGGTCTGGCAGAACCAACCGCTGACGGGGGCGGGCTTCGGTCGCTACGGCGGCGCCGTTGCCGCCCGGAACATACCGGGCAGCAACTACGTGGATAACTTCTATTTGAAAACCCTGGCCGAGACCGGGACCATCGGTCTGGCCGCGCTGGCCCTGCTGTTCCTGGCCGGACTGCGCTGCGCCCTGAACGCTTACAGCCGGCTCACCGACCCGGCCCTGCGCAGCCTGGCCGGCGGGGTCCTGGCCGGGCTCTGCGGGGTTCTCATCCACAACGCGGTGGAGAACATCTTCGAGGTGCCCATGATGACCACCTATTTCTGGCTCCTCCTCGGCGCGCTCGCAGCCATGCCCCACCTGGAGGACCATGCGGCAGGTGCGACAGGGGACGGTTCTCCGTTGTCGCAGTAGGCAATGCTCACCCCCCTGCCCACCCTCTATCTTCATTTCCCTGCCGGACGCAAAGAGGCCAGCCCGGGATTTTTTCTCCGGACCGGCCTCTTTGGCTGCCTAATGCATTAGGCAGCCAGTTTTCTGTTATAGTGCGACAAGGGAGAACCGTCCCCTGTCGCACTTGTCGCATTATCCCTTTTTAGATCCCGGGATAACCGGGTCCGTACCGGATGAGCCGGAAGGCGTTGTGGTCGTTGTGGTGTCGCTGCCCGTTCCGGTGGTGGAGCCGGAGGAGCCTTCCTCTGCGGCGCCGCCGGAAGTGTCGGTTCCGGTTGATCCGCTGCCGGCGTCATCAGGAACACTTGTTCCCGTCACTGTGCCAGTTTTGCCCGTGGTACCGGCCTGCGTTCCGGCGCCGCTCCCGTCCGGCGTGATTATCACGCTGCCCGGTGGCAGCTTGCCCCCGGCGCCGGTACCGGTTTTACCGCCCTGGCTGCCACCCTGTCCCGGCGTGCCCGGTTTGGCCGGTTCCACCTGTGCTTTCCCGGCCGGCGGCCTTACCTCGTCCTCAGCCGGGGGAAGGTCAGGCTCAACCGGGTACGGGTTCGAAACGCCCAGCATCTGCGGGGTGAGGCTGGTATTCTGGACCACTTCCAGGGTTTCGCCGTTATAGAGCTTTGCCAGCACCCGCTTCGCTTCGCCGGGATCGACGCCCCAGTAACTGCCGTCCCCGATGGTCACCGGGACACCCGGCAGCGTCTGGGCCACTATGCTGGCGCCTTCCAGCTTTTTGGCCGCGGTGGCCAGTTGGTACATATGCTCAAGGGGCAGGTTCGTTTTAACGTAGCGGTTAATCTCGGGGAGCAGGGCCGGCAGCTTTAGAATGGCGCCCGGCTGCAGCATCTCCCGGCCGAGGGCCATTAAGAATTTTTGCTGGTGCTGCGTGCGCTCGATGTCGCCCGACTCGTAACCACGGTAGCGTACGTACTGAATGGCCTTTGCCCCGTCCAGCCGCTGTACGCCGGCTCTCAGGTTGATGCCGTAGCCGGGGTCGTCCTCGTGGTACATGTTCTCCTCCACGTCGAGGGTGACGCCGCCGAGCGCGTTAACAATATTTTTGAAGCCGTTGAAATTCGTCAGGACGTAATAGCGCAGCGGCGCGCCGAGCAGGTCGGAAACCACGCGCGCAGTCAGTTCGGGGCCGCCGTACATGCTGGCGCTGTTGATTTTGTCCCAGCCGTGGCCGGGGATGTTCACCCGGGTGTCCCGGGGGATGGAGAGCAGCGCCATCTGCTTCGTCTTTGTGTCCATACTGGCCAGGATGATGGTGTCGGTGCGGGACATGGCCTCCCCGTCGCGGGGGTCGATGCCGAGCAGCAGCACGTTCAGCCGCTTGCCTTCATCCTTCGCTATTTCATGCGCGAACGGTGGCTGAAGCGAAAAAAGGTAGTTCGCGGCCATCGCGCCGCCGGCGGCCAGAAGCGCCAGCAAAACCAGGCAGCAGATGATGAAGGGGCCTTTTCTTTTCAACCTTTTCTTGGTCCTGGCAGCCCGCACGGGGCATCACCTCACAGACATCTTTCATTCTTTTGCCAGCACCGCGCGCCGATCAGTACTGTCGCCGCCGGAAAGAATGCTCTATTCGATTAGACTGCGGGGACAAGAAATTTGTTCCCGCTAGTCGATACCCGCTCCACCCCGGTACATGACCACGGCGGAATCAACGGCCCGGATCCCCCGTCCGTCGTCCCTGGGGAAAACCAGGAGGTGATTCAACGTCACCCTTTCCCCCACCGCGAGGTCGAGCCCGGCGGTAAGGTCGGGCACACCGTTTCCGGTCGAATCGACCAGCCGGACAGTGCCGCGCCGGACGATGAATTCGGCGCCGGCACGGGCGGTCAGGATTTGCCCCGCTTTCAGCTCCGCCACCTGCCAGCGCACCAGCCCGTCCACGTAGCTCTGGGTGACGAGCGGGTCATCGCCGGTGCCCGGCCGCCCGCCTCCCGTTTCGGCAAAAGCGGCATAGGCCAAGAGCAGCAAAACCGCCGCAAGGAAAACCGCGGCCGCGGCACCCGGTTTCGGAACCGGCAGCTTGTATTTCGGCATCTGGCAATGTCCTCCCCTGATTATAGTCTATTCTGGCAATATGGCAATAGTTCGACAGCGAACCGGCCAATTCCTGCCTTTATGAATAAGTTAAGCGCCTGGCACCCGGCGGGCCAGCAGTCCGGCCGCCAGTTGAGCGCTGCGCAGGGCTTCCTGCCGAAGCGCTCCGGCCTGTACCAGCAGGCTGGCGCGCAGTTCCCGCCGTCCGGCAATCACGTCGCTGATGCGGCGGCGGAGTTCTCCGCCGTCCAGACCGTCCACATCCAGGCCCGGCGGCAGCCCCAGGGACTGCAGAAAGCGGTTCACCTTGGGATCGTAGGTCAGCCCGATCACGGGCACGCCGAAAAGCGCTGCGAAGATCAAGAAGTGGAGCCTCATTCCCAGAGCCAGGTCGAGATTCGCCGCCACGGCCAGGACGTCCTTGAAATCGGCCCCCGGCTCCAGGAAAAGTACCCCTTCCCGCATCCGGGCGGCCACGTCCCGGCAGCACTCAAAATCGCCCGGCCTGTGCATGGGCACCAGAAGCACCTGCCACCCCTGCCGCACCAGTTCATCGGCGGCACGGGCGACGACCTCCCGGTAGCCCGTAAGCGACTTCCAGGGGCGGACGGCGATGCCCGCCACCGGGCCTTCCCCGGCCCCAAGGAAGGACAGGATCTCTTTTCCCCGCGCCCGGTCAACCAGCCCCGGGTCCAGGCCCAGAACCGGGTCGGCCGTCACCTCGCCGGGCGGGCGCGTCACTCCGAGGGCGCGCATTTCAGCAAGGGAGCCGGGGTCGCGGACGGTGATCAGGTCCACCCGGTTCGCCACCAAGCGCACCGCCAGTTTTCCAAAGGCCGTCCGCACCGGTCCGAAACCCTGGGCGTAGAAAAAGACGGGCTTACCCATCATTTTGGCCAGCAGCACGATGCCCAGATAGTAAATAATGCTTTTCGGGCCGGTGACATCTTGTAAAAGACTGCCGCCCCCGCTGATCAAGAGGTCGGCCTCCCGGATCGTCCGCAGGACCGCAGGCAGGCTGTTCCGCCGCACCGATTCGGCCCCGGTCTCTCTTGCGGTGCGCTCCGGGTCGCGGGAGAGGACGGTCGCCTCCAGCCCTGGCACCGCTTCGTGCAGCGCGCTGAGCATGGCCTGGAGGAGCACCTCATCGCCGCTGTTTGCAAAACCATAGTAACCGGATATAACCACTCTCGGCATGACAACCCTCTTTTTCGAATGCGCTCCGGGGTATGACTGTAAATCCTCGTGGCGCAGTGATCCTAAGCCGCAGGAATTGACTCTAACTCTCTCGCCGGGAAGTCCCATTCCAGGTCTTCGCTGCTTGCGAAGCGAGTGCGAAGATCGAGGCTGAAGGCAGTCTTTTTTCTTGATGCAAGCCAGGAAACACTTGTCGTGACATGGTGGAGGGAGAGGTGTCAGATTGAGCGCCCCAGACGATAGGTTCTCAGCACCAGCCAGGCAAATCTGGGCAGCACCAGCTGCCGCTTCAGCCGGGCCGGCTCCATCATCAGGCGGGCCAGCCACTCCAGGTGCAGCCGCCGGCTCCACTCCGGGGCCCGGCGCGCCCGCCCCGCCAGCACATCAAAGCTGCCGCCCACGCCCATGGCCACCCGCACGCCGGTGGAAGAGAGGTGGCGGTCGATCCAGATCTCCTGTTTCGGTGCGCCCAGGGCGACAAAGAGGATCTCGGCCTCAGCCTGCCGGACCCGCTCGGCCACCGGCTCCTCATCGCCGGGCTGAAAGAATCCATTATGGGTGCCGGCCACGGCGAGGCCCGGGTAGCGCCGGGCCAGGCGCCCAGCCGCCTCTTCCGCCACGCCGGGAGCCGCCCCCAAAAGAAAAACGCGCCGGCTGTCGCGGGCTGCCCGCTCCACCAGGCGCAGCATCAGGTCAATCCCGGTGACCCGCTCGGGCACGGGCTGTCCGGCCACCCGGCAGGCCCAGACGATTCCGATCCCGTCCGGAGTGACCAGATCGGCGCGGCCGACGAGGTCCCAAAGAGGACGCTCGGACTGCATCCGGTAAAGAAGTTCCGGATTGAGGGTAATTACCCGGCGCGGCCGGTCGCCCGCCAGGAAATGCCCCACCCGCTCCACGGTCTCGTCCAAACTGAGCGCGTCGATGGGGGCGCCCAAAAGATTGACTCTCATCTTTTCCCCAACCTCACAAATTTTACCCGCCGTTAAGTTTTAATTTATCTCTTAACTGTTTTGGCAGCGTTATTTGACCCCTGGCGGTAATCTTGACTTTTCCCATTGTTATCATCCCCCGTGGCAATGCTTTCCTTACTTACTGCATTTTATTATTACCCACAGTGCCTGTCAAGAATAACTCGTTCAGGAGCTGCCGTTGCCTGGGGCAAACTCTGGTTCGAGGCCCTTTGGTCCGCCGCTCACGGGTGATCTAATCACCGACAGGTCCAGGTTGGCGCCGCACCAACTCTCCAAACACATCTTCGAGCATGGAGAGGGATGCGTGTATATAGAAAGCCCCGCAATCGCTTGCGAGGCTTACGTTTCAATGGCGCGCCCGAAGGGATTCGAACCCCCGACCTTCTGATCCGTAGTCAGACGCTCTATCCAGCTGAGCTACAGGCGCGTATTTCTCGCCATGTTGCCATGACAAAGTTTATTATATCAGAATCGCTCCCGCCAGTCAATGCGTTATTATGTAACGTGCCGATAAAACACAAAACAGCCGTATCTTTCAGCGGCTTAGATTTATGAATGGCGGAGAGTGAGGGATTCGAACCCTCGATACAGGTTTATGCCCGTATACTCGCTTAGCAGGCGAGCGCCTTCAGCCGACTCGGCCAACTCTCCGTAGTGCATTTTTTGTTGTCCGGCAACCAGGCTTCCAACACAGGTTATGCTGGCGGAGGGGGTGGGGTTCGAACCCACGTGACCCTTTCAGGTCTAACGGTTTTCAAGACCGCCTCCTTAAGCCGCTCGGACACCCCTCCGCAAAAAAACGCAGATCGTCCGTAAAAACACTCATCTCATAGCGCATTTTTTAGTCTACCATAGAAAATAACCTGTGTCAATAAACAACCAGCGCTTCCCCGCCTTTACTTCTAACCAATCCTGGCGGCTCCGCCCATATACGGACGTAGC
>Ga0209347_1002163_pt1 | contig 27147 bp, 19 predicted proteins | sample AutmiccommuBRH23_FD_187382 | JGI IMG/M metagenome (GOLD analysis project Ga0209347, IMG submission 187382) | Deep subsurface microbial communities from Mt. Terri, Switzerland - Autotrophic microbial communities BRH/23 (SPAdes) (version 2) | ecosystem: Environmental > Aquatic > Deep subsurface >...
TCAGGTCTGGCCGGTGATAGAGCGGCGCAACCACCGAATGGAAACCGTGCTGCACCGCCAGAAAGGCCGCGTAATTGCCCAGGCTGTCGAACGGCCGTGCCCGCAAGATCCGGGCGTCCAGCCGGTCATGGGTCGAGCTGGTCGCCGCCTTTAGCCGGCGCGAGGCCGTCGCGTGCTCATCGACGGCAATCATCTGGCACCTCGTGCTGCGTTGGCCATGTCAGAACTGTGCCGAGAGATTTAGCCGCACCGTGCGTCCCGGAGCCGGGGTCCAGGCATCGAGGGCGTTCACGTAATAGCGGTCCGTGACGTTCTCGACCCGCAGGTCCAGACTGGTGCTGCCCGTCAGGTCATAGCTCGCGAACAACGTTCCGACGGTGTAAGGCTCCCACACCGCGGTCCGCATCCGGTCCTGGGACGTCAGCGGCGCCATGCGCGATCCGGCATGGTCGATGATCGTGCCCAGAGTCAGCCGCTCCTCCATGACCCGCGTGCCGAGCGTCAGGCTCAGCATCAGTTCGGGTGGAAGATGATTAGCCGCATAGTCATAGGTCACCGAGGTGTTCTGGCACCCGGCATCATAGCAAAACTCATAATCCGAATAATAAGTCGCCGCTGCCGAAGCAAAGAACCGGCTGCTGTCATAGCGTGCGGCCAGCTCGAACCCGGTGAACGTCGCCTTGTCGATATTGGCGAAGGAGTAGACCGGCAGCCCCGGCCCGCCATTCGGGTTCGGCACCCGCGAGATGTAGCCATCATGCATGTTACGAAATGCCGAAAGCTTGAGGCCGGCGCTGTCGCCCTCGGCGATCATGTCATGGCGCAAGAGGTTGATGCCCAGTTCCAGGCTCTGCGATGTCTCGGCCTTCAGGTCCGGGTTCGGTGCGGCATTGGCATCGCTGACCATCGTCTCGCGCAGGGTGGGCGGGCGGATGGCTTCCGCATAGCGCCCGAACAGCTGAAGGCCCGGCTGCAGCTCCCATGTCAGGCCGACCGAGGGGCTCAGGCCGCCGCCGCTGCTCTCGTCGTCGCCGGGGGCCGCACGGGCGGACGTATCTTCAAGCCGCCACGCGTCATGGCGCAGTCCGGCCGAAAGCGTCAGGTCGGGTGTCATCTGCCAGTCGCCGCTTGCAAACAGGCTGCCAACCTCGCGCGTGCCCTGGCTCGGGCTCATCCACACGCAGCTGCTGTTGGTGAAGGTCCGGCTGCAATACTCGTCGGCACCCATGTCCTCGATCAGGTAAGACATGCCATATCGCAAGGTCAGTTCGCGCCCGCCAAGGCTCAGCCGGCTGGTATTCGTCAGATCGGCGCCCCAGGTCACCGTCTCGGAATAGCGCGGCTCGTCTGCGGGATAGACGTAGGGCGGAAAATAGAGCGAAGATGTAACCGCCCGCGTCGTCCCCGACACATCGGTTGCCCAGATGTTGGCCGCCAGATCCACCAGATCGTTGCCCGGCTGCCACCGGTAACGGGCGGTGTAGGTGCGGGCGGTGATGTCGGACAGTTGCACCTGACGGTAGCCGTTGTCCTGCTGGAACAGCAGCGAGCCCATCGCCTCGCCAAACTCCGTATCGTGCTGGGTATATCCGAACTCGATCGCCTGCCCCTCCCCCCAGTGAAAGGTGGTCTTGGCCATTAATGTGCTGCTGTCCTCGGACGAGTTGAACACCTCTTCGCCGGGCTGGGTGAAAGACAACAGATACTCCCAGCCCTCGAAGCTGTAGGTGGTGGGACCGTGCTCGCCGGCAAAATAGTTGCCCCGGCTGCGCCTTGCGTAGGCCAGCATCACCTCGACGCTGTCGCCTATGAAACCGTAGGCCAGACTCCCCGAGGCGTTTCGGCTGCCGAGGAGATCCGGCGCGTCACTCCGCTGATCATAGACCGGCGAAGTGGGCGTCGAGTCCGGCGCTGTCGCGGCATTGTCCCCCGCCCCCAACCGCAGGCGCCAGCCCTGGCGCGCGCCGTCCTTCACAATGTCCGATGCGCTCAGCGTGCGGACAGCAACGACACCGCCGGGCGTGCCCGCCCCCGCCGCGCCGTCGCTGGGCCCCTTGGTGATGTCGATGCCCCCGATCAGGTCCGAGTCGAGATAGACCCGCTCATCCACCCCGGCATAGCCGCGCCAGGTGGTCGAGGTCTGCTGGGTGCCGTCGATCGCCACCTTGACGCGGTTCTGCCCCTGCATCCCGCGAATGTTCACATCCAGCTTCGAGCCATTGTTGTTATTGGCGGCAATGACACCCGGCGTGCCCTTGAACATGTCGCCGGGCGAGGCACCCCGACGCAGGTCGATCTCGTCGGCCGAGATATGGGCAACCGCGCGGCCGGTGCGGAAAGGCGCATCGGCAGGATCGCTGGCCCAGACCACAATCGGATCGAGGGTAATGGCGCCGGCAGCGCCGGTCTGCACTGGGGCCGGACGTTCCAGCACAACGCGGCCGGGGCCGCTGCTGCGCCAGGTCACCCCGCTGCCGGCCAACAGCAGGTCCAGCGCCCGCGCCGGAGACATCCGCCCCACGACGGACGGTGCGGTCCGGCCCCGCAGCAGCCCGGCATCGGCCGAGATCTGATAGGACGCCGCCCGCCCGTAGGCCGCGATGGCCCGCGCCAGTGGTTGCGCAGGAATGTTGAAATCGATCGCCTGCTCTTGCGCCCAGACTGGCGCCGCCGATACCAGAAGCCCCGCCACCGGCCCGAGGGCCAGCAGGGCCGCCAGCAGCGGACCCGCCGCGCGTGTTGTCATGTCTGTCATGCGGTCCCTCTTGCATTTATCCGGCCTTGGGACGCTTGCAGCGCTGGCACCTGGGCTGATCGGTTCTGATAACAGGACGATCTGCCCCTGCGGATTTTCGGGGCGAGCCAAAAAATAGTTCAGCGCACCGACAGCACCCGCACCGACCCCACCTGCCGCAACCGCAGGTCAAGCGAGTCCGCCAGCGTCAACAGCGCCGCTTCGGGGTTCGAAAGATCGAAATAGCCGGTGACGTGGCGCGAGGAGGCGCCACCCAGCATCACTGTGCGGCCACCGGTATGGCGTTCAAGCGCATCTACCACTTCAGCCGCCGGGCGGTCCTCGACAACCAGCAGCCCGTTGCGCCAACCGCCGAACATCGCCGGATCGCCCTCGCCCTGCTCGATCTGGCCGTCCGGTCCGAGGCGCGCCCAGTCACCCCCCAGCAAAGGATCCGGCAGGTTCGCGTCATCCGCCCCAGCGATAGCAACCACCCCTTCCGTGACGGCGACTGCCGTCGTCCCGCCAGCCTCGGCCACCTCGAATGCAGTCCCGAGTGCGGTGGCCGACAACCCGCCGCTGCGAACGGTGAACGGCCGGGCAGGATCGGCGGCCACCTCGAAGAACGCGGCGCCGCGCAGCAACCGCACATCGCGGTAACCCGCCGAGAACTGAAGCTGCACAGCACTATCGGCGTCCAGCGTCAGACGGCTCCCATCGTCCAGCAAGATCACCTGCGTCTCGGCGGTCCCGGTCCGGTGATCCGCCTCGATCCGCAGCCACAGCTCGGGCCCGACGATCAGCGCCAGCGCCACGGCCGCCGCCAGCGCCATCATTCGCGGCGCGAAGGCACGGCCCGGCCGGCGCATGGGCACGATCCTGGGCGCAGGTGCCGCCCTCCGGGCCGCTCCCAGCACCTGCCATGTTACACAGGCACCGTGCCACGCGGCGAGATGGGCCGGATGGGCCTCCAGCCAGCGGCAATGATCGGCGCGAAGACCGGCATCGCCCGGAGCCTCGCGGAGCCGGATCAGCCAGTCGAGGGCCTCGGCATCGGCTGTCTTGCACTCGTCAGTGTCAGCCCGGCTCATGCCCCCTCCTCCAGCGCGGCACGGCACGCGGCCAGCCCCCGATGCACCATCGCATGGGCGGTGCTGACCGACACGCCCATCTCATCGGCAAGCTGCTGCAAGGTGCGGCCCTCGAACCTGTAAAGCTCCAGCGCGCGGCGCTCGCGGGGCGGCAGCGCATCCAGAGCACGGATCACAAGGCGCAGGCGCTGACGGTCGGCCAGATGTGTCTCCGGCCCCGGGCGGTTGTCGGTCACAGTGTCCCAGCTTGGATCGGGCAGATACAGGCGCCGCTCGCGCGTGCGGGCGCGGGCCAGGTCCAGCGCCAGATTGCGCACGATGCGTTTGAGATAGCCGAACGGTTCGGTCAGCGAGCGCGGGGCCAATCCCGCGAACCGCAGATACGCCTCTTGCACCAGATCCTCGCCCGCGCTTCGGTCGCCAGTGATGCGTGCTGCGTAATCCACCAGATCCGCGCGATGCGCGGTCATCTGCTCGGCTGTCCTGTCTGCATCGCCCATCTGATCCGCCTGACCACAACCGTGGTGTGGCAGATCGCCGGGGGCGGGCTTCACCTGCAGTCTCCCTAGCCGCCGCTGGCGCACCTGTCCAGTCCCGGGCTGTGCGATGGTCGGTTGGCGAACCGGCGGCAGCTGCAGATTAGTAGGCCCAGTTCTCGACCTGAGATCGCGAGCATCGTCAAAACTCTCCGATGATGTCGCGCACCTTTGCAGAATGCGACGCCAGGATCGTTGGCCGGCGCGACTGTGAAGGTCATCATCTCGCGCAGCACCGCAACGCCCTGCGCGGCATACTGCGGGAGGAGAGTTTCAAGTCTAAGTCTATGTATTGAAGTCTATATCTCCTGCCTTCGCTCGGCAAAATCCGGCCAGGCCGGCCGATGCCGGCGAAACGGGCGCCAAACAAATCTATCCTGCCTAAAAACTTTTTCGATTGGACGCCGCGGCCGAAGAAGGCTTCGATCCGGGACAAATGACGGGTGGCAAGCCCGCGCTTCCCCTAACAGCCGAGGTTCCGATGAAAGACATTCTCACCACGTCGCGCCGCTCTGTCCTTGTGGCTCTGGGGGCTGGCGTTGCCGCCCTTGCCCTGCCGCGCGGCCTGCGGGCGCAAGAGATCGGGGGCGTGCTGCGGTTCGGCCTGTCGACTTTCCCGCCCAGCCTGAAGCCCTTCGACAATACCGGCGGCGCGGCCAATACCGTGAAGCTGTCGATCTTCCGCGGTCTGATGGGCTACAACGCCGCCGCGGAACTGCAGCCCGAAGTGGCCGAGAGCTATGAGTGGACAGACCCGCAGACGCTGGTGATGACGCTGCGCGACAATGCGGTGTTCCACAACGGCGATCCGGTGACGGCAGCCGATGTGGTGTTCTCGCTGAACGAGATCACCAGGGAAGGCTCGACCGCCTTCCTGAAAAGCGATCTGGCGATCATCGAGACGGTCGAGGCGGTGGACGACAAGACCGTTCGCATCGCGCTGTCGGCCCCCAGCTCGATCTTCCTGAACCTGCTGGCCAATTACTGCTCGCCGATCATCTCGGCCAAGAGCACCGATGAGAATGTCATCGGCTGCGGCCCGTTCACGCTGGGCGCGCAGGAGCGCGGGGTGTTCATCGAGGTGGAGCGCTTCGAGGATTTCTACATCCCCGACGAGCCGCATCTGGCCGGCATCCGCTTCATCGCCTATGCCGATGAGAACCTGCGCTATTCGGCGCTGGAGGCGGGCGATGTCGACCTGATCGAATACCTGCCCTGGACCCAGTTCGACACGGTCGAGGCCTCCAGCACGCTGGAGATGAAGTCCACGCTGGGGCCGTTCATGTTCCTGCTGTTCAACGTGACCGACGGGCCCTTCGCCGATCCGCGGGTGCGGCAGGCGGTGGGCTATGCGATCGAGCGGCAGGATGTGGTCGATGCCGCCTTTGCCGGGCGCGGGGTGCCGCTGTTCGGGCTGCCGAACCCGGAAGGCTCGCCCTTCGATCTGGCGGACCCCGAGCATGAGTTCACCTATGACATGGAAAAGGCCATGGCCCTGCTGGCAGAGGCCGGCTACCCGAACGGCTTTGACTGCCGCCTGCTGGCGACGGCGACCTACGGGATGCATCAGGACACCGCATCGGTCGTGCAGGCCTATCTGGCGATGATCGGCATCAACGCGACGCTGGACCTGCCGGACTGGGGCAGCCGGGTGACCGCGGGCACCGAGGGACGCTATGACATCGCGGTGCATGGCACATCGGGCACGTTCAACGACCCCGATGCGCTGTTCTCGCTGCTGTATTCGGGCAACCCGTCCTATCTGCAATCCTTCGGCTTCAAGAGCGCGCGGATCGACGGGCTGCTGCTGCAGGGCCGGACAGAGCCCGACGTGGAAAAGCGCAAGGCGATCTATCAGGAGCTGTACACCGCCTATTACGAAGAGGTGCCGCAGGTGCCGCTGAACTGGCGAACCCAGGCCCATGCGATGGCGGTATCGGTCGGCGGATTCGAGGCGCTGCCGGGCTTCCTGAACGGATCGACCGCCTTCGTCCTTGAAGAGACCACGCTGGGCTGATGGCGGGATTTCTTCTGCGCCGTCTGGGCAGCGCTGCGGCCATGCTGCTGGTTGTCGGCACGATCATCTTCCTGATGCTGGTGATCGTGCCGGGCGATCCGGCGGAACTGCTGGTGTCCACCGGCGGCGGCAGCGCCACACCCGAGGCCATTGCCAATCTGCGGGCCGAGATGGGGCTGGATCAGCCCGTCGGGCTGCAATACCTGAATTTCGTGATGGACAGCGTGCGCTTGGATTTCGGCACCTCGATCATCGACGGCGCGCCGATCGCCGATGCCATCGCGCTGCGCCTGCCGCGCACGCTGGAGATCATCGCGGCGGGCACGGTGCTGGCGCTCTTGGTGGCAATCCCGGCGGGCACGCTGGCCGGGCTGCGGGCCGGGTCCAGCTATGACATCGCAGCTTCGGGGCTGAATGCGCTGCTCACCTCGGTGCCGGGCTTCGTGGTCGGGACGCTGTTCATCTACTTCTTCGCGCAGGTTCTGGGCTGGCTGCCCGCTGGCGGCTACATCGCCTTTGCGGCCGATCCGGTGGAGCATCTGCGGATGCTGCTGCTGCCGGCGGTGACGGTGGGGCTGCATCTGGCGACGATCATCTTTCGCATGACGCGGGCCAGCGTGCTGGAGATGCGCGGGCATGACTGGGTGCGTACCGCCACGGCCAAGGGCCTGACCCGTCGCCTTGTCGTGCGCCGGCATATCCTGCGCAACGCATTGGGGCCGGTGATCACGGTGGTGGGGATGCAGCTTGGCATCTTGCTGGGCTCGACCGTTCTGGTGGAGTTCGTCTACAACTGGCCCGGGCTCAGCGGGATGCTGGTGACGGCGGTGGAGCAGCGCGACTATCCCACGGTGCGCGCCGTGATCCTGACCGTGGCCGCGATCTTCATCCTGATCAACCTCGTCATCGACATCCTCTATTCCATCCTCGACCCGAGGATCCGCCTGCAATGACATCCCTTTCCCGTTTCCGGACCGCAATCCCGCGCCGTATGGTGCTGCCCTCGCTCCTGCTGGCGGCGCTGCTGGTGATCCCCTTCGCCGCCCCGTTGCTCACGCCCCATGACCCGGTGCAGATCGCGGTGCGCGACCGTCTGTCCCCGCCCAGCCTTGCGCATTGGCTGGGGCAGGACGAGTTCGGCCGCGACCGTCTGGCCCGCGTCCTCTATGGCGGGCAGGTGTCACTGATGGTGGCCTTCACGGCGACCACGCTGGCCTGCATCGTGGGCACGCTCTTTGGCCTGATCGGAGCCTATTTCCGCGGCCCGTTCGAGTTTCTGACGACGCGGCTGGCAGATGTGGTGCTGTGCTTCCCGCCGATCCTGCTGGCGCTGCTGGTGGTCACGCTGTTCGGGCCGGGCACGGGCACGCTGATTTCGGTGCTGTCGGTGCTGTATTTCCCCGCCTTCGCCCGGATTGCCTTTTCCGAGGCGCTGCGGGTGTCGGCCCTCGATTTCGTGGCGGCGTCACGGGCGCTTGGCACGCCGTCGCGGCGCATCGTGCTGGGGACGATCCTGCCCAATATCGCCGGGCCGGTGTCCGTCCAGTATTCGCTGACGGCGGCGGCGGCGATCACCATCGAAAGCGGGCTGTCCTTCCTGGGGCTGGGGGTGGTTCCGCCCGCGCCAAGCTGGGGGCAGATGATCCGCGGCGCGCGGCAGTTCATGAACCAGGATCCGCTTGGCATCATCATCCCATGCGTGGCGCTGACGCTGACGATCTATGCGATCAACTTCTTCTGCGACCGCCTGCGCGATACGCTCGACCCGAAGGGGGCCACCGGCGGCGGCAAGGATGACGTTTCGGTGCCGGTGGCGGGCAATGCTGCCCCTGTCGAGGAGGAGGACGTGGTTGCCGTCATCCGCGACCTGCGGCTGGACGTGCGCCAGCCCGGTCGTTCGGTGGAGGTGATCCGCGATGTGTCGCTGACGCTGCGGGCCAACCAGTGCACGGCGCTGGTGGGCGAAAGCGGGTCGGGCAAGTCGCTGTCTTCGCTGGCGCTGATGGGGCTGCTGCCCGGGGCGATCCGGCAGGCTGGGGGCACGCTGATGCTCCGGCGCAAGTCTGGAGAGATGGTGGATCTGGGCGCATTGGGGCCGAAGGCGTTGGAAGACCTGCGCGGCAACGATCTTGCGATGATCTTTCAGGAGCCGATGACTTCGCTGAACCCGATCCACAAGGTCGGGGCGCAGATGGTCGAGGCGATCCTGGCGCACCGGAAGGTGACCCATGCCGAGGCGAAGGCCCGCGCGATCAGCCTGCTGGAGCTGGTGGGCATCAACGAACCGGCAAGGCGCTTCGACGGCTATCCGCATGAGATGTCGGGCGGGATGCGTCAGCGGGTGATGATCGCCATGGCACTGTCCTGCGAGCCGCGGCTGCTGATCGCCGACGAGCCGACGACAGCGCTGGACGTGACCATTCAGGCCGAGATCATTGAGCTGCTGCAGCGCCTGCGCAGCGAATATGCCGAGGGGCTGAGCCTGCTGTTCATCAGCCACAACCTTGGCGTCGTGGCGGAAATCGCCGACCGGGTGGCGGTGATGTACTCTGGACAGGTCGTCGAGGAGGGCCCGGCCGCAGAGGTGCTGGCCGATCCGCACCATCCCTATACCGTGGCGCTGCTGGAAAGCATGCCCTCGGCGCATGACGAGATGCGCTCGGCCCGCGGCGACCGGCTGCGCGCCATCGAGGGCACGCCGCCCCTGCCCGACCGTCGCCCCTCGGGCTGCGCGTTCCGCACCCGCTGTCCGGTGGCACTGCCGGCCTGCGCCGAAATCGAGCCGCCGCTGTATCAGGGCGAGGGCCGCAGCGTGCGCTGCATCCGCGCGCCCGAAGCCGGGGAGCAATCCGCATGACACAGCTGCTGGAAGTCCGTGACCTGAACATGAGCTACCCGGTCGGGCGCAAGGGCCTGTTCGGCACGCGGATGATGCAGGTGCTGCGCGATGTCAGCCTGAGCGTCGCCCCCGGCGAGGTGCTGGGCCTTGTCGGCGAGAGCGGATCGGGCAAGAGCACCATCGGCAAGGCGGTGCTGCGGCTGATCGATGCGCAATCGGGGGCGATGACCTTTGCAGGCCATGACCTGAACACGATCCCTGCGGCGCAGCTGCGCAGCCTGCGCAAGGACATGCAGATCATCTTTCAGGATCCCTATGCCAGCCTCGATCCGCGCAAGACCATCCGCGCCGTGCTGTCCGAGGCGCTGGACACGCATCACCTGCATCCCGGCCCGGCCCGGGCCCCGCGCCTGACCGCGCTGATGGAGATGGTGGGGCTGAACCCGACCTTCCTCGACCGGCTGCCGCACGAGTTTTCCGGCGGGCAGCGCCAGCGCATCGGGATCGCGCGGGCGCTGGCGGTGGAGCCGAAGTTCATTGTCTGCGACGAGGCGGTGTCGGCGCTGGACGTATCGATCCAGGCGCAGGTGCTGAACCTCTTGGCCGATCTGCGGGCCTCGCAGGGCATTTCGCTGCTGTTCATCAGCCACGATCTGTCCGTGGTCCGCTACATCTCGGACCGGATCATGGTGCTGTATCTGGGCCGGGTGATGGAGGTGGGGCCGGCGGATGACGTGCATTTCACCCCCCGCCACCCCTATACGGCGGCGCTTGTCTCGGCCGAACCCAGCCTGAAGCACGCGCCGCAACGCATCCGGCTGACGGGCGAGATCCCCTCGCCGCTGACCCCGCCTTCGGGCTGCGTGTTCCGCTCGCGCTGCCCCTACGCGCTGCCCGCCTGCGCGGGCGATATCCCGCAACTTCGACCTGCCGGAGAGGGCCGCCTGAAGGCCTGTATCCGCGATGACATCCTGTAAGAAAGACAAGCGAATGACACCCAAACTGAAGATCGCCGAGCTGACCAGCGAGGAATCCCGCCAGCATCTGACCAAGGATGCCGTGATCCTGCTGCCGATGGGCTCGCTCGAGGATCAGGGCACCCATGCGCCGATGGGCGACTATCTGGCGGCCGAGGCGGTGGCGCTGGACATCGCGCGCGCGGCGCGGGCGGAGGGGGTGCCGACCTTCGTTGCGCCGGTGATTCCCTTTGGCGGGGCGGACTATTTCGGCTCGACCCATGGCGGCATCGCCATCAGCCAATCGACGCTGGTGGCGCTGCTGGACGACATGTTCGCCAGCCTCGCGCGGCACGGACTGACCAAGATCCTTGTCATCAACGGCCATGGCGGCAATGTCGGGCCGATCAACGAGGTGTCGCTGAAATGGCGGCAGAAGAACGGGATGTTCGTCGCCTCGATGTATCTGTGGCAGATCAGCTATGAGCTGCTGAAGGACATTCTGGGGCCCGAGCAGGCGGCGAAATCCTCGGGCCATGGCGGCGACCCGCTGACCTCTATCGGGCTGCATTACTATCCCGAGATCCTGCGGATGGACCTGAAGCAGGCCCCGCCCAAGGCGCAGACATTCCTGGGCATGGACGTGGCGGGGTTTGCCGCGATCAAGTATGACGGGGCGCGGCTGCAGGCCCCGGTCGAGGCGATCGAGGCCGCGCCGCATGGGGTGTGGGGCGGCGATCCGGTGCATTGCTCGGCCGAGACCGGCAAGGCCCTTTCGGAGCGTCTGGTGAAGATCGGGGCCGGGTTCATCCGCGACCATGTCTCGAAGGGCATCAAGGCCTAGGACGAAAGCCGGGGCCGCGCTCGCGCGCGGCCCGCAAGTCAGGCGGGCAGGACATGGCGGGCAGGACCAGGACATGGCGGATTATGGCGCGTTCCTAGCGGCACTGCGCGGCGCGGGGTTCGCGGGCGGGCTGAGCGATGCCGCCTCGGACCGGCTGGTGCTGGCCACCGACAATTCGATCTATCAGGTGATGCCGCAGGCCGTGGTCTTTCCGCGAGACGCGGGCGATCTGAAGCGGATCGCGCTGTTGATGGCCGAGCCACGGTTCCACGGCATCGTGCTGCGCCCGCGCGGGGGCGGCACCGGGACCAACGGGCAGTCGCTGGGCGAGGGGCTGGTCGTGGACTGCTCGCGCCACATGACCGCCATTCTTGAGATCAACGCCGCCGAACGCTGGGTGCGGGTGCAGCCCGGCGTCATCAAGGACCACCTGAACGCGGCGCTGGCCCCGCATGGGCTGTTCTTCGCGCCCGAACTGTCCACCTCCTCCCGCGCAACGATTGGCGGGATGATCTCGACCGACGCCTGCGGGCAGGGATCGTGCGCCTATGGCAAGACCTCGGACCATGTGCTGTCGGTCACGGCGGTGCTGCCCGGGGGCGATGTGCTGCACACCGCGCCCCATGCGCCGGATGCCTTTCCAGAGGGCCGAGAGGGAGAGATCCTGCGGACCCTGCACCGCATCGCCACCGAGCAGTCCGCGCTGATCGCCGAGCGGTTCCCGAAGATGAACCGCAGCCTGACGGGCTATGACCTTGCCCATATGCGCCGCGCCGACGGGCGCATCGACGCCGGCGCGGTGATCTGCGGGTCCGAAGGTACGCTGGCGCTGATCGCCGAGGCGCGGCTGAACCTGCTGCCGATCCCGAGACTGTCGGCGCTGGTGAACATCTTCTACGATCATTTCCAGTCGGCGCTGCGCGATGCGCGGGTGCTGGCCACGATGGGGGCCACCTCGGTCGAGACCGTGGACAGCCGGGTGCTGGGGCTGGCCCGGGCCGATGTGATCTGGCGCGAGGTGGCGGCGTTCTTCCCCGATGACGGCGCGAAGGGCGTCAATCTGGTGGAGTTCACCGCCGACAGCCCGGAAGAGATTGCCGCCGCCATTGCCCGGCTGACCGCGGCGCTGGCTGATCCGATCAACGGGCGGCGGGGGCACAGCCTTGCCTCGGGCGCCGATGTCGGGCGGGTCTGGGCGATGCGCAAGAAGGCGGTTGGGCTTCTGGGCCGCGCGAGCGGGCCAAGGCGCCCGCTGCCCTTTGTCGAGGATTGCGCGGTGCCGCCCGAAGCACTCGAACCGTTCATCGCCGGGTTCCGCGCCATTCTGGATGCAGAGGGGCTGGACTATGGCATGTTCGGTCATGTCGATGCCGGGGTGCTGCATGTGCGCCCGGCTCTGGACCTGACCGACCCGGCGCAGGAACCGCTGATCCGCCGGGTGACCGAAGCGGTGCAGGCGCTGGCGCGAAGGCATGGCGGGTTGCTGTGGGGCGAGCATGGCAAGGGCGTGCGCTCGGAATTCGTGCCCGAGGTCTTCGGCCCGCTCTACCCCGCCTTGCAGGAGGTGAAGCGCGCCTTCGATCCGCGCAACCAGATGAATCCCGGCAAGATCGCCGGGCCGGACGCGCTGATGACCATCGACGGCGTGGCGCTGCGCGGGCAGAGCGACCGGCAGATCCCCGCGGCGCTGCGCGCGGGCTATGCCCCGGCGCTGTCGTGCAACGGCAATGGCGCCTGTTTCGCGCAAGAGGCGGCAGAGGTGATGTGCCCCTCCTACAAGGCGACGGGCGACCGGCGGCATTCGCCCAAGGGCCGCGCCGGGCTGGTGCGCGAATGGCTGCGGCAAGGCGGGCCCGAGGGCCGCGCCGCGCCCGCCTTCGAGGCCGAGGTGAAGGCGGCGCTGGATGGCTGCCTGTCCTGCCGGGCCTGTGCGCGGGCCTGTCCGGTGCAGGTGGATGTGCCCGCCTTCCGGGTGAAGTTCCTCGAGGCCTGGCACCGCCGCCACCGCCGCCCGCTGGCCGATCACGCGCTGGCCCGGCTGGAGCCGCTGCTGCCGCTGGCAGAACGGTTGCGCCCGCTGTTCAATGCGGCGGGGCCGCTGGCGCGGATCGTCGGGCTGCACCATCTGCCGAAGATCCCCGCGCTGAACCTGCGGGCCGAGTTGCACCGCCACGGCATCCGCACCGTCACCGCCAAAGCCCGCCCCGATCCGGCGCGCGCGGTGGTGATCGTGCCTGATGCCTTCACCCGGTTCTTTGAACCCGCGCTGCTGCTGGATCTGGCGCTTGTTATCCGCGCCCTTGGATATGAGCCCTGGGTGGCGCCGTTCCGCCCCTCGGGCAAGCCGCTGCACGTGCTGGGGCGGCTGGCGGCCTTCCGCAAGACCGCCGCGCGGCAGGCGCAGGCGCTGGAGCGGATGGCCGGGCTGACCCTGGTAGGGATCGAACCGGCGGTGACGCTGGCATATGGCGACGAATACCGCGAGGCCCTTGGGCGCGACGCCCCGGCGGTGCTGCTGCCGCAGGAGTGGCTGGCAGGGGTGATCGACCGTATCCCCGAGGGGGGGGCCGGGGGCAGCGCGACCCTGCTGACCCATTGCACCGAACAGACGCTGCGCCCCGGCGCGCCCGAGGCCTGGGCGAAGGTTTTCGCACGGCTGGGGGTGACGCTGGAGCGCCCGCGCACCGGATGCTGTGGCATGGCGGGGACATGGGGGCATGAACTGCGCAACGCCGAAACCTCGGCCCGCATCTTCAGCCAGTCATGGGCCGGGGCGGTTCAGGGCACCGAAGTGCTGGCCACCGGGTTTTCCTGCCGCTGCCAGACGCAGTTGCAGGCGGGCATCGCGCTGCGACACCCGATCTCGTTCCTGAGGGAGCGGCTTTACAGCGGAGAAAAGCTGACATAGCGCGGATGGGCGGTGGCCCATTCCTCGGCAGCCTGCGCGGCCATGGCGAAGATCTTTTCGGTCTGCGCCTTGCGGGCCTTGTTCACATGCACGCAGCGGATATCGAGCGGGGCGAGCTGGACCGTCGTCGGGATCTCGACCAGGATTCCGGACGCGATCTCGCGTTCCAGCGCCGCCAGCGGCACCGCCGAGGCGCCATAGCCGGAGCGGACCATATCGCAGATGGTGCCCAGCGAATTGCCGGTATGGCGCGAATTCGGGCGGCGGCGCGTCTCATCCACCAGCTCTGCCACCGGGCCGAACAGCGGCGAGGTATGGGGATAGAGAATCAGCGGCAACCCGCGCAGCTCGTCCGGGGTCATCGGGCGGGTCACCTCGCCCACCACATCGGGGCGGGCGACCCAGCCCACGTGATACTTCACCGAAAAGCTGTCGGGCATTTGCGGCAGGCCCGCCTCGCCGGTGACGAAGGCCATGTCGAGCGCGCCCGAGCGCAGCTGATGCTTGAGATCGACATTCGAGCCGGCGTGGAAATCCACCAGCTCGCCCCCCGGTGAGGTGAGGATCTTGCGGCGCAGGGTGACGCCCCAGGTCTTGGTGACCATGCCGACCGCGCCGATGGTGAAACGGCGCTTTTGCTTGACCTTCAGCCGCGCCGTCAGCGCCTCGGACAGGTTCAGGAAGGTCTCGGCATATTCCGCGACCTCATGGCCCTGCTCGGTCAGGGTGAACTCCGCCTCGGTCCGGTCGATCAGTGACACGCCGAGACTGTCTTCCAGACCGGAAATGCGGGCCGAGACGGCCGGTTGGGTCAACCCGATATGGTCGGCCACCCGCTGGTAGCTTTTCAGCCGGGTCAGCCAGTAGAACGCCTCCAGCTGCTTGAAGTTCATCGCGCAGATCCCTGTCAGAAGGCCAAGGCATAAAACTCTTCTATGCAGCTGACCAGAATTTTTGTTTTGACCATGAAGCCCTTGGACGGCGAATGAAGGGGTATATCCAATCGCTTGCGCCACCGCGAGCCCCTTGCCGAGGACCTCCCATGAGCATTGCCGTCTATCTTCCGTCCGAAGCCTCGGTCGAGGCCTGGTGCCGGATGCTGAGCGACCTGATGCCCGACTGGGAGGTCCATCCGCTGCAGAAGGTGCCCGATCCGGCGGCGGTGGAATATGCCGTCGTCTGGCGCCCGACCACGGGCTGCATGTCCGCCTTCCCCAACCTCAAGGCCATCGTGTCGATCGGGGCGGGGATCGATCATGTGCTGGCGGATGCCGAGCTGCCGCAGGATGTTCCGATCATCCGCACCGTCGGCACCGACCTGACCCAGCGGATGAAGGAATACGTGGCGCTGCACGTGCTGCGCCATCACCGCGCGCTGCCGACGCTGCAGGCCAGCCAGGTGGCACGGAAATGGGCCCCAGTCGTGGTGCCTCCTGCGCCCGGGCGCCGTGTCGGCGTGATGGGCCTCGGCAACCTTGGCAGCGCGGCGGCGGCGATGCTTGCGACCATCGGCTTCAACGTGGTGGGCTGGTCGCGCAGCCCCAAGCAGATCGAGGGCGTCACCACATACGCGGGCTCCGAAGGGCTGGCCCCGTTCCTTGCCGGCACCGAGATCCTGGTCTGTCTGCTGCCGCTGACCGACGAGACCCGCGGCATCCTGAACGCCGATACGTTCAACCAGCTCAAGCGCGGGGCCTGCGTCATCAACGCGGCGCGCGGGCCGCATCTGGTGGATGAGGACCTGATCGAGGCGCTGGCCTCGGGCCAGATCGAGGCGGCGACGCTGGACGTGTTCCATATCGAGCCGCTGCCCTCGGACCACCCGTTCTGGGAAAATCCGAAGATCACGATCACCCCGCATGTCGCCTCGCTGATCGACCCGCCGACCGGCAGCCGGATCATCGCCCGCAACCTGCGCACCTTTGCCGAAACAGGCACGGTCGCGGATATCGCCGACGCGCGCCGCGGCTACTGATCCCGCTCTGCCCGTTTGCAAGGCACCCTGCCCCGGCCCGCAGCAGATGCGGCCGGGGCCTCTTGTCGTCGCCGCCCAACCCATTGAACAGAAACGTGCAATTACCCCGAAATTCCTTCTATCCGCGTGGAAAGAAATTTCGATTGGACAGCGGGGTACCTCTCGCCGTTGCATCGGGCATCACAACGGGACGCCTGAAGCCCGCCCCCGATGACGGTGCGCCGCGCCGCCCCAACAGGAGACACTCCATGAAGACCAGTCTTGCAAGCCTGGCAGCGATGCTGGCTGCCACGGGCGCATTCGCCCAGTCCGACGTGTCGGGCGAGATCACGCTGACCGCCTATTCCGGCATTTTCCAGGACAAGTATGTCGAGGCGGTCGTCCGCCCGTTTGAAGAGAAGTTCCCCAGCGTCACGGTGAACTACTATGCCGAGGCGGGGTCGGCCGGGATGCTGGGCCAGCTGCGCTCGCAGGCCGGGGATCCGCAGATGGATGTGGTGCTGTTCGACGTGTCGACCGCGCTGATCGGCAACCGCGAGGGGCTGCTGTCCGAGATTTCGGTGGAGGACATTCCGAACCTTGCCGACCTCGTGCCGCAGGCGACGGTGCAGGAAGGCTTTGGCCCCGCGGTGACCTTCGACAACCTCGTGGTGATCTACAACACCACCTCGGTCGCGGAAAAACCCGACTCGCTGTCGGTCCTGTGGAATCCGCAATATGCCGGCAAGCTGGCGATCACCTCGATGCCGTCGATCCTGGGGTCGGGGCTGATGGTGATGACCTCGGCGATGCTGGGCGAGGATTACACCCAGTCGGTCGAGCAATCGACCGACAAGCTGGCCGAGCTTGCGCCCGCCGTGCAGACCTTCGACCCCAAGCCCGACTCCTACACGCTGGTGATAAATGACACCGCGAGCCTCGCCACAGGCTGGAATGCGCGCGCCCAGTATTACGCCGATGAATCCAACGGCGCCCTGGGTGTGTCGCTGCCCAAGGAAGGCTCGATCCTGCAGATCAACACCATCAACCTGGTGAAGGGTGCCAAAAACGAGGCCGCCGCCAAGGCCTTCATCAACTACGCCCTGTCGCCCGAGGCGCAGGCGGCCTTCACCGAGGCGATGTTCTACGCCCCTGTGAACGAAAAGGCCGTGATCAGCGACGAGGCGAACGCCCGCACCGTCTTTGGCAGCCTCGATCAGATGCTTCCGCTGGACTGGGGCTGGGCCGCGACCAAGTCCGACCAGTGGAACCAGATGTGGAAGCGCAAGATCATCTCGGCCAGCAACTGACCTTTGACCGGACGGCCCCATGACCCTTCAGACCTCCACCCCCGCCCCGCATATCCGCATCGAGAGCCTGACCTTCGACTACGGCGGCAAGCGCCCCGCCGTCGACAGGCTGTCCTTCGATATTGCCAAGGGTGAATTCATCGGGCTGCTGGGGCCGTCCGGCTGCGGAAAATCGACGACGCTGCGGATGTTCGCGGGGCTTCTGGCCCCGACATCCGGGCGCATCACCATTGGCGGGCAGGATATCGTCTCGCGCCCGCCGTGGGAGCGGAACCTGGGACTGGTGTTCCAGTCCTATGCGCTGTTCCCGCATATGACCGTGGCGCAGAACGTGGCCTTCGGGCTGAAGCTGCGCAAGATCGGCAGGGAAGAGATCCGGGCTCGCGTGACCGAGGCGCTGCGCGCCGTGCGGCTGGAGACCTTTGGCGAGCGTCGCCCGTCGGAACTGTCGGGCGGGCAACAGCAGCGCGTCGCCATCGCCCGCGCCATCGTGATCGAGCCGGAAATCCTGCTGCTGGACGAGCCGCTGTCGAACCTCGACGCCCGACTGCGCGACGAAATGCGGTTTGAGCTGCGCGACATCCAGACCCGCACCGGCATCACCACCCTGTTCGTGACCCATGACCAGCAAGAGGCGCTGACCATGTGCGACCGCATTGCCGTGATGAACGGTGGCGAGCTGGAGCAGATCGGAACCCCGACCGAGATCTATGACCGCGCCGCCACGCCCTTCGTGGCCAATTTCATCGGGCGCGCCAACACGATGAAGGCCCATCTGGCGCAGGGGAAACTTACCCTTGGCGGCCAGCCGCTGCCGCAGCCCGAGGCCCTGACGGGCGATCTGGCCGGTGGCCTGTCCGGTAACGTGCTGGCCATCGTGCGCCCCCACGCGATCCGCCTGCTGCCGCCTGCGGCGGGCGCGCTGAACGCCATGGTTATCCGGCGGGTCTTTGTCGGCAGCATGATCGAGATCGAGGTTCAGCTGCCCGAAGACCAGTCGATGATCGTCGAACTGCGCCCCGGATCCGAAGGCGACGCGCTGGCGGTGCCCGGCCAGTCCGTGGCGCTGGACTGGCCGGGCGACGGGATGCGGGTGTTCGCCGCATGAACGCCTTCATCGTTCCCGGCACGTCGAACCGGCTGACACCCTGGATCCTGCTGGCCCCGGTGCTGATCGTGCTGGCGCTGACCTTTATCGCACCGATGCTGTGGCTGTTCCGCATGTCGCTGAACGAAAGCGATTATGGCGCCATCGTCCGGACAATCAGCCTTGGCACCTATGCCACGATCCTCAGCGACAGCTATTATCTGGAGCTTCTGGGCCGCACGCTGAAACTGGCGGTCACGGCGTCTTTCATCGCGCTGATGATGGCCTATCCGATGGCGCTGTATCTGTCGCGGATGACCTCGCGCTGGCGCACGCCGCTAACGGTACTTGCCGCCTCGCCGCTGCTGGTATCGGCGGTGGTGCGGTCTTTCGGCTGGATGGTCACGCTTGGCAATGACGGGCTGGTGAACCACCTGCTGATGGGCACGGGGCTGACGGATGCACCGATCCAGATGGTGAACAACTATACCGGCGTGGTGATCGGCCTGTCGGAAAGCATCATGCCCTTCATGTTCCTGACGATCTCGGCCGGGCTGGGGCGGCTGGACCGCAGCCTTGACGATGCCGCGATGTCGCTGGGGGCGACGCCGCTGGCCGTCTTCCTGCGGGTCACGCTGCCGCTGAGCATGCCGGCGATCATCGCCGGGCTGACCATCGGCTTCGTGCTGTCGGTCTCGTCCTTCATCACCCCCTCGCTGCTGGGCGGCGGCCGGGTGTTCCTGCTGGCGACTGAGGTCTTTGACCTTGCGCTGGTGATGCTCGACTGGCCCACGGCAGCGGCGCTGGCCTTCCTGATGCTGGCGATCTTCCTGGTCGCCATGGTCGGCACCGCGCTGCTGATCCGGTTTTTCATGCGGAGGCGCGCATGACCCGTCTGATCTCGATCCTGGCGCGGGCTTATGTCTTTGCCGTCTTCGGCTTCATCTTCCTGCCGCTGCTCATCATCCTCGTGATCTCGTTCAGCGCCGACAGCTACCTGTCCTTTCCACCGTCGGGCTGGAGCCTGAAGTGGTATTCGACGGTGCTCAACAACGCGGGGTTCATGCAGGGCCTGAAGAACAGTGCGATCATCGCCGCCATCGTCGCCGTGCTGAGCTTGGCTCTGGGCCTGCCCGCCGCCTTCGCGCTGGTCCGTCTGGAGTTTCCGGGCCGCACGCTGATCCGCAACCTGATCCTGGCGCCGCTGGTGTTGCCGGCGATGATGCTGGGGCTGGGGATCTTGATGGTGTTCACGCCCGCCGGGCTGGTCGCCACCTATCCCGGGCTGGTTCTGGCGCATCTGGTGATGACGCTGCCCTTTTCGGTGCGGATCTTGCAGACCTCGCTGGCGAACCTTGGCACGGATGTCGAACATGCGGCGATGACGCTGGGGGCGACGCCGATGCAGGCCTTCGTGCAGATCACCCTGCCCCGGCTGACGCCCGGCATCGTCGCCTCGGGTGCCATCGCCGCGATCATGTCCTTTGACGAGATCGTGCTGTCGCTGTTCCTCGTCGGGCCGCGGCTGCAGACCCTGCCGGTCGCTATCTACCGCTATGTCGACGAACGCACCGATCCGATGGTCGCCGTGCTTGCCGTGCTGCTGATCGTCCTGTCGCTTGCGATGGTTCTGGTGATCGAGCGCAGCGTTGGTTTCACCAAGGCTTTCAGCCGCTGACTTACCCCCAAGGAAAACCAGACATGTCCTACAAGATCAATCCGATGCCCGATCAGATCCCTGCTGAGGACCTTGCGCTTCTGGCGCAATGCGAGACGGCGACGATGGGCCACTGGCGCCAGTTCGGCTTCCTCAGCCGGCAGATCCAGCCGGTGATCCGCCGCCGGGTGGTGGGCACTGCGGTGACCATTGCCATTCCGGGCCCGGACTCCACCCTGCTGCACCATCTGCTCAGCCTGATCCGCCCCGGTGATTTCGTGTTCGTGGACCGGCTGCACGATGACCGCTTCGCCTGCTGGGGCGGCGGCGTGACGGTGGGCGCCAAGGCGGCGGGGGCCGTGGGGGCGGTGGTCGACGGGCCCTGCACCGATGTCGAAGAGATCGAGGCCTCGGACTTTCCGATGTGGTGCCGGGGCGTGTCGCCGATCACCACGCGGATCTATGATCTGGGAGGTGCGATCAACATCCCGGTGTCTTGCGGCAATACGGTGGTGATGCCGGGGGATGCGGTGCTGGCCGACGAGTCGGGGGTGCTGGTCCTGCCGCGGGGCGAGGTTGCTTCGGAGGCGCAGAAGGCGATCGAGATCCAGGCGCGCGGCAAGGGCCGCGAGGGCCAGGTGCGCGACGGGCTGGCCAAGCTCGGCGATCTGTCGGGCGCGACGGCGAAGGTGCTGGCGAAACTTGCCTGACCTTCGCGGGACAGAACGGAGACGGCGATGACACTTCCCTTCAGCTGCGAGAAATCCCCGGCCAGCGGTGCCGGCGGGGTCGTGGTGACCAACAACCCGCTGGGATCGGCCGCAGGGGCCGAGATGCTGGCGGCGGGCGGCAATGCCATCGACGCCGCCGTGGCCGCACTGCTGGCGCTGACGGTGGTGGAGCCGATGATGGTCGGCATCGCCGGTGGTGGGCTGTCGCATATCCGTCTGGCAGATGGCCGGCATGTGGTGATCGACGCGCTGTCCTCTGCCGCCGCGTCCATGCACCCGACCATGTATGACCCGGTCTCGGACACGCCCCCGACCGACATGGACGCGCGGGACCGGCGCAACATGGTCGGCCCCTCTGCCGTGGCGGTTCCGGGCAACCTTGCCGGCTGGTGCGACATGCAGGCCAGGTTCGGCAAGCTGCCCTTCGCCGATGTCATCGAACCCGCGATCCGGCTCGCCGCGCGCGGGTTCACCGTCACCCATTATCTTGCCGGTGCAATGCGCGAGTTTGCGGGCGATCTGGCCGCCGATCCGGCGATGGCGGCGCTGGTGATGCGGGGTGGCGCGACCCTCGCCCCCGGGGACCGCATGGTGATGGGCGACTATGCCCAAAGCTTGCGCCTGATCCAGAGTGAGGGCGCCTTTGCCCTGCATGGCGGCGCGCTTGGCGCGGCGCTGGTCGAGGCGATGCAGGACGGCGGTTACGTGTCGATGGCGGACCTGACCGGGTACCGGCCCTTGGACCGCGAGCCCATCACCGGCAGCTATCGCGGCTATCAAATCGTCGGGCCGCCGCCCCCGGCCTCGTCCGGGGTGCATGTCGCGCAGATGCTGAACATGCTGGAGCGGTTCGATGTGGCCGGCATGGGCTTTGGCACGCCCGAAAGCCTGCATCTGCTTGCCGAGGTGATCCGCATCGCCTTTGCCGACCGCCGGGCGTTTTCGGGCGATCCGGCCTTCGTGGATGTGCCGGTAGAGCGGCTGACGTCCAAAGCCTATGCCGCCGAATGCGCGGCGCAGATCGGCCCGCAGGCAGGCTTGCGCGCAGCCACCACCGCGGGCCGAGAAAGCCAGGACACCACCCATGTGACCGTGGCCGACAAGGACGGCAACATCGTCACCGCCACCCACACGATCAACGGGCTGTTCGGCGCGCGCTTCGTGGTGCCCGGGACCGGGATCATTCCCAACAACTACATGCTGAACTTCGATCCGCATCCCGGGCGCGCCCTGTCCGTGGTGCCGGGCAAGCGGGTGCCGACCTCGATGGCGCCGATGATCGTGCTGAAGGACGGTGCCCCGGTCTTTGCGCTTGGGCTGCCGGGTGGCCTGCGTATCTTCCCCTCGGCGCTGCAGGCCATCGTCAATCTGATCGACCATGGCATGACCCTGCAGCAGGCGGTCGAGGCTCCGCGGCTCTGGACCCAGGGGCAGGAGGTCGAGATCGAGCAGGCCTTCGCGCCCCAGCAGGCGGCTTTGGACGCTATGGGCCATCAGGTGAAGGTGATGCCGCATATCGGCGGCGGCATGAATGCCATCGCCTTTGGCGACATGAAGTCTCGCTTTGGCGGCACGATGACCGGCGCCGCCTGCTGGCGTGCTGACGGAACGGTCGCGGCGCTTGGCGGCGGGTTGGCGCGCCCGGGCGTGCGCTTCTGGCCGGACCGCGCGCCCGAGCCTGAAGCCGAGGCCTGAACGGCCCTCAGCCGGGATCGCCCTTTGAGCGTCGGGCAGGCGCCTCCTGCGACCCGGCTGTATGGGCGGCGGCGCCGACAAGCTCTCCATCTGCTCGATGCCGTCCCAGTCAGCCGGTTGCAGCCCGCCCATATTTTGGGCGAAGGCAGGCGAGACCTGTGGCGCGGCGACAGGGACGGGTGGCTGACAGGGCACTTACAGGGCCTCCGGGGCCATCTGCGACATTACGTCACGGCGCAGCTGCAGAAACTTCATATCAACGCAACAGACGGCAGGTGGAATGGGCTGAGTGTCAGCCGGCAAGCTGAGTTGGGGGTCGCAGGTATGTTTTCGTTGCAAGGACACAAGGCACTGGTGGTCGGGATCGCCAATGAACACTCGATCGCCTGGGGGTGCGCGCAGGCGCTGAAGGCGCAGGGCGCGGACCTCGCGATCACCTGGCTGAACGACAAGGCCGAAGGCTATGTGCGCCCGCTGGCGGAACAGCTGGGCGCCGAGATCATGATGCCGCTCGACGTGGCCCAGCCCGGGCAACTCGAAGCCGTCTTCGCCCGGATCACCAAGCAATGGGGCCAGCTTGATACCGTCCTGCACTCCATCGCCTTCGCCCCGCGCGACGACCTGCATGGCCGCGTCGTCGACTGCTCGGCCGAGGGCTTCGGCCTTGCGATGGACATCTCGGTCCACTCCTTCCTGCGCATGATCCGCCTTGCCGAACCCTTGATGCCCGATGGCGGCTGCTGCCTCTCGGTCAGCTTCTTCGGCTCCTCCCGCGTCGTGCGTCATTACAACATGATGGGCCCGGTCAAGGCCGCGCTGGAAAGCACCGTGCGCTATGCCGCCGCCGAGCTTGGCGAAAAGGGCATCCGCGTCCACGCCCTGTCGCCCGGGCCGCTGAAGACCCGCGCCGCCAGCGGCATCGACCATTTCGACGAATTGCTGGCTGCTGCATCGGACCGCGCGCCCACGCATCAACTCGCCTCTATCGAGGATGTGGGGGCGATGGCCGCCTTCCTTGCCTCGCCCGAGGCCCGCAACCTGACCGGCGGTGTCCATGACATCGACGGCGGCTTCTCGATCACCGCCTGAAGGGGTTCACCATGGCCAATGTCTTCGATCTGTTCGATCCCGCGCAACAGCCGCGGATGCCCCGCCCCGAGGCCGACATGCTGACCGCCCTGCGGGGCGCCATGCAAAAGGCCGAGGCCGAGATCGGGGCCGGGTCGGAAACGCTCGAGATCCTCAGCACCTCTGCCTCGCGCCAGTCAGCCCGGATCAAGGAAACCCATTCCCGCCGCGCCGAAGAGACGATGCAAAAGGCCGGCGGCCTGATGGAGGTTCTGCGCCGCGCCCAGTCCGAGGGCCGGATCGGCAATGATCTCGCCGAATACCTGCGCGACGCGGGCGAACGGATGATCCTGACGATGGATACGCTGCGCAAACGCGGCGACATCTTTCTGGAGCATGAAGCGGCGGGCTGCCCGCCGGTGCTGATCTATGATTACGAGGTGATCATGGACGGCAAGGACCTGCCCTACCCGTCCAACTACATGCTGCTGAAGATCACCCCGCCCGAGGGCGTCACGGTGAACGACACCCGCCGCCCCTATATCATCATCGACCCCCGCGCCGGCCACGGCCCCGGCATCGGCGGCTTCAAGGCCGACAGCCAGGTCGGCGTCGCCCTGCGCGAAGGCCACCCGGTCTATTTCGTCGCCTTCCGGCGCGAGCCCGAGCCGGGCCAGTTCCTCTCCTACGTCACCCGCTCCGAAGCCGCCTTCGTGCGCGAGGTGATGCGCCGCCACCCCGAAGCCTCGCGCCCGGTGATCACCGGCAACTGCCAGGGCGGGTGGGCCACGCTGCTGCTGGCCGCCACCAACCCCGACCTGACCGGCCCCATCGTCATCAACGGCGCCCCTGTCGCGCCCTGGGCCGGCAAGGTCGGTGAGAACCCGATGCGCTACAATGCGGGCGTGCTTGGCGGCACCTGGATCCCGATGATGCTGTCCGACCTCGGCGGCGGCATCTTCGACGGTGCGCATCTGGTGCAGAACTTCGAGCAGATGAACCCCTCGCGGACCCTGTTCCGCAAATACACCGACCTCTTCCGCGATATCGACAAGGGCGATCAGGCCTTTCTTGAGTTCGAGAAATGGTGGGGCGGCTTCTTCCTGCTGAACGAGCCCGAGATCAAGTGGATCGTCGAACAGCTCTTCGTCGGCAACCGCCTGGTCAAGAACGAGGCCCGCATCGAACCCGGCCGCCCCGTCGACCTCAAGGCGATCCGCGCCCCGATCGTGGTTTTCGCCAGCCACGGCGACAATATCACCCCGCCGCAGCAGGCGCTGAACTGGATCGCCGAGACCTATTCCGACGTGAGCGAGATCCGCATCCGCGGCCAGCGCATCGTCTATATGGTCCACGATCAGGTCGGCCATCTGGGAATCTTCGTCTCCTCCAGCATCGCCAATCGCGAACATTCCGAGGTTGCCTCGACCCTCAAGACCATCGAGGCGCTGGCCCCGGGGCTCTATGAGATGCTGATCGAGGATGTGACAGAGAAGGACGGCCACAAGACCTTCACCGTGGGCTTCGCCGAACGCACGCTGGATGATATCCGCGCGCTGGACGATACCGTGGCCGATGAACGCCCCTTCGCCGCCGTCGCCCGCGCCGCCGAGGTGCAGGCGCAGTTCTATGACACCGTGTTGCGCCCGGTGGTGCGCTCGATGGTCACCGAAACCGGCGCCGAGATGAGCCGCGCCCTGCACCCGCAGCGCCTGACCCGCGCGCTGATGTCCAGCCGCAACCCGGCGATGCATTCGGTCGAGACCGCCGCCGAAAAGGTCCGCAGCGCCCGCACCAAGGCCGCCGCCAGCAACCCCTTCCTCGCCGCCGAGGCCTTCTGGGTGCAGGCGACCGAGAATGCCATCGACTTCATCCGCGACACCCGCGACATGCAGTTCGAACTGACCTTCTTTTCGCTCTGGGGCACGCCCTGGGCCCGCGCCTTCGGGCGCACCCATGAAACCCGCCGCACCCTGAAATCCGAAGACGAGCTGCGCGGCCTGCCCGAGGTTTCCGCCGCGCTGATGACCATGGAACAGGGCGGCTTCCCCGAGGCGGTCATCCGGATGCTGGTGCTGCTGGCCGAAAACCGCGGTCAGGTGCGCCGCGACCGGCTGGAGCGCTCGGCCAAGGTGCTGACCCAGGACGAGCCCTTCCGCAGCCTCGGCGCCGAACACCGCGCCATGATCATCCACCAGCAGACCCTGATCGCCACTTTCGAGCCGGAAAGCGCCATCGACACGCTGCCGCTGCTGCTGCGTGACCCGGCCGAGCGCGAGCTTGCGCTGCAGGTCGTGCAGTTCATCCCCGGGGCGATTGACGAGATGTCGCCGCGCACGCTGACGATGCTGCAGCGCTTCCATGAGGTTCTGGGCGTGCCCGCCCTCACCCGGAACGTGACAGAAGACCCGCTCTCGGCCAAGGCTGCGCCCGAGGAGCCCGCCGAAGAAGCCGCCCCGCCGCAGGTGGTGGTCATGCCCTCGCCGATGGGCGAGGCCGGCGTCATCGCCGATCCGGCGGCCGAGGCGGTGCCCGAGGCGATCCCGGCGGCCGATATACCTGCGGCAATCGCGTCCCCGGCCGAGACTGTGACCCAAGCGCCCCCCGTGGTAGAAGCAGCGCCAGCCACAGACGAGGCTGCCGCCGCCCCCGCGCCCCGACGTCGCAACCGCGCGGCGCAGCCCGAACCCGAAAAGACCTGACATGCGCCTGACCAACCGAACCTACGACGAGATCCAGCCCGGCGACAGCGCCGAGCTGCGGCGCCTGATCACCCAGGACGATCTCTATGTCTTCGCCGTCTCCTCGGGCAATACCAACCCGATGCACCTGCAGGACAGCGACCTTGACGGCGATGGCCATGTCGAACGTGTCGCGCCCGGCATGTTCGTGGCCTCGCTGCTCTCGGCGGTGCTCGGAACCCAGCTCCCCGGCCCCGGCACGCTCTACCGGCGTCAGGTGCTGGATTTCCACGCCCGCGCCCATGCCGGCGAAGAGGTGCTGGTGCGGGCCGAGGTGCTGTCGAAGGCGGATGGTATCGTCCGCCTGAAGACAGAGGTGCGCCGCATCTCGGACGGGGCGATCATCCTGTCGGGCGAGGCGGAAGTCCTTGCCCCGACCGAGAAGTTCGACCGCGATAACCTTGAGATCCCCGGCCTCGTCGTCCAGCGCCACCGGCATTTCGAACTGCTGCTGGAACGCGCCCGACCGCTCCCCGCGCTGCCCACCGCCGTCGTCTGCCCCGATGAGGCGAACTCGCTTGGCGGTGCGCTGCTGGCCGCGCAGGAAAGCATCATCGCCCCGATCCTGATCGGCAACGAGGCCGCGATCCGGCTGGCCGCAGCCGAGCTTGGCGCCGACCTGGCCGGCATCGAGGTGATCGACGTTCCCGGCGACGCCGGCGCGGCCGCGCTGGCCTGCGCGCTGGTGCATCAGGGGCGCGCGGCGGCCGTGATGAAGGGCCATCTGCACACCGATCACCTGCTCAAGGCGATGCTCGACAAGACCCTCGGCCTGCGCGTCGGCCGCCGCTTCACCCATGTCTTCGTGATGGATGTGCCCGGCCAGCCCGAACCGCTGTTCGTGACCGATGCAGCGATCAACATCGCCCCCGATCTCGCCACCAAGGTCGACATCTGCCAGAACGCCATCGACCTTGCCCTCTCGCTGGGGATGGACCCGCGGGTGGGCGTGCTGTCTGCGGTGGAGACGGTGAACCCG
>Ga0209347_1002164_pt1 | contig 27142 bp, 11 predicted proteins | sample AutmiccommuBRH23_FD_187382 | JGI IMG/M metagenome (GOLD analysis project Ga0209347, IMG submission 187382) | Deep subsurface microbial communities from Mt. Terri, Switzerland - Autotrophic microbial communities BRH/23 (SPAdes) (version 2) | ecosystem: Environmental > Aquatic > Deep subsurface >...
ATAAATACACCATTCGGTATTTGTGCGGTGATGGGGCCTGTGCAGGACCCGGTACATGATGGGGTCGCGCATGAGCATATTGCCGGCCTTCATATCGATCCTGGCCCGTAATACGTGGGAACCTTCCGGGTATTCCCCGTTTTTCATCCCTTCAAAAAGCCGCAGGTTCTCCTCAACCGAACGGTCCCGGTAGGGTGAATTGGTGCCGGGCTCTGTTGGGGTGCCCTTCTGCCGGGCCATTTCTTCAGACGTCTGGCTGTCTACATAGGCTTTACCCTCCCTGATGAGTTGCACGGCCCAGTCATAAAGCTGCCCGAAATAGTCCGAAGCATAGCACTCCCTGTCCCAGGTATAGCCGAGCCAGCTTACGTCTTCTTTGATGGCATCTACATATTCCTTCTCTTCCTTGGCCGGGTTGGTGTCGTCGAAGCGCAGGTTTACCGGGGCATCATAGCGCTCTCCAAGGCCAAAATTCAGGCAAATGGAACTGGCGTGGCCTATATGGAGATAACCGTTGGGTTCCGGGGGGAACCGGAACCGTAACCCGGACCTATGGAACCCATCGGCCAAATCGTCTTCGATTATATGCTCGATAAAATTCAGGGGCTTGGTCGCTTCTTTCATGGGATGTGTATTCAAGCCGCAAAGGTAGCAAAAATGGCACTACAAAGGCCCTGAAATCGGACTCACCCTACAATAACGGTATTTCACAACAGAAATATTCGGGGCTACAACATTAAATTCCCTGAGCTGCAATAAAATATCATATTTGTTAAAGGATACCGGGGTTTTCAGAACAATCAGCCATCCCCGGCTATAAACAAAGCCCATAACCAAGCGCCAGGCGTTTAACCGAAGGTGATCCAGGAAACGGTTAAACCATTGATCCCCCAAAACAACCAACTATGAGCCGAAATCTACTTTTACGTTTCCGATTCATTCTTTGGACTGCTCTTTTGCTGGGAAGTACGCAACTTGGTGCGCAGGTGCTGAACAAGCCCATCCCTGCGCCCAACCAGACACCCCCGGCGGGCTCCACAGCCTGGAACAAAGCCTGTGCATCATCTTCATTCAATGATTACTGGGTAAACTTTACCTGGGGGCCACCCCTGGTAAACGCCGATAACGAATTTATCCTTGAGCTGTCCGATGCCAGCGGTAACTTCTCTGCGCCAGTCGAACTTGCCCGTGAAGATTCGAAGAATACTGTATTCGACTTTTACTTTCAATTTTCAATTCCAACAAATATCAGGGGGGAAGGCTATAAATTCAGGGTCCGCAGCACCAGTCCTGCGCAAACCAGTCCTGCTTCCGACGCCTACGCCATGTACTACATCAGCGTTAACTCCGGACTAACGATCCGCCAACAGGGGCAGGCCGATTTTGGTGACGGAACCGTGCAAGTATGCGACGGCAGTTCCATAACACTTGAGGTTTACAACCTTCCCAATGCCAATACCTATCAGTATAATTGGTACAGGAGCGGAACCTTGCTGGCTGAGAAAAGCAGTAAAATCACCACCTCCCAGGCAGGCATGTACAATGTGGAAATAGATTACGGGGCCTGTTCGGGTTCCGGAAATACCTTAAGCAATATTATAGACATCAGTACCGGGACGAGCCTTGGCGTAGAAATAAACGCGCCTTCCAAAACTGAACTATGCAGCGGGGAATCCGTCGTCCTGGAGGCCAATATAGGCGGGGCGGGGTTAACTTATATTTGGTACAAGGATGGCTCGCCCATCACCCTCGCTACAGTGGATGATGATACCTATACCGTAGACGCTACGGAAGTCGGCTTTGAGGGCGACTACCAGGTGGAAATCTTCGGTACCGGGCTTTGCGTCGAGCGTTCCCCGGCCGTAAGCATAAGCAGTTCAGGTGGTTTCACGGTAACACGCACCAACCCCGCCAGCCTGGTAATCCTTCCAGGGCAGTCGGTTACGCTCAGTGTCAGCACTACGGCAGTTAGCCCTGTCTACCAATGGTACAGGAACGGGGTGGCAGTCTCCGGGGCAACAGGAAACACCCTGCTGATAAATGATGTGGCCCAGGCCGGAACATATCATGCCGATGTAAGTGCCGACGGCGGAGATTGTCCCGCTACCATAAGTTCTACTGCAACCAGTGTTGTTGCTCCCGCGTCATTTGAAATTCTTATTGCCTATGCCACTGCCTACGAAGCCTGTGAGAACAGTAGTATAGTTCTTGAAGTAAGCCAGATAAACGCCATTGATGCAGGGGGTGCCAAAACAGATGTGACCTCCGACCTATTAGGAATTTTCGCATACCAGTGGGAGAAGAACGGAACCCCGGTTGCAGGAGCCACAACTTCAGGCATCAGCCTTACCGATGTGAATGAAAACGGGGATTATCGCATTAGCGGGCAATTCGACAGCTATAGTGCGGCTTCCGGCACGCTCCCTGTGCTCCTTAAGGCAAACGAATCACTGACTATCACCAGTACAAGCCTTGTAAGTTGCGGCCCTTCAGAAGATATTACTATAAGTACAGCTGCCGACTTAACCAACGAAACCTATCAATGGCTTCGGAACGGGTTAAACCTGGGTGTCCAGGGGAATTCCCTGGATGTAACACAGGACGGTACATACCAATTGGTACTTGAACGTGCTGGCTGCCCGCTCCGATCGAATGAAGTTGTTATCGCGCCCCTGGATGAATCGCTTATCACCCTCGATGTAAGCGGGACGGTGGTGTTCCCCGAGGGAGGATCCAGGACCGTTAACGCCAGCGGGGCTGAAACCTATCGCTGGTATGACAGCAATAACTCGGAGGTAAGTAACTCAGCATCCATAACATTTACCCTCGCCGGCTCTTATGTACTAATAGCCACTGTGGGTAATTGCGAAGTAACGCGTACGGTGAATGTGGAATATCTGGAAACCTTTAAGGTGCCCAACGTGATCTCTGTAAATGGGGATGGCATCAATGACCAGTGGATGTTGCCGAATTCCTATGCCAACAAGTCTGATGTCCGGGTAACTATTTACAACGAAAAAGGTGAAGAGATCTTCAACCAGACAAACTATCAAAACAACTGGCCGGAATCGAGCCGGGCATTCCCCCGGCAGAATATGGTCTTTTTCTATAAAATAAGAAACGCAGAGGCGGTATTAAAACAAGGTACCATAACCGTCATCCGTTAAGATTAGGGGCAATGAAACATAAATTAATATTGATGTTAATTATATCCTTTGCGATGGCAGGCAGGATAGGGGCTCAGGAAGAGAGCCCCTTCATCACTTATGATGTGCCGGCGCAGAACCTCCTGAAGTTTAACCGCTTCCTGATAAACCCCACCTTTTCCACGGTGCGGGAGGATAAATCCTATATCAATCTATTACACAGAAACCAATCGGTAGAATTTGATGATAACAACCAGACCTTCTTCCTGAGTTACAGTGGCAGGATCAGCGACCGCACCGGCCTTGGGTTAAGCCTGTATTCGCAACGTGAAGGCCTGGTGAGCAACTATGGTATTTTAGCCAATTACGCTTATGGGATAAAGCTTAGCGATAAGAGTAATTTCACCTTCGGGGCCAACCTCTCGTACTACAACAGCGGTTTTGATGAAAGCCGGGCCAATCCCCTGGAACCGGACCCTATCCTCAATGGCTTTGTAGACAGTTCCCTGCTTTCCTTCCAGCCAGGGTTTAACCTGTCTTACGGGCAATTCGATTTTGGGCTTTTTGCCGAGAACCTTTTTGATTACAACCTGAAAACCAATGAATCGGTTACCGATTTCCAGGATAAAACCTTTTCAGGCCATTTACAATATACCCATCAGTTTAAAAATGCCTCCGGAATATTTGAATCCGGCAGGCTCATGCCCCTGGCGCGGGTGCGCAAATCAGGAGAAGAAGATATAGTGCTGGGTGGAAGCCTTATCCTGGACCTGCCCAAACTGGGGTGGATACAGGGAGGATACGACGATTTTTACGGAGCCTCCGCAGGGATCGGATTCAACCTGAACCGAAGGCTTTCCATCGGTTATACCATGGAAAAAGGTTTATCAAACAACTTTGACAACTTTGGCCTGACGCATGAGATCTCATTTGCCTACTCGTTTACACCTACTCTTACCGAAGACAGGGTGATGCTTGAACAGGATCAGGAAAGCCTGGCAGAGGAAGATACTTCAGGTCCGGAGGAAGTTGTTGAGGAGGCCCAGGACAAAGACATTGCAGAATTAAAGCGCCGGCTGGCCGAAAATGATTCTACCCTTGCGGCGGTATTGCTGAGACAGGATTCCCTGGAAGCCCACAGGCAAAAGGATCTTGAAAAGCGATTTGAAGCGGTCATGCGCATGATCCGTAGCGAAACCGGAGGGAAACGGCCCGACCTGGAAAAAAAGGCCTGGGAAGTATACTTCAGGGACACAAGTGCCGTGGCACTTCAGGACCTGGTTAAGGAATTGTCTAAAGAGAAAAGCAAAGCCCTGCCGACTGTACCGGCTGCTGAACGGGATCAAACTGAAGTGGCAGGAATAGCCGCACCAGGAGGGAAACAACCCGTTAAAAGCAAAAAGTTCAGCGACCTGCAAGACGTTCAGGATGGCTATTATGTTATCGCCAATGTCTATAAGGGCGAGGAGTACCTCAACCGTTTCATGGCAGACCTTCAGCAAAAAGGACTGGATGCCGCCTATATTGACAATCCGAAGAACGGCCTGAAATATGTATACCTCCAGCGTTACGACAGCTGGGAAGAGGCCCTGGAAGCCTACAACTCAGGCTTAGGCGGCCGTTATGACGGGAACCTCTGGATCATGAATGTTGATAACCGTTACAGCAATGAAGCCTACGCGGCCAAAGCGGAAAAAATCAGTGAGAAATCCGCCCAATATGAAAATAATGTGTTGCAGAAGAATGTGGTGGTCCGCGATAATGTTGCCGGGCAGGAAGCACAGCCCGAGGATTACGATTTTTCCGGCGCAGGCACCAGTTATTATATAATAGCCAACGTCTTTTCAAATCCTAACAATGCGAACCGCTTTGTAAAACTATTGAATTCGCGCGGCCTGAGTGCCGGCTATTTTATTAACCCGGAAAATAACTATCGGTATGTTTATTTAAAGCGATATGATTCCTGGAACAACGCCCTCATATCTTACTACTCCAAACTTAATAGCGCCTATGACGACAGAATGTGGATCATGCGCGTTACACCTAACTTAATAACCTAATGGAACCAAACTTTACCCGAAAAATACTTCTGGCCTTTGGCTTAATTTTTTCGTATTTAGGCTTCTCACAGGAATTTAATTCCTTTGATATAAGGTACCAGGACAATATAAAGGGAGATCTGACCTTTATTGCCAACAGTATAGTTAACCGCGACGGAGGAAGCAGTTCCACGGAGCCGGAAGATCCTTACGATGTAACAGGAAGTTCATCTAATTATAATGATTATTTGAACATGCAGTACATTGATGTGGATAGCGATCCTACCACCTTCAGTTCCAGTACGGCAACCTTCAGTTTCCCTGATCCTTCATGTAACCTGATCCGCTATGCAGGTCTGTACTGGTCAGCCACCTATCCAAGCGAACAGGCCGGGCAGGCGGTTGGCACCAACAGGCAAACCGATTTTAACCGTGTTAAGTTTATGGTGCCCGGTGGCTCCTATGTGGACATAACCGCCGATGAAGTAATTTACGACGGCTTTACAAGCGCCGACAATTCCGTAAGGCAAAACAGTCCGTACGCCTGCTATGCCGATGTAACCGCATTGCTTACGGCCTTGCCGGATCCAACAGGTACTTACGCAACTGCCAATATACGCTCGGTTACCGGGTCACTTTCCCCCGGGGGAGGGGCATCGGCAGGCTGGACCCTGGTTGTGGTATATGAAAACCCAACCTTAACAGGTAAATTAATTACAACCTTCGACGGCTTTGCAAGGGTCCGTACCCAGAACCCGACCGTAGATATCAATTACAGTGGCTTTAATACCATCCCTGCGGGGCCTGTGACAGCAAATATCGGTGTTGCAGCCCTCGAAGGCGATAACAGGATTACAGGCGACCAATTGATGATCAGGGCTGCCAGCAACCCATCTTTTACCACGATCAGCAACGCGGTAAACCCTTCCACCAACTTCTTTAACAGCAATATTACGCTTGACGGGGTGATAACCACCAACCGTAACCCCAATAGCGTAAACACTTTGGGGTACGACACGGATATCTTCCTGCTCAATAACCCGTTGAACAACGTCATCCCGAACAGTGAAACGGACGCTACCTTCCGTTTTACTTCCAATGGAGACCAATATTATCCCTTCTTCAACTCCTTCAATGTTGAGATCATTGAACCCAATATCGTAGTAGAGAAAAGGGTGGAAGATATTGCCGGGAACGATATTACCGGTGCAGGGGTAAACCTTGGCCAGCTACTGGATTATGTCCTGACCTTTGAAAACCTTGGGAACGATGATGCTACCAACTATACGATACGCGACGTATTGCCTACAAATGTTACCCTTATCCCCGGCAATATGGTCCTCCCTCCCGGGGTCACCTATGTGTACGATGCCCAGGCGCATGCCGTTACCTTCACCATCCCGGATAACCTGGTAGAAGAGGGAGATCCTGCCTATTCCATCAGGATGCGGGTCCGGGTAGCAGAAAACTGCTTTGATTTTATTGATGCCTGTACCGATCTGATCCAGAACCTGGCCTATTCCACCTACCAGGGAGTGATCAACAATAATCAGATCAGCGACGACCCCAGTGTATCCGATTTTGATGCCTGTGGCTTTACCACGCCCGGGGCAACCAACTTCCTGCTCGACGATCTGGAAAGCTGCGACTTCAGCAGGACCGTACAACTATGCGGTTCAAACGTCTTGCTGGAAGCCGGACAAAATTTTGACCAGTATATCTGGTACCGCGATATTAACGGCAACAACCAGATTGATCCGGGGGATACCGTCCTGAATGACGGAGATCCGGACAATGACCCCAGTACCCTGCTGGTTAACGAAGTGGGTAATTATATTGTCGATAAACTCGTAGCAGACCCCTGCAAAGGCTTCCAGGAATTTATAACCGTGGAATTGTTCGGGGCCACACAGACAAACCCTATAATCGACCTGATCAACGACCCCAACAACACGGTTGAAGGGGAGGTAGTAACCTGTCCGGATGACGGGGACCTGTTGCCGAAAATCTTCCTCTGCGGGATAAACGACACAGAGTTGATCCAGATCAATATCCCGGATGCCACCAGCATTCAATGGGAGCAACTGGATGAAGCGAGCTGTGCCGATGCCGGAGATGACTGCGCCAACAAAACAGCCTCATGTACATGGAACAATGTAGGTTCAGGCAGCGACTGGGTAGCTTCCGCTCCGGGCGAATACCGTATCCAGATCAACTACCAGAACGGCTGTTTCAGCAGGTTCTACTTCAACGTTTTCCAGAACCCGCTGGATCCGCAGTATAATGCCACCGATATCATTTGTACGTCCCCCGGGAATATTACGGTTACCAACCTTCCCGCTACCTATGAATACCAACTGCTGGATGCAACCAACGGGAACATCCTGGTGCCCTTCAGCGCGAACAACGGCCCAAGCTTTGATATCGCAAATAACGGGGCTTATACTGTTGAGATCCGCCAGCAAGGGGTGGTAGACGGATGTATCTTCAGGATCGAAGACATCGGGATCCTCGAAAGGGATTTCCAGGTAGACGTTACAACCCAGGATGCCGATTGCAATGGCCTGGGATCCATTTCAATCTCAGCCCTTAATGTAGAACCCCAGTATTATTACCAGGTTTCGCAAGGCGCTACCGTGGTGGATACCTTTGGCCCCAGCCAGGACAACAACTATACTTTCGAGAACCTCAATCCTGGGGTTTATGACGTTACCACTACAACGGATGACGGTTGTACGGACACGCAGCAGGTAACCATTGTTGATAATACAGACCTTGAGGTAACCGCAAGGATTTCACAACATATCACCTGTAAGGAGGGAAACATCCTTATGGAGTCTTCCGGCGGGAAAACCCCGCATACCTATGCTATCTGGAGTTATGTGGATGAAGATGGAAATACCGTGATCTCTTACCCGAGCACCAACGACATCCCGGCTTCGGCTTTCCAGACCAGCCAGATCTTCGACATCTATACCCCGGGGGATTATACCTTCGTGGTGGTAGACCGTAATAACTGTTTTGATATTTCCAATACTGTTACAATATACTTCAGGCCGGCGGCAGAGTTTGATCCTACCACTGTTATAGATGTCCTTTGTAATGGGGAAACTACGGGTGCCATAACTTTTAACCTTATCAGCAGTAATGGTTATCAACTAACTTATTATCTGTTCGATGCCGCAACTTTTGATGAAAACAACTACAACTACGCCAATGCCCTGGCCACCAATGCTTCGGGTAATTTTCCGGGATTAACAGATGGTGATTATGTGATTGTTATCAATCAGCGGAAAGGAAGTGCTTCCTGTGACTACCTTGAATACCAGACCGTATCAGCTCCCGGTACAGCAATTTCCGGCACGGCTGTGTTGGTACAGGACTATACCTGCCTTCAGGAGGGGATTATAGAAGCGCAAAACGTAACCGGCGGAACCCCTCCCTACCAATATAGTATTGATGGGGTGACCTTTGGCGGCAGCCCTACGTTCTCCAACCTAACAGACGGAACCTATACCATCTCTATCCGGGATGCAAACGGTTGCGTTTTTATGACCAACCCTATTACCATAGATCCGCTCGATGTGCCTTCAGACATCGTCTTTTCGGCCACGACCCCCAGCTGTCCGGCCCTGGTATCGGACCTCACCTTATCCGTCACCGGCGGAGAAGGGGCGATTACCTATGAGATGATTGCACCCGCAGTCCTGAATAACGGCTCCAACAACGTCTTTACTGCGCTGAGCCCGGATACCTATACGTTCCGGGTAACCGACGCCAACGGTTGTTTCTACGAAGAAAGTTATACCATCCCGCCGGTAAGTCCGATTGAGTTGGCCGGAACTTTAGTTGCGGATGTCTCCTGTTTCGGTGGGGCAGATGGGGCAGTGGATTTTGCGGTAACCGGCTTTGCCGGCACCTATGCCTATGTGTTAAATGGCGGGGCGGCAGCTACCGGCCAGTCAGCCGGCATCATCAACCTTACAGGGCTGACTGCCGGGGATTATACCATAGTGGTTACCGACGAAACAACAAACTGTACCGACACGGCTACGGTAACGGTAAGTGAACCTGCCAGCCCGTTGGCCTTTACCTTTACCCTTACCCCAATTACCTGTGCCTCAGACGGTTCGGTAACTGTTTCCGCAAGCGGAGGCTGGGGAAGTTACAGCTACGAGCTGGAGCAACCTGATGCCAGTATTCTTGGTCCTCAGGCCAACAATTCATTTAACGCTCTTACCCAGCCTGGCACCTATACCATTACCGTCCGTGATGTTAATGGCTGCGAGCAAACGGATACTTTCGCCATTACAGCGCCAACCAGCCCCACCGTAACCCTGGATCCCACCACCGATCTTTGTTATGACCCTTCAACCGGGGTTAGCCTTACGGCAAATGCCAGCGGGGGGATAGCTCCTTATTCATACAGCCTCAACGGCGGCCCCGGCCAGTCGGCCAATGTCTTTGCCAACCTGCTTCCCGGATCATATACCCTAGAAGTTACGGATGCCTACGGGTGTACGGCGACTTCAAATACGATTACCATTGAGCCGCAACTTACCGTTTCTGCAGTCGTGTCCAAGGAATTAGACTGTACGGTCTCACCTGACGCTGTTATCGATGTAACCATTGCCAATGGCTACGCGCCTTACAGTTACCAGGTAAATGGCGGGCCGGTTACGGCTGTTGTCGGGAATACTTTCTCATACAGTGCGGCCACAGATGGGACTTATACCTTCTTAATTACCGATTCCGAAGGATGTACTGCCCAGACGGCAGTAGTAATTGCGCCCATCACAAACCCCGTTGCAAGCCACACCGCTGTTAACCCCTCGTGTGACAGTACGGCCGACGGGCAGGTTGAAATCATTATCGACACCAACTTCGGAACCCCACCCTACCAGATTGATTTTAACGGCCTGGGCTATTCATCCCAAACCGTTTATACAGGGCTGGCTGCGGGGACCTACAACTATAGCCTCCAGGATAGCAAGGGCTGTATTTACTCCGGCAGTGTAACCCTTACAGCCCCCGACCCGATCATCGCCGATGCAGTCCTGATTCAACCCTACACCTGCCTCCAGACAGGAAGTATCCAGGCCCAGAATGTAAGCGGTGGTACCGCGCCTTATGAATACAGTATTGACGGGATTACTTTTGGGGCCTCCGATACCTTTACCGGCTTAACAGACGGCTCTTATACCATAACGGTGAGGGACGCCAACGGATGTACCTTTGTTACGGCCCCGGTGACCATCCCGCCACTGGATCCGCCTACAGACATAAGCTTCACGGCTACCCCTCCCAATTGCCCGGCCCAGACCTCAGATGTAAGCCTGACGGTAACCGGGGGAACCGGCGCTATTACGTACGAGATAATTGCCCCTGTAACCGTAAACAACGGCACCAATAACCTGTTTGCAGGCCTGGCCCCTGATACGTATACCTTCAGGGTAACGGATGCCAACGGATGTTTCTATACCGAAAGTTATACCATTAACCCGGTTGACCCCATACAGGTTTCCGGTAGTCTTGTAAGCAATGTTTCCTGTGTGGGCGGATCAGACGGCGCTGTGGATTTTACAGTAGCCGGCTTCGCGACAACCTATGCCTATACCGTAAATGGAGGGGCTGCAATAACCGGGCAATCGGCCAGCACCATTAACCTGACCGGCCTGCCGGCAGGGGATTATACGGTGGTGGTTACCGATGAAACCACTAATTGTACGGATACCGATACAATCACCGTTATTGAACCGGCCACCCCTCTGGCATTTACCTTTGTTGTAGCGCCACTTACCTGCGCTGCAGACGGGTCGGTTACCATATCCGCCACAGGCGGCTGGGGAGGTTACAGCTACCAGCTGGAACAGCCTGATGCGAGTATTTTGGGACCACAGGCCAGCACTGTTTTCAGCGGCCTTAACCAGATCGGAACCTATACCATTACGGTTACGGATGCCGGCGGATGTATTTCCACGGATACCTTCGATATCCTTACCCCTGTAAATCCGGTTGCCAGTATAGATGCAGCTTCTGATCTTTGTTATTCGTCCTCCGACATGGCAACCATAGTTGTTGGTGCCACCGGCGGAACCGCCCCTTACTATTACAGTATTAACGGCGGCCCCAACCAGGTTTCAAACACTTTCCCCGACCTGATCCCCGGGAACTATACGTTTACGGTTACCGACAGCAATGGCTGTATGGATACGGTGGCTCAGCTGATTGAGCCCGAAATAACAGCCAATGCGGTCCTGACAAAAGACCTGGATTGTACCGTGTCTCCTGATGCGGTTATCGACCTTACGGTTGCAGGCGGATACCCGCCGTATACCTATGAGGTTTCCATCAATGCCGGCGGCTTTGCTGCCTATGCGGGTGGCTTTCCTTATACCACGGCAGTTGCGGGGACTTACCAGTTCCGGATTACCGATAGCCAGGGTTGTGTGGCTGTATCGAATACAGTGACCGTAACCCCTGCGGTAACCCCTCAGGCAACCGCCACAACGAGGGACCCGAATTGTTTCGGGGAAACCAATGGGATTGTGGAGATCGAGATTGATCCTAATTTCGGCCAGGCGCCCTATGAGGTGGATTTCAACGGCCTCGGCTACTCCAGCCAGACCGTTTATACGGGCCTGGGTGCGGGGACTTATAATTATACGGTTCGCGACAGCAAAGGTTGTATCTATACAGATAACGCCATCCTTACCGACCCGGCCCTCTTCGATGCCAGTATTCTGGTGACCGACGTATCATGCGGCGGTGCAGGTGTAGGGGATCTTCCCGGACAAATTGATATTACCATCACCAGCGGTGGGGTTCCGAATTTTACCTATACCCTCTATGATAACCAGAATAACATTGTGCCTGTTACAGGCGCGAACCCTATTGTAAACACCGCCAGCACTACCGCAACTTTCGGCGGGTTGAGCTTTGGGGATTACTATGTGCGGATCGTTGATGCCAACGGATGCGAATTTTACGAAAATCCGGTTCGTGTACTTGCCAATCCGTTCTTAACCCTTAATTCTACAGTCATTGCGGATTGTATTAACGGAGGAACGGTTACCCTTTCCGCCGATGGTGGTTCCGGTGACTATTCGTTCCAGATTTACGGTTCCGGCGTATTGCCAACCACCGAGGTAGCAGGACCGGGACCGCTGGAGGAAACTGCCACGTTTGAAGGACTAAATGCCGGCCAGACCTATATTTTCGAGGCCATTGACAATGTAACCAACTGTACCAGTTACTGGGAGGAGACCATCCCGGCACTTTCTGCCATCGATGTCGTCGCTACGCCCGTTGTGGAGGATGTGAGTTGCTTCGGCGACAGCAATGGTTCCATTAGCTTTCAGATAGAAGGTTTTGATGCCTCGGTTACGGATATCAACTATAGCATCCTGGAGGCGTTAACCAATAACCCGCTTGGAGGCGCTTATGCCGGTACGGTAACCCAGCCGGCAGGCGGGCCAACTGCTACGCCTTCGGTTACCATCAACAATATCCCTCCCGGAGACTATATCCTCTATTTTGAAGAGGCTACCAGCCCCTTCTGTTCCAACACCTATGCATTCAGGATCCTGGAGCCATTACCTGTAACCCTGTCTGTAATTGACCAGAACAATGCCAATTGTAATGAAGACGCCCAGGTAACCGTACTTGCCACAGGCGGGTCCGGCAGCTTTACCTATGCCTTCGTACAGGACGGTGCTGCCCCCGCGCCAGGTGATTATACCAGCAGCAATTATGCCGAACTGGACGCCAGCCTTAACCTTAACTGGGACGTATATGCCATGGATGCAAGTGGTTGTTACGAACAAATTGATGTTGCACTGACCATAGATCCCGAACCCGTTATTTCGGCTGTGGTGACCAACCAATGCGCAGCTACAGAAGGAAATTTCATTATTGAAGTGACCCTGACAACGGCCGGAGTCGGTCCTTACCTGCTTAGCCTGGATGGGGGAGCCTACCAATCGACAAGCCTTTCCGGCGCGGGAGACACCTTCCAGTTTACCGGCTTAAGTTCGGGAACCCATACCATACAGCTGCGTGATGCCAATGTATGCGGAAACCTTGTTTCACTAGATATTTACCCGCCCCCTTCTATTACAGCAGAAGTTCAGGCCCAGCCTACCTGCCTTGGGGCAGACGGAGAAGTAATGATTACTGCCTACGGTGGTTCCGGGATTTATTTGTACGAACTATTCGACGGGGCAACCAGTGTTACCGGTGGCCCTCAGGCCTCCCCACTGTTTACCGGCCTGGATGCGGGAGCCTATACCGCCTTTATCTATGATCAGGTTGCCACAGGATGCGATGCTTCAGTTGATATTTCCCTGGAGATCCCCACTGCAGTTGCCTTTACCGAAACACATACCGATGTCAGCTGTTTCGGAGGTGCTGACGGAACCATAACCGTTACCCTGGATGCAGGGATGGACAATCCTCCCTATACTTACCAGTTGTTCGACAGCACCGGATTGATCGCAATAACCCTACCCCAGTCAGAAAATATTTTTACCGGGCTCGCCGCAGCCGATTATATCGTAAGGGTATCTTCGGCCAGGCTCTGTGTAGCCTCCGAAGCAGTGACCATTACGGAACCTTCCCCTGTGGTAGCCTCCGCCGTGGTTACGGATTTTGCCTGTAATCCCGATAATTCCGTGGCCCAGGCAGTGATTACCGTTAACGCTGTTGGTGGTACCGCGCCTTACATGTACAGCATCAACGGGGTGAACTTCCTGAGTTCGAACACTTTCAATATCAGCGATACGGGTGCTGTTCAAAACTTTACGGTTACCGTGAGGGATGCCAACGGCTGCCTGGATACGGAGTCAATCAATATAAACCCGCTGCCAGCGATCACTGATTTTGCAGTTACCCAGTTAACTGCCATTACTTGCGTTAATCCGGAAACCGTCCGGCTTACCGTATCCGGAGGCTCAGGAGACTTCGATTTCGACCTGCTGCCCCTTGGCTCAGCGCTTACCCAGTCGCCTGGACCTGGTGTTTATACAGCAGATTTTGATTTAAGCGCCCCTGGCGACTATACGTTCAGGGTAACCGATAATGTAACGGGTTGTTATTTCACCACCCTGCCATACACCATTGCTCCTTATGACACTATCGAGGCCGCGGCCACTGCTGTGACCCCGGTTAGCTGTTTTGGGGATACCAACGGCGAAATAGCCCTCCAGGTAAACAATTACCTGGGGAACTACACTTACCAGGTATTTGATTCCGCAGGGGCTCCTGTTACCGGGGTTGTTGCCGCGGACACCTCGGTGAACCCCAGGACCATTACAGGCCTGCCGGCCGGTAATCATTACGTGGAGGTAATTGCTACGGATGCTCCCTTTTGTGATGACGACTCCAACATAGTTACCATAGCATCGCCCCCGGCTGCACTTAGCCTGGCCGAAATTTCAAATATCAATGCCAATTGTAATATAGGCGCCCAGGTAAGTGTACAGGCCAGTGGCGGAACACCGGCATATAGCTATGCCTTCGTCCCTGTCGGAACTATTCCTTTACCGGGCGATTATACGGCAAGCAGCAGCGCCACATTAACCCCGGGTTCCTATCCGGCGGATTATGATGTATATGTTATGGACGCGAATGGTTGTACTGCCTTCATCACCGTCACGGTAGACGAAGACCCATTGCCAACCGTTACTGCCCCCGCCTATGCGGCAGACCAGTGTACCTCCGATGGCACTTCCTATAGCTTTACCGTCATGGGTACCGGAGTAGGCCCGCTTTCCTATAGCGCCGGTGCCGGCTTCCAGGCAAGCAACACCTTAACGGTGAGTGCCCCGGGAACCTACACGGTAACTGTACGCGATGCCAACGGATGCACCGCGACAGACACCATAACCATCCTGCCTCCACTTGTACTCGCTTCCCAGGTTACGGCTCAGCCTTCCTGTGCCCTGAATGACGGGGAGATTACGGTGACGGCCCAGGGTGGGTCCGGGTCCTATGAGTACGACCTGCTGGATAGCGGGGGAGTAAGCGTGATTGGTGGTGTCCCCCAGGCATCCAATGTCTTTGGCGGCCTGGCTCCCGGAAGTTATACTGCCATGGTGTACGATACTTCGGGCTCCGGCTGTGACGCCCAGGCACCCGTAACCCTGGAAACGCCAACCCCGGTAACCTTTGATCCGCATACCATTGTTAATGTGTCCTGTTTTGGGCTTAGCGATGGCAGTGTCCGGGTAAACCTCACCCCAACGGCTGCAGGAGTTAACGATAACCCGCCATACACTTACAACCTGTATGATAACGGAGGGGTCCTTATTGCAGGCCCACAAAGCAACCCGCTCTTTACAGGGCTGGCCGCCGGCACCTATGAGGTGGAAGCTGTTTCGGGCAGGGCCTGTACCCTGAGGGAGCCTATTGTGATTACCGAGCCTGCAGATCTTGCCCTATCGGCCTCGGCTACCGACTTTGCCTGCAACGTGAATAACAATGCCTCCCAGGCTGTTATTACCGCCGTGGCTACAGATGGTACCGCGCCTTATATGTACAGCATAAACGGGGTGAATTATTTCGCGAGCAATACTTTTAATGTCAATGATACCGGAGTGGTTCAAAATATCACTGTAACCGTCCGGGATGCGAATGGTTGTACAGAAACAGCCCTGGTTGTTCTGGAACCGTTGAATGTGTTCACCGCTACGGTTACTCAAACTACCGCGATTTCCTGCATAAATGAAGAGGAAATCCTGATTTCTGTGACTGATGACGGCAATCCGGCAAATACCTACACCTTTGAATTGTTGCCGCTGGGGAACCCTAACGGCATCCTGATCTCGAATCCGAGCAATACGGAAGCAATATTCGAGTTGAGCGCGCCAGGCAGTTATACCTTCCGGATTACGGATACTACTACCGGATGTTATGTGCTGACGGCTCCTTATGTTATTGCGCCATATGACCTGATCGATGTGGTGGCAACCGCCACTGCACCGGTGGTGTGCTACGGAGATACCAACGGCAGCATCTCAATCGACGTGAGCGGATATTCCGGTACTTATACCTATGAGATCTTTACATCGGCCGGAGTTTCCACCGGGCTAAGCGGAGCCGGGGATACGTCAACAAACCCGCTGGTGGTAAGCGGTCTTTCCGGCGGAAATTATTTCGTGCGGATAACTGAAACCGCCTATCCATCATGTCTTGAGGATTCCAACGTTATTACGGTCGTATCTCCGGATATGCCTTTAACTGCCGTAGTTTCGGAAGTAGCTAACGTTAGCTGTACAAACGACCAGGGTGAAATCCTGGTGGATCCCTCAGGTGGCTATGCCCCTTACGATATTGTGCTGACAAACACCACAACGGCTCAGGTTTACACCGCCAATAATGTGAACTCCCACTTATTTACCGGTTTATCTGCCGGCAACTATACGGTGGTTGTTACAGACAACAATGGTTGCGTGCTTAACGACGCCATTACGCTTACCGAACCGCTACCGATTTCTGCCGACATCACTGCTGCCCCTACCACCCTCCTCTGCTACGGGGACGAAAATGCCGTGGTAAGCGCTATAAATGTTTCGGGTGGTGAGGGCGTCTATCAGTACCAGCTTAATTATTATGATGACGGCGGTACTACCATAACCTTTACCTCCGGAGCCCAGCTTAACCCGAATTTTACCGGACTGGGTGCAGGAATTTACAGTATCACCGTTTCTGACGGATGGAACTGCGACATCGAAACCCCACGGGTTACCATCAGCGAGCCTACGGACATTATGAGTTCACTGGTCGCGCTGAGTAGTATGACCTGTACCAGCCAGGCGCAAATCCAGTTAACCGCATCGGGCGGAACCGGCCCCTATGAATTCAGTGCAGACAATGTGGTTTACCAGCCGATGTCGGGAGGTAACACCCACACCTTCACTGTTTCAGATGGAGTATACCAATTCTATGTGCGGGATGCGAACGGTTGTGAAGCCAACATCTCCAACCAGGTAAGCATTGACGCTGTGCCGCCACTAACATTGACGATAGACGAAAGTGCGGCTATGATCAATTGTACCGGGGAGGCCACGGCTACCCTGATTGCGGATGCCATCGGCGGCCTTGGCAACTATTCGTATGAATTGTACGGGGATGCAGCGCTGACGAACCTATTGGCCGGTCCGCAGGCGGACGGGGAATTCAATAACCTCGCCGCGGGCAGCTATTATATAAGGGCAATCAGCGTTGATTGCGAAGTGGTTTCCGGCGAGCTCCTGATTGAAGAGCCGATGCCTTTGCAGGTAGATTTCCAGCAGGCAGTGAACGTTAGCTGCGCAGGGGAAGATGATGGCGCCATCCTGGTAGAAGTTTCAGGCGGTACAGGGGAAATCCTTTATGCGATCACCCCTAACCTCAACCAGTTCGACACAAAGAATGTATTTACGGACCTGGCACCGGGAGTTTATGATGTAATTGCCCAGGATGTAAACGGCTGTTTCATCCCCTTCCAGTTTACTATTACAGAACCGGCACCCCTGGCGGTAACGGCAACAGTGGTCCCTGAGGTATGCACAGGCAGTGCAGACGGATCCATAACCGTAAACATCACCGGAGGTACCGCGCCTTACAGGACTGCGTTCAACTCCAATGACATCGCGGATTATGTTCAGGACCAGACCAGCTTTAACGACCTGGCGGCAGGGACCTACGTAATCTTTGTAAAGGATGCAGCAGGATGCGACGTCAATATTATTGTTGATGTTGCTCCCGGTGTTAACCTAAACGCGACGGCGGTCCCGGTATATGAATGTACGGGTAACATGCCGGAAAACTATGTGAGCATTACCCTTGAAGACCCTTCCGTTGAAGGTTCGGTAATGTATGCCCTGGATTCAACCGATCCTGCCGATATGCAGCTGACCCCGGATTTCAGGAACATCCCTGCCGGAAGTCACTTCATCGCCATATCACATGCTAATGGCTGTGTGAATACCATAGATTTTGAGATGGAAAGTTTCGAACCGCTTACCCTTTCCCTGCAGCAGAACAGTATCAATGAGATTACTGCCATAGCAGGAGGAGGTCTGCCACCTTATACATTCTATTTCAATGATCATGATAACGGACAGGACAACACCTATTACATCCGCCAGACAGGCACCTATACCGTAAGGGTAGTGGACCAGAACGGATGTGAGGCTGTTGCGGAGATCTTTATGGAATTCATAGATATTGAAATCCCGAATTTCTTCACCCCCGACGGTGATGGTAACAATGATACCTGGATCCCCCGTAATATTGACCAATTCCCTGAAATACTAATAAGAATATTTGACCGTTATGGAAGGGTAGTGGCAAGGGTAACATCCGCCCAGGGATGGGATGGGCTTTATAAGCGCTCCGAATTGCCAACAGGGGATTACTGGTACATCATTCAATTAAATGGTGAAAATGACGACCGGGAATTTGTAGGCCATTTTACCCTGTACAGATAAAACTTAACCTAATAACCATGCGTACCCTACAACTGACCATACTGCTGCTGATAGCTGTTACCGCTGCCCGGGCACAGGAATTGAATTCCCCCCAGCTATCGCAGTACCTGGCAGACAACCCATTTGTGCTTTCGCCCACCTATGCGGGGATTGGAGACCATGTAAAGGTCCGCCTGAACGGGCTTACACAATGGGTAGGGATAAAGGATGCGCCTGATACCCAGTCACTTGCGGCGGATGCCCGTATCGGCAACCGGTCCGGATTGGGGATATTCCTTTATAACGACCGTAACGGGTACACCAGGCAGCAGGGGGCCCGCCTGTCGTTCGCCCACCACCTGACGCTCGACCGTTATGAGGACGAGTTCCTGTCGTTTGGTATCTCCTACAATTTCAACCAGTTCAGAATCGATATTGAGGATTTTATTGACGCTTCTTCGGATCCTTCTGTTACAGACGACCGTTCCACATCCAACCATAACTTCGACGTGGGGGCCATGTACCGGAAGAACAAATTCTATTTCAGCATTAATGCCTCCAACCTTCTGGACAAGGACCTGAGGCGGTTTAACCCCGTTTTTGAACCCAACCACCTGAGGAACTACTATGTATACACGGGCTACCGCTATTCGAAGAACAAGAACAGCAAACTTGAGATTGAACCCTCGGTGCTCTACAAAATATTCGAAAGCGACGGCCGTTCGGAAACCGACCTGAACCTGAAATTCAGGATCTTTGACTTTGAAGATTATTACTATACCGGCATAAATTACCGTTTCCTCAACGACCAGATAGGCAAACCACTTTATCTGGCCCCTTTTGCAGGTTTTAAAAAGAGTAATTTCTATTTTGGGTATTCGGTACAGATCATCCTGAACGATATCCTGGCCTATAGTTATGGTACCCATGTGGTTACCGTGGGGCTCGACCTTTTCCAGGGGATCAGCAATTGCCGCTGCACCTATTAAGAATATTCCCTGCTTTCCATTAAGTTTGCAAAAAGAAATACTTGTGGGGCTTATCAGGTTAAATACCATCCGGGTATATGCGCATCACGGCTGCCTGGAGGAAGAGGAGATTGTAGGCAGCGCATATGAAGTAGACCTGGAAATTGAGGCTGACTTAAAACATCCCGCTGTTACAGACCATCTGGCCGACACGGTAGACTATGTACAGTTGCACCAGATCGTAACGGAAGAAATGAAAATACGTTCCAAGTTATTGGAGCATGTTGCCCGGCGGATCATTCAAAGGATCCTTGCAGAAATAAAGCAGGTAGACTTGGTTGCGGTAACTGTGGCAAAGATCAACCCCCCGATAGGTGGAGATGTTGAAAGCGTTTCGGTACAGCTTCAGGAACGCCGGCATTAACTTTCTTTTCTGGGGTAGGAAAAAATAGTACATTTGCACTCCAAATGGCATCGTGGCCGAGTGGCTAGGCGCAGCTCTGCAAAAGCTTGTACAGCGGTTCGAATCCGCTCGATGCCTCTTCCAAACCCCTTCTGTTTTTTATGGTAAGGGGTTTTATTTTTTCCTTGTTCAGCGGTTCTCCCGAAGCCTCGGGACGCTCGATGCCTCTTCCAAACCCCTTCTATTTTTTATGGTAAGGGGTTTTATTTTTTCCTTGTTCAGCGGTTCTCCCGAAGCTTCGGGACGCTCGATGCCTCCTCAGACTCCCTCCCGGAAAGAGGGAGTTTTTTATTTTAACCAGCTTAAAGCCAGAAGGGTAAATCCATTTCCGGGATGGTGCTACCTGCTTTTATCCCGGATAATTTCTATTCCCCTTTCAATGTTTAGCTTGTCCATGGGGAGGAAACCCTTTGTAATAAGTATAAGACCAGAAATTATAAGGAGGATCCCCAGCGCCTTTTTTACCATTAGTATCCTGTTGAGGGTAAGTTTTGTTTTGAGTTGCTTGGCGAGCAAAATCTTTACGATATCCATTAAAAGGTACGCCCCCAGCATGCCCGCAAAAAAGGTAATGATCCTGTTAGGGTCATTGTTCAGGCTGGGACCTACTATAATTATTACGCCCAGCCAGAAGACCAGGACCCCCACGTTGATCAGGTTAAGCAGAAATCCTTTGATAAAAAGGTAGACGTAGCTATCGCTTCTCGGATTTATGGCGGCTTGCCCGCGGCTGATGCCCCTGTTAAAGAAATTTGTTATGCCATATACCAGAAGGATTACCCCGCCGAAGACATAGAGCCCGGGTTGGTTACTGAGATTTTCCAATAGCTGGAAACTACTGAAATAGGCGATGGTAAGAAACAGGATGTCTGCAAGGATTACCCCGAGGTCGAAGGCCAAACCGGCCCGGAAACCCTTGGTAGCACTCGTTTCCAGTAGCACGAAGAATACGGGCCCAATCACAAAGCTTAACAAAAAGCCCATGGGAATAGCGGCCTGTATGTCTTCAACCATTGATGAAATATTCTTTACATTTTCTGTATCCTTCCTCCGAAGACCGTTTTTTCTTCCATTTTCGGGGGATTGCCATAGACGAGCACTTCCCCTCCTGCCTTTACTGTTGCCTTCACATAATCCGACGCAAATATTTCAGCTGTTGAGCCGGCATTTACATTAACCGTACTGAACTTTGTACGGAAATCGCGCCCCTTGTAAACCCCGCCGGTATTAATGGCAACATCCTGGTTATGTGAGCTTCCGGTTGCGGTAATAACCCCGCCTGTTACGGCTTTTATCAGTAATTGCTCCACTTCTGCCTGCATGACCAGTTCGCCGCCCTCCTGGGCTTTAAGTTCCAGGACACCTTGTTTAACTATCCCTGTGGAGGTAATCCGGGCGTCTTCATTCACGTCAATCACCACCAGCGGTTCCGCATAGTAAAGGTCTATGAATGTCCTGTACCCGCTGAAAATCTTGGTGATTTCCATTCGCAGTTTCAGGATGCCATCGGTATTTACAACAGCCACCTTATCCGTATCGGCCCCGGTTATTACGATCCTGTTTACATCGGACCTTATAAGATTAACAGACAGGCCGTCAAAGGCCTTAACTTCCTTAAAAGGATCCAGATCGCGGCTAATTTCCTGGGCCGCCATTTCCTGGCAACCTGAACAAATCGCGAGAAGCAACCATATTTTTTTCATGACCCCTGTTATTTGTAGCAGCATGGGTTTAAAAAAGCCGGGGAAGCATTCAATTCAGCTTACCGAGAAGGCTGAAGTCGAGATGGCGCTTAACAAGGTCCGAATCCTTTACCATAACTTTTACTTCATCCCCCAACTGGTAGGTTTTCCTGGTGCGTTCCCCCACAATGGCATATTGCCTTTCATCAAAGGTATAATAATCATCCTTTATATCCCTGATCCGCACCATTCCTTCGCACTTATTTTCGATGATCTCCACATAGATGCCCCACTCGGTAACTCCTGAAATAACCCCGGCGAACTCCTGGTCCTTATGGTCCTGCATGAATTTAATCTGCATATATTTCACAGAATCGCGTTCGGCATTGGCAGCCAGGTTTTCCATATCAGAGGAATGCTTGCAGCGGTCTTCCCAAATGTCTTCCCTTGTGGTCTTGCCGCCGCCGAGGTAATGCTGCAGCAAACGGTGCACCATAACATCCGGGTAACGGCGGATCGGAGAGGTAAAATGGGTATAATAATCGAATGCCAGCCCGTAATGACCAATATTGTCTGTTGTGTAAATTGCCTTGCTCATACTCCGTATAGCCAGCGTATCTACCAGGTTCTGTTCTTTTTTTCCCTTCACATCTTCCAGCAACTGGTTAAGGGAAGCCGATACGGTTTTACGGTTCTTAAAATCCAGTTTGTGGCCGAAACGGGAAATAATCCCGTTCAGGGCAATTAATTTATCTTCATCCGGTTCGTCGTGCACCCGGTACACAAAGGTTTTTTTGGGTTGTTGTTTCCCTATAAATTCCGCCACCTTCCTGTTTGCCAGGAGCATAAACTCTTCAATAAGTTTATTGGCATCCTTTGCCTCCTTGAAATACACACTTTCGGGTTCATTGCTTTCATTGAGGTAGAACTTTACCTCTACCTTATCAAAAGAAATGGCACCTGCCTTCATCCGGCGATCCCGCATGATCCGGGCCAGGCGGTTAAGGGTAAGGACAGCTTCAACAATATCCCCGGTGACTTCATAAGCCTTGTCGCGTATGGAAATTGTATCGGGAATCATACGATCCCCTGTTTCTATGATATGCTGTGCCTCTTCATATGAAAACCTTTCATTCGAATTAATTACTGTACGGCCAAACCACTGATCCCTGATGCCGCAATTGTTGTCCAGCTCGAACAGGGCCGAAAAGGTGTATTTGTCTTCCTTGGGCCTCAGGGAACAAGCATTATTGGATAACACCTCAGGAAGCATGGGAACCACCCTGTCTACCAGGTAAACCGAGGTAGCCCTTTCATAGGCTTCCTCTTCCAGAATGGTGTCCGGTTCAACATAATGGGAAACATCGGCAATATGGATGCCTATTTCATAGTTCCCGTTCTCAAGCTTTTTAAAAGATAAGGCATCATCAAAATCCTTTGCATCGCGAGGATCGATGGTAAAGGTCAGGGTATCCCTGAAATCACGCCTCTTCGCTATTTCCTCCTCCTTAATGGAAGTATCCAGGGCATCTGCAAACTGTACGACCTCTGCCGGGAATTCGTGGGGCAATCCATATTCGGCGAGGATTGAATGGATCTCGGTGTGGTGCTCCCCCGGAATTCCCAGAACATCCTTAACAACACCATATGGAGAGTCCGCATCTTCCGGCCAATCCGTAATCTCAACGATCACCTTCTCGCCGTTCTTTGCATTGCCCGTGCGGTCTATAGGGACAAAAATATCTGTATACATCCTCGCGTCCGTTGGCCGGACAAAGGCAAAGGTTTTCTGCAGGTCCATAATCCCCACGAAGCGGTTTTTATGCCTTTCAACAACCCTGGTTATTTCACCCTCTATCTTGGAGCCGTTGCGCCTCGACAGCAATTTAACCTCCACAATATCCTTGTGAAAAGCCCGATTGAGTTTGTTATAGGGGACGAAAACATCGTTTTCCAGTTCCTCCACCACTACATAGGCATTCCCCCTCGCAGTAACATCCACTTTTCCTGTATAGAGGGTGGCGGTATGTATGGCTTTGTACTTACCCCGCTCTTCCTCCTCTATCCTTTTCTTTTCCTTTAGCTGCCCCAACCTTTTTATTAACAGGTTACGGCCTTCTGTATCGCTTATATCGAGTTTCGAGGCAATTTGCTTATAATTAAAAGACTTCCCGGGCTCTTTTTCCAATACGGTGAAAATCCCCCTGGTTATCTCATTCTTCCTATGATCTTTAGCTCTTTGTTTTTTCCTTGACATTAAAAATTTCCTTTGCCCGAAAAGTACGAATTATAATCCAGAGCTTATGGGACATCTTTCCTTTTCAACCACATACAGGAAGATGTATTATCAACAATAATTTATATATACTTTTTTATTTTGAAGGTTGTTTAAATTTAATTCTGATTATGATTGCCTGTTAAGATGGTCGAAAAAAGCAGGAAGGTAAATTTGCTTTAAACAAGCTGTGTGATTTATTGACAAGTTATGGAAGATTAATAATATTATGAATCAAAGGATTAGGTTTTTTATGAACGCATCTTGATAAGTGAGTTAACAATCTAAGTTTAATAAGTTTTTTCCCATAGATTGTTAGCTAATCGCATTTTAAAACTTATATCTTTTTTCTAAGTTCTTACAACTTGAAGAACATTCAAGTCCTATTTTTTGTAAAGGACTATTTCCGAAACATATAAAAATTTATTACTGATTTCTTTTCCCCCTGCTATCAACAATTTATTAAAATAACAAATGATTAATTTTCAATGATTTGGTTTGTATCTTTGTTTATACTGTTAATTACCGGGATAAGCCGTTATACATGGACGTGACGGGCCTGGCTGACTTGCCGGAACCAGCCAGAGGACCAGCCGTAATGAAACAGCATTATTTACTTAAAAATCTGTAGAATGAAAATTGCAATTGGAAACGACCACGCTGGCACCGAATACAAGCTTGCGGTGGTAGGTTTACTTAAATCCATGGATATAGAAGTAAAGAATTATGGGACAGACGGTACGGATAGCGTGGATTATCCGGATTTTGTGCATCCCGTAGCCCAGGCGGTGGAAGATGGCGGGGCAGACCTGGGGATTATTATCTGCGGCAGCGGGAACGGGGCTTCCATGACGGCCAACAAGCACCAGAAAGTGCGGGCCGCATTGTGCTGGAACAAGGAAATAGTCGCCCTGGCCAGAGAACACAACGACGCGAATATCCTTAGCCTTCCCGCCCGTTTTATAGCCCTTCCGCAGGCGCTTGAGATGGTAAAAACTTTTCTGAGTACCTCTTTTGCAGGCGGAAGGCATGAGCGGAGGGTTGAGAAGATTCCCTGCAGTTAACACCGTTGCTGAAACCTTAGCATATTTAACCATCGTGAGAGGGTTTTATACATAAAAATATATGGATACAGGCCATCACCACCACCACGGTGATCACCATCACCATGGGCATAAGGACCTGAAAGGGCGCAATCTTTTTATTTCCATCTTCCTTAATTCCCTCATCACCATTGCGCAGGTTATCGGAGGGTTAATTTCAGGCAGCCTTTCGCTGCTCTCGGATGCCTTACATAATTTCAGCGATGTCTTATCGCTCCTTATAAGTTATATAGCCACTGTTTTATCGAAAAAAGAGCCCTCGGTACACCGAACATTCGGCTATAAGAGGGCGGAGATCATAGCTGCATTTGTTAATTCGGCAAGCCTTATAATTGTTGCCCTTTTTCTGATAGCAGAGGCGGGAAGGCGCTTTTTTGAACCACGTGAGATAGAATCGGACCTGGTTATCTGGCTATCCCTGCTGGGGATTCTGGCCAATGGGTTCAGCGTCTTGCTGCTGCGCAGGGATGCGAATATAAATATGAACATGCGGTCGGCATACCTGCACCTGCTAACCGATATGATGGCTTCCGTTGCCGTATTGATCGGAGGGATCCTTATGAAGTATTTTGCCTTTTACTGGGTTGATCCGCTGCTCACCATCCTGATAGCCCTTTATCTGATTTATATGGGATACGACCTGTTGAAGGACTCAACCAGGGTATTAATGTTGTTTACCCCTGAAACAATTGAAGTTCAGCAAATTGTTGATCACCTGAGTGCCCTTGAAAGGATTCAGAACGTTCACCACGTGCATATCTGGCAATTAAATGAGGATGAAGTGCATCTGGAAGCCCACATAGATTTTTATGAAGATATCAGCCTGTCCGAGTTCGACAAGATCCTGGAAAAGATCGAAGCTGAAGCCAGGGAGCATTTTGGTATAACTCACGTGAGCATACAGCCGGAATTCGGAAAGTGCGTCAGCAAGAAAGTAATCGTACAGGATTAGGAGCCAAATGACAATAGAAATTAAATCTTTCAGGAATCTCAGCGTCAGGGAATTATACGACTCCCTTCAGTTACGCTCCGCTGTTTTTGTTGTGGAACAGGCATGCATTTACCAGGATATGGACGGCAAGGATATCAACGCCCTTCATGTTCTGGGCTTGGAAGGCGGCACCCTGTTGGCTTATACCCGTATCCTTGCTCCGGGCGTTTATTTTAAGGAGGCAAGTATAGGAAGGGTAGCGGTCAGGGCCTCGGCACGCGGAAAAGGGCTTGGAAAGGAGATCATGAAAGCGTCTATCCTGGCCGCGGAACAGCATTTCGGGAAGGAGGGCATTACCTTGTCTGCGCAGAGCTACCTTCGGAAATTTTACCGGGAACTTGGATTCCTGGAAATCGGGGAAGAATACCTGGAAGACGGGATTCCCCATATAAGGATGGTAAGGCGTTGATGTGTTGATTCGTTGATTTGAAGGCAGGAAATAGTGATTTGTAACCCACCTGCCAGCAGGAAGGCAGGGGAATGAATCCCTGGCGCCCGCCCGAACGTCGTTCAGTCGGGCGGGAGTGAAGCGAGCGCAGGAAGAAAGGGAAGTTTGACAATTATAACAGGATTTATAAACATTAGACCTTCAAGTACAAACCCTCCGTCCCGACCGAACGCAGTGAGCGTAGGGACACCCCCGCCGCTGACGGGCGGGGCAGGCTCCCTTTAACTAAAGGGAGGAGCTTTGATAGTGCTGCCAACAGTATCTTGAGCTTTGAATAACGGAACCCGCTTTCTTATTGCAGGGAAAAAGATTAATTTGAAACGGGGTGGGGTTACGAGGCCCCAAATCAGTAGGCAGCCATGAAGCAGAGCGTTGCTCGCTTCATGATGTAGGCAGAGGAAAGTACGAAATACGAGGTACGAAATACGAAGGGGTTAAAGGTTTAATAGGTGTTCCTTGAACTTTGAACCCAGGCACACGGGACGAAGTAGGCAGTAGGCAGTTCTTTTCAATAAACAATTAGCAGTAAACAATTAACAATTTTTGAACTTGAACTTGAGTTTGAATTTGATTTTT
>Ga0209347_1002166_pt1 | contig 27125 bp, 21 predicted proteins | sample AutmiccommuBRH23_FD_187382 | JGI IMG/M metagenome (GOLD analysis project Ga0209347, IMG submission 187382) | Deep subsurface microbial communities from Mt. Terri, Switzerland - Autotrophic microbial communities BRH/23 (SPAdes) (version 2) | ecosystem: Environmental > Aquatic > Deep subsurface >...
GGCACCACCTTTACAACACTGTATTTCATTGCTATAATTACCTAGAGGTGAATGATAATGACCATTAGTGCTGATAATACGAGAACCAATATAACCATACCAAAGGCTCTAAAGAAGAAACTGGAAGAACTTGCCAAAGAACAGAATCGTTCCTTAAACAATTTAATCGTTACCATCCTTGAGAACTCTACTAAGAAATAGTAGGGTTCTATATAGTTTCATAAGAATTTCTTAATTGTTGTTTACCCCCCTCTTAATCGAAGCTCGACATACGAAGATCGTGGTTCGATTTTAGATTAGGGATTGTTTTCCTCCCTACTTATGTTGTACTCTTTCGAACCTCGGACCTTAAACATCGGACTTCGCACCTCGAATAATAGCTATCCTCTAAGATTTTTGAACTTCAAACTTCGCGCCTTGCCTTATTAGCTGTATTCGCTCTGACATCGGACCTTAAACTTCGTGCCTCGAACCACGCTATTTGATTCCCTCAGCATAGGCTTCATGGATAGCATCGAGAACTTTGCGTGGTTTAGCAGCATCCCCAATGATACTCAACGACTCGATCTTCCCTTGCAGAGCTGTGTACAGTTCATTTTGGGAACAGGAACCTACTGCTAAGATAACGGTATCTGCCGGTATGACCCTTTGTTCTCCAGCGTTTTCCACGAGTACACCGTCCGCCCGAATTTCAAGGACTTTGTTATCTTCGAGACAGTTAACCCTGTAACGTTTCAAATCTGCCAACATGGACCAGCGGGTACTGGGCCCGATGTCTCGTCCGATTCCTTTGCCCATCTCTAAAACAGTAATTTTTTTGCTTCCCTGAGTTGCCAAACGATAGATTTCTTGGTCTGTTTCAGCCTGCTGCAAGAGAAGGAATCGCAAAGTTTGATTATCTATAGTACCTGATTCCGCTAGCAAGAGTGCGGTATCAACTCCGACAGCTCCCCCACCAACAATTATGACATTTTGACCGGTTATTTGGCGACCTAACAAAACATCCCAAGCCTGCAAAACCTGGGTTCCTGGTTCGATTTTGATAAGCGGAGTAATGGGGCGAGCACCCGTTGCAATTACAACCCTAGTAAATTCTCCGTTCTGGACGGCGGATAGAATCTTTTCAGGGGTCGCCTTAACGTTATACTGAATAATCACCCCTAAATCTTGGCAGATATTTGCTAAGTAGGTTCCAAAATATAAGAAATCTTGACGACCAGGAGGGGCTGCAGCTAATGCTAATTGTCCACCTGTCTTATCACTTTCTTCCCAAATCGTGACCTTATGTCCTTTTAGCGTCGCAACACGTGCAAACTCCAATCCGGCAGCACCTGCCCCAATCACAAGAATCTGTTGATTTTGAGCTGGTGGATTTTTTAACGCTAATTCTGCCAATTCAGCTTCTCGGCCTGCCTCAGCATTGACCAAACAACTTACGGGTTTAAGTTGAAAAACATAGTCTAAACAGCCTTGATTACATCCGATACAGGGGCGAATTCTATCCGAAGCTCCACTCATGGCTTTTTTGGGTAGCTCTGGGTCTGCAAGCAGGGGTCGGGCCATGCCAATAAAGTCTGCTTTACCTTCCTGCAGAATTTCCTCTGCCAATTCAGGAGTGTTAATCCGGTTACAGGCGAAGACAGGAATTGAGACCGCTTGTTTAATACCCTGAGCTAGGTAGGCATAAGCTCCAGGAGGAACATTCATGGTAAGCTGAGGGACTTGGGTTTCATGCCAACCGCCTGTCACATTGAGAGCGTTTACGCCCTTTTTCTCAAGCGCTTGACAAAAAGCTCGTGATTCAGTATTTGTGTGACTGCCAGGCACAAAATCATTCCCCGCAACTCGAACTATGATAGGGAAATCAGGTCCAACTGCGGCACGTACTGCCTCTACCACTTCAAGCCCGAAAGTCATGCGGGCCTGGAGGTCTCCACCATAACGATCGGAGCGTTGATTGGTGACCGGGGAAAGAAATTGGGAAATCAGATATCCCGCACTGGCAAGAATCTCAACCCCATCAAACCCTGATGCTTGTGCTCTTTTAGCAGCCTTAGCGAAGGAATCTATCACTTGGTTAATTTTTTCCTGCGTAAGCTCTTCCGGAGTTTGCCTTGTCAACCTGGAAGAAATTGGGGAGGGAGCTACCGAAGGCTGGCCGGTAAGAACAGAGTGAGCGTACCTGCCGGCTTGATAAAGCTGAGGCACGATTTTCGCACCTTCGGCGTGAACAGCCTCCACTAAACGTCTCAGACCGGGAATGAAGTAATCGTCATCTAGTTGAGTCATCCCAGGGCCGTTTCCAATCCGGTCAATACCACACCCGCCAAATACAATAAGGCCGACCCCACCACGGGCTCGGGCACGATAAAACTCAATCAGTTTGTCATTTACTTCACCTTGAGGGCTATATCCTAAATGCATAGGCGTCATCACCAGACGATTGCGAAGTTGGAGTGTACCTATTTTTGCAGGAGAAAAAAGCATAGACATTATCACAAACCTCCTAATTAGTAGTTTCTTAATACCAAAAAGCAGTCCAGTGAACTCGTTCAACTAAAGATCAACTTTAGTTCTCGATCATACTTGATATGTAAAATGTAAATATGTAGATATATCGGAATATTCGAACAGTAATAAATGAAAAAAATTAATCCAAGGACAGTTTTTCGAGAACTTTTTCAAAAGTAGCAAATTCTTCCTCAGTAAATCGTTCTTTAATTTCTTGATTCAACGTTTCAGCCAGACAGGTAATTTCCAAGATATTTTGTTTAGCCTTATCCTTAAGAAAGACTAAAAGTGAGCGTCTATCTTCTGGGTCGTCCCTCCTTTCTACTAAATCCTGGCGTTCCAGACGATCCAAGATGGAGGTAAGGGTAGATCCATCCATTTCTAAACTTTTGGCTAAGTCCTTGAATTTAACCCCATCTTTTTCCCACACCACACTCATTACATAGAATTGTGCCGGAGTAATTCCGTAATGAGAAAAACTACTCTCGTAATACCGATTGACCTTTCTCATGACTCGACTAAGTTTGTAACAGACATACTTCGAAGGGCTACAGCTAAGATTGGTCTCGTCCATGATCACACCTCGTATACTCTTTGTTGGTACACCATTATTGGTGTAGACATTAATGGTGTACCAACAATCATGAATCAAGTATAGCGCAGAATAAATTTAAAGGCAATAGGATTTTCCATGATTTACCCATTTAGCCTACTTCGATTCCCAAATTTGCACCCTTAAACTGACTGTTATACAGGTCTGCATAGAAACCATTCTGGGCAAGAAGTTGGTTATGATTACCCATCTCCACAATACTACCTTGATTCATAACCAAAATTAAGTCTGCCTCTCTAATCGTGGAAAGTCGATGGGCGATGACAAAGCTTGTTCTACCTCTCATCAATTCAGTCATCGCTTTTTGGATAAACACTTCCGTTCTTGAGTCAACGCTACTGGTAGCCTCGTCAAGAATTAAGATGGCAGGATCGGCTAGGATGGCACGAGCGATGGTCAGAAGTTGTTTTTGACCTTGAGAAATATTTGAAGCTTCCTCATTCAATAATGTTTGATAGCCATCCGGCAGTGTCTTAATAAAATGATCAGCATGAGCAGCTTTTGTCGCTCGCATAACCTCTTCTGACCTAGCCCCTTCACGACCGTAAGCGATATTTTCCATCACAGTTCCATTAAAGAGCCAAGTATCTTGAAGTACCATGCCGAACATACTGCGTAGGGCACCACGTTTAATCTCTCGAATATCCACTCCATCAATCGTGATTTTTCCAGCACTTATTTCATAGAAACGCATTAATAGATTGACAAGTGTGGTTTTACCAGCACCCGTTGGCCCTACAATAGCAAGGGTGTTTCCTTGTTTAACGTCAATACTCATGCCTTTAATCAAAGGTTCTTCTTCTTTATAGCTGAAATCTACGTTTTCAAATCTAACATTGCCCTTAGGAAAGGCTATTACTTTCGCATCAAAATCATCTGATACTTCTTCACTCTCATCTAAAAGTTCAAAGACACGTTCAGCTGAAGCAATTGTCGATTGAATAATATTCGCGATATTAGCCGTCTGAACAATCGGCATCGTAAATTGCCTCGAATATTGTATAAAAGCTAGTATATCTCCTATAGTTATTGTGCCTCTTGTGGCAAAAACACCACCAACGACACAGATAATTACATAACCAAGATTACTGACCAATCTCATTAAAGGCATTATTATACCTGAAATAAACTGAGCTTTATAGCCTGCCGTATAGAGTTGATCATTGATTGAATTAAAGGTTTTGATTGATTCCTCTTCACGCCCAAAGGCCTTAACAAGTTTGTGACCAGCAAACATTTCTTCAACATGCCCATTAAGGTCTCCAAGGGATTTTTGTTGATTGGCAAAGTGTTTTTGAGAACGTTTGGCGATCATAATTGTTACAACCAAATAAAGGGGAAGAGTTAATATTACAATCAAGGTTAATAATGAGCTAATGGATAACATCATCACGACAACCCCTACAATCGTCACAATTGATGTAATGAGTTGAGTGAGACTTTGCTGAAGAGTGGTTGAAATATTATCAACATCATTTGTGACACGGCTCAAAATTTCGCCATGGGTCCTGGCATCATAAAACTTAAGCGGTAAGCGTGAAAGCTTCTCATCGACTTCCTTACGCATAGTATAAACAGTTTTTTGGGCTACACCAGCCATAATATATTGCTGCAGATAGCTAAAAGCGGCACTGATCAGATATAACCCGATCAGGATTAGGACGATCTGTCCTATATATTCGAAATCCAATTTTGGAACGGGCTTATGCATCTGTTGGGCGATCATTTTGGCACCGAAGCCCTCCGCGATTTTTGTGATCCCTTTACCCATAATCTTAGGGCCTAAAATACTAAAAATTGTGCTTAGAATTGCAAAAATAAATACGATCATGAATTTCGTTCTTTGCGGCTTTAAATAATTAAGCAGCCTGAAAAGTGTCTTTTTAAAGTTTTTAGCTTTTTCTACAGGTTTCCCCAGGGATCCCATAGGCCCCCCAGATCTCCCGCCAGGAAAACCCTTATCCGTTTTATCAATCTTACGTTCTTCACTCACCCGACTTCCTCCTCTGCAAGCTGTGAAGCTACAATCTCACGATAGACCATACAAGTTTTTAACAGTTCTTTATGGGTTCCAATTCCTGTAATTTGTCCGTCATCTAAAACGATGATTCGATCTGCATCTCTCACGGTTGAGACACTCTGAGCAACGATGAAAACCGTAGCCTTGGCGATTTCAGGTTTGAGCGCAGCTCGTAGCCTCGCATCCGTTTTAAAATCCAGTGCAGAGAAACTATCGTCAAAAAGATAGATTTTGGGTTTTCTCACCAGAGCCCGAGCAATGGAGAGACGTTGCTTTTGTCCGCCAGAAATATTAGTTCCTCCCTGAGCAATATTGTGATCAAAGCCAGCTTCCATGCCTAGGATAAATTCAGTAGCTTGTGCTACCTGTGCAGCATGTTTAATCTCTTCTAAAGTAGCCTCTTCTTTGCCGTATTTAATATTTTCTGCAATAGTCCCTGTAAAAAGAAAAGTTTTTTGAGGAACAAAACCTATCTTAGCTCGCAAATCTTGCTGCCTCATGTCTCGTACATCAATCCCATCCACTAAAACACTCCCATGTTCAACATCATAGAAACGCGTCAATAAATGAATTAAGGTAGATTTACCAGAGCCTGTCCCCCCAATAATAGCCGTCACCTCGCCTGCTTTGGCACTAAAACTAATATTACTAACGGCAGGTTGATCAGCACCTGGGTATCGGAAGGAAACATCTTTAAATTCTACTAGCCCTCTTTCACTGTTTACAGATCTTGGCTCTTGAGGATCCTTAATATCCAGATTTGTATCCAGTACTTCATTGATTCTGACTGCGGAAACCTGGGCACGTGGGATCATAATAAATAACATAACGAGCATTAATAATGAGAATAAGATTTGGGTCGCATATTGAATAAATGCCAGAAGTGAGCCCATCTGCATATCTCCTAAGTCTATTCTAATGGCACCAAACCAAACTAAGGCTACTGTTGTCAGATTCATAATCAACATCATCATTGGCATTAAGACAGCCATAATCACATTTATTTTTATGGCATTGTCCATAATGTCTTGGTTGGCATGATCAAACCGTACTTTTTCTTTGTCAATGCGATTGAAAGCACGTATAACTCGAATGCCGGTAAGATTTTCACGTAAAACCAGATTTAATCGATCAAGTTTTTCCTGCATAACTTTAAATAATGGCATTCCTCTAAACAACGTAATCCCAATAATTCCAAATAGTACAGGAATGACTACGACAAGCACCCAAGCTAATGATTTATCCTGTTGCAGTGCCATCACAATTCCACCGATACTCATTAAAGGCGCCGTGACCATCATACTAAGGATCAAAATGGATACTTGTTGAACCTGAGTTACATCATTAGTCGTTCTGGTAATAAGCGTGGCAGTTCCTAATTTGTCAAACTCCTGTAAGGAAAAACTTTCGACTTTGTTGAAGATTTTTTCTCGCACAATTTTCCCAAAACCGACTGCAGTTTTTGAGGATAGATAAGATGCAATAATTGCACAAACGGTTCCTCCTGCAGCAATGATTAACATGAGACCACCTATTTTTATAATATAAGGAACATCTTTATTTACGATCCCATAGTCAACAATATCTGCCATCAAGGTAGGAAGATATAGATCAGAAAGTACTTGGACAAATAGAAGCCCGATAACTACAGCAATGTGAGCAGTATACGGTTTCATGAAACGAAACAATTTTAGCATAAAGATCATCTCCCGTCCTTGTCCTTTTGAAGGTATTATTTATCAACATTTACTATCATCCTTGTCCCTTAAAAGCTTCTTGAGTGTACTCAAGCCTTCAAATATTATTTCTAGATCCTCAGGGGTTCCTTTATTCATAACATCTTTAATATTTAGCTGCAGATTTTTATGAAAGTGTTGATGCATCTCCTTAAAGTTTGGAGACATTTTTACATAAACAATCCTTCTGTCCTTTTCACTACGTTCCCGTTCCACCATTCCTTGCTTTTCTAGCCGATCCACAATTCCTGAGACAGTACTATTCGGTAAGCTCAGCTTACTACTTAGTTCGGTTATTTTGATCTTAGTTTCCTTACTTAATATTCTTAGCACCATTCCTTGTGGTGCAGTGATCCCTGAATCTTCAAAGACTTTACTCATGCTCTGTTTAAAAAGGATCATTACTTCCTGAAAAAGATTTGCGACTTTTGCACTTTCATTGATAGTTTCCATTTGTTGCTCCTTAATTAAAGTATTCCGTCTACGTTTATCAACTTTCAAGACTCCTACTTCTTGTAAGTAGGAATCTGAGTTCACATCCTTACGCATATATTTCGAAGCCGAATGTTTCGCTCACGAAGTATTTTACTCCTTTAGTATCAAATCGTCAATTTGAGATTTCTACTCCATCGAAGGAATTGTTAAATACCGGTAATTATTGATTAGCAATCTTAGATTATGACTCCTAGTAATCAACTATCCCAGACTAGCTTTCGCAATATATCTTCTAGATTTTCCCAAATATTTTTGGATGTTTTCAAATTACAAGAGCCTCCCACCACCTCTTTTGAAGTGTGTGAAAGGCTCCTGTTTTTGGATAGCGAACCACTTTCTTGAATTATCTCAGTTTCGGTTATGTTCCCTTTTGAAATTGTAATTACCTTACGATTCCACGATTCACAAAATCTTGTTTCAGGATCTCTAATCTCTTGGTTCCATCTAAACGTTTTTGTCTCATTTCCTCCTGAATCGCTTTTGTTTCCTCAATACCCTTTACGATGGTCTGCCAGGATTTTTCTAAAGTTTCTATACTCACCGAACTTCCTGAAGCTAGTTTAGCCACCATCTTTGATTGTAAAGCGGTATTCTCAGCATTACGAAGTAGCAGTTCATTTGTCTTTTCATCTAACGCGCTCATCGCTTTGGCCTGCACTGATTGACGCTTTAACATGATGGCCTGAACCAGGCATTGCTTAAAGATTGGCATGGTAATTACAAACGCAGAATTGATCTTGCGAACCAAGTTATAATTGCCATATTCAATGGCCTTGATGGTTGGCATACTTTGTACAGCAACATTTTCAGCAAGTTGTAAATCATAAATTCTTTGTTCCATAATATCTTGAACCTGCATTAAGTTATTGACGTTTTGTTGGTCAAGTCTGTCACCCGTCTGATTAGCCTTAGCCTGAGCAGCAGGGATGACATTATTCTTAAGTTCTGCAAGTACCACTTGACCAGCGTAAATATATTGCCCTAACTGCTCGTAATACTCTGTGTTTCTATCAAACATATCCGCTAAGTGTTTATTGGCAATATTAATTTCTGCTTCATATTGTTTCAGCGTCACAAATACTTTATCAACTTCATCACCCATTGAGTTATATTTTTTAAAGAGGGCATCCACTGAATTCTTTGCTTTAGAGAAAAGCTTCTCTAGAAAGCCTGGTGACTTTTCTTCGAAATCTTTGATATCAAACTTCTCCATGATCTTATTCAGTTGAAGCAATAGTTCGCCTGAATCCTCAACCTTTGTCGATTGCATTGAATGAAGGATGGCGTCTGAAAAACGAGCAACCTCTTCTGCAGAGTTCTTACCAAAGGTCATGATTGAGCTAACATCTTCAATATTAATTTGTCGTACAATACTGCGAACCTCAGGGCTTTCTTGGACTCTAACCATAACTTCATGTTTCTGTTTCTCTAGATCAAACTCTGGTACAGGTACCGGCATTAAGCTTTTATCCTCTGTTAACATGGTTGTAAAGCCTTGAATTTCCATTTCAAATCCCCTTTTCTTGAATATTTATGTGCTAGCGAAGGTTGAAAAATCGAGATAAAAGTCCAGGTTTAGGAGTTGATGGCGCTGAAATGCTACTTAAAGGTGGCAGAGCAAGGTCGTATTTCACTAAAGGAAGCTGATGAACATCCAAAAGAGTTGGCTTGATATGCTGTTCAATGTTTCTGTAGCTCGTTGGCGTAAAAATAACAACGTCGAGACCGATTAGGTTAAAATAGGCAAGTAAGATGCAGTCATTTTCATTGAAGGATTCCTTAACATGATCATAGAGTATCACTTTAGGTATCTCTTGAGGATAATCAAAACCTTGGATGAGCTTAATAAAGGATTCATCCATTGTTAAGATTGTCATGATGATGGTTAGCTTAAATTTCTCATCAACCGTTGTTAAAAACATTCCCGAGCTAATTAGTTCATTGATTTTAACCATCAGGAAATGTTGCAAAGGTTCTTTGAGATAACTCAACTTGTAATGCCGATCTTTCAGGACTTTGGACACATCTAAAAATCCGTCCTTATTCAGTAAATAGTTTGCTTGGTAAAGTTCCTGCTTGGTATAGCTTATTTTAGTGAAGGGGACATCCTGAATAATTTTTGTATTAGGAGCCTCGGCAAGCGCTTTGAGGCCTTGCCAATAATCATTAATATCCTCGCTAACTCCATTGATCTTGGCAAATATATTGGGAACATAAACCTTCCTATTCTGTATTTTAAACTCTGGACGAAGTTTTGTAGGTTCTCGCCAGAGTATTTTAAGTTCGTCATAGGTGGTTTTAAGAGTTATCGGTTGAGTTTGGTAGTTTTCAAATTGCCATGGTTTAAAAAGACCCACTTCTTCACCATAGATTACTTCCTCAATTTCTTTCGAAGCATTATAGGCAACGGTGCTTTTGCGAATCAATTGCTCGTGTTCTGGAAAGGCAGCGAAGGATAAATTATGATTATTTTTGATCGGATAAGTTAAAACATCGCCTTGATCGAAGCGTTGAAATGGTTTATCTCCCGATGGCTCAGAGTGAATAAACAGAACGTCACACCCTATCCTATGGAAAGCAGAAAGCAGAAATATTTCGTGAGCTTTAATCGGACCATAGAAAAGGATTTTGGGATTATGTAGATTAGATCCTTCGACACGGAAAGGATTACTCCGCTTCCCTTGGGTAAAGAGACTCGGTAGGTATCGGTTCAACCAACTAACAATCTTTAACGAGAAATTTAAGACAATGGAACTATTGACGTTACTATTCTTTTCTACAAAAAGCTTAACAATATCCACAAACGAGTTCAATATCGTGTTATTTAGAAGCTCTCCATAGGTTTGTGGAAGAATCTTGGCCTGGAGAATCTTATCGACAACCTCCTGCCAGTCCTGAGCAGAATCGTTAAAAAGTCTCTGGGGTATCAAGGCACTCTCCTCAGCTGTGGGTGCTGGAATACTCTCAAGAAACTTTAGATACTGGAATTTTTGCAAGCCTTTATCAAGATTGTAAAGAGAATTATAATACTCCGCCTGCCAATCATCCGTAGTACTGGGCACTCCAATATAACGAACAAAATAGGCCGGAACTATTGGATAGGGCTCCCCTACAAAACCACTTCGTTGGTTCAAGGGCACTAAACTATCCTCTAAGATCGAAGCGGTTTTCTTCAATTTGACCACAATAATAGGATCGTTACTCAAGCTATCCAACGGATTCTTGTGTTGTATTTGCGTGTCGCCTTTGATCTTCTCTTGCCTAGGTGTGGGCATAATAGTTTTAGGCTTTTCCAGAGATTTTTTTGAGGGAAAGGCTCCTATTGGAAGGTCTTTCGATTTTCTCATTAATAAGCAATATTCGTTTTTGTAATCTATAGTCTCAAATAAATCTTTAAACGAAGTATTTAGCACAAGGACATCAAAGCCGACTAGGGACATTAGAATCAGGAAATAAGTTTCGTGTTTAGTAGGACTTCCCCAATAAACAATTTTAGGGTTATAGAGTGATTTTTTATTGATGAGTTTACCATAGTTCCCAAACCACAGCAAAATTTTAGTGCTAAAATTGAGCATTATACTTAGATTAACCGGTCCCTCATTCGTGATAAATAGATTTAGCATGTGTCCAAAGGCTTTTTTAATTTTTAGATGAACTTGATTATCTGAGGTTAATGAAAAGTAGCCCTGTGTTTCTAAGACATTTAGAAGCGCCCCATTACTATAGTCCTTTAACGGAAGAGGTTCAAACAGTTTTTTAGCTCTTTCAATTAATGATCGGTCTGTAGTCAGTGGGATTGTTTTGTCAAAACAATAATAATTACCCATTGATCTCAGTCTTTCATCTAACCTAATAACCTCAAGTTGATACTGTCTCTCGTCATCGCAACCAATAATACGGTAAAAATATACGTACGGTATCGCCCCCCTTTCTTTCAGAGGAGATAAAATATCCTTAAAAATATCGTCTGATTCTTTTACAATCGTTAACTTCTCCTTGCTTTCCGTACGTCTCACTCCTTTCAAGAAAGCTAAGTATCACTATTCCCAAGATTCCCAGATAGATGGTTCATATCCTACCGTTGCCTGTTTTCCATTGCGTACGATAGGGGTTTTATAAAGACTAGGATTATTCAAGAGCATTTCTTCCTTGCCACTAGTAGAAATAATGCGATCCATGTTTAAGCGCTTGTAATCCTTAGTCTCATTATTAACCAGATTCTTTAATCCTACAGCAGCCTTTACACTTTGCAATTCTCCTTTGCTCAAGCCAAGCATTGTCAAATCTACAAATTGATAGTTAATGTTCCGTTCTTTAAAATAACGTTCTGCTTTTTTTGTGGCAAAACATTTCTTTAAACCGAAAATCTGAATATTCATCACTCGATCTCCTTTAGAAGAAACAATCTCTATGGATTATTACACGATTCATTCTAACTGATACTTCCATTAACTCATTAACTAGACCATTCCCCCTCGTTGTTGCTTAGAATATTTTTAGTAAGCTTATCATAAACGGTCTGAATTCTTTAGGGAGTAACAACTTATTTTCCAACATAGCCATTTAATTATTTCTACAATTAATATCTTAATACCTGCAATAAAACTCATTCCATTGATATAATAACCAAAAAGCCTGCAAAAGCAGGCTAAGACATAAATATTAATGCCTCATTTCTTTAAGATTTACGATTACAACGAAAAAAGAGACACTTGTAATGTCTCTAAATCCTAATGTACCATCCGTGCCACTGCAGCTAAAGGACCTATATCGTCAATCTTAAAATAAGGTAAGTTTTTTAGCTTCTTCGCGGAGTTCGGCTCTAAAATCTGGATGAGCAATACTAATTAACTCTTGAGCTCGCTCTCTCATAGTCTTCCCTTTAAGTTTGGCAACACCGTATTCAGTTACGACGTAATCAACGTCCTGGCGGGGAACAGAAACCGCAGTTCCATGGTTTAATAACGGTACAATTTTAGACAGCCGGCCTTTCTTAGAAGTATTGGCAGCTGAGTGCAGGCATATAAAGGCTTTTCCTCCAGGTGAAAGCTGTGCTCCCCGGACGAAATCCAACTGACCACCTGTACCGCTATGTTGCCTCGGACCAATGCTTTCTGAAGCCACCTGACCTGTGAGATCCACTTCAATCGCTTGATTTATGGCGATCAATTTATGATTTTGACCTATTACAGAACAATTATTGGTCCAAGTTGTGCTGTGCATCTCCACCGCAGGATTCTCGTGCATCCACTTATAGGTTTCTGCTGATCCTAGAGCAAAACATGCACATATTTTGTGTCTACTCAAGGTTTTCTTTTTCCCGTTTAGGACGCCTAATTCCCATAGATATTTATAAGCATCACCCAGCATCTCCGTATGAGCTCCTAAATCATGCTTATTTGCCAGGAGTGTGCCTAGTAGATTAGGCATCCCTCCAATACCTAACTGTATAGTAGATCCATCCTCAATCCTTTCTAATAATAAATCAGCAATGGCGATATCTTCTACAGAGCCTTCTTTAGCGACAGGTATCGTATATAATGGTCGGTTACTTTCTACAATACCATCGACCTGCGATATGTGTATGAAGTTATCACCAAAAACATAAGGCTGATTCTCATTAACTTCCATGATTACCATAGTATTATCCTGTTTCGCCACCTCATGAAAGTAGAGGGGTGCAGTTGCAGTACAGAAATACCCATTTTTATCCATTGGAGCTGAAGCGGATATTACCTTGGCCTTTCCAGGCGGAAGGTCTTTAATCCTGTCGATAAAAACAGCAGCATTACCGCTTACACTATCTGGAATAAAATTAGCGTATCCCTTCCTTACAGCTTCTCTCAATATTGGAGAAAGAATGAACACAGAACTTGCCCTTAAGTGGGGATAAATTTCGGGTTTTATCCAATCCGTCGATAATGTAGGCCCAAGCCCAAGGACCTCAACATCGTCAAATTCTCCTGCTTCAGCCCGTTTACCGATGGCATTTAATATCCCTATCGGTTCGCTGACGAATTGATTTGCTACAATCTTGTCTCCAGATTGAATCAGCTTCGCAATATCTTCCAGTGACTTTAGCTTCTGATTATATTGGTCTTGAAACTTTAAATACAAAACAAAATCCCCCTCACTTGGACCTTTTTGATCCCGACAATTTCTTTCTCAAAGAGCTATTGTCTTTATAGTCTAAATAGTTGCAATATTCATGCCAATCAGATTTTATAATATTCAATTTCTTTAAGGCGTGATTCTACGCCGTTTATTCGATTTACCGAGGATTTAGTATTGGTCTAAGTACTCATTATTAACCATTTATGAACGTCAATTTTGACCTTTTTAGTCTTCTGATCCTTCTTGTTAGACTAGATAGACTGATATCCAGCTGTACTGCTGCTTCTTCCCTGCTCCCGCAGCGCGTAATCATTTGATCGATAAATCTATTTTCGAATTCTTCCATTGCTTCGTTAAGGGTCTTCCCTTGATAATTATAGTCTAGTGATAGAGGTTCACATGTTGTTTTATGAAATTTAGGAGGGATGTGTTTAGGAGTTATAACCTTTTCTTGGGCAATAATGATCAAGCGCTCAACTAAATTGGCCAGTTCTCGGACATTACCCGGCCAATCATATTTAGACAAAGTTTCAATCGCTTCTTTGCTGAATTTTACGTTGAAATTATATTTCTTATTGAAATGTTCAGCGTAATGTTGAATAATTAAAAGAATGTCATCTCTTCTCTCACGCAAGGGGGGAATCGTGATTGGCAAAACATTTAAGCGATAAAATAAATCTTCCCGGAAAAGTCCTTGCCTGACCATTTCCTCAAGGTTTTTATTAGTCGCAGCTAATATCCGCACATCAATTTCTTTTGGCTTAACTCCTCCCAGCCTGGTTACTCGTTGATCCTGAATAACATTCAAGAGTTTAACTTGCAAGTTCTTAGGTAAATCTCCTATTTCATCTAAAAAAAGCGTACCTTTATTTACAAATTCAAAATATCCCGCTTTACCTTCTTTGTTAGCTCCAGTAAATGCTCCTGTTTCATATCCGAATAACTCAGATTCCAAAAGATTCTCTGGAATAGCCCCGCAATTAATTTTTAAAAATAAACCAGCTTCATTACGTGGGCTTGCTTTATGAATTATATTAGCAACTAAGTCTTTTCCGACCCCAGACTCGCCTAGTAAAAGTACCGTACTGTCAACATAAGCTACTCTATATGCTAAATCAATAACTTTGCGCATTTCTTCGCTCTGGGCGATGATCTCCATGTTATTGTCTTTTTTAAGTTGATTCAGTTCTGCTAAATACTTTGAGGCAAGGGCTTGAGATTGCAGGTATTTGTTTTTCAATTGATTTAAATCTGTTATATCCCGAACGTTACAATATACCCTATGGATTTTCCCGTTACTATCGTAACATGGAACACCAGTACTTAGGGCAGTCTTACCAAGAATAGTATTTATCACCGCCGTTTCTTTCACGCCGGATTCAAGAACTTTCAACGTCGCACTGGCGTTAGTTATTCCCTCATCAGTCAGATCTCTTGTTGTTCGACCAATTGAATCTGGGTACTTTAGTCCCATAATTCGTTCAATCGAGGGATTAATATATATAATTTTACTTTCCCCATCTGCTATAAGCAGACCATCATAAGAATTTTCAAGCATCCCTAAATAGTCCCGATTCTGTTTCTCTAATTCGGCATTTCGTCTTTTAAGCTGTTCAAGAAGTTCTTGGCTAATGGTTTCTTCTCCTAGTCCCATTGAATCCACTCCTTTGTAGATACTGCCAAATTAATTAGAAATCGGATTAAGTCCTATCTTTAAACGTTATTTTCAACGATACTCTATGTCATATATGACCATAGATGGTTAAATAGGTCATAACGTTATATTGATTGTACTGTTTGAACGGTTGTAGCACAAGAGTATTGTTCACAAAATACTGAATGATTAGATAATTTAAGCAATTTACCTTAGTTAAATAAATAGAGTCCTGTTGAAACTTTGTTGAGATTAATTATTTCATAACAAAGAAAACCCTCGCGTGGGAGAGGGTAGCTAAAGGATAACCTGGTTTATGATTGATTTATATACCTTATTCTGGTTAATTTTTTTAAATATTTGCAAATTAAGACATCTAGTTCATTAAAATATCTCCATGGGATACTAGCTCCTCTGCCATCTTAGATATTTCGCTCAGTGTTTTTGTAAGATTTACTATATCTGTGGCTTGATTCTCACTGACGAATGCCAACTGCTTAATGTACTCTATTAAACTGCTAACTGTATCATTAACCTCCGCTATATCCGAAGATATAGCTAAGGCGGACAGTTTAGCACCCTCAGACAACTTTCTTACTTCATCGGCAACCACTGCAAACCCTCTCCCATTGTTGCCAGCTCTTGCAGCTTCGATAGATGCATTCAGTCCCAAAATACCGGTTTCTGCAGATATCCGACGAATATCTTGAGATATTCTATTTATCTTCTCAATCCTAGTCTTAGCAACAGAAGTGCTGATTTCCATACTCCTTGCCGTGGCTGCCAGCTCCTCACCCGTAGCAGAGAGTTCCTCAGACGTAGTATAACTACTGATGACTAGTTTTGATAAATCTGTACCAGCTTTCTTCAAATCATCATACCGTGTATCAGATATTACCACGGTTATTGCGCCTTCCAAGTCGTCATTATTCCAGAGAGGGTTAGATATTGCTATATATGACATGCCGAACTGTGACTTCTCGATTGGCATTCGAGCTACAAGTCTTTTCTTTTCCCTCAAACACCGAAAGGTAATTGTTTTTTCGTGGGTAAGATCACCTTTCTGTACGCCTAAATTCAGATTTTTGTTGTTAATAGCAAGTATTATCTTTTCAAGACCAGAGATAATAACAGTGACATCCTCGTCATAGAAATCTTTAATAAATGGAGCAATTATTAGTGCTTGTTCAAGATTCATTGCTATTCTCCTTAATTTAAAAGTTGAAGTCTTTACTTCTTTATAAATAAATGTTTTTACAGTAATTAATAACCCTAATCACCTGCTGCCTGCCAAAATTTAATCTCATTTCATATTATTAATGCAAAATTCATGCCAGACGGATTATTGTTTATATTCAGTATTTTCAAATATATAATTCTGATTCTAAGCCTTTTATTCTATTTATTGCCTTTAAATCGTTTACATAAGAACCTTTTAAAGGTCATATATGAGCGTCAATTTTGACCTTTTTTGTAGTGTTACTCGTTTCTATTATTTTTTAGATCCTCTATAGAGCTAACTAATAATTTGAGGGCTTTTGATCAGATCAACGTAAAAAAATCTTCGAGCTTGCTTAGGGAAAGGAATGGAAACTAAAGAAATGCGGCTATGGCATCAAGATCTTCTTCCGTTATTACCGCGCGCTCAACTACTCGGACAACATCGGGAATGCTGCGCCTTGCGCGGAATGGGGTGGGGAAGAAAACATTCCACCGTTGATTATGTATTTACTCACAGTGTGAAAAATCTTGTAGACTATCATTGTCTAGTTCTCAAAGAAATGGAAAATCGGGGATATCAGCCGAATCATCAATGGTACTGCCCTGAATACCGTGGGAAAAAGGCTATTCCTTGGGCGAGCATTTTGACATCTTAACAGAATTCTGTCGTGGAATCTAAGATTTACCCTGAACATGACGATGCTTATCGTAAGGAATGTATTGCTAACCTTACAAAAAAAGGCGTTAGACTCTCCTCGATATCGCCTCATAGCAGCAGTGCCAAGACGAGATTCATGCAGCATATTAAATTGACCGGGGCTGAATAAATAAATCCAGATATTTAACTATGGTATTTATATAGGAAAGGAAAAATATTATTAAGTGAATGGGTTACTCTTATAGAAATATAATAGGCAAGTCCGAATTAACAAATTTATGCGAATTCAGACTAATATTTATGGGACTATTTTTTAAAAAAACCTGGAGTTTAATGATTTAAAGAGGTATTGTTTTGTTTGAATTTACGATAAAGTGTAGCACGAGAAATACCTAGCTCTTTAGCCACCTGGGTCATATTTCCTCCACATGTTTCAATGCACGCTTGAATAGCGTCATGCTCTAACGTCTTCCTAAAATCTCTAAGTTTGCACGCCTCTGAATTATGAGGAAAATCAATTGATAATTTAGCCAATCTTTCCGGGAATAATTGCGAACTTATTGTATTTCCCTCTACCATAGTCACTGCCCTTTCTATTATGTTCTGCAACTCGCGTACATTCCCTGGCCAATCATACAGTGCACAGTTCCGATATACATCTGGTGCGATACTGTCTATTTTCGTCTCCATTCGTTCAGCCATTTTTTTGACAAAGTGAGCTATTAATAAAGAGATATCCCCTTTTCTATCTCGTAGGGGCGGAAGTTCAATGCTTACAACGTTAATGCGGTAGTACAAATCTGCACGAAATTCTCCTATTTCTACCTCTTTTTCTAGATCCCTATTCGTAGCCACAATGACACGTACATCTACAGGAATGGCACCTTTATCCCCGACCCGGCTGACTGCCTTCTCCTCAAGAACACGCAAGAGGGATGTCTGCATGTCTAAGGGCATTTCCCCAATCTCATCGAGAAAAATGGTGCCTCCATCAGCCAGTTCAAATTTTCCAGGACTGCCTCCTTTTTTGGCCCCGGTAAAGGCGCCTTCCACATATCCGAAAAGTTCACTACCTAACAAGTCTCGTGGAATAGCAGCACAATTAATGGCAAAGAAAGGTTGATCTTTCCGCGAGCTTGCATTATGGATTGCTTGGGCGAACAATTCCTTACCAGTTCCGCTTTCTCCCAAAACTAAAACATTTGAATAAGTTTTAGCTACTTTTATACCGATCTTAATACAGTCAAGAAATTTTTGCTCTTGTCCAATGAGATCGGAAAAAGTAAAGCGGGCATAATTTCCCAAGGCACTGGTAACGAACTTTGCAGCTCGAGACATCTGCTGAATAATCAGGACTTTACCGAGAAGCTCCCCGTTTGATTCTAAAAAACGTGTCGAAACTACACATCTGATAATTCCCCCAGAGTTTTGGATGTTCACAAACCGATCCATAACACTTTCTTGGGAATTAATAACCCCTGCAAGGTCTCTGTACCGATTAATCATTCCAAAGTTTCGATTCAAAACGCCGAAGATATTTTGACCAATAGGATTTTGTTTAAAGCCTAAAATATCTAAAGCCTTTTGGTTTACATGTATGACCGAGTTGAATTCATCTATAGCAATTAATCCGTCGGAAAAACATTCCATAACTACAGTTTTAAAGTGATTTGCAATCTCGGACTTCTTGGCTAGGCGGTGGACTGCCAGTTGTTTCTCGATAGAGTCAACCGCAGCTACTACCATCCCTAAAGTATGAGATTGGACCTTGATATAACTAGCAGCCACAGTTAACGTGCCAATTATTGCCTGAGTATCTGGATCATGTATAGGGGCTGATGAGGTAGTGCAGTGTTTGAGACACACGCACCAGTGCTCATCAGGATGAACCTGAAAAGGTCGATCATGATAGACAGCTATAGCGGAGGCACTGGTTCCCATCACAGCTTCTGACCAATTGCTTCCCTGAACTGCCCTGCTTGTTTCATGCATCGCTAATGCCGAAGGATCACCAATTGCTTCAAGTACAAAATGATCATTATTCTCGACTGCCTCTAGTGTTATTGAAAAGCCCGAACCTTTGACGAAATTATAAAAGTTATCCATGGCTGGAACAGCAATCTCTATCAATTCTCTGTATTTTAGCTTGATTCGTTCTACATCCTTAGCAGACCATATATCGTAGTTTTTTCCCTTGCGAGGATTAACTTTGCCTTTACACCTTTGCCATGAATCTAAAACTTCTGGCTTTAATTTTGAAGTGTCAATAGGCTCTCCTTCGATAAATTTCTGCCAAAGACTTTTTTCTTGGCCATTTATGTTAGACGTCATATTAATCCTCCTCCCAAAGTTGGAAGTGGCAGAAACTATTAAGCAAAGACCACAAATGCAAGCTTAAAACAAATTAAGTATTCTCGCCTCTTCGCGGAGTTCGGCTCTAAAATCAGGATGAGCAATACTTATTAACTCTTGTGCACGCTCTCTCATACTCTTCCCTTGAAGTTGGGCAACCCCGTATTCAGTTACGACGTAATTTACGTCCTGGCGGGGAGTCGTTACCGCAGAACCGTGTTTTAACAACGGAACAACCTTTGAAATTCTGCCACTCTTAGTGTCGGCTGCCGAGCGAAGGCAGATAAAGCCTTTCCCCCCAGACGATAGCTGTGCTCCCCTAGTGAAATCCAACTGACCACCTGTACCACTATGTATCCTCGGGCCAATGCTTTCTGAAGCAACCTGACCAGTTAGATCTACTTCAATGGCTTGATTTATGGATATTACTTTATTATTTTGAGCTATTATATATGGATTATTGGTCCAAGCCTGGCCGTGCATCTCCACCGCCGGATTCTCGTGCATCCACTTATACGTTTCCACTGACCCCATAGCAAAACAGGCACATATTTTACCGCGACTCAAGGTTTTCTTTTTCCCATTTAGGACGCCTAATTCCCATAGGTATTTATAGGCATCTCCCAGCATCTCCGTATGGGCCCCTAAATCATGCTTATTGGCCAGAAGTTTGCCTAGTATATTAGGCATCCCACCAATGCCCAACTGTATTGTAGACCCATCCTCAATCATTTCTAATAATAAATCAGCTATGGCAATATCCTCTGCCGAGCCATCTGTCACCGGAGGTATCGAAAATAATGGTTGGGTACTTTCTACAACATAATCAACCTGCGATATGTGTATGAAGTTATCCCCAAATACCCAGGGCTGATTCTCGTTAACTTCCATGATCACCATCGTATTTTGCATCTGCGCTGGCTCATGAAAATACAAGGGTGCAGTGGCTGTACAGAAATACCCATTTTTGTCCATTGGTGCGGAACTGGATATAACTTTGGCCTTCCCTGGCGGAAGGTTTTTTAACATGTAGTTAGTTATAGTTTTAGGAAGATTATGTGCATTGTTTGGAATAAAATTTGCGTATCCTTTATTTACGGCCTCTCTCACTTTAGGAGAAAGAATAAAAGCTGAATTTACCCTTAAGTGGGGATAAACTTCGGGTTTTATCCAATCTATCGATAATGTAGGCCCAAACCCAATGTACTCAACATCGTTAAATTCTCCTGCTTCTGCCCGTTTACCGATGGCATTTAATAAACCTACCGGTTCGCTGGCACATTGATTTGACACTATCTTGTCTCCAGATTGAATTAGCTTGGCGGCATCTTCCAGTGACCTTAACTTCCGTTTGTATTCTTCATGAAATATTGATGAATGCAAAATTATCTCCTTCTTTGCTAAATAATAATAGTTTATTTTCTAAAATTAGATAATTGTCATACATAGTCATACTGCAATCTTTTCTGGTGTGATCAGAGAAGCCTCCGTACAGGCTTGTACTTCCTCGAAGGTTACGCCCGGGGCCATCTCCTTAAGAACCAAACCCTTAGAGGTCACTTCCAAGACTCCCATTTCCGTGATAATCAGATTGACTTGTTTTGCTGCCGTCAAAGGCAAGGTACACTTCTTCAATACTTTAAAACCACCATTTTTGGCCATATGCTCCATGGCCACAATAACGCGTTTCGCACCCACAACCAGATCCATTGCCCCACCCATGCCCGGTACGAGCTTGCCCGGAACCATCCAGTTGGCCAAATTCCCTTCTTCATCCACTTGAAGGGCGCCGAGCACCGTAGCATCCACATGACCGCCCCGGATGATGGCAAACGACGTGGCGCTGTCAAAGCAGCATCCTCCCGGTAAAATGCTTGCATATTGCCCTCCTGCATTAACCGTGTCGGGATCTTCTTTTCCCGCTTCCGGGGCAGGGCCTACCCCCATGAAGCCGTTTTCAGACTGAAGAATAATTTTTATTCCTTCTGGCAAAGCGTTTGCTACTTTAGTTGGCATCCCAATTCCTAAATTTACGACATCTCCATCATTGAATTCTTTAGCCACTCGTTTTATAAGCCACTCCATCCTCGCTTCCTTATCCAACCTTGGACACCTCCTGAGGCTGTTTCTGAACCAAATAATCTATAAAAATACCCGGGGTTATGACTTCATCCGGGTCGATCTCCCCAACTTCAACGATCTGATTCACTTGAGCTATAACTAGATCTGCGGCCATGGCCATTAATGGATTAAAATTCCGGGCAGAACGATGATATACGAGATTTCCTGCCTTGTCCGCTTTAAAGGCATTTAACAAGGCCACATTGGCTCGCACGGGGAGTTCCAGAAGATATTCTATTCCGTTAATCACTAGTTTCTGCTTACCTTCTTCTATAATCGTTCCAATCCCTGTTGGGGTTAGGATTCCCCCTAAACCTGCTCCTGCTGCTCGAATCTGTTCGACCAATGTCCCCTGAGGGACAAGTTTTACATCAAGTTCACCGGCAGTCATTTGCTTTCCGGTTTCTTTATTCGTGCCAATGTGGGTTGCGATGAGCTTACTTACGCATCGTTTAACGATAAGTTGAGACATCGCATCCCCAAGAATGCCTGTATCATTAGCGATGAGCGTCAACTCTTTGGTTCCCTTCCGGCAAACTTCTTCTAGGAGTTGGTCGGGGGCTCCGCACCCAATAAAACCTCCGACCATTAGGGTCATCCCATCCTCTACCTTGCTAATTGCTTCTTCCAGTCTAACTAGTTTTGCCATCTGTTATTTCAACTCCCTACCTAAACCACTCTGGAGATTTATGGGTTTATTAACGATACATTGGGTCCTTGCATACTCTGCCTTAGAAAATGTGTTATTTAAGGGGGTCAGGGTTCCCGTTGTTTTGCCTGACTCCCCTAATATTTAACTTTTCCTACCCAATTATTTTCCTTTAAATTCCGGTTTACGCTTTTCCAGGAAGCTGGCAGTACCTTCTTTGAAATCCTCGGTGTTCACCAACCACATATTCATAGCCCGTTCGATCGTCTGCGCAGCCTGAATGCTATCACAAGTGATTCCGTCATTAATTACCGTCTTGGCCGCCCGAACAGCTAGCGGAGGCTTGGACAATATGGCTGCGATGGCTTTCTCGACTGCAGGGATTAGTTCATCGGGCGCAAATACTTTATTTACCAAACCAATCCGCAATGCTTCATCAGGCTTAATCAGTTCTGCTGTGTAAATCATTTCCTTAGCTCGGTTAACTGGTATTTTTCTGGGAAGTCGGGTCATTCCGCCCCATCCCGCTAGAACACCCAAGTTGATTTCCATCAATCCAAAAGAGGCTTTCTCCGAGGCATAAATGAAGTCGGCACACAAGGCTAATTCCAACCCACCTGCCAAGCAATATCCATTAACCGCTGCAATGACCGGTTTTTCCATATAAGTAAACAAATGCTGAATATGGTTCCCGCGATGATATGAATAGTCATATCCGTCTAGGTTGTTCAATTTGTTAAGCAGACTAATGTCTCCCCCAGCGCAGAAAGCACCGCCTTCCGGCGATCCGGTTAGTACCACACAACGAATAGAATTATCGTTTAAAGTGTGTTCTAACGCTTCAATCAACTCCAGCTGCATGGGTTCATTGAGCGCATTTTTCATTAAAGGATTATTCATGGTCAGCCAAAGAGCCTCACCATTTGTCCCTTTTCTCTCATAAATTAGGTATTTAAAATTGGGGTTATACTCTGTCATTTACCTTACCCCCTCTTATTTTACTGGTCGGAACATGACAAGAGTTGTATCTTCGGTTACGGCATCAAATACCGCCTCTACTTTCATTCCGATTTTAACATCTGTCACTTCGCAATCCACGATTTTGCTGAGTATACGGACTCCTTCTTCCAGATCAACAAAGATCAATGTATAAGGCTGGCCTTTAATAAAAGCCGGGGGTGCTCCTAAATAGGTGGTGGAAAAGGAATAAATTATGCCTTTACCAGTAGATTCAACCCATTCAGATTCCGGGGACATACATTCAGTACAGAACATATAAGGCGGAAAATCTAAATGTCCACATTCTTTGCATTTTTTCAGAAGGAGCTTATTTATTTTAGTTCCGTTCCAGAATTCTTGACTCCACTTCTGTGGTTTTGGTAGTGGCTTATTGTAATCTAAACTCATCTTTTGTCCTCCCTCCATTATGAAATTTCATTGCCAAGTATCGCCATGTGCGTATCCATCCAAGCGCCGCCACCACAATTTTCAATAAGGAAACGTGCTCCAGGTACCTGAGCTCTGCCAGCCTTACCCTGCAACTGGCGAACAGATTCTACTAATAAAGCTGTACCTACACCGGTACCTGTATGACCAAAGGACATGGCTTCACTGTTGGTACAGGTTGGAATCCTGCCCCCCGGCCAAGTATCTCCTCTTAGGAAAGCCTTTCCGCCTTCCCCCCGTTTCGCAAATCCCATCGCTTCAAAAAACATTAATATATTAGCTGGATATGCACCGTAAACCTGAGCAATATCCATATCTTCGGGGCCAAGACCAGCCATTTTGTAAGCGTCCAAAGCTGGTGGTTCATTCACCATTCTGGTCAAATCTGCACACTTGGTCAGGTTGCGGTGTGAGAACCTGGAACCCTCGCCCAACAGGTACACGGGTTTGGGTACCAGCTTTTTCGCCCGCTCAGCTGTAGTCATAATAAACGCACTTCCCCCGTCAGCCAGTACATTACACATTAAAGTGGTATAGGGTGTAGCCACCATTTTAGCTTTGAGAACCTGTTCAATTGCTAGGTCTTTCTTAAACATAGCGTTGTCCTGTAGTTGAGCCCATTTGCGGTGTGATACACTCACTGCCGCAATTTCCTCTGGGGTAGTACCGGTTTCGTACATATATCTCTCAGCAATCATACCGCCCAAGGCGTTGAAATTCATACCGTAGGGGATTTCCCATTCCGGGTCGCAACCAGCCTTGGCAAAGCCTTCCGCCTGCTGCCCCGGTGTAAAATCCGAAAACTTCTGAGCGTGAATGATAAGCACCATTTCTGCTGCTCCGGTTAACAACAGTCCTGCTGCAGCTTTGCGCACTGCATGGCTTGAACCTCCACCTCCGGAAACTAGCTGGGTGTTTTTACAATTCTTAAGGCCTAAGGCCTCAGGTAGCCTCCCGAAGGTAACCTCGGTATTCCAGTCACCATCCAGTATCGCCATCTGACCGATGACTGCGTCAATCTGGTTTTTATTTATACCTGCGTCTTTGATTGCCTTGTAGCCAACCAAAGATGCTATTTCCAGCATTTTTCGGTCGGGATAGTAACCGCACGGTACTTCACCACTTCCGATAATTGCTAACTCTCCTTTGCTCATACGTGTACCTCCTTTTTTATAAATTCTTAATACGACTTGGGTAAGCCCGACCAGCCTGCAAGCATGTTTTTAGCCATTTCGTCATTAATGGGGGAAAATTGCATTTGTCTGTAATCCCTAAAGTGGCGCTGCATTTCATATTCCATACAGAAACCATACCCGCCAAAAATTTCTGATCCCTTGATGGCAGCAATTTCTGAGGCCTTGCACGCTACAATCTTAGCCATTACCGCTTCTTTGTTGTAGGGTAACTCCTGTTCCATTAACCAACAAGATTTGTAGATAAGATTCGTAGCATTCTCAATTTCGATCATCATATCGGCTAAGTAGTGTTGAACAGCCATAAACTGGCCAATAGGTTTGCCAAAAGCGTATCTTTCCAGAGAATATTGATGGGCAGCCTGATAGGCAGCTTTAGCAATACCTAGAGAGAAAAGGGCTGTAACGATTCTCTCGGGATTCATTACTTCTAGAAGAGTCATAAAGCCATTATTCAGTTCACCCAGTAAGGCGCTTTCAGGAATTTCAACATTATCATAAAATATCTCGGTCGTTCCACAGCCGTGCCCGCCAACCTTCTTAATTAAGCGAACAGTTATGCCCGGTGTATTTTTGGCATCCACCAAAAAACAGGATATACATTTATGACGTTTATTGGTTTTTGAGTCGTCTGTTAAAGCAACTACCAAATGATAATCGGATACATGTCCCGCAGTGATGAAAACCTTCTGTCCGTTGATGACCCATTTGTCACCCTTTTTAACAGCTGTGGATTTCAGAGCATTAATAATATCCGTTCCACCACCAGGTTCAGTCATGGCCAGCGAAAACTTGAGTTCCCCCTTTACAATCTTAGGTAAGAAAAAATCTTTTTGTTCTTTAGTTCCCATTTGCATAATAATGTGTGAACCGAAACTTACCGGGCCCATCACACACATGGCAGTCGTCCAAGATGCTGTCGCAATCTCTTCACCGACAAGAACGAAGTCGGTAAAGCTCATACCAGCTCCGCCGTATTCCTCAGGAATACATATTCCGAAGAATCCAAGGTCTAAGAATTTCTGCCATAAATCGTCAGGTACAAAATCTGTGTTTTCATCTAACCAGGCTACGTATTCGGGAGTAAGTACTTTCTTACAAAACTTTCGCATGTTGTCCCTTAGCATTAGTTGATCTTCATTTAGACTAAAATCCAATGTGACCCCCTCCTTATCCGTTACTAGATATTATTTGACTCTTCTGACAGTAGGATCAATACCCAATAGCCGCGCCAAGTTACCCCCAAAAATCATGCGACGAATTTCATCGGTAATTTCCGGATAGCCATATTCCTCTTGAAGTTCCTTGGAGAACTGATATTCACGCATTCCCATGACTGCAAATTTCGCTACAAAGCTAAGCCCTGGACAGTCCGTCCCCCAAAAGATTCGTTCTGGTCCGGCAAAACGCAAGGCCTCTCCCAATATTTTGCCGAATTTTCGCGGAGCATCCAAAGCCCAGGGAACGAGTAAACTCAGGCTAAGGTAAACATTGGGGTGTCCCATGGCAACCATATTTAAATCATCACAATAAGGATATCCCATGTGGAAAGCGACCAATTTTAGTCCCGGGAAATCCCTTGCTACATCATCAAGCATGATAGGTAAAGTGTACTTACTCTTCCCTGGGGGAGTCCAACAAAAACCAGTGTGGATACATAGCACAATGCCGAGTTCTTGTGCTTTCTCATAAAATGGCCAAAGTTCCGGATCATTAATGTAGGTATCTTCACAGGGAAAAAACTTGAATATCTTTGCTCCCCTTTCCTTAACCCAGTATTCCATCTCCCAGATAGTGTTTTGTACTCCTTTATGTTTTATGGGAGACAAGTTTGGATGATAGATAAATCGGTCCGGATATTTATCAACCACCTTAGCCATTTCCCCGTTTGAGCACCAACGGGAAGTGTATCCAGTGGTGTCCATCATAGATTCAGGCAGCAGGCACGCAATATCTATACCGTATTTGTCTAAAATTAGCACTAGCATTTCCGGATCAATCTGTTTTTCTATTTCCCAAGGTTCCATCCCCTGCCATGCCGCCTTTGGCATAAAAGCACTCATTGGTCTTTTTACTCCCTCAATTGATTTCCACCAGGTCTGTACCCCTGGAAAATGGTTTATATGTTCCATATCCCCGACAATATGAAATTCAGGATCAATTTTAAAATAGTCGTCTTTATCAAAACTTGTTGACATAGCAATACTCTCCCTTTGTGCGCACGTTGTGCGCTTCATATATATTTCCTAGAAATCATCGCTCCTGCATTGCGATGTAAGACAACCGACTAACTTTATGCGAAAGCCTCTGGGGGACAACAGCATGTCGGTAAAGTCAGGATT
>Ga0209347_1002168_pt1 | contig 27093 bp, 21 predicted proteins | sample AutmiccommuBRH23_FD_187382 | JGI IMG/M metagenome (GOLD analysis project Ga0209347, IMG submission 187382) | Deep subsurface microbial communities from Mt. Terri, Switzerland - Autotrophic microbial communities BRH/23 (SPAdes) (version 2) | ecosystem: Environmental > Aquatic > Deep subsurface >...
AATAGCACAGGGTTCATATTATAATTTCTTTCAATCAAAGGAAGAGCTGTACTTTGAAATAATGGAACAGGAAGAACAGTTTATGAAAAGCAAGCTGCTTTCAACTCATAAGCTGCAAGAAAATCTTACCAGGCAGGCATTGGAAGCATTCCTGACAGATGCTTTTGAGATGATAGATGACAGCAGCTTTATTAAGAAGCTGATGAATGGGGAAGATTATGAGTTGCTGGTAAGAAAACTGCCGGAAGAAAGAATTGCGAAGCATATAGAAACGGACTCTGATATACTGACACCAATGATTAATATGTGGCAGAAGCAAGGCGTTGTAATAGACAGGAGTTCTGAGGTGATAGGCGGCTTGCTTCGTGCAGTCTTTACACTGTCATTGCATAAAAAGGAAATTGGAGAGGACATGTTCGAAGATGTGCTGAAGCTTTTGATAGAGTTGATAGCCAAAGGTATTGTCAAGGAGGATAAGTCATGATTGATGTAAAAGCTTTAAAGTTCAGTTATGCAGGGAATAAGGAATTGACCCTGAAGGGTTTGGATTTTTCCATAAAAAAGGGTGAAATATTCGGTTTCCTGGGGCCTTCGGGTGCGGGTAAAAGTACAACACAGAAGATAATCATAGGTATTTTGAAAAACTACCAGGGCAGTGTAAAGGTAATGAATAAAGAACTCAAGGAATTGAAATCCGATTATTATGAGAGGATAGGAGTTGCTTTTGAATTTCCCAACCTTTACAGCAAGTTCACAGCAATGGAGAACCTTTTATACTTCAGGTCCTTGTACTCCGGGGAAAGGTCAGAGCCGATGAGGCTTCTTGAAATGGTCGGACTGGAGAAGGATGCTGCTACAAGGGTGTCGGACTTTTCCAAGGGTATGAAGATGCGGCTGAATTTCTGCAGGGCTCTGCTGAATAAGCCTGAGATACTGTTTCTTGACGAACCGACCTCCGGCCTTGATCCTGTCAATGCAAAAAAGATAAAGGACATTATTCTGGATAAAAAAGCAAAAGGTTGTACTATCTTTCTGACAACACACAATATGAATGATGCTGAAGATTTGTGTGAAAGGGTTGCCTTCATTGTAAACGGGAGCATCTGTCTTATTGATTCCCCCAGACAGCTGATGATAGACAAAGGTAAAAAGAGCCTGAGGGTTGAATACCGTGAAAAGCAGAAGACCTGCTTCAAGGATTTTGAACTGGCTCAGTTGGGAGATAATGTGGAGTTCATGCAGCTTATTAAAAACAAGTCCATTGAGAGAATGCACACCCAGGAGGCAACTCTGGAGGACATTTTCATAGAAGTGACTGGAAGGGGCCTGGTATGAGAACTTTAAGTGCTGTAGTATATGATATAAAATTCCAGATAAGGCATGGATTCTATTATGCTTATGCATTTGTAAGCGTCCTGTATATCATATTTCTAAGGCTGATGCCGGCAGATACAAGAAGCTATCTGTCCATACTCATATTGCTCACCGACCCTACTGTGCTGGGATTTTTCTTTATTGGAGGAATAGTGCTTCTTGAAAAGGATCAGCGAATATTTTCCAGCCTTTTTGTCACTCCTCTGAAGGTAGGTGAGTATATTACGGCCAAGCTTGTGTCCCTTACACTGCTTTCTCTGCTTTCTTCTGCAGCCATAGCATTTTTCTCTGCACCGGGGAGCTTTGACCCCCTGCTGCTTTTTATGGCTATAGCTCCAAGCTCGGTATTCTTCACCCTTGCAGGAATTGCTCTGGCTGTGAGGGTAAAATCAATAAACGGTTATATAATAGCATCTCCTTTTTTTCTGACACCGTTTATACTGCCTTTGTTCGGATTCCTGAAGCTTTTCAGCTTTCCAATATATGTGTTGCTTCCAGGACATGGTACACTGCAGCTGCTGGCAGGTGCTTACAACGGCATCTCATTTGCTGATGCGTTATATTCCATAATGCTTTTATTGGTCTGGGATATACTTGCGTATATCTGGGCGGGCAGATGGTTCAAGAAATATATAATAGCAGGGATAGGAGGCGGAAGTATATGAAAAAGCTTTTGGTACTTTCATTAGGGGATCTGAAGAATATAAGCCGCGATCCCATACTGCTCATGGCTGTATTTGCCCCTTTCATACTCGCAGCAGCAATGAGGCTTGGGCTTCCCTTTGCAAGGGAGATGCTGCTTAGAGAGCTTTCTTTTGATCTCTCACAGTACTATGGTCTCATAATGAGTATCCTTGTCCTCATTACTCCAATGATGATGGGAATGCTGTCAGGCTTTCTGATACTTGATGAAAGGGATGAAAATATACTTACTTTTTATTCGGTTACACCTCTTACGAAATCCGGGTATCTTTTTTATAGGGTTGCAATGCCCACTGCAATCAGCTTCTTGCTCTCGTTTTTCGTGTTTTACTTCATAGGGGTCGTAGATTACAGAGTGGAGCTGCTTATACCGGTGCTTCTGCTTTGTGCACTGGAGTCGCCAATGATGGCTTTGTTTCTTGCGGCTTTTGCATCCAACAAGGTAGAAGGGCTGGCAATGACAAAGGCTTTCGGAATACTTTTTTTTGCACCTGTTGTCGGGTACTTTATCAATTCCAATTGGCAGTATGCAGCCGGGATAGCACCGACATATTGGGTCTCAAAGGCACTGCTTGCAGGTGTTGGGAACGGTGGAGGCTATTGGGCGTATGTCGCTGCCGGAGCGGCTGTTCACATTTTGATCATTGTGCTGCTCCTGCGGCGGTTTGAGAACATTTATATATAGCAAAGCATAGTATGAACAAATAACAGAACAGTGCTGTATAATTCCAATGTATAAAGCAGACTATATTATAAAAGCTGCCAAAATTGTGTTAAGCTGTGTCGAATTTGTTGTAATGGATGGAACCTTGTGATATAATCAATTAAGATTTGATTGAAAAGGCAAATAATGAAGTAATCATAGATGGAGAGAGTAGATTGTGAAAGGCTATAAGAGAGGCGGCGCCACCGGCTGAGAGCGCACCGGCACCGAAGCAATTGAAGTTCACTCCGGAGATTCAAAGCTGAAGTGAGTAGGCTTTGACGGCTGATACCGTTATATTTTGAGCGGTTTGCAAATATGCAAACAAGCAGGGTGGTACCGCGGATAACCTTCGTCCCTTTTTTTGGGGAATGAGGGTTTTAATTTTGTCAAAATTTAAAAATATACAGATAGGAAAGGAGCATGAAAAATGAAGGAAACACTTGAAAAAATCAAATTGCAATCCGTCAAGGAATTGGAAAGTGTCCAGTCCCAGAAGCAATTGGAAGAGTTAAGAATCAAGTACCTGGGCAAAAAGGGAGAGCTTACGCAGGTATTAAGAGGAATGGGCGGACTGACCCCTGAGGAAAGACCTGTAATTGGGCAGTTTGCTAATGAAATCAGGGATTACATTAATGAGAGGATTGAAGAAACAGCATACTGCTTGAAGCGTAAGGATATGGAGACCAGACTCAGGAGTGAATTTATCGACGTAACAATGCCGTCAAAAAGAAAAGCCCTGGGCAATAAGCATCCTCTGACCAAGGTGCAGGATGAAATAAACCAGATATTCATCGGCATGGGCTTTACCATTGTGGAAGGACCTGAGATAGAAACGGCCTATTATAATTTTGATGCTCTTAATCACAGCAAGTATCACCCGGCCAGGGATATTCAGGATACCTTCTATGTGAATGATGAAATACTATTAAGAACACAGACCTCTCCTATGCAGGTCAGGACAATGGAACAGCAGAAGCCTCCCATAAGAGTGCTGGTACCTGGTAAGGTATATAGAAGGGATGAAATAGATGCAACCCACTCGCCTATGTTTCACCAGATAGAAGGTCTGGTTGTTGACAAGGGAATTACCATGGCGAATTTGAAGGGGACTCTGGATGTGTTTGCAAAGAGGCTTTATGGAGAGAATACCAGGACAAGATTCAGACCTCATCACTTCCCGTTCACAGAGCCCAGTGCCGAAATGGACTGCACATGTGCAGCCTGTAAAGGTGCAGGCTGCAGGGTGTGTAAGAATGAGGGCTGGATAGAGATACTGGGTGCCGGAATGGTACACCCTAATGTACTTAGAAACTGCGGCATTGACCCGGAAGTGTACTCAGGCTTTGCATTCGGTATGGGACTTGATAGGATTACACTGCTGAAGTATGATGTGGAGGATCTCAGGCTTTTCTTTGAGAATGACAAGAGATTCCTGGCGCAGTTTTAAGTAAGATTAAGAATTGACAAGGAAAGGGGATAAATTATGCTGGTACCTATTAAATGGCTAAAGGATTATGTTGATATAAAGTTTAACTCTAAAGGCTTTGCAGATGCAATGACCATGTCGGGGTCAAAGGTTGAGTCCATTTCTGAACTGGGAAAAGAGATTGAAAATGTGGTAGTCGGTAAGATATTGAAGATTGAAAGTCACCCGGCTGCAGATAAGCTGGTTATCGGGCAGGTTGATGTAGGGACTGAGGTTATTCAGATAGTAACAGGAGCAGATAATATAAAAGAGGGAGACTATATTCCCATAGCAAAGAACGGCTCAACTCTACCCGGAGGTGTGAAGATAAAAAAAGGAAAGCTTAGGGGTGTAGAATCAAATGGAATGATGTGTTCCGCCCAGGAGCTGGCCTTGGAGCTTGATGATCTTCCCGAGGATATGCTGGACGGAATATATATACTGGACAAGGAGTATCCCCTTGGTGCAGATATAAAGGACATACTCGGGCTGAACGACACTGTGGTAGAATTTGAAATAACTAACAACAGGCCTGATTGCCTGAGCATCATAGGTATAGCCAGAGAAACGGCTGCAACCTTTGGAAGCGTATTGAGGTATCCGGAAACAGCTTTTAAGGAGAATTCGGAAAACATTAAGGATTACCTGGATATACAGGTGAAGAATAGTGAATTGTGTCCCAGATATTCAGCCAGAATGATAAAGAATATAGTTATAAAGGATTCACCGGCGTGGATGCAGGAGAGACTGATAAAAGCAGGGGTAAGGCCTATAAGTAATATAGTTGATATAACCAACTATGTAATGCTGGAGCTTGGACAGCCAATGCATGCCTTTGACTACAGGGACCTGGAAGACAAAAAAATCATAGTAAGGAATGCACTGCCGGGGGAAACAATAAAGACCCTGGATGAAGTAGAACGAAAGCTTGATGAGTCAATGCTCGTTATAGCAGACAACAGTAAACCTACCGGAATTGCAGGGGTTATGGGGGGGCATGGCAGTGAAATTAAAGATGATACCAATACAGTTGTCTTTGAATGTGCGAACTTTGCTCCTGTTAATATCAGGCTGACCTCCAAGAAGCTGGGGCTTAGGACTGAAGCATCTTCAAGATATGAGAAGGGTATAGATCCGGAGCTTGCTACAATGGCACTGGACAGAGCATGCAGTCTGGTTGAGCAGATAGGAGCAGGAGAAATAGTCGGCGGTAAGATAGATCTGTATCCTGTTCTTAAAAAGCCCCGGAAGCTGAGTCTGAATGTCGGGAAGGCAGGAGCTTTCATCGGAGTGCAGGATATCACAGAAGAAATGATAATGAAGTATCTCACTTCTCTGGAATTCAAGGTAGAGGCAAAGGCAGACCTGGAAATAACTGTACCTACCTTCAGAGACGATGTTGAGGGTGATGCAGATCTGATAGAAGAAATCGCAAGACTTTACGGCTATGATAAGATACCTGTTGCCTTGATGGATACTACCTTCACACAGGGCGGGAAGAATTACAGGCAGAAGATCAGGGATATGGCAAAGACCAATATGGCCGCACAAGGATTGTATGAGGTTGTTACTTATTCCTTTGTAAGCCCGGGAGTATTCAACAAGATAAATCTTAAAGCGGAGAACCCGCTTAGAAATTCCATAAAGCTCATCAATCCCCTTGGAGAAGACCAGAGCATAATGAGAACTACCATGATACCAAATATGCTGGAGGTAATATCGAGGAACTACAATAAGAAAATAGCCGAAGGGCAGTTCTTTGAGCTTTCAAAGGTATATCATTCCGAAATACTGCCCCTTGAAGGCCTTTCGGATGAGAGGGAGACTCTCACTATAGGCATGTATGGTAATGTAGATTTCTTCGACCTCAAGGGTGTTGTGGAAAACCTTCTGGAAGAAATGAACATATATAAATACAGGATATTATCTTCAAACAATGACAGCATGCATCCGGGAAGAACGGCAGAGCTTCTGATAGACAACAAGAGAGTAGGCTATCTGGGTGAAGTTCATCCGGATGTGCTGGATAAGTATGATATATCTGTTAATGTATATGCTGCTGAGCTTAATTTCGAGGAAATCATCCGGAAGAGCGATATGAATGTAAAATACAGGTCCCTGCCCAAATATCCATCAGTTGCAAGAGATATAGCAATAGTTGTAACTGAAGAGATTACAGCGGGCCAGGTAGAAGAGATAATCGGAAACAAGGGCGGTAAGCTGATTGAAGAGGTCAAGCTGTTTGACATATACAAGGGAAGCCAGATACAGGAAGGCTACAAGAGCATGGCGTATTCAATAGTGTACAGATCCGATGAAAAGACCCTTTCGGAAGAGGATATATCAAAGGTGCACAATAAGATAGTGAACTCCCTTGTGAACCAGGTAGGAGCAGCACTAAGACAGTAAGAAATAAAAGAAAAGTATATCGATTCACACAGTATGGAATTTTGATCAAGCTCAGCCCCGTCGGGAAACCGACGGGGTTTTTTGAATTCTTTTTCACGGATATTTCATTAAATGTTCATAAAATATTCACAATTATCCAATGAAAGTTCAATATTTTCTGATAATATGTACATGTATATAATGAGTTTTTATGCACAATTTTACTTTGTAAGATGTTTATTGCAAAACATATAAAAGGTGGGGTGGGTCAGCTTGAATAAAATCATCGAAGTGAGGGATTTGATTAAGTATTTTGAAATTACTTCAACCAAAGGACTTAATAAGAGCTATGTGAAGGCGGTAGACGGAGTATCCTTTGATATAATTGAAGGGGAAACCCTTGGGCTTGTTGGTGAAAGCGGATGCGGCAAATCTACCACAGGCAGGCTGATACTGAAATTGATAAAGCCGACTTCAGGGGAAATATACCTTGAGGGTAAGAATATCAACGATATTTCCGAGAAGAAATTGAGAAGGATCAGAAAGGATATTCAAGTTGTTTTCCAAAACCCATACTCGGCGTTGGATCCCAAAATGACAATAGAGGATATTCTTTCAGAGCCTTTAAGTATACATAAAATAGTATTCAAGTATGATTACGATAAAGAGGTAAGAAGACTCTTGAACCTTGTAGGACTTAGCGATAAGGATGCGAAAAAATTTCCCCACGAGTTCAGCGGCGGACAGCGGCAGAGAATTGGAATAGCAAGAGCAATTGCCGCCAGGCCGAAGTTCATAATATGCGATGAGCCTGTTTCAGCTCTGGATGTATCAGTTCAATCACAGATTCTCAATCTTTTGGATGACCTTCAAAAAGAGCTTAAGGTATCTTATCTTTTCATAGCCCATGGCTTAAATGTTATAAGGCACGTTTCCAACAGGGTAGGAGTTATGTATCTTGGCAAAATAGTTGAGATGGGCACTGTAGAGGAAATATTCAACAATCCTGCACACCCTTATACAAAAGCCTTGCTGGCCTCAGCACCTGTTCCCGACCCCTTCAGCAAGAGGGAGAAGGAAGTGATGAAAGGGGAAATCCCAAGCCCTGTCTCCCCACCTGCCGGCTGCAGCTTCCATCCAAGGTGCAGCTATGCCATGGGGATTTGCAGCGAGAAAAAACCATTTATACAGAGTATTAATGAGAATCATAAGGTTTCATGCCATTTGATGGATCTGGACAGTGACTTCAAGGGGGGGTTAGCTTGATACATAAAATTAAATTTGCTTCAAGGAAGGTACTATTATCTGCTCTGATATTCCTTGTGTTTATATACGTTACAGTGCTGATATGCAGCATACCTGGAGATTTTACAATTATCTTTGAAGACGGAAAGGCGACGCCTTCACATATTGGGATTTTTATAATCAAAAACACAAATGAAAAGTTCCTTTCCCTTTTAAAGCTTGATCTTGGCCGGAGCGGAAGGGATAATAGATCCCTAAATTATCTGATCACCAAAACAATGAAGAGTTCTGTAACGCTCTTGTTTGGAGGACTGATGCTGGCAATACTTTTTGGAATCCCCAAGGGCATCATTGACAGTAAGAGAGGCAGCACAAGTGAGTCAAGCCTCAAGGTGCTGGGAACAATCATACCCATTTCGCTTCCAGATATCATGATCATTGCACTTATGCAGCGCCTGGCAATATTTCTGAATAGGAATGGAATAGAGATATTCAGAGTAGGAGGCAGCGGAACGATAAACCATATGCTGCTGCCTGTATTAGCCCTTTCAATACTTCCCGGCTGTTACATTGCGAGGATGACTTCAATGTCTATAGACAGCTGCTATCAGCAGGATTTTATCAACGTAGCCATAGGAAAAGGCTGCTCCAGGTACAGGATACTATGGAATCATGTTATGAGGAATGCAATACCATCAATTATAGATAGCCTGCCTACAATTACCTCAATTATCATTGGTAATCTGCTGATGGTGGAGAATGTTTTTTCTTACCCCGGTCTGACAAAAGCACTTGTCAGCTTTTTTGGCGATAACGAAAGAGATGGAATAATAGCAAGTATTATTCTGATTGGAATTATATATTTCATTCTGGATGCTGTTTTTAATATGCTTAAGACGATAGCCGTCAAGCCTCTTAAGGAGGAAAGCCTATGAAGAGATTTGTTGACGGCTTGAAAAAATCAGGCTTGGATATGAATAAACTGAATATACCGTTGATATTGGGTCTTGTCATTGTTGCTGCATTGATTATGTTCAGCATTTATCCGGAGTTTTTTACCCCTGCTGATCCCTATGGTAAAGAGAGGCTTGATTTTGTATACATAGATGGGGAATTGAATATTTTTGAACCGCCGGTAGCACCCTGTGCAGAATATCCATGGGGTACCGATGCATATGGAAGGGATATGAAAAGCCTTATATTCTATGGCTGCAAGCTTACACTGTTTACTGCAATACTGATTGCTTTCGGGAGGCTCATGATATCGCTCCCTCTTGCCATACTGGCGGGATACAGGAATAGATTTTCAGTATGGGTTATCCGGCAGTTCAGCATAATGTTCAGTGCATTTCCACTGGTGATAATCGCAATGCTCTTCAGCAGGATAAAGCTTTTGGAGGATATTTTCAAGGAGCCTACAAATGTAGTGGCATATATTCTTATTTTCTTTGGTTGGAGCAGGCTGGCAAACCTCCTTAAGGATAAGGTGGAGGAGGTACTCAGTCAGGATTTTATTGAGGGCGAGATTGCTATCGGAAAGAACAGACTGGAGATAGCACTGCAGAATATAATACCGCATTTGATTCCTACTATAGCCGTGCTGTTTTTCCTGGAGATTGCACAGGCATTACTGATGTTATCACAGGTTGGGGTATTCGGGCTTATAACAAGCACAGGAACTGTTGATGCGGCAGGAGATTACCGGATTCCCTTTGAAGTGGAGTGGGTTTCGCTTCTGGCATCGCCTCAATGGTCACTTTCCATCGGCAGGTATTGGCTTGTGCTTTATCCGGCGGCCGCCTTTGCTGTAAGCATAGTCGGCTTTAACCTTCTTGGAGAAGGGCTGAGGCTTGAGCTTGATAAAAGGAGCTCAAGGATAATTTCCTGGATTAGAGCGGTACCTCGCTTTCTTTCACCTGCAAGGCTCATCTACGAAATTAAAAATATAGATACTTACCGGGCAAATGTAAGAAGAAAGCTGGCATTCTATGCTGTGATACTTGTAATAGCATTTTTCCCTCAAGCAGGAAGCAAATACAAGTTTGATGCAGCAGAGGCCTTCGGGACTATAAACGAGCTGTCCAGAGCTGAATATGCCGGAAGGATGTCAGGAAGTGGAACTAACCGGCAGATAGCGGAATATCTTGCCGGCAAGCTTCAGGATTATGGCATACAGCCCTTTGAAGGAAAGTACCTTCATGATTTTGAAATGGAATCGGCCTTTAATATTAAAAGCTCAACCCTGTCGGTGACGGGTGAGGCTTCAGGCACAACTGAGCTTGAATTCAGGAAGGATTATTATATTGTATCCCCTATTGACATAAATGGGACATATGAATTCAAATATGTTACCATGAGGGAACTTGGAATATATCCTTTTGAGAGACGTAATACAGATCATCTGAGGGGCAAAGTACTGACTGTAGACGTAAGAGGACTTGATGGTCTTACAGTTAGTAGGATTGTGGGGCATATTAACAAGAATATAAGCCCCATAGCGCTATTATACATATTGGATTGGGAAAGCGAAGAGATTATTAAGAAGGAGACTGTAGACAGGAATGCGGCTAATTATATTACAACAATCAATATCGCTGTGTCCTCCAACAAAGGTGAGGAGCTTCTAAGGAAAGGAAATTCCAATATATCCCTCAGTATTGAATGTGAGTATCTCAATAATCCCAAAAGCACAAGCGTTGTAGGTTATATTCAAGGCTCGGATGAAAAATTGAAGGATGAGATTATCATAATAGGCAGCAACCTGGATTCAGTCGGCGATGACGAGAATATCAGATATCCGTCCTCTATGGAAGCAGGAGGGGCAGCCATTGAGCTTGAAATTGCACGGGTACTTGGGAGCAGTAAGGAAAGGCCTGAGCGAACGGTAATTTTCGCTTTCTGGGATAGCTCCCAGTCCATTGAGAGAGGCTCAAAGCACTTCCTTTATAAGTATTTCAGAGTAGGGTACAGAAAAGCTTTTTATATTGATCTTAAAAACTTTGGTTTCAATAAATCTCAAAACCTTATTGTAGATACTACCAACACCCTCCCCAAGGAATACCTGGCACAGAAATATATCAAGGCCTTAAAAAAGCATGCAAGAAGAAATGCTGTTAAAATTGTATATGGAAAGATTGGTTCAACGGCTACACAGGATACTCTGAAATCTGATATTAATTCAATTATTGTTGACAGTGAAGGAATAGAAAAGGATATAAGGACGCCTAATGACAGACCGGATAATATTGACGGCAGGAAGCTTAAAGGCCCGGGACAGATGATGGTGGATACAGTATATGATATTGTATGTGGGGGTATTAGATAATGAGCAGCTTGTTTGAAGTGAAAGATTTGAAGACCTATTTTATGATAGAAAAACAGGAAATCAAAGCAGTAGACGGAGTGACCTTCAGCCTGGAGAGAAATGAGACTCTTGCGATTGTCGGTGAGTCAGGCAGCGGGAAGAGTGTTACAGCACTTTCGGCAATGCGCCTTATAAAGCCCCCCGGAAAGACTGTAGGCGGTGAGATAATGTTCGGAGGTACGAACCTCCTGCACCTGACAGAAAAGCAGATGACGATGGTCAGGGGAAACAGAATCTCCATGGTGTATCAAGAGCCCATGACCTCTCTGAATCCTGTAATATCGGTAGGAGAGCAGATAAGAGAGGTTATTGTCCTGCACAAAAAATCCTCAGGAAGAGCGTCTAAGGAGCGGGCTATAGAGCTGATGAATTTCGTAAGCATTCCTGAAGCGAGACTGAGATATAATGAGCTTCCTGCAAAATTCAGCGGGGGTATGCGGCAAAGAATAATGATTGCGATGTCTATAGCCTGCAATCCGGATATACTTATAGCCGACGAGCCGACTACCGCACTGGATGTCACTATCCAGGCTGAAATAATGGAGCTTCTGAGATCCATGAAGAACAAGCTGAAAATGTCCATGCTCTTAATAACCCATGACTTGGGTATAGTGGCTGAGAATGCCGACAGAGTGATTGTGATGTACTGCGGCAGGATTATGGAGGAAACATCTGTTGAAAGCTTGTTCAGATACCCGATGCACCCGTATACCGTGGGTCTGATGAATTGTATACCCAGTATTGACACAAAGGTATCCAAATTGAATGCGATACCAGGATATGTGCCGCATCCATCCCGGTATCCGGAGGGCTGCAGGTTCAGCAACAGGTGCGGCAGGGTAATGGACATATGCAGTAAGGAGATGCCGGAGCTTATAGAAATGGAAGAAGGCCACAAGGTAAGGTGCTGGCTATATGCAAGGGGAGGAGGGGTATGATGAAAATCAAGTACAAGCTGGGCTTGCTGTTAGGAATAATTATCTTGATATGTATTATAGGCATAATGACAATTATTGCAGCTGTACCATCCAAATACAGGAAAATAGAAATAAGCACCGCAATCAGGAAGAATCTGACCCAGAGGATTAATGCAGAAGGTCTGGTGGAGCCTAATAAGCAGCAGGTGATAAATCTCGACCCGGCTCAAAAAGTATTGGAGGTGCTTGCTGCAGAAGGGCAGAATGTAAAAAAGGGAGACCTGATACTGAGGCTGGACAGCTCAGATAATCAATACAAGCTGAGTGTTGAGGAGATAAATCTGAAACTGGCGGAAAGAGAACTGGCAAAGCTTCTGAGAAATGAGACGGCTGACAAGATGGATGCAGAATATTCCTATAAGCAGGCAGAAATTGCAGCAGCTTCTGCAAGGACCGAGCTTTCAGCCGCACAAAAAATACTGTCTGCCGATGAGCTTCTTTTTGAAAAGGGAGCCATATCAAAAAAACAGTATGAGGATTCGCTGAAAAATGTAATAGGCAAGGAAGACGTTTTAACACTGAAGACTATGGAATTGGACAGGGCATATCAGAGCTTTGCCAATTTTGACCTGGACAAGGAGGAGCAGGTGTTTAAACTGAGAAGCAGCATAAGTCTTATAAATGAGAATATAAACAACCTGAAATCAAAGGTTGATGCAGATACAAGAGCGAATATCGACGGGAGAGTTGTAAAGCTGGATATTGAGAAGGATCAGTACCCAACCTCGGAAAACTCTCAGATATTTATATATGATATGTCCAGGTATATAGTGAATCTGCGGCTCAAGCAGCAGGATGCCCTGTATATAAAAGAAGGCATGAAGGCAAAGATAAAGGTCAAGGGTATGGACGAAAAGGAATACAACGGCACTGTATTCGATGTTGACGAGATAGCAACTGCTTCAGTAAGCGAGGGGAAAGGCTCCAAAATAAATGTGAAAGTCAGCATAGATAATCCCGATGAGAGTATAAAAACCGGATACGAGGCGGAAGTGAAAATAGACCTGAATATAAAAGCAGATGCGGTTGTCGTTGATTTTGAGTCCATTATAATGGACAAAGATGGAAAGAAGTACATTTATTATGTAGAGAATAATCTGGCGAGAAGAAAAATTGTTGCAACAGGGATAGAAACAAGCTTTGAGGTTGAGATTACTGAAGGGGTCATCCCGGGTGACAGGTATGTGGTAAATCCTCCTGAGGATATGCAGGAAAAGAATTCGATGAAGATCTGGGGTTGGAGGTATGAGTCCAAATGATTCATGAGGTCGCTAGGGTACTTATAAGAACAGAGAATATGAGTAAGTCCTATAAGCTGGGGGATGAGAGGAAGGAAGCGGTAAGGAGCCTTGATATAAGGATCATGCAGGGTGAGTTCGTAGTTTTTGAAGGCCTGAAAGGAAACCAAAAGAATGCATTTTTCAATGTTTTTGGGTGTTTGGAAAGGCCTGATGCCGGAAAGTATTATTTTGATTACGAGGATATAGCCCTGGCAAAGGAGGATATGCTGGATAAAATAAGGAAGAACAAGATAGGCTATTTATTCAGGAATTTTAATCTTGTCAACAGGCTGACAGCAGCAGAGAACATAGAAGTTCCTATGCATGAGCTGAATATCTCCCTGCAGGAAAAGAGGAATAGGCTGGTGGAAGCCCTAAAAAGCCTGGACATAGAACAATTTGCAGGGGAAAAGGTAAGTGCTCTTTCTGATTTCAACAAGCAATTGGTTTCCCTTGCAAGGGCAATTGTAAATAATCCCCTTATGATAATTGCAGATGAACCTGCTGCAAATCTGAACAGCAAGGAAGAGCACAGGCTTATGGAGCATTTGTCAAGGCTGAATGGAAAAGGTGTCACCATAATGCTGTATACCTCGAAGAAGACTGTGAAAGCTTTCTGCGGATATAGGCGGATATCCTTTGAAAATGGAATGTTATCGGAGGATAAGGAAGAATATAAGCATTCCCTTTTAAGAAGGGAGGATTTGTATGAAAACTGCAGCATTTAAGGAAGCAGCGAGGTATTTTATTTCTGCAGCTGGAATAACTACAGGTATTTTTGTGCTGATTGTGATCCTGACAGTGGCTGAAGGTGGAAGGTCGGTACTGAAGGACAGCTTTTGGCGTAATGGAGTTAAGGCTTATGATATTGAGCTTATGGATAAAGGCCTTGCTTCTGATGAGTATTTACTGCGGGAGGACGGAAGGCTCCTTGAGGCTAAAATGCCTGAGGTCAAAGGCAGTATACCTGTTCTGGAGCTTCCGGCACTGCTTAAGTCCTACAAAGCATCGGCAGCTGCCCGCACATTGGCAGTAAATGAAAAATATCTGCAGTATGCCAACCTGGAAATGCTTGAAGGCAGCTTCATCAATAACCAGGATGTACGAAGCGCAAACAGAATTGCTGTTATTGACAGCCTGACTGCACTGGAGCTTTTCGGTACTACCGATATAACAGGACAGAAGCTGGACCTGCAGGTTAACGGCAAAAAGGCAGAATTTGTAGTTGCGGGAGTTTTCAAGAACTTCAACAGGAATATTGAAACATTATTTGATGATGAAATTCCGGGTATGTGTTTTATTCCTGACAGTGTACCGGAGGATGTTTCCTTTGATTTTGACATGGAGAAGCTTATAGCCTTGGTGGACTATGAGCTTCACAAGGAAGAGGCTGCGGTCAGGCTCGGTCATGTGCTTGAAGAAGAGCATGGGGTAACAGAGATGTACAGCATTAATGAATACGAACAGCTGCCTAAGGTATCGGAATTTACAGACAAGTACCTTGTATTTGCGGTTATAACAGCAGTAATAGGGTTGATATCGGGAGGCATAGGGGTAATGAATGCAATGCTCCTTTCAATACAGGAACGGAAGAAGGAGATAGGGCTGTATAAGTTTTACGGCTCAGGTATAAAAGAGCTTCAGTATGACATTGTATACAAAACACTGATCATTTGTCATAGCTCCGGCATCCTTGGACTGGTATCGGGAATTCTTGCAGGAAGCTTTATTGGAGATTTTATAGGCATACGTACAAGGCTTACGCTGATGTCGATTTTTTTGACAATAGCAGCTTCAGCTTCTGTGGGTATCTTAAGCAGTCTCTACCCTGCATCAAGAATAAAGCTGGTGGATGTATCAGAGACGATCTGGGATGAATAGGGGGCTATGGGAAAAGATGCATATCAGCATCTTTTTTTCTATCTTCATGACATAAATTTTGCGTATTTGTAAAAAATTAAAGGAAAATTTTGATTTTTTGAAGAATACTATAAGGATAATAATGAGAAAAGATTCAATCTCAAAGGAGTTGAAATATATGTCCGAGAAAAAGAAGACAGGCGTTAACATATTTGATACCGAGTATGTCATGGTTACTGAGAAACCGGAGGAATATGTACGGGAGCTTGCAGATAGAGTAGATAAAATAATGAGAGAAATTGCAAAGAGCAATTTCCGATATAATTCAACAATGGTTGCGGTACTGACTGCACTGAATCTTGCTGACGCCCTTTACAGGTCACAGGAGGAGCATGCTGAAGCCTCCGAAAAACTTGAAAGTATACAAGGCGAGATGCAGAGGCCCTTTGAGGAGCTTAATGAACTCAGGCAGGAATTGGAGGCAATAAAGGAGCAATACACCAAAATGCAGAGTGAATATACAAAGTCACAGATCGAGCTGGGCAAGATAAGCAGGGAATGGGCAAAAGCACAGGAAGAGCTGAAGGACTTAAGGTGTGAGCTTGATGTATCAAGAGAGACAATAAGCGATGTGCAGAGCAAATTGTTTGAGAACCAGATAGAGTTATTAAAGACAAAAAAAGAATTAGATGATGTAAAAGTAAAAAGGATAGATAAAAATAGGAACAATAGGGTAAATAATATATAGATGCGAGATACGAGATACGAGATACGAGGGAAGCGTGGGTATTCCTTATAGGTCCAAGTACGGGTAACACGGGACACACGGATTTTTCACGGAATAACACGGCCGGGAAAATATTAAATATTGTAGCTATATACAGCCACATATGTCATCCTGAGCATTGCGAAGGATCTGCGACCTTCAAGCAATACTTGGAAACATTTGTCTGGGTTAACCAGCAGCATAAGATTCTTCACTGCGTTCAGAATGACAAATATTTAATATAAATAAAAACCGTGTCCTTCCGTGTAACATCCGTGTATTCCGTGTTACCCGTCCTCTTGACCTAGGCTGCAGAACATATTAGGATGTGAATGGAATGAATAAGATAGAACTTCTTGCACCTGCCGGAAATTTCGAAGCATTAGCTGCTGCTGTTGAAAGCGGTGCTGATGCTGTTTATTTGGGCGGGAGTAAATTTAATGCGAGAGCATATGCTGACAATTTTGACGGGGAAACCTTGGTCAAGGCTGTCAGTTATGCGCATATAAGAGGTGTAAAAGTATATGTCACCATCAATATACTGCTGACCGACCGTGAGCTTGTGGAGGCTTTGGATTACGTAAGCTTCTTATACCAAATAGATGTTGATGCGGTAATTGTACAGGATCTTGCCCTCTTAAAGCTTGTTTCCGGCGCCTTTCCGGATATGGAGGTTCATTGCAGCACCCAGATGACCGTTCATAATGTTGAAGGGGCAAGGTATTATTCCTCACTAGGTGCCAAAAGGATAGTACTGGCAAGAGAATTATCCCTTGAAGAGGTCAGAAGCATAGTCAAAAGTACAGGAATGATGACTGAAGTATTCGTACATGGTGCTCTTTGTGTAAGCTATTCAGGCCAGTGCCTGATGAGCAGCCTTATAGGCGGAAGGAGTGGGAACAGGGGAAGATGTGCCCAGCCTTGCAGGAAGAAGTATTCCTTTTATAATTTCAGGACAGGAAAAGCAGAGATGGAAAACCTGAACAAGCACCTTTTAAGTACCAGAGACCTTAATACATACAAAAGGCTTGATGAATTGGTTGAGTCAGGAGTAACTTCACTGAAAATAGAGGGAAGGATGAAGAAGGCTGAATATGTAGCAATAGTAGTAAAGCATTATAGAACAGCCTTGGACAGTATCACAGGGAAAAGCTCGGCTGCAGAAGCGGAATATGAGCTTAAAAGTGCTTTTAACAGAGAGTTTACAGAAGGATATATATTTAACAAGAGAAACAAGGATATTGTAAGCATTGAGAGGCCCGACAACAGAGGTGTGCCGCTGGGGAAGGTCCTTGGTCAGAAGGGCAATATAGCGACAATTATCATAAATGAAGGATACTTGAACGATGGAGACGGGATAGAGGTTGTATCCCAAAGCGGCAGAAGCACGGGAACAATCATCAGTGGCATCAGAGTCAAAGGGAAAAATGCAAAAAGTGCTGAAAAGGGTGATACTGCTGAGATATTCATCAGAGATAGAGTCGAGACCGGCTCCAGTGTGAGCAAAACCTTTGACAGCGTGCTGAACAGGAAGGCCAGGGAAGAGTATTCGCCGGAAAACAAAAGAAAAATAGCGGTAGAATGCAAGCTTATTATGAAGGCCGGACAAAACCCTTTGATAATTGTGAAAGACGGTAATGGGAATACAGTAAGCTATACAGATGAAGAAAAAGTTGAGTCGGCAGAAAAAGCTGCAACACCTGTTGAAAAAGTGATGGAGCAGCTTGGGAAAACCGGAGATACTCCTTACCTGATAGAGGTTAAGGAGGCGGAAATAGAAGACAATTGCTACATACCTGCAAGACAGGTAAACCGCATGAGAAGAGAGGTGCTGGAGCGGCTTTCCCGCAAGCGCTCACATATCCATGAACGGCCAATACTTCAATTGAATTCTGCAGCATTAATTGAGAATATGATGCCTGAGAGCAAAGCTGTCAAGGCTGCTCCGGAGGAATACATAGCCGGGGTCAGGAATCATGCAGCCGCTGTAAGTGCCATGAACGCAGGGGCAGATACGATTTATCTTTTGGGTGATGCATATGAGGGAGATATAGCAGCTGATGCTGTAAAGCTTGCCGACCTGTGCAGGAACAAGGGGAAAAGCTTGTTCTATGTAGCCCCCAATATAGTACGGGATAGAGAAGCTGCGAGAATACAAAAAAGACTTGAGACAATCATTGAGAAAGCAAAATTCCAGGATTTCGGGCTTGTGATATCGGGAGCGGGAGAGCTTGGGCTTGCACGGAAACTGGGAATCGGCAGGTTAAGAATTAATTACAGCTTCAATGTTTTCAATTCCGTGTCGGCAAATCATCTGTACCAGGAGGGTGTGGAGGCCATAGGGCTGTCTCCTGAACTGACCCTGCCCCAGATAAGGGCTATCAGCTCCAGTTGTGCAGCACCTATTGAAGCATTAGTGTATGGATATATGCCCGTCATGACCACTGAATACTGTCCGGTGTCGATGCAAAAAGACGGCTGCGGCGATGCAGGAGGTTGCATTAACTCTAATTATGGTATAATAGACGAGAAAAGAAAAGTTTTCAGGATGGTCAAGCTTGATTCCTGCAGGATACAGCTTTTGAACTCCGATGTGCTGCTTCTGGCTGAGGATCTGGGTGACATAAAAAGCAGCGGAGTTTCTAAGCTGAGGGCGGATTTTTATATTGAAAGCCCCGAAGAAATTGGCGGGATTATAAAGCTTTACAGGAATTACAGGGACATGGATAAATATGATCGATCGCTTATAGAGAGAGTAAAGGCCAAAGGTTTTACAAAAGGGCATTTTTACAGAGGCGTCGATTGAAAAGGAGAGATTGATTTTGGAAAATGGTGTCAGGGTACTGCTGGTTGAGGACGAAGAGAAAATGAGAGAGCTTATCAAGATAGCATTTAAGAAGGAAAACTTTGAAACCATAGAAGCTGCTGATGGAAAACAGGGATTGAATCTTTTCAAAACCAACCAGGTAGACATTGTAATACTGGACATTATGCTTCCTGAAATCGATGGTTGGACTGTGTGCCGGGAAATAAGAAGGATGTCCAATATTCCGATTATACTCTTGACTGCAAGAGGCGAGGAGTTTGATAAGCTCTTCGGCTTTGAACTGGGTGCCGATGATTATATAGTAAAGCCCTTCAGTCCTAAGGAGCTTATAGCAAGAGTCAAGGCATTGCTCCGAAGGTCGGAGATAAAGTGCAGTGATTCCGCTTCATATTTTCAGATAGGGAATATCGTAATTAACAGACTTTCCAGAGAAGTGACGGTCTATGATAAAGAGATTGTACTTACCAACAAGGAATATGAACTGCTTTACTTTCTGGCTACCAATCCCAAGATTGTTTTTACGAGAGAACAGCTGCTTCTTAAGGTCTGGGGCTATGAGCAGTACGGTGATCCAAGAACAGTAGATACTCATATAAAGAAGCTGAGAGAGAAGCTTGGGGATTACAGCAGTTATATAAGTACAATGTGGGGCGTTGGTTATAAGCTAGAGGTACCAAAATGAGAAGCTATGGTATATCTCTCAAGCTGTGGGCGTCTATTATTATAATGACACTGGTGCTCCTGATATTTATACTGATATTTCAGACAGAGTTTTTATATGACTTTTATTATGAACAGGAGAAGGTGCAGCTGGAGAAGGATTGTATCCGACTGTCAAATTACGTAGCCAGAGGGCAGTATAATTCGACCATACCCTATTACAATGTAATGCGGCGGGTAAATGATATTATAATAGTTACTGACAGAGACGGAAAAATAACCTATGTAGAAGGTACAAATCGATATAAGTTGGGAAATACTTTCGGTGTCAAGTATATTAGCAAGATTCTCAACGGGAATACTGTACATGAACAGAATAAGATGATCTGGAACCCCTACTCGGTGTGGCCTAAGGAAATGGATACACTTTTGGTCGGTGTTCCGGTTAAACAGCCAATGAGCTTTGCCCAGGGAAGCAAACAGCTTCTTAATGAAAATTATGGGGGAGAAGCTATAAAGAAGCCTGAAATTAGCGAAGCTATTTATATAATCACCACGTTGGAGTATATGCAGACCACTATAGAAGCTATAAGAAAGCAGTTTTTATATATTTTTGTTGTGGCAATCATATTGGCATCAGCAATATCCTACTTCTTGTCACAAGGCTTTTCTACCCCCTTAAAGCTTATTAATAATGCTGCACTTGAGATATCAAAAGGGAATTATGATACAAAAATAGACCTGCGCTCCAGCAGAGAGATAAAAGAGCTTGGGAATACCATGAACAATCTTGCAAAACAGCTGTCCAGGGTTGAGCATATAAGAAGGGAATTTATTGCCAATGTGTCCCACGAGATAAGAACGCCTTTAAGCTATCTTCAAGGATATTCAGAGGTGCTGCTGGACGGACTTGTGGAATCAGAGGAAGACAGGAAGAAATACCTCGGTATTATAATGGATGAGACTGTAAGGCTTAAGAAAATGGTAGATGAGATACTACAGCTGTCGCAGATTGAAGCGGGGCATATACAGCTGCAGATGGTGCCTTTCAGCATGGAAGCAATGATAAGAAGGACTATAGATAAGCTATTGCCCTATGCATCCAAGAGAAATATTACTATCAAATTCATGAATATGTCAGAGGATGTACTTACTTGCTTTGGTGATGAGAACAGGATAAAACAGGTGCTCATCAACCTGCTTAACAACGCAATCAAGCATTCCTATGACTATGGCAACATCTCCATAAGAGCAAACAGGCAAAGTGACAGTATTTATGTATGTATAAAAGATTTTGGGGAAGGGATACCGGAGGAGGACCTGCCCTTTATCTGGGATAGATATTATACCACAGACAAGAACAGATCGGACATCAGCACAGGTTTGGGGCTGGCAATAGTAAAAAATATAATAAATGCCCATGGCTGCGAAATAAATGTCTACAGTGTATTCGGGGAAGGCTCGGAGTTTTGCTTCAGCCTCCCAAGCTACGCTGAGTTTTAAAAAGGTTGCGGGGTTCCGGAGGTAGGGGCGGCCAGTGGCCGTCCGGATGGGCTCCTTAAACCTATTGACCATAGAAATTTGAGGTGAACATATTGAACGAAAAGGCATTAAGAATTTTAGAATATAATAAAATCATAGATATGTTATGTGAGAGCACTGCTTCAGGAATGGGAAGGGATATAGCGGCAGATTTGAAGCCTTCGGAGGATCTCAATGAGGTTAAAGAGCTGCTTCAGGAGACAACAGAAGCAGTAAACCTTCTGCTTAAAAAGGGGAATATCCCCATTGGAGGAGTACAGGATATAAGGGTGGCCTTAAAGAAGGTAAAGCTGGGGTCAGCCTTGGATCCCGGGGAGCTTCTGAAGGTGGCGGACACCTTAAGGGCCGCCAGAAGACTGAAAGCCTTCATGAGTGATGACAGAGGAGAGGAAAGCTTTCCGATAATTGAGTACTATATTGAGACCCTGTCTCCTTATAAAAGCATAGAAGATAGAATCGGCAGTGCCATTATAAGCGAAGAGGAGATATCGGACAATGCAAGTCCGCTGCTGCACAGCATAAGGAGAAAGGTTAAGGAAAAAACAGCTTCCATGAGAGAGAAGCTTAACCATATGATTTCCTCTCCTGCATATCAGAAATATCTTCAGGATCCTATAATCACCGTAAGGGGAGACCGCCACGTCATACCGGTAAAACAGGAATTCAGAGCAAGCATACCCGGTATAGTTCATGACCAGTCGGCCAGTGGTGCAACTCTATTCATTGAACCAATGGCAATTGTTGAGATGAATAATGATATCAAGAAGCTGAAGCTGGATGAAGAGAATGAAATTGAGCGTATTTTAAAAGAGCTTACAGCTTTGGTTGACGAGAAATATGATAGTATAAAGACCAATATGGAGATACTTGCAACACTGGACTTCATTTTCGCTAAAGCTAAATTTGCCTTGGAGTTCAGGTGTACGGAGCCCAAGGTCAATTCCAAGGGTATAATAAATATAAAGAAGGCAAGGCATCCGCTACTGAAGGCTGAGGCTGTGGTCCCAATTGACATATATGTAGGTGAGACCTTCAATACACTGGTCATTACAGGGCCAAACACAGGAGGCAAGACAGTCACCCTGAAGACCATGGGCCTTTTGACGCTTATGGCCCAGTCAGGTCTTCATATACCCGCAAGCGATTACAGTGAAGTGGCTGTTTTTGATGAAGTATTTGCAGATATCGGGGATGAGCAGAGTATAGAGCAGAGTCTCAGTACCTTTTCATCCCATATGAATAACATTGTTTCTATCCTGGAGCATGTCACTCCCAATTCCCTGGTGCTGTTTGACGAGCTGGGTGCAGGCACAGACCCTACCGAGGGTGCTGCACTGGCAATGTCCATATTGGAGCTGTTGCATAAAAAGGGTATAAGAACTGCAGCCACCACTCATTACAGCGAGCTTAAGATATATGCCCTGACCACTGAGGGAATCTGCAACGCCAGCGTGGAGTTCGACGTGGCGACTCTTAGGCCGACCTACAGGCTGTTGATTGGCATACCCGGGAAGTCAAATGCCTTTGAAATATCCAGAAAGCTTGGTTTATCTGATGGTATAATCAAGCGGGCAAAGGAATTCATATCTCAGGATGATGTCAAGTTTGAGGATTTGATAAAAAGCCTGGAGGATGACAAAAGGAAGGCCGAAGAGGAAAGGGATACCGCTGCCAGGCTGAAGTTTGAGCTGGAAAAAGCAAAGGGTGAAATGGACAAAAAGCTGGAAAAGCTTGAATCCCAAAAGGAGAGATTCCTTAGGGAAGCACAGAGGGAAGCCCTTGAAATAGTGCGGAGATCGAAAGAGGAGTCAGAGGAGCTTATTAAGGAGCTTCGCGATGCTATACAGAAGGAAAATGAAGAAAAATCCGCAATGATTGAAAAATCGAGACTTAAGGTCAGACAGCGGGAGGATGAGCTGGAAGACAAAATGGGAGAAGCACTATTTAAGAAGACCAGCAGCGCACCACCGAAAAACATAAAGATAGGCATGTCTGTAAAGATAGTAAACCTTGACCAGAAGGGAAGTGTTCTCACACTGCCGGATGAGGACGGAAACCTGACTGTGCAGGCAGGCATAATGAAAATAAACGTGAATATCAATAATCTCAAGGTAGTGGAAGAGGAGCAGGAAAAACCAAAGAGAAGCGGCAATGTGAAGGTAAACTCCGCTAAGTCAAGGGCAGTTGCTGCTCAGATTGACCTGAGAGGACAGACTCTGGATGAGGCCCTTATGAATGTGGATAAATACCTGGATGATGCATATCTGGGCAGCTTGCCGCAAGTGACTATAATACACGGAAAGGGCACAGGAGTTCTGAGGGCGGGCATAATGCAGCTGCTAAAAAGTCATTCCCATGTGAAGTCTTACAGAAGCGGCGGCTTCGGTGAAGGCGGCATAGGAGCTACCATAGTAGAAATAAAGTAACGGAAGTGATTTCATGAATATACTGGTAAGTGCTTGCCTGTTGGGCACAAATTGCAAATACAGCGGGGGAAACAACCTTACCCCCAAGGTGCTTGAGCTTATGAAGGAGCATACTGTCATACCGGTTTGCCCTGAAGAGTCGGGAGGCTTGCTGACACCAAGGGAGCCCTGTGAAATACAGGATGGTGCAGGGAAAGAAGTCCTGGAAGGAAAAGCAAGGGTGTTGAACATAAAGGGAGAAGACGTAACCGGGCAGTTTATAAAAGGTGCCAAAGATATCCTCGCCTTAGCCAGACAACACTCCTGTCCCGTAGCTGTACTGAAGGCCAATAGTCCTTCCTGCGGCTGCGGTACCATATATGACGGCAGCTTCAGCGGTATTCTTAAGGAAGGAAACGGTGTGACTGCACAACTGCTATTGGATAATGAAATAGTAGTAATGACGGAAAAAGACTTTGAGTGAAAGCTGAGAAGCCTGAAGTAATTTGGGTTTCTTTTTTGTGTGTATGACACATTAGTTTAGTTTCACCTATTTGCTAAATAATGGTATAATAGGATGATATTATTTACCACCATATACAAATATTGACGACACTACGTCGCAAACATAATCTAATTAGGATATGTTGACGACATGATGTCGTAGTTATGAGAGCCGACAGATGATGCAGGTTGTTCTATAGGAAGAAGTAGGACTGTTGAAGGGATTCAAAAGCAATATGGATTTTCTCAATCGTTAGTTGTATGAAGCATTATTCTTATGCTTTATATTAGTAGTGAACTACCGCTCTCACTATGTGAGCAATGTAGCTTAGATATGGAGGACTTCTTGTGCATTTTGTTAAATTGTGAATGAAAGGTGATAAAATGAAAAGAAATAAGTTGGTCATTTTTGAGTGTATATTAGTCTATATTTCATTAGGATTAAATTGGGGTGCAATACTGGTTAATAGAACACTACCGTTAGGGACTGGTATAATACTTTCGCTTGGATGGCTTTTAATTTTTACAAAGATAAGAGAATTCTATGATAATAAGGATATAAAAATATTAAGTAAAATAAAACTTACACACTTTGGTGCATTAATTGCATTTATCGCGTACCTAATAGTATTATTAAGATTTTATTGATTCATATAATTCTTATAAGATACAAACTCCTATGGGGAGTTTGCTAGAGGTTAACCTAAGAGAGGCAATATGAGCATAATCGACGCCATTATGTGTTATAGAAATTATTTATATTTGACGAGGTTATAAAAATGTTAAAACGAGCATTAAAATTCGCCATAGGCCCTAGCATAGGAATAACAATAGGTGGCATAATTATTCCCAGAATCATATTTTCAAACCTATATAACAAAACATATCCACCCATATTCGTACAAGCCGGTTTGTATTTTGTTGTAGGGTATATTGTGTCCTTTTTAGTTTCTCTGCTCATCGAATGGGTCAAATCAAAAATGGAAAGCAAGCGGTGAGGTTATGAGCAATTTCCTTGATTAAATAAATAGTTATGTCACACCATTCTTTTAAGGTACAAACTCCTATGGGTCGTTTGATAGGAATCTAAACCCGAGGGAGACAATAGTTAGAGAAGCGACTCAAGCAAGGTTCCGGATATCGGAAGCGTATAGAATGGTGGTCGGACAGGGCGCTGCTGGGCATTACCCATCACATGAACAATGCCCTCACGCTGCGGCACGGAGGGACATATCAAGAAGCATGCGTACCTTAGGTTGTCGGACGCATTTGCTTCGAAGTTAGGTCAGGGCAACCACACCCCTTTACCGGAAGCGAAGCTCCGCCAGGGGGAAGGGCTCTGAGGTCCGGTTCACAGGTGTCGTGAGTGCGAAGAAGTTATCTGACACACCCTGCTTTTGCGGGAGAGTGCTTTGGAGAATTGCCTTAGTTTGGTAAAAATGAAGTAAGGATTATTTATATTCTATGGGGTGATACTTTGCGTAGCGAACAAGAAATGTATGATTTAATACTAAGTGTTGCACAAGCAAACGAGTGTGTGCGAGCTGTTTACATGAATGGATCTCGTGCTAACCCGAACATTCAGAAAGACATATACCAGGATTATGACATCGTATATGTTGTATCAGAAACAAAGTCATTCTTGGATAACAAGGGTTGGATTTCAGTATTCGGGGAAATAGCAATTGTTCAAGAGCCAGATAACAACGATTTTGGCTGGGGGATAAACGCAAACTTTGACCGCTCTTATACATGGCTTATGCTGTTTAAAGACGGTGTTCGTATAGATTTAAAAATTCAAATAAAGGAAGCTATGCTTGAAGAATATACAAAGGACAGCTTAACAATTCCATTGTTAGATAAAGATAATTGTTTACCTCAAATATCTACTTCAAATGACAGAGATTATTATGTCAAGAAGCCTACAGAGTCTCAATATAAAGGCTGTTGCAATGAATTTTGGTGGTGTTTGAACAATGTAGGCAAAGGCATTGTAAGAGATCAACTTCCGTATGCTATGTGGATGTATAATGTAGTTGTTCGTGATATGCTTGTAAAAATGGTTGAATGGTATATTGGAACAAATAATGGATTTTCTGTATCTGTAGGAATGAGTGGCAAGTATTTTAAAAAGTATCTACCGAAAGAAATCTATAATATGTATGTAAAAACCTATTCCAATAGTGATTACAACAACTTTTGGGCAGCAATATTCATAGCCTGCAAGTTATTCAGGACAATTGCTCAGCCCGTTGCTGAACATTTAGGATATACATATAACACAACTGAAGATATAAATATGATGGAGTATTTGATTAATCTAAAAAATGATTGGTCAAATATGAATGTGTAGCAAATACTGATTATAAGCACAAATATAGGCTAACTAATACATATTTTTTATAATAAGAGTATTCTCATAGGAGAAGGATACTTTGGGTCCGGTTCAGCGGTGTCGGTGTGCGGGACCGTGACTCTGACATATGGTGCAGTTTGTTTAGTTAAGAAGTGTTATTCTTATATTACATATTATAGAATATAGCGAAATAAAAGCTATTCTTATTTGGGAGGTGCATTGTTTTAATGGAAAATATCAAATTACGTAACGAAACAGCTTTAGATTATCGCGGCGTTGAAGAACTAACAAGAGAAGCTTTTTGGAATCATCATGTTCCCGGATGTAATGAACACTATTTATTGCATATTATGAGAAACTGTGATGCATTTATAAGAAAATTAGATTTTGTTGCAGAGGTTGATGGAAAAGTTGTAGCAAACATAGTATATGCAAAATCGAAAATATTAGGTGATAGCGGTGAACACTATGATGTTATTACTTTTGGACCGCTATCTGTTCTTCCAGAGTACCAGGGCAAAGGTATTGGAGGTATGCTTATTAAACACACAAAAGAAATTGCGGAAGAACTTGAATACAGAGCTATTTTAATTTACGGTGACCCGGGATATTACAGCAAATTTGGCTTTGTCGAAGCTGAAAACTATGACATCAGAACTTCTAACAATATGT
>Ga0209347_1002169_pt1 | contig 27080 bp, 26 predicted proteins | sample AutmiccommuBRH23_FD_187382 | JGI IMG/M metagenome (GOLD analysis project Ga0209347, IMG submission 187382) | Deep subsurface microbial communities from Mt. Terri, Switzerland - Autotrophic microbial communities BRH/23 (SPAdes) (version 2) | ecosystem: Environmental > Aquatic > Deep subsurface >...
GGTATTGCTTAATGAGCAACCATGTCCATCTGCTCATACATGAAAAAAGTGAGGAGATCCCTCAAATTATGAAACGTATCGGTACCAGTTATGCCTGGTGGTATAACCGGAAATACCAGAGAACCGGCCACGTTTTCCAGGGGCGTTACGGAAGCGAATGCGTTGAAGATGATAAATACTTATTGACCGTTATCAGATACATTCACAAAAACCCGGTTAAGGCGGGGATGATAAGCGAACCGGAAGACTACCGCTGGAGCAGCATCCAAGCATATTATGGCGAGCATGAAGATCCAACTGGGCTGACCGATACCAGCTTTATATTGGGGATTTTCGCCAAAGAGCGGACTGGGGCGATACGCAGATTTCAGGAATATATGAAGATGGAAATCCATGAAACATGCATGGATGATGAAATCAAACCAAGGAAGACCGATGGCGAAGTAAAAGCAGAGATCGAAGCCATGTTGAATGGGAAACCTGTAACGACACTGCAACTTATGGAGAAGCAGAAGCGTAATGAAATACTCAGGCGGAGCAAGGTTATTGAAGGGGTGACACAGCGACAGATTGCCCGGGTAACTGGATTAAATCAAAATATAGTCTTTAAGGCCTGAATGGTAGAAGCAAAAAGAACGTCCCCTTGCTTCCCCCTTGCTTCCGCCGGTCCAGTGCGCCTGTGTCTGTAAGGCGCCGGACTTTTTCCTGACATTCGCCGGCTTCCAGGCCAAATTTTATTCTCAGGTAGTTAAAAATTGCTTCTGTTTTACCTTGAGTGGATGGTTTTTGTAAAAAGCTGTTCTAAAACCTGCAGTTATTTAGCGAAAGGAGATGAGCACAATGAAAAAGGTCGTAATCATCGGTTCCGGCATCGGAGGTCTTACGGCAGGCAATCTGCTGGCAAAAAAAGGGCATGATGTCACTGTCTTTGAATCGCATGGCAAGCCTGGCGGTTATACCGCAGGTTTTCGCAGAAACGGATTTTATTTCGAGAGCGGCACCCTTACCTTTGAAGCCTCGGCTTCGGTCTTTAAAGCCATGAAGGATATTGGCGCAGATGACAAAATCGAATTTGTGCGGCAGAAAACCCGCTGGGTTGCGGAGGATTTCGACGAAACTCCGGAGTCCTACGGGGAATTTAAAGAGATGCTCTATTCCGCATATCCCCGGGAAAAGCAAAAGCTTGACGGCTTTTTCGCTGAAATCGATCAGATGATCGATGCTATGGGAGATATGAATAAGCCGATGCCTTATCTTTACAGCGGTGTCCCCTTTCTAATGGCCATGCTTTCGTACATCCCCGGCGGAATAAAAATGGCAGGTATGATGAAGAAGTATGGGAACATGACTTCATCGGATTTTGCCGGCATGTTTTTCGAGCAAGGCTCGAAACTTTACAGGATGTTTACGAGTACGGGCTATCCCGATATGGCGGCGTACATTATTGCAGGCTTCCTTGCCGGGATATATGTCGATTATTGGACGGTGAAGGGGGGCATGCAGTCCTGGGCGGATGTCCTGACGGATAATTTTCAAGTGGCGGGCGGAAAGCTGTTGCTTGGTTCCCGTGTGGACCGTATAATAACTAAAGATGGTGTGGCGATAGGGGTTTCATGTAAAGGCGCAGATTTTTATGCGGATTATGTTATTGCGGCATGTGATTATAAGAAAACCATGCTCAATTTGCTTGATGATAAAAAACTTCTTCTGGAAAAAATGCGGGAAAAGATCAGCGATGCTCCGGTTTCCGAAGCAATGTTTACCGTATATCTTGGCTTAAATATGCCTGATGAGGAGCTTAAGAAACACATGGTGGTGCCCCATGTTTTATGCCTTGACTTGAATTCAAACTGCGACATATATAATTCCGATGATGAACAATTCTTTGAAAAAATATCCGTCGACCTCTACGCACTATCGCTGATAAATCCAGAACATGCTCCTCAGGGTAAATCCTCACTCATGCTTCAGTCCTGGGTTCCCCACCGGTGGATGCAAAACTGGGGCGGCGGGGATAGAGAAACTTACAGACAGTTAAAACAAACGGCCATGGAAACCATGATCGAAAAGGCCACGAAGGTCATCCCCAGGCTCAAAGATGTAATCGAATACAGGGATGCGGCTACACCGTTGACCTATGAAAGATTTACCCACAATACCGATGGAGCTTCATCCTCCTTCAGCTGGAACCCCAAAAAGAAATTTTATGAAAGCGCCATGGGTTTAAAGGTTGATACCCCGGTAAAAAATCTTCTGATCGGCTCATGCTGGGCGATGCAGATCGGTGGCGTACCCGGGGCTCTAGCAGCAGCCTACCAATGTGCTAAGAAAATAAGATAAGATAAGAACAAAGGGGGGCAACCCATTCGTGTCCGGGAATTACGGGGACACAATACTTATTTTTAAGTGGGCGGGCAACGTCATGCCCGGACTGATCCAGGAAATGAGCAAAATGGGTTGGACCGAATTGAAAGAAGAGCGGATGGGTGCCGGGCGTTATTTTGTCAAAGAAATCGAAGGCAGGCAAATAAGGATCTCGGTGCTTCCCGGGGAAAGAGGGGGGCCGGATGAGAAAAATGCCACCACCTGTGTCTATTTTAGAATACTACCAGAAGGTAAAATGCAGGGGATGAACTCGCTTGGTAAACTCTGTGGGGAAAGCTTTTCGATATGTCTTTGTTCGCAGAAACTTAACCGGCCTAATCGTGTTTGCCGGGGTTTTGGCCCTGATTATGGGTTTTCATAAATTATCATAATTATGTATTGTGTCCGTATAATTCATATGTATTTTCCCCTCCACCATGACCATTTTTAACTCTAAATTTTGATCCAGAAGCAGCAGGTCGGCGTCATAGCCGGAAGCGATCCTTCCCTTGCAATGCTCCAGTCCGAGTATGACAGCGGGGTTGGTACTGGCCAGGCGAACGGCTTCTGGGAGGGGCAGGCCGGACATCTTGACCAGGTTTCTTACGCCCTGCAGCATGGTCAGGGTGCTGCCGGTCAGAGTGCCGTCAGGCAGGCGGGCTTGGCCGTTTTGCACCGTAACGGTTTGCCCGGCAAATTGAAAGGTACCGTTCACCTTGCCGGTAGCCCTGATGGCATCAGTAACCAGGGCCATCCAGCCATCTCCTTTTAGCTGGTGGAGCAGCTTTAAAATTGCCGGGTGAATGTGCACCCCGTCGCCGATTACCTCAATGCTCAAGTCCGGAAAGGTCAGGGCGGCTCCGACCGGACCGGGCTCGCGGTGGTGAAAAGGCGCCATGGCGTTGAATATATGGGTGACGTGTTTTAAACCGGCGTCGACGGCTTCCGTCATTTGTTCAAAAGTTGCGTTGGTGTGGCCGGCGGCCGGGATTATGCCGTTGCCTGCCAGCCACCGGATAACTTCTATGGCGCCCGGTAGTTCCGGTGCTAAAGTAACTATCCGCAGCCGGCTGCCGGCAGCGTCAGCCAGAGTTTTCATTACGGTGAGATCCGGCATTAGAAGGCAATCTTTGTTTTGGGCGCCTTTGCGGGCCGGGTTGAGGAAAGGCCCCTCCAGGTGAACGCCCAGAATACGGGCGCCGTCCACCGGAAGGCCCGCCGCCTGCAGCGCACCGAGCATCTGCTTCCATGGAGCGGCTGCGATGGTGGGGAGCATTCCGGTGGTTCCGTGCCTGGCGTGAAAGGTTGCTATATTTTCCAGCGTCTCCGGCGTCCCGTCCAGCACGTCGGCGCCGTTACCGCCATGTACGTGCAGGTCGATGAAGCCCGGAGCAATGATCAACCCTTCGGCATCAATGATTTTCAGTTCGGTGCCCGTACAGGGTGATGCAGTAGTTATTTTGCCGTTCCTGATAAAAAACCCATAGTTTTCTGAGAAGGAACCGCTGTCGACCAGGGTACCGCTCCGGATAAAATAATGTGCCACCGTTCGTATGCTCCCTTCGCGCTTTAATTTTCCTCAACAACCTTAACATATGTTAAGGTTGTTGGCCTCTTTCATTATGATCAGTGTGTATAAAGGCTGGCTGAAGCATGCTAAGATGAGTAAAATATAATAATTCCGGTACACTTAATTCTATTTTAGAAAGAAGCGGGGGAACCATATAATACGCTATTAGCGTAATGCCAAGCGGGGAAACTGTCAATGAGATGATTGTAAATTAAGGAAATTAAGGGGACACCATACTTAATTATAATTAAGTATGGTGTCCCCTTAATTCCGCCAAAAAGAACGTCCCCTTGCTTCCCCCTTGCTTCCGCAGTATGGTGTCCCCCGATTTACCCCTGGGGGCAAGTGGGGACGGTTCTTGCTTGCTAGTAGATTGATTCCAAATTATTGTTGCAATAAGTTTTAATTCGTGTGTTTGCATGAGTTGATTTTATGATTCGCTACGCGGTTGCGTGGAATTTTTCAAGAGTTCCGGACGGCCTTCTCCGGCGCGCGCATGAAGACGGCAAAGACGGCCAGACCCGCCAGCGCGACAGCCCCACCGGTATAGAACATGACCGGGAATCCCATTTCCCCGCCGATGAACCCCAGCGCCATGGCTCCGGTTGTGATGCCCACGTCCATAAAGGACGTGAAAAAGGCGAGGGCGCTGCCCCGCTCCCGGGGTGGGGAGAGGTCCACCACCAGAGCGTTCAGGGTGGGCATAAAAGAGCCGAAGCTTAAACCGAAAAGCACAGCGATGAGAGACAAAAACCAGAGGCTGTTTAAAAAGGGGAGAAGGAAAACGGCTACGGCCAGAACAGCCAGGAACGGGATGATTACCTTGCGCCGGCCGATCCGGTCCGAGACCTTTCCGGCCACCACCCGGCTTACAATGGTACTAGCCGCGTAAACAGTGAAAAAGAGTCCGAAATCGGCTATCCCCCTCTGCGGCGCGTAAATCGGCAGGAATGTAATGATTGCGCCATAGGAGGTGGCAGCGCTGAATAAGGCCAGGGAAGGCACCAGGACTTCCCGCCGCTTGCCCACCGCCAAAATGCTCTGGGACACACGGCCAGGGACAGCCTGGGGACGCACTTCGCCCAGCCCGGCCGCAGCCAGGAAGCCGGCGGCGGCGGTGAGGGCCGACACGATAAAAAGGTAGGGGAAATCCTGCGGGCTCTTGATGATGGCCGTTCCCCAGGCCGGGAACAGGGCCATGGCAATAATGTTAGAAGTTGCGTACACTCCGATGACCTCTCCCCTCCGGTTCGGCGGCGCCAGGTCTGCAATATAGGCGGCGGAGGCGGCTACGAAACTGGCGTGGGCAAAGCCGTGGGCGATGCGCACCAGGTACAGGGGAACAATGGACGGAACTTGATTGTAAATTAGCGGGAAGAGGACAAAAAAGCCGCTGCCGATCAGCATAAAAAGCTTCCGGCCGCGTCGGTCGACCAGTTTCCCAAGGGCAGGGCGGATTATGACGGAGGCCAGGGTGAAGAACCCCATGACCAGGCCGATTTGGCCGGGGGAGCCACCAAGTAAATTGACATACTGGGGCAGGGTGGGAATCAAAAAATAGAAGCTTCCAAAATAGAAGAAGTTGGCCAGAAAAAGTAGAATAAAATCTTTGGACCAGAGCCGGAATTCCCTATTCAATGAGTTTGCCCTCCTTAATCGTTATCAGCCCATAACGGCGCGGGTGTTCCGGGGCTTTGCTCGCCTTCTATAATTGCCGCGGGCAAGCCCGGGCCAGGGGAGCGGGTCTTTTCAAAGACGCCCTTTCATTCGGGCCGACACTCCTCCTGTCTATCACCAGCGTATCGCATTTTTTGTAGCAGCCCGACCAACTGCTCTTTTTCCGCCCCCGTCAGGTTATCGCTGATGGCGGCATTAATCTTGTCCGAGGCTTGGCTCAGTGCGTCCCGGCACCCCAGCCCCTCCGGAGTCAGGTAAAGCAGGTAGGCCCTCCGGTCTCCAGGATGCTCCCTGCGCTCGACCAGTTTCCGCTTTTCCAGTCGGTCGATGATCCCGCTCAGGGTTGTCCGGTCCATGCTCATGAGGGCACCCAGTTGGGCTTGGGAGAGGCCATCTTGCTTCCAGAGAAAGGCCAGAATGGCAAACTGGGGCGGGGTCAGGTTGTATGGTGCCAATTCCGTCCGGAACAGCCCGTAAGCACGCTGGTGATTTTTTGCCAGGAGGAAGCCCAGGCTTTTTTCAATGTCAAAGATAATGGAACCTCCTTTGCTCAGTAATATGATTATCAGTACACTGACATTATAGCACCCGGTACCTCATTTCTTCAAGCGTCGACAGCCGTCACAAACATATTTATTTTTAAAAAGACGCCCTCCTCTTATCCCGTTACTTGCGCTGGTTTTGTTCCATTTGATATAATGTGGTAGATTTTTTAAAAGAAGGTGGAGAAATGATTTCAAAATCCGACGTCGAGCATGTCGCCCTGCTCGGAAGGCTTGAGCTGGCCGATGAAGAGAAAGATGAATACACCCGCCAGTTAAATGATATCCTGGGCTACTTCCAGGCCCTTGAAAAAATTGATACGGATCAAGTGCGGCCCACGGCGCACGTTTTGCCGCTGAATAACGTGTTTCGGGAAGACCGCGTGGGAGAGCACCTGCCGAAAGAGGACGTCCTGGCCAACTGCCCGGACCGGGACGGGGACTATTTCAAGGTGCCCCGGATCGTGTAGGCAATCGAAATAATTGATTACCCGGTATCGACAAGGAGGAGAGCCCTTTGCAGCTTTTTCGGCTGACCGCCCATGAACTGCATGATTTACTGGTTAAAAAGGAAATTTCCGCGGTGGAGTTAAACGAGGCTATATTTAAACGGACCGACGCCGTTGAAGATAAAGTGCGCGCGTTTATCACCCCGACCAGGCAGGAAGCCCTTGCCCGCGCACGCCTGGTGGACGCGAAAATTGCGGCGGGTGAGCCGGTTCACCCGCTGGCCGGCATTCCCGTGGCCGTAAAAGACAACATGTGCACCAAAGGGGTGCGCACGACCGCGGCCTCAAAAATTCTGTACAACTTTATACCACCTTACAGCGCCACAGTTGTGACCAGGCTGGAGGAAGCGGGCGCGGCCCTGGTCGGCAAAACCAACCTGGATGAGTTCGCCATGGGCTCGTCCACCGAAAACTCCGGCTTCTTCCCGACCCGGAATCCCTGGGATTTGGACCGGGTCCCGGGCGGATCGAGCGGCGGGTCCGCCGCCGCCGTGGCGGCCGGTGAATGCGTGATCGCCCTCGGTTCCGATACGGGCGGCTCGATCCGCCAGCCCGCCTCCTTTTGCGGGGTGGTGGGAATCAAGCCGACCTACGGCGCCGTTTCCCGCTACGGACTGATCGCCTTTGCCTCTTCCCTCGACCAGATCGGCTCCTTTGGCCGGGACGTGACCGACTGCGCCCTGCTGTTAAGCGCCATCAGCGGTCACGACCCCCTCGACTCGACCTCGGCCCATTTCGGGCGCCAGGACTACACGAAGACATTGAAAGACGGCGTCCGGGGAATGAAAATCGGTGTCCCTCGTGAATACATGGCCGAGGGGATCGACCAGGGGGTGCGGGAAGCGGTCGAAGGCGCCATGCGCCAGTATGAGTCTCTCGGCGCGGTGGTTGAGTACACCAGCCTGCCCCACACGGAGTACGCGCTCCCCACCTATTACCTGATCGCCCCGGCCGAGGCCAGTTCCAACCTGGCCCGTTACGACGGCGTGCGCTACGGATACCGGGCACCGGAAGTTGAAGACGTGGTGGACATGTTTATGAAGACCCGGAGCCAGGGGTTCGGTCCGGAGGTGAAGCGGCGGATTATGCTCGGCACCTTCGTCCTGTCGGCCGGCTACTACGACGCCTATTACCTGAAGGCGCTCAAAGTGCGCACCCTGATCAAGGAAGATTTTGACAGGGCCCTGGAAAAATACGACGTGCTGCTGTCCCCCACCTCGCCCACGGTGGCCTTCCGCTTCGGTGAGAAGACCGGCGACCCGATTCAGATGTACTTCTCCGACCTCTGCACCATGTCCGTCAACCTGGCCGGCGTGCCGGGCATGTCCCTGCCCTGCGGCTTTGTAGACGGCATGCCCGTGGGCCTGCAGATCGTCGGCCGGCATTTCGACGAGGCCACGATGCTCCGGGCGGCCTGCGCCTTTGAGCAGAGCACGGACTACCATAAACAGTTTCCCGGCTTATAAAGATCATACCGATTTTTATCTTTCACCCTGACGACCGACGTCTGACGACCGACGACCGAAATGGAGGTTTTGTGACTTGGCCCAGTATGAAACGGTGATTGGTCTTGAAGTACACGTGGAATTGAAAACAGAATCCAAAATCTTTTGCCACTCCACCACCGCCTTCGGCGGTGATCCGAACACACACGTTTGCCCTGTTTGCCTGGGGCTGCCGGGTGTGCTTCCAGTGGTGAACAAAAAAGTAGTCGAGTACGCCGTCCGGGCCGCCCTGGCGCTGAACTGCGCAGTGGCATCCTTCTCCAAATTCGACCGGAAGAATTACTATTACCCGGATATGCCCAAGAACTACCAGATCTCCCAGTATGACCTGCCCATTGCCCAGAAGGGCTTCCTGGAGGTTGAGGTGGACGGGGAGGCCCGGCGCATCAACATCACCCGGGTGCATATGGAGGAGGATACGGGGAAGCTCGTGCACCAGGGGACCATCACCACCACGCCCTATTCCCTTGTCGATTACAACCGGGCCGGCGTTCCCCTGATCGAGATCGTCTCCGAACCGGAAATGCGTTCCCCGGAAGAGGCCAGGGCGTACCTGGAAAAAATGAAGGCCATCATCCAGTACACCGGCGTCTCCGACTGCAAGATGGAAGAGGGCAGCTTGCGCTGCGACGCCAACGTGTCGCTCCGGCCGGCCGGCAGCAGCGGGCTCGGCACCAAGACCGAGATCAAGAACATGAACTCCTTCAAGGCTCTCCAGCGGGCCCTGGCCTATGAAATAGAGCGTCAGGCCGAGGTGCTGGAGGAGGGGGGCCGCATTGTTCAGGAGACCCGTACCTGGGACGAGGGCAAAGGAGTCACCCTGTCCATGCGCAGCAAGGAAGAGGCCCACGACTACCGCTACCTGCCCGACCCCGACCTGGCGCCGCTGGTGATCGACGGGGAATGGGTGGAAGCGGTCAGAAAGAGCCTGCCCGAACTGCCCGACGCCCGCAAGGAGCGCTACGTGCGGGACTACGGCCTGCCCGGCTACGATGCCGGCGTGCTGACCAACACCCGGGAACTGGCCGACTACTTTGAAGACTGCCTGGCGGGTTACGGCAACCCAAAGACGATGAGCAACTGGGTGATGGGTGACCTTTCCCGCCTGCTGAATGCGAAAAGCATGGACATTGCGGACTGCCCGGTGCGGCCGGGACAGCTGGCCGCCCTGCTCCGGCTCATCGACGGCGGGACCATCAGCGGCAAAATCGCCAAGGGCGTGTTCGAGGAGATGTTTGAGACCGGCAAGGATCCTGAGGCCATCGTCAAGGCGAAGGGGCTGCTCCAGATCAGCGACGAGGGCGCCATCGCCGCCGCGGTGGACGAGGTGATCGCCAAAAACCCGAAGTCGGTGGCGGACTACCGGGCCGGCAAGGAAAAGGCGATCGGATTCCTGGTCGGCCAGGTGATGAAGGCCACCCGGGGCAAGGCCAACCCGGATCTGGTCAACCGCCTTTTGAAGGAGAGATTATAGGAGGGAGCATGGACAAGGAGCTACTATCGGTCCATAGCCGTGCTGATCCTTTCATACAAAGATTGTGTGTAAGAAAAAAACAAGGCCGCCCGTTTGGGAGGCCTTGTTTTTTTGAAGGTTAACCGTTTTCTTTCTTCTGGTTCTTGGGCACATACTCAAAAATTTCATGGGACTCGAAGGTGTCGATCAACCTTGACCGACAGTCGTAATATTGAAGGGTGTGTGAATCGACTCTATTGGGGAGTTAAATTATTGCAAAAATACAGGTCATAAGCCGGAAAATATATCCGGCCGCACAGGCCAACCCGCTGGTTATTTGACGTTATCAACCCAATAAAAATGTTCTATAATCAATTACCACAAATCCCCTTGACACGGCATTACCATTTTGCTAATATGAGCATAGAACATATGTTCTGGTTGGAGGAAACAGCGCCGGCCCCAATTGTGGCAGCCAGCCCTTCCAATCGCGGATAAAAAATTCCCCCGCCGGACATTCCATTTTAACCCAGTTCGGCGGACATGCAAGCGGCAAATGAAAGGAGGTGAATGTTTTGCCCGTAGTTAAAGTGCCGTCCGGCTCCACGCTCCGTCTCCAACTGCGCGTGGGTACCGATGGAAACGGCAGTCCCGTCTTCCGGAATAAAAGCTTGAACAACGTCAAGGCGACCGCAGGCGACCAAGACCTGTTCGACGCGGCCACGGCCCTGTCCGGCCTGCAGCAGCACCCGCTGACCGGCGTCGCCCGGATCGACAGCGCCGGCTTGCTGCAGGGGTAAATCGCGTAACCATAAACCAGGTTCTGAAATATAATCTAATGGAAGGAGGGATTGAGGTTTGGCAGTCAGCACGAAGATTTTGCGAATGGTTTTTCGCAACCAGTCCGGCAGCAACGTCACGATTAACCTGAATGACCCCCGCGCCGATCTGATCGCGGCAGAGATCGAGAGCGCCATGGACTTGGTCATCGCCAGGAACATCTTCACCAGCGGCGGTGGAGATCTGGTAGCCAAGCAGGACATTCGCATAATTGACACCACTACCAATGACATGTACGACCCGCCGTCCCAGTAAGGCGGCTTGACATAGAGCGGCCGGGGGTGACCCCGGCCGCTCCGTGATTATGCCTGTCGTTTCAGGTGAAGAAATAACGGAGGAGGGAGTGATGCCCCTGGAGACCATCCTGCAGGCCGTGGCCAACGTAGGCTTTCCCATCGCCATCGCGATATTTTTGCTGGTGCGGATTGAAGGCAGGCTCGAAGCGCTTGCCGCCAGCATCTCCGATCTGGCCAGGGTGGTGGAGAGCGCGCGGTGGCAGGAGGAGAAGAGATAAACCGGCGCCGGCGGATAAAGGACCGCCGGCCAGGCGTACGCTGACTGACAACGTACCGCCAGGCCGGCGGTTTTTTTCTGGCTGAGCGCGCATGGCTGCAATTGGCGCAATATTTTTCGTATGATTCGTATAAAATGAGGCTCCGGCCAAATCCATTACCCCTTCTCATCTTAATTATATTGATATACTTCTTCCGGGAATTACCCGGATTTTTTTTGTCTTCCGGCAACTTCTTAGCCGGGAGGGGAAAAAAGCTTGACATGCCTGTCCAACCCAGGTATATTGTTTTTGTGGAAACGCAAGAAACCAATTTGGTTCCCTGGAAGCGGTGCGATTACGTGAGGGAGAAAATCATTCAGTCGGCAGTGAAACAGATCGGCAGGTACGGGTTTCGCAAGTTCACAATGGATGACATTGCCGCCGATTTGGGCATCAGCAAGAAAACGGTTTACAAGTACTTTGAAAGCAAGCAGCAAATGATCAGCGCCGTGGTGGACACCAGGTTGGAGATGGAAAAAAACCGGATCCTGAAGGCGGTGGAAACTGAGGGTGGCTTTCTGGATAAATTGAACGCGGCTATCTTCTTCTTTGATCAAACTGAAACACCGCAACAGATTTTGGAAGAACTGCAGCGCTATTTCCCGGATGAATGGCAGAAGTCGGAAGCGATCGGAAAATTCAAGGGTGAGCACTTCCGGCGGCTGCTGCTGCAGGGCATTCAAAACGGCGAAGTCCGTCCGGACGTCCGGCTGCCGATCATTGACCTGGCCATGCGGAAGACGATTCCGGCGCTGTTGGATTACCAGTTCTTAAATCAGAACAATATCACCGTCAACCAGGCTATCGAAGAATTCAAAAAGATTATCCTGCACGGAATTCTGAAGAGAGAATATGTCGGGGAGGCGTGCGCGGATCATGAAAAACAAGTGGAAGATATGGATGATTCCCCTGGTGGCGGTTCTTGCCCTGGGCCTGTATAAGGACAGCGGCATCTTTGCCTATGACAAAGCGAAGGACCCGCAGCCGGCGGCGATGGCGCAGACGGTTCAGGTAAAGGAAGCGGCCAGGGTCAAAAAAGAGAGCGTCCTATCCTGCACCGGCGATATCAAGGCGCGCGAAGAAACTATCATCAGCTCCCGGCTGGCCGGACGGGTCAGCCGGGTGGCGGTGGAAAACGGGGAGGCGGTGGCAGCCGGACAGCCGCTGGTTTTGCTTGAAGATACGGAATTGACCAACCTGCTTTCCATTAACCAGGCCCTCCTCAAAAAAGCGGAAGCCAACCTGACCGCGGTCAAGGCCAATTACGAGCGGTTTAAACAGCTGTACCAGAGTGCGGTGGTTGCCAAAAAGGATTTTGAAGACGTGGAAACCGCTCTGAAGGTGGCCGAGGCGGAAGCTGCCTCGGCGGCGGCGTCCGTGGCCAACGCTCAGGAATCGCTGCGCAATGCCATAGTTGTCTCCCCGCTGAACGGGGTGGTGCTCAACCGCACTGTCACCGCCGGTCAGGTGGTATCCCCCGGCGCTCCCCTGATGGCTGTGCAAGATGTGTCATCGGTCTACGCGATGGTAAACGTAGAACAAAAGGACCTGGCAAAAATCAAGCCGGGCCTGCCGGCGGAGGTGACTCTCGACACGTACGGCGGCCTCAAGTTCGACGGCGTGGTGGAAATCGTCAGCCCGGCCGCCAACAAGGCAGCCCGGGTCTTTGAGACGAAAATAAGGATCGGCAACGGGGAAAATCTTCTGAAGCCGGGTATGTTTGTCCGGGTTGAAATAAAAACCGGCGCGGCGGAGGAGGTGCCGGCCGTGCCCCAGAACGCCCTGACCAGCAAGCAGGGATTATTTTATGTTTTTCTGGCGGAGAATGGCCGGGTTAAACGTCAGCAGGTAGAAATCGGCCAGGTGATTGACCAGTTGGTCGAAATCAAGTCCGGCCTCCCGGCCGGGCAAAAAGTCATAATCACCAATGTCAACAAGCTGAAGGATCAGGACCGGGTTGAAATTGCCGATTAACGGGAGGACACGCGGATGTTTCTGACAAACCTCAGTTTAAAAAGGCCTGTTTTTGCCACGGTAATGATCCTGGCCCTGGTGGCCCTGGGCATCATCAGCTATGTCGGGCTGAACATCAATGACTACCCGGAGGTGGAGTTTCCCTACGTGACGGTGACCATCGTGCAGCGGGGCGCTTCTCCCGAGCAGGTGGAGACCAGGATCGCCCGGAAGCTGGAGGAGGCCGTGGGGCAGATTTCCGGGGTGAAGCACATTTATACCACGGTTCGGGAGGGTGTCTGCACCGTTGTGGCGGAGTTTTCCCTGGAAACAAAACCCGAGACGGCGGCCCAGGATGTGCGGGATAAGATCGGCACCATCCGGGGGGATTTACCGCTGGACGCCGAAGAGCCGGTCATTGCCCGGTTCGACCCCTCAGCCCAGCCCATCGTGTCCCTGGCCGTTACCGGCGACATGCCCTTGAGGGAAATGACCACAGTGGTGAACGACCTGATTAAAAGGCGCCTTGAAACCATCAACGGAGTGGGCGCCATCAATATTCACGGCGCTGAAGAAAGGGAAATCCAGATTAAGCTGGACAAAGAAAAACTGGCGGCCTACGGCCTGAGCACTTTTGAAGTGCTGGACAACCTGCGCAACGAAAATATGTCGGTGCCGGGCGGCAAGGTCTCGAGCGGTGAACAGGAGATCACCCTGCGCACGGTCGGCGACATCAGCAAGGTGCGTGAATTTGCCAGCCTGCCGGTGGCCCGCCGCGAGGGTATCCAGCTTTACGTTAAAGATATCGCCGCCGTGGTGGACGGGAGCAAGGAGCAGGATAGTGTTTCCCGCTTCCAGGGAATACCCGCCATCGGGCTGGACATGGTTAAACAGTCCGGCAGCAACACGGTGGTGGTGGGCGAGACGATCAAAAAAACGGTAGCAGAGCTGAAAAAGGAACTGCCTCTCGGCGTTCACCTGGACATCGTCAGGGACAACTCGGTCTATATCCGGGACGCGGTTAACGACGTTCTGAAAACCATTTTAGAGGGAAGTCTTCTGGCCGTTCTGATGGTCTTCATCTTTTTGCGGGACTGGCGCAGCACCCTGATCAGCGCCCTGGCCATTCCGACTTCCATTATCGCCACCTTTTTCGCCATGAAGGCGATGAATTTCACCCTTAACTTCATGTCCCTGATGGCTTTGTCCCTATCGGTCGGCCTCTTAATCGACGATGCCATCGTGGTCATTGAAAACATTGTCCGGCACATCCGGATGGGGAAAACTCCTTTTGCGGCGGCGGAAGAGGCCACCGCTGAAATTGGCCTGGCGGTTACCGCCACCACCCTGACCGTGGTGGCGGTGTTTCTGCCGGTGGGAATGATGACCGGGATGGTCGGCCAGTTCTTCAAGCAGTTCGGGATCACGGTGGTGTTCAGCGTTCTGGTTTCGCTGCTGGTCGCCTTCACTCTGGTCCCCCTGCTTGCCGCACGCCATTTAAAAGAAGAGGAGAGCGTGCCCGGAGGACCGCTGGGCAAATCCTTAAACTGGTTTAACCGGGGTTTTGGGCTGGTTGTCCTGCTCTACGCCGGCTTACTCGGACTGGTTCTAAAAAACCGGTGGAAAACGCTGGGGTTGGCCCTGCTCTTGTTTGTCGGCAGCCTGATGCTGGTCCCCCTCCTGGGTTCCAGTTTCGTGCCGGCCAGCGATATGGGCGAGCTGACCGTGGTGGCGGACCTGGACGCCGGGTTAAACCTCAACGCGGCCGCCAAAGTAACCGACGCCGTGGAGGAGATCGTCCGGAGCTACCCGGAAGTATTGAAAATGTACTCCACGACCAGTTCCGGCCAGGTGGTCGTTTTTGTCAAGCTTCCGCAAAAGAACGAGAGAAACCGGACCGTAAATGAAATTGCCGCCGATATGAGGGGGCGGCTGAGTCACATGCCCGGGGTCAGGGTGTCGGTAAACATGCAGGCTGGTCTGAACACGGAAAAAGCGGTGCAGTTCCGCCTGCTGGGCGACGACCTCAACGAAATGCAGGCTTACGCCGAACAGGCGCAGCGGATCATGGAGGGTATTCCCGGCGCGGTGGATGTGAGCAGCACATACAAGCCGGGCAAGCCGGAGGGAACCATTCAGATCAAGCACGACGCGGCAACGGTCCTGGGCGTCAATACCGCCCAGGTGGCCGACACTCTGCGCACCCTGTTCGACGGGGTGGTGGTGGGCCATTTTGAAGAGGGGGAAGACCGCTTTGACGTGCGGGTGCGCCTGGCCGAGGACCAGCGCCGGAGCCTGGCCGATCTGAGCAGCATCTATCTGCAGAGCCGCTATGAGCCGGCCGGAGGAGGCCCCCGCCCGATGGTCCCGCTGGGGCAGGTCACCGACACGGTGTTTTCCACCGCGCCCAGTGAGATCCGGCGCTTTGACCGGACCAAGGAAATCGTCATCGCGGCAAACTTAAACGGGGTTTCCCTGGGTGAGTTCAACAAGGCCTTTTTGGACCGGACCAACAGCGAGCTGAAACTGCCGCCGGGCTACCGGTTCTTCGCCGGCGGAGACTCGGAGAGAATGGGCGAGACCTTTACCTCTATGCTTCTGGCTCTAATCACCGCGGTGTTGTTTATTTTCTTTATCCTGGCGTCCCAGTTTGAAAGCTACATCGACCCCTTCTCGATCATGCTGTCCATCCCCATGGCCATTGTCGGAGCCATTTTCGGGCTTCTGGCGGTTGGCAGCGACCTGAGCATCATGTCCATGATCGGGGTGATCATGCTGATGGGCCTGGTGACCAAAAACGCCATATTATTGATCGACTTCACCAAAAGGCAGCGGGCGCTGGGTGTGGAGCGGACCGAAGCTTTACTCAAGGCGGCTGTGACCAGGCTGCGCCCGATTATGATGACTTCCCTGGCCATGATCTTCGGCATGATGCCCCTGGCCCTGGCCTTGGGCCCGGGCGCGGAAGGGCGGGCGCCCATGGCCCACGCCATTATCGGCGGCCTGATTACCTCGACCCTGCTGACCCTGGTGGTTGTGCCGGTGATTTACAGCATCCTGGACGATCTGAAGGGCAAAATAGCGCTGCCTTCGGGCCGGGCCAAACCGGTTGCGCCGGCCGGCCGGCGTCCATGGCCGGAATGAAAAAAATGGATGAGATCCCCGTTCCGGCGGCAAAATAATAAGTGCAACTTATGTTTCAGATAACAACTCATGATTTTCTGTTCGGGGCGCCGGTATGCTAAAATACGATTGGGTACGAATACTTATGGAGGGTTTTCCCATGCTTGATCACGAATTGTTGATCTTTACATCAGTGGCGGAAAAAAAAACTTCTCCCGGGCGGCCGAGGAACTAAACATCACCCAGCCCGCCATCAGCCAGCACATCCAGACCCTGGAGGAGATCTACGGAGCCAAACTTTTTGAGCGGTCCAGCAAAAAAGTTGAGCTGACCCAGGCCGGCTCCGTGCTGTACAACTATGCCAGAGAGATCCTCGACCTGCACCGGGCCGCCAGGCGGGCGGTCGCCGACCTGATGGAAAGAGTCACCGGAAAGCTGACCATCGGGGCGAGCCTGACCATCGGGGAGTACATCCTGCCCCGGATGCTGGCCGCATTTTCCCGCAGTTATCCCGAAGTGGCCTACTCGGTGATCATCGGCAACACAGAGTTGATCCACGAGCGAGCCCTGGAGGGGTCTGTCGACATCGGCCTGGTGGAAGGGCATATTGAAGACAGTCACCTGGTCATTGAGGAGTTTTTACAGGATGAAATGGTCCTGGTCGTTTCCAAACAACACCTGCTGGCGAGGAAAAAGTACGTGGTCCGGGAAGACCTGGAAACCGTACCCTTCGTCATGCGGGAAGAAGGGTCCGGCACCAGGCTGGCCCTGGAGGAAGTGCTGCGGGAAATTTCGCTGAAGCCGGTTAAAATCATCACCCTGGGGAGCACACAGGCCGTGAAGGAAGCGGTGGAAGCGGGCTTGGGCATTTCTTTTCTCTCCAAATGGGCGTTGCGCAAAGAGATCCAGCTGGGCTCGTTAAAGGTGGTCCGGGTCAAGGACATCAGCATCACCCGCGGCTTCTATCTGATCCGCAACCAGGCCCGTTTTGAATCCAGGGCCGGCAGTGAATTCCGCCGCTATATTTTGGAGGTGGGCATAAGAGAATTTACCGGGATAGGATAGTGGATTCCGGTTTTCCGAAGATAACCGCTCCGGGCGCCTTGCCTTTTTTATGATCGGGGAGTGAATGGCCGGCGGCGATTAAGAGTGTCCGTGATGATGACCATGACCGTGCCCGTGCCCGTGCTCATGGCCGTGACCGCAGCCGCAGATCGCAACCGGGCTTGTCACCAGCTTTTGGTTCAGGAAATCTTCCGCGACCTTGTCCGCGGCGCCGGAAGCCCCCGTTACAACCTGGAAGCCGGCCGTCTGCAGGGCGTTGATCATGGGTTTGCCGATACCGCCGGTGATGACCACTTCCACTCCGGCCGATTTTAAGAGGCCGGCAATCCCCTCATGGTTGTGGTCGAACCCGTTATTGGCGACGATTTTCTTGTCCGCGACTTTGTTTCCCTCCGCGCTGTAAATGATGAATTCCTTGCTGCTTCCAAAGTGGGCGTTCACCTTGCCGTTTTCATGGGGCATCGCGATAACCATAAGAATTCCTCCCTTTTCTTTTACTCAATGATCTCCCAGCTTATTTCCCGGCACCGGGGGCACCGGGTGCGCCGGCAGCAGACCGTGCTTTCCCAGAGGTTGCCGCATTGGAGGCATTTGAGCTGCCTCGTCGCCAGCTCGTAATGGCCCCCCTGGATGCGCAGGGCCTTGCCGTTGATCAGCGCGTCGGCGATCTTTTGCCTGGCGGAAGCCAGGATCCGGTGAAAAGTAGGGCGGGAAACCGACATCCGGGCGGCGCAGTCTTCGTGCTCCAGCGATTCTAAATCCCGGAGCCGGACGGCCTCGATTTCTTCCACGTTTAACTGGACCTCTGCCAGGTCATTCATCGGGATACCGGTGGGTTTAAAGCAGGTGAAACCGGGGTACTGCTCCACTCTCCGGCATTTTGGCGGCCTGGGCATAGTATACCTCGCTTTGGGGGTCAGTTATTATAGGGCTATTCTAGACCTGTTATGAGCACATGTCAATTAATTTATGCGTGAAGAACCGGCATGGAACCGAAAAGCCGGCTTTTCGCTGCCGGATTTTGTTCCGGAACAGGCTTCCTGTTGAAAACCGGACTGTACATTTCCTCGGCATTAGGATATAATTACAGTCAATGGGGTGATTCCGTTGAATCAGTAAAAATTTGATTGTGCGCAAAATAAAACATAGATTGATGAATCATTTTAAAATTAAAAAGGAGTTGGTTTTTCTTTATGGACCCACTGGGTTCAAGTATATTGCACCTGGTTGCTTTATCTCCGTTTTTACTGGTAATTTTCATTACATTCAGAGTCTTGAAGGTAATTAAATAGTTTTCCCGGTTGTGCAAACCCGTGCGAAAGCCGGGGGCGTTAAGCCATGGGTCTAAGGCCGAAGCGCCATGATTGCCAGGCGTCAAGCAGGTGCGGCTTTTAAAGGAAGTACGACTATTATCGGGGCGGGTTGGTCTTAACGACGATGCCCGCCTCTTTATTTTTGTTTTCGGCCCGGCCGGCATCTTCCGGAACAGGGATTCACCAATGTATACAATATAAATTGTTTTTTTGCTTTTCAGGGGATAAGTTTTATGATACCATTATTATGTGTATTTTCGTGTATTTTTCGTGTTTACCTTCTGTTAGCTTGGATTATTAAAAAATTTTAAAGGATTTCACTTAATTCGTTAAGGGGTGACTAAAGCGTGGAAAAAAGACCGATCATTATTGTTGACACAACGCTGCGGGATGGTGAGCAGACGGCGGGCGTCGTTTTCGCGAACCGGGAGAAGGTGCGGATCGCCAAATTTCTCGACGAACTCGGTGTGCATCAGATCGAGGCCGGTGTTCCCGTCATGGGGGGAGACGAAAAAGAGGCCATCCAGGCCATTTGCCGCGCTGGGTTAAAGGCCAGCATCATGGGCTGGAATCGTCCGGTGATCAAGGATATTCAGGAATCCCTCAACTGTGGGGTGGACGCGGTCGCCATATCGATTTCCACCTCTGACATCCACATTAAGCACAAATTGAGAACCACCCGGGAATGGGTCCTCGAACAGATGGTTAAGGCTGTTGAGTTCGCTAAAAAGGAAGGCATGTACATTTCGGTCAATGCCGAGGACGCCTCGCGGAGCGATCTGGATTTTCTGCTCCAGTTTGCCCGCGCCGGCAAGGAGGCGGGCGCCGACCGCCTGCGCTATTGCGACACGGTGGGCATCATGGAGCCCTTTGCCATTTACGACCACATCAGTGAGATCCGGAAGGCGGTTGATATCGACGTCGAAATGCACACCCACAACGACTTCGGCATGGCCACAGCCAATGCCCTGGCGGGGATCAAGGCCGGGGCGACCCACGTCGGGGTCACCGTCCTGGGCCTCGGCGAGCGGGCCGGCAATTCCGCCCTGGAGGAAGTCGTGATGGCCCTGAAGCACCTTTACGGCATCGACCTCGGGTTTAAGACCGAGATGTTCGTCGAGGTGGCCGAGTACGTTTCTCGCGCCTCCGGCAGGGAGCTTCCAGCCTGGAAGGCCATCGTCGGGTCCAACATGTTTGCCCACGAGTCGGGTATTCACGCCGACGGCGCCTTGAAGAACCCCAAGACCTACGAGTCCTTTACACCGGAAGAAGTGGGCCTGGAGCGCCAGATTGTCATCGGCAAGCACTCCGGCACGGCGTCCTTGAAATTCAAATTTGCTGAATTCGGCAAGATTTTAACCGACCACCAGGCGGAAGAACTGATGCCCAAGGTCCGTTCCTACACGGTTTCGATGAAGCGCCCGCTCTTTGACAAGGAGCTCGTGTACATTTACGAAGACTATTTCGGAAAGAGGGATTAGGGTTGGGTCAGACCATTATTGAAAAAATCCTGTCCGCCCACAGCGGGCAGGAGGCTCACGCCGGCGACATCGTGGTGGCCCGGGTCGACTACGTCATGGGTCAGGACGGAACCGCGCCGCTGGCCATCCGCGCCTTTGACGAGATGGGCGGGACGGCCGTCTTTGACCGGGGAAAGGCCGCTTTTGTGATTGATCACAGCGCCCCCAGCCCCAACGAGGGCGTTTCGGCGCTGCACAAGTTAATGCGGGAGTTTGCAAAAGAAAAAGGTTTTCGTCTCTACGACATCGGCGAGGGTGTCTGCCACCAGCTGCTGCCGGAAAGCGGCATGGTCGGACCCGGCTCCCTGGTGATCGGGGCCGACTCCCACACCTGCACCTACGGCGCCCTGAACGCCTTCTCCACCGGTGTCGGCTCAACGGACCTGGCGGGCGGGCTCATCTCCGGCCAGATGTGGTTCAAGGTGCCCGAAACGATTAAATTTGCCTGCCATGGGCAGCTGCCCAAAGGCGTTTTCTCGAAAGACCTGATCCTCCGCCTGATCGGGGACATCACCGCGGACGGGGCCACCTACCTGTCGGCTGAGTTTACAGGCGAGGCCGTCGCCGCGCTTTCCCAGGAAGCTCGCTTCACCATTGCCAACATGGCCATCGAAATGGGAGCCAAGGCCGGGCTGATGGAAGCCGACGAAAAGACCTTTGACTGGCTGCGCCGTTTTACCGATCAATCTTTCAACTCCGTATCGGCCGACCCGGACGCCGTCTACGCCGGGAGCCGGGAATACGACGCCGCCCGGATTGAGCCCCAGGTGGCCAGACCCCACCGGGTGGACAACGTCTGTCCCGTGTCCGAGGCGGCCGGAAAGTCAATCCAGCAGGCTGTGATCGGTACCTGCACCAACGGCCGGCTGGAAGATTTACGGATAGCCGCCGGCATCTTGGGCGGCCGCAAGGTTCACCCCGACGTCCGCCTGATCGTGGCCGCGGCCTCCCGCCGCGTCTTTTTGGACGCCATGGCTGAAGGAATCATCCAGTCCCTGGTGGAGGCCGGCGCTGCCGTGGTGACGCCCGGCTGCGGGCCCTGCGTGGGCACCCACAACGGCGTGCCTTCCGACGGCGAAACGGTGATCTCCACCGCCAACCGGAACTTCAAGGGGCGGATGGGCAACTCCAACGCCGAAATCTACCTGGCCTCACCCGCCACGGTGGCCGCCAGCGCCATCACCGGCAAGATCGCCGACCCGCGTGAATTTTTCAAGTAGTCATCATTTACAAAGCAGGTGAAGACATGCATTTTCAAGGAAAAGCACACAAGTTTGGGAGCGACGTCAATACCGACTACATCATCTCCGGCAAGTACAAATTCAAGACGCTGGACATGAAAGAGCTGGCCAGGCACGTGATGGAAGATCTCGACCCCGACTTTTACAGTAAAGTCACCCCCGGCGACTTTATCGTGGCGGGCGCCAACTTTGGCTGCGGCTCGTCGCGGGAACAGGCGCCGCTGGCCATTAAATACGCGGACGTCAGCGCCGTTCTGGCCAAATCCTTTGCCCGTATCTTTTACCGTAACGCCATCAACACCGGCCTTCCGGTGGTGGAGTGCGACACGGACCAGATCGATCCCGGTGACGAGCTGGTCGTCGACCTGGCCGCGGGGATCATCACCAACAAGACAAAGGGGACAACCATCCCGGTCAAGCCTCTGCCCGGCGTGATGATCAAGATTTTGAACGACGGCGGCCTGGCCCCCCACTTCCGGAAATTCGGCGGGTTCAACTTCGACTGAGAAGAAGGAAACCGGCGGACTTGAAGTGGTGAGGTGACCTGCTTTCCAGGGTGGGACTATTGACAGTATGGAGGTAGCAAGCTTTTATGTCGTACACCATTACGCTGATCCCCGGCGACGGGATCGGCCCCGAAATCACTGCGGCCGCCCGCCGGGTGATCGACGCCACCGGTCTTTCAATCACCTGGGAGCCCGTTCAGGCCGGCGAAGCCGTGCTTGCCGAATACGGCACCCCGCTCCCCGGCTACGTTTTGGACTCCGTTAAAAAGAACAAGATCGCCCTGAAAGGCCCCCTGACCACACCGGTGGGCAAGGGCTTCCGCAGCGTCAACGTGACCCTGCGCCAGGAACTGAACCTTTACGCCAACCTGCGCCCGGCCCGGAACCTGCCGGGCATCAAGACCCGCTACAGCGGCGTCGACCTGATTATCGTGCGCGAAAACACGGAGGACCTCTACGCCGGCATTGAGCACCGCGTCGGCCGGGATGCCGCCGAGAGCATTAAAATCATCACTCGCGAGGCTTCCATGCGGATCAGCCGCTACGCTTTCGAGCTGGCGCGCCGGGAGGGGCGTAAAAAGGTGACGGCGGTGCACAAGGCCAACATCATGAAGCTCTCGGACGGCCTCTTTCTTGAGTGCGCCAGGGATGTGGCCGCGGCATACCCGGACATTGAGTTTGAGGATATGATCGTCGACGCCATGTGCATGAAGCTGGTCCAGTCCCCGGAAAATTACGACGTCCTGGTTCTGCCCAACCTTTACGGCGACATTGTTTCCGACCTGTGCGCCGGCCTGGTGGGCGGCCTGGGGGTCGCGCCGGGCGCCAACATCGGAGTGGAGGCGGCAGTGTTTGAGCCGGTGCACGGGAGCGCCCCCAAACACGCCGGCAAAAACAAGGTCAACCCCCTGGCCATCCTCCTTTCCGGCGTGATGATGCTCCGCCACCTGGGTGAAAAAGACGCGGCCGACCGGGTGATGGCGGCGGTGCTCCGGGTGCTGGAAGAAAAACGGCGCCTCACCTACGACCTGGGCGGCAGCGCCGGCACCTCAGAGATGGCTGACGCTATCATTGAGGCGATGCAGCGTAAGTAGCAGCGCAAAGGGGGCAAGGGGCAAGTGGGGACGGTTCTTGCTTGCTACCACATGTACTGCAGGCAGGAGTGTTTCTATTATACATATAGAGGTGAACCATTCTTTGATAGGAAAATAACGTTCAAGCGGCTGTTCCCATCATAGATTGTGCCCCGCGGGGGCAGGGAAGTTTAGAGGAACTTCGGCGGATAAAATGTTGGAGACCGGTGTGTTTGTTCTGTTTTTAAAAAAGTGAGTTAAAAACAAAAAGAGTTTTAAACTTCTCTCTAATCTCTCTGAAATAAGGGCTGAAAAGAAATGGATACTGCGTTGACAGGCCCGGGTGGGGAAATTAAAATTGCCCCGGTTTCCGGGTTAGAACTGCACGGCTCCTTAAATCACCTGGGCTGGCAGCCGGGACAGGTTATCCGCGGCAGAGTCCTCGCGCAGCTTGCGGAAAACACTTATGTCTTCGAGGTGAACGGGAAAAAGGTCGTGGCCCAATCGCCTTATGCGCTGGCCGGGGATCAGGTTTTTACCCTCGCAGTCCAAGGGGAAAGGGACGGCCAGTATATGGTCAGGCTCCTTTCTTCGGATTTAGCGCGCAACGGCGGGGCAGCCGCTGATGTTTTTGCACAGGCGGGGATCAGTGACACCCCCCTGAACCGGGTTTTGATCCGCTGGCTGCTGGCTCAAAAAATGCCAATTAAGCCGGAGCTTTTACAGGACGCCGCCCATATGCTGCAAATTTTGGGTGACAACTCACCGGAGAGCCTGGGCGCGGTGCTGCTTGCTTTGAAATTGAATGCGCCTCGTGTCCAGCGATTGCTGGAAGTGCTGCGAACCTTTGCAGGCGGCTTGAATGAAACGGAACGGGGAAGCCTGCGCCAGTTGAACCGCTTTTTACAGAAGTTGGCCGGTTGGATGGAAAGAGGCAAAGGCGGCCTTGACGGGATGGTCCTTCTGCAGCCGGGCAGTGTCCCCGGCCTGCCGCTTTCCAGGGAAGGGATAAGCCTCTGCCGGCAAATGAATAGCCTGATGCAATCCATGGTTTTGAAGCCGGAGGAAAACGAAGGAAGTGTCCTGGGACAGCTTCGTGAACTTTTGACAGCCCAACTGCCCAGGCTTAAGTCAGCTGAGATTTCCGCTCAACCTGGCCGGGGCCGGAATCCTGAAATGGAGGCGCCCGGCAATGGGGTCCACGTGGCCCGGGGAGACAAGGTTCCCGCCTTTAGTGAGTTTCTGGAAAAGTTCAGCCAGTTGTTGCAAGAACTGCGGGAGGCTGCAAAAGCGGCCGGCTCTTCCCGGGAAGGTCAGCGCATGGTCACCGAAGGGGAAAAACTGGAGCGGCAGATGGCCGGATGCCAAATTGTCCAGAGTTTTATGCAGGAAGGACAAAACCAGGATGATTTATACTTTAGTCTGCCATTTATCCAAACCGCCGCTGGGGAAACGTGGGGGCAACTAAGAATTACGAGGGATGCCGCTGCTAAAAAACCGGGCGAACTCAGTCGTTTCAAAGTGGACATTTTCCTGCGGACGAAAAACCTCGGGCCTTTGTTACTGGGGATTACAGTCCTGAACAAAGATGTACTGGCAAGTGGTAAAGCGACGGAAGAGCAGGCGGTCCGGCGGATCAGGGAGGCCTGGCCCCGCCTGCAGGACACCTTTGCGGCAATGGGCTACCGGTTGATGATTGGCGAGTGGGCGGTGGGCCCCTTTGAAGGAAATTTGCAGACCCGTGTAATTATCCCGCCGGAAGAAACGCTTGATTTGCGGTTTCTGGATACCAGGGTTTAGGGCGGGGATAAGGATGGGGTTTGAGCGGAGGTGGAAAGCGCCCCGTGGACCAGGGAAAAAAAAGAAAAATGGCGGTGGCCCTTCGCTACGACCAGGACAAGGAAAGCGCGCCCCGGGTCGTTGCCTCCGGAAGAGGGCGCCTGGCGGAGAAAATCATTCAGACTGCCGGGCAGTCCCAGGTACCTGTTTTCGCAGACCCAGTCCTTGTCGAGATGCTTTCAAATCTCGACCTCAATGCAGAGATACCGGAAGAATTGTACAAGATGGTGGCGGAGGTGCTTGTTTTCATTTACGCACTGGACAATACCGGAGATAAGAAATAAGATGCTAAAAGGCCGCAAGGCCTTCTTTAATTTTCCAGGGACTGATAAAAGCTGAATAAAACCGGCTGAAAAAAAACATAATAACAGCATTGAGAAGTTTAACGAGAAAAAGGGGGGTGGAGCAGTGGGCAGCCAGAGCAGGCCCGGCGACGGCGAAATGCGGCTGCAATCCATGCACAAGTCAGGCCTCGTAAGAGGCGTGGCCGTTGACCCCACGCCGATCACGGCCGGGGAGGAGATCACGGTGCTGTACAACGGGAAGCTGAGCAATGAAGGAAAAGGACAGGTTTACCTGCACTTGGGGTACGGCAAGCACAACAAGTGGCGCAACATCTCCGACATGCGCATGGAGAAAACAGGCTGGGGCTGGGTGAGCACGGTCCCGATGCCGGAGGTCGAGGGACGCTTCAATTTTTGCTTTAAGGATGAAACAAACGGTTGGGATAATAACGACGGGATCAACTGGAGCTTTGCAATTCACAACGGCAGCCAGCGCTGCTAGCACCTCTATCCCCGCCGAAAAGACCGGTGGGGATTTCTTAATTGAGCGGCTGCCCGGGACCAGAAATCGAAATGGCTCCCCGACGTTGGCGAGATAAACGCGAGGGGGAGGTATGGCTTTGCAGGCAGGCGACATCATGAGCCGCGAATTCATCGCCGTGGACAGGACAGCCTCAATACAAGAGTTAGCCGGCTGGATGCTCGAAAAGCAGGAGCCATTTGCCCTGGTGCTGGACGATGAGCGGCGTGCCGCCGGTATCGTAACCGAGGCCGACCTTTTACAAATACTGGCCCCGGGAAGTGTCCGCTTTATGGATATGGTAATTTGCCTGGACCGGGGCAGCTGTAACCGTGACGTGCTCTTGAAGCAATTGAGTGTGGAGCAGGTAATGACCCCGACCGTGCAGTGTGTAAGCGCGGACATGCCCCTCGAGCGCGTTCTGGCAGCCATGCTGGAAAAGAGGTTGAACCAGCTGCCGGTGCTGGAAAACGGCATGGTCAGCGGTGTGCTCCGGAGAAGAGATCTGATTCGCTCCATGTACAGCTCAAGCCGGGAGATGGATGAAGGAGGTTGAAAATGTGCGGGTTTTAATGCTTTCATGGGAGTACCCGCCCAAAAACGTGGGCGGGCTGGCGCGGCATGTGTACGATCTCAGCCACGCCCTGGTAAAAAACGGGGTTGACGTTCACCTGGTCACCTGCGGCGGGCAGGGCGCTCCGGCCTGCGAGCGGGACGGCGGCGTCAACGTCTACCGGGTGGCTCCCTACCACGTTTCGTCGCCCGACTTCGTCACCTGGGTCGTTCAGTTTAACGTGGCGATGCTGGAGCGGATCATCCCTCTGCTTTGGGAGATCGGCGAGTGCAGCATCCTGCACGCCCATGACTGGCTGGTGGCTTACGCGGCCAGGGCGCTGAAGCACGCCCAGCGCTTGCCTCTGGTGGTGACCATTCACGCCACTGAATTCGGGCGGAACGGCGGTCTCCACAACGATATGCAGCGGCACATCAGCGACATCGAGTGGTGGTTGACCTACGAGGCCTGGCGGGTGATTTGCTGCAGCCGGTTCATGAAAGGGGAAGTGCGGCACGTTTTTCAGCTCCCCGACGACAAGGTGAAAGTGATCCAGAACGGTGTCGACCCAGCCAATTTTAGCGGACGCAGCCGGAAAACCCGACGCACCGATTACGCCGCGCCCGATGAAAAAATCATCTTTTATGTCGGCCGCCTGGTGCGGGAGAAAGGCGTCCAGGTTCTGCTCGACGCGGCGCCGGAGATCCTGGCCCACCAGCAAGGCGCCAAGTTTGTCATCGCTGGAAAAGGGCCGTTCGAGGAGGCGCTGAAAAAGCAGGCCGCCTTTCTCGGGATCTCCAACCGGATCTATTTCACCGGCTACATTGACGACGAGGTGCGCAACAACCTGTACCACTGGGCCGATGTCGCCGTCTTCCCCAGCCTTTACGAACCTTTCGGGATTGTGGCGCTGGAGGCCATGGCCGCCCGCACCCCCGTCGTGGTGGCCAACAGCGGAGGGCTCGACGAGATTGTCAACCACGGCCTGGATGGTCTGAAGACCTACAGCGGCAATAGCCACTCCCTGGCTCAGAACATCCTGGCCGTGTTAAAAAAACCGGCTCTGGGCGAACGGCT
>Ga0209347_1002170_pt1 | contig 27078 bp, 22 predicted proteins | sample AutmiccommuBRH23_FD_187382 | JGI IMG/M metagenome (GOLD analysis project Ga0209347, IMG submission 187382) | Deep subsurface microbial communities from Mt. Terri, Switzerland - Autotrophic microbial communities BRH/23 (SPAdes) (version 2) | ecosystem: Environmental > Aquatic > Deep subsurface >...
GCATCCGTCACTGCAACTGATGCTGTACATAAACCAGTTGCCGTATTCGCAGTTTGATTCGTGCCTGCTGTGAGCGTTGGATTGATGTTGTCCGTTACTGTCACTGTTTTTGATCCTGTAGTCGTATTTCCTGCAGCATCGGTAACTGTATAATTAATTGTGGTAACGCCTTTGTTAAATGTATAAGTGCCTACCTGTCCAGTTGTGGAGGCTTTTACTGTATCTCCACTCAAAGTGTATGCAATGCTTGAGCCAGTACAGTTGTCCCCGAAAGTAGCATCCGTCACTGCAACTGACGCTGTACATAAACCAGTTGCCGTATTCGCAGTTTGATTCGTGCCTGCTGTGAGCGTTGGATTCTCATTGTCAATAACGGTGACATCAAAACTACATGTAGCACTTTCACTTACTGAATTTTCAACATAATAAGTTACAGTTGTTACACCAACATTAAAAGTTATACCACTTGCATCATTTATTCCATTAAGAAGACTTGATCCCGAGGTTGCACCAGTCAATTCCCAAGTCTGCAAATTCTCTGTACCATCTGTTGTCAAATCAATATTATTAACTACCGCACTACAGTTTCCTGCATCAACATTTTGAATAACGTTTGCAGGACAAGTAATTAAGGGCGCCAAAGCAACTTCCAAACCCTCCCCCTTCAAAAGCACCACCTCAAACTTTTGAAACACCTTTTTAAACCCGGCTTTCGCAGTCGGCGTATCAGCCCATAAATAATTTACAAACGAGAGATTGTCGGATAAAGTGATATTTTCTAAAAAAGTGTATGAAATATTGTTATCAACAGCAACAACTGCTTTGTTATTTAAAAGCGAAAATGAATAATTTGTGGTGGCTGCAGGTTCGGCATAATTAGAAATTGCACCCAAAAAAAACAGGGTGAAAATACAATACCTAATTTTCAAATTTAGTAGTTTTTTAACCATAGCAAAACTGTTTAATTAGCAATTTAAAATTTCCGAACAAGTTTTAAATGCGTCTGGTTTATAATATAAATGTACAAAAAAAAATTAAGCAACGAACTTTAAAACGCTAATCCTTAATTGTTTCAAAACAAATATATACTATTATATTTTAAAAATATGATAAAAATCATACAATCATAGCTAAAAAAATTAAGATACAGCACCAAAAAAATTGTAGTAAAAGCTGCATTTTAATTAATAAAACGTGCCGTTTGTTGGCAAATGCTTTATGTCTGGGGAAATGGGGAAATAAAATTACAAAATATTTTTTAAATAAAATTGCATTTTATCAAAAAAATTATTCTTAAAAGGCTTGTTTTTAGGTTATTCCATTTTAATTATTTTTTGTTTTGCCACTATTTATAAGTTGCCAAACGATGGTATTTAGTTTAAAAAAAATGGTTTTTGATGGTTTTTAACATTTTCATCAAAATAGCAATTTGAAAAATTTATAAAGCAAGGTTAGAACTAAAAATGATGGCTGTTTATCCAATAATGTAATTATTTAATTGAAGAGCCAATATTGCGTTTTTTGTAAGGGAAAACAGTAGATAACATTGGAGCTCATTAATGTGGGGTTTTCGTGATTATAATAATCTCCACTAAAAAAGGGTAATGAAAATGAACAAATTAATAAATAATAAACACTTCTGAATCTGGTTTAATAGTTAAATAATCATAAAAAACATCAACCCAGATTTACCTTTGCAAGAATCAACAAAAGAAAACTTCGCTTTCCAAAAAAATAAAGCAAGCTTTGTTTTAAACCTTTATTGAAACTTTCAGATACCAACTTTTAACCTGAACTTTCCAGATTTAAAAAGTTTTCACTTCCGTCTCCGGTCTTCCATCTCCGGTCTTCCGCCCCGATATCGGGATCGGTCTCCCAGCTTAGGTCTTCCGACTTTTAATACCATTCCCAGGATTATCTCCGATGTTCCTGAAAAAAGTCCGTTTTGAAAATCAACAAAAGAAAACTTCGCTTTCCAAAAAAATAAAGCAAGCTTTGTTTTTTGGCTCGCTTAATTTTCAACTTTTTGTTGATTTATCCGTGACTCCACCAGGATTCGAACCTGAATTTAAAGTTTAGGAAACTTTCGTTCTATCCCTTGAACTATGGAGCCTTAAATAATTTATGATTGTTTTCCAAAAAAAAGGGCTGTCAATTGTTCCCTGCTTAAAGAAGTGCTTGTTCCCGCAGTTTTACTGTTTATATTATGGTGATTGATATTTAACAGCATCTCTCCTTTTATCTTTTTATATTCAAATTTCACCACGGTATCCTGGTCTGTTTGGACAATGATTTGGTGATTGTTGATATTTTCAAAACCGTCAATAATGATATTGTATATGGTTTCTTTATTCGGAAAATTAAATGATTTCTCCATGTGTTTTGTTCCTGAATTTACATCAGAATACACCCAGAAAAATAAATTATCCGTTTTTAGTAGCTTTACCGAATGTTTTCCATTTTTAACATGCCCAATTTCCTGTCCGAAAATTGAAGCCGAAATAAAAATTAAAAACAATGTCAGTTTTATTTGCATAACAGCGCTTATAACAATGGCCCAAATATATGGAAAATCAACTCAATTCTGAAAAGGAATTTGAAATTTAAGGCAACTTTCATAAAAAAAATTATTAAAGTTTTAAAAAAGTTTTAAAACAGTATATTTACGCCACAAAAATTTTGACAATATGCCAAACCAAACATTGTGGGGCCACCCAAAAGGACTTTATATTTTATTTTTTACTGAAATGTGGGAACGTTTTTCGTACTACGGAATGCGCGCCATCTTTATTCTTTACCTAACCGCAAAAACCACTGAAGCCAATGCCGGATTGGGTTGGGACAAAGTATCTGCTTTGGAATTGTACGGATGGTACACCATGATGGTTTATGTGATGTCGGTTCCCGGAGGCTTATTGGCCGACCGATGGCTGGGACAAAAAAAAGCAGTTATGGTGGGTGGTTTCTTGCTGTGCATTGGTCATTTTATATTGGCTTTTGATGAAGTTTGGGCATTTTACACCGGAATTGTTTTTATTATTTTAGGCGTTGGCGCTTTAAAACCAAACATTTCTTCTATGGTTGGCGGCTTATATCAATATGGTGATTTAAAAAGAGATTCCGCTTTTACCATCTTTTATATCGGTATCAATATTGGTGCATTTGCAGCGCCTTTACTGGTTGGTTATGTTGGAGAGGTGATTAATTGGCATTATGGCTTTGGTTTGGCCGGAATTGGTATGGCTTTGGGACAAATTGTGTATGTGTGGGGACAAAAGTATTTGACCACCGTGGGGAATTTTGTGCCTGTTCAAAGAGAAAGCGGCACAAATAAAAAAATTCCGCTCACTTCCATAGAAAAAGACAGAATGATTGTATTGATTTTATCTTTTATCATAGTGATCGTTTTTTGGGGCGCTTATGAACAAGCGGGCGGATTGATGAATTTGTACGCTAGAGACAAGATAGACAGGGTGATGTTCGGTTTTGAAGTTCCTACTAGTTTTTTACAGGCCTTGCATGCTTTTTACGTGATCTTATTGGGTGTTCCCGTGGCGTATTTTTGGACCAAGTGGCGTAAAAAAGGAAGGGAAAGCTCTTCGCTGTTTAAGATGGGAATTGGAACCATCATCACAGGTTTTGGATTTTTATTGTTGGCCGGAGCCGCAATTGAAACCGCTTCTTCTTTAGATGGAAAAGCATCTATTTACTGGATGTTTGGCGCATACCTGTTGCACGTTGTCGGTGAATTGAGCATTTCGCCGGTTGCCTTGTCGTTTATCACCAAATTGGCGCCGTTAAAATATGCCTCGTTAATGATGGGCGCTTACTTTATGGTTTCGGGTGTGGGAAATAAAGTGGCCGGTTATGTGGGAGAAGCCGCGCAAAGTGCCGGGGAATTAACCATTTTTATGGGTGTGTTGATTTTTTGTGTTTCCTTCGGATTGCTGTTGGTGCTGTTCGTTAAAAAATTGAAAAAACTAACCCACGGTGCCGATGATATTGATCCCAAAGTGGTGATTGTTGAAGCTGAATAAGTTTTTTTGAGCAAAAAAAAGAGGCACAGGTTGCCTCTTTTTTTTTTGCTTTTTTTATAAGATTCCTGATTTTATTTTATTTGTGTATGTGCATACAATCGGCTTACCTCATCCCAATTAACCACACTCCAAATAGATTGCAAATAATCACCGCGTTTGTTTTGGTATTTTAAATAATAGGCATGCTCCCAAACATCAATGCCAAAAATAGGCGTTCCTTTTACCGGCGCATCATCCATCAACGGATTGTCCTGATTTGGCGTTGAGCAAATGACCAGTTTATTGTCTGGCGTTACCACCAACCAAGCCCATCCCGATCCAAAACGTGTGGCGGCTGCTTGTGTTAATTGCGTTTTAAACGCTTCTATACTGCCAAAAGTTATTTCTATAACAGCAGCCAACTCAGCAGATAATTTAGTGTTTTTGTTTGGCGTAAGCACGTTCCAAAATAAGGTGTGATTGTAATGGCCTCCTGCGTTGTTTCTGATGGCCGTTGAATACTTGGAAATATTTCCTAAAATGGCATTCATATCGGTATTATTTTCCATTCCCGCTTCTTTTAAAGCCTTGTTAAGATTGCTTATATAACCTGCGTGGTGTTTGGAATAGTGAATTTCCATTGTTTGTGCATCCACAAAAGGTTCCAAGGCATCATACGCGTAAGGCAATGGTGCTTGCGTAAATTGCGCAAATGCACTGCTGGAAAGTAATGCAAAAACCATAAATTTAAGTACTATCTTCATTTTTATATTTTTTTAGTGTTTGAGCAAATTTACTGTTCTATAATTGCAGACACAAATTAGCTTCCTTAAAATAATGCCAAAAAATCTTTTTTTTGATATTCAAATCATCGAACAGCCGTTTCCAATATTTCTGCTGAAGTGGCTATATCAATCTTTATCCAAGATCGTTCTTTAGGTTGAAATAGGCGGTTTTAAATTTTTCTTCTCCGTAATATTTATTTATAAAACGTCGCTAAAGGCAATTTCTTTATCGAAAACACTTTTTGCAAAGGTGCAAACCGGTGTAATTTTTAGTCCTTTTTCTCTCGCAAATTCAATGGCTTTAATCACCAGTTTTTTACCTGCGCCTTGTCCTTTTAACTTTTCGTCAACCTGGGTATGGTCTATGATTATTCGATCTTTTCCTTTCCAAACATAAGTCATTTCCGCAACGGTTTCTCCATCTTGTTCAATAAAAAACAGGCCGTTTTTACCATTGTCTTTATGTTGTATTTTCATAATTTGGGGTTTTATTTTCTGATACGTTAAATTAATTGTTTAAAAACTAAAACCAAAGCCAAAAACAACTCTCCAGCCATCGGTACTGTTGAAAGACGTAAGCCTTGCCGTGACGATATCCAAGGTTGAAATCCACAAACCGCCTCCTGCCGATGGATGCCATTCATTTGATTTTTCACTGTCCAGCCAAACTCTGCCATAATCAAATCCCCCTAAAATACCATATTTCATTGGCACCAAGCCGCGATTTAAAGTTCCCAATTGCCACCGTAGATCATTGCTGTTGAAAAAGGATGACCTTCCCAAAAAGCGTTCACTTCTAAAACCCCTTAAATCATAATCTCCGCCAAGAACTGCGCCTTGAAAAAACTCAAAACGATTGTTTGAAATTATTTTTCCTTTCAGCAAAGTTGCAAAAATGAGTGTTCCTGAAGTGTTTAATTTTTGAATGAAATTTATGGACGATTCTCCGTAAAAAAAGTTATTCTCGGCTTCATTTACATTCGATTTCCATCCTAAACTTAGGCTAAAACGCATTCCGTTTGTGGGATTAACATCGCTGTCGTAATTTTTAAAAGTATAAGCCGTTTGAATACCTGCAAAACGCTGATGGTTAAAAACTTCTTGGTTTACAGATGCAGGTTCATTGATAAAACGGCCTTCAGATTCTTCAACTTCTATGCTTTCAAACGAAGGCATAATTTTAAATAAGCTCCCATTTTTGCCTTGCCAAAAAATACTGGGCGTAAATTCGTAAATATGCATTCTCACCCTATTGTAATTCATTCCCAATTCCTGGTCATAGTTTTGGGTTTCATTTCCATAACCAAAATAATTTACGGCAAAATTAGGACTGGTAATTCGCGCATTGAATTCCAGATTTGCGTTGTAAATGTCCAGCGGAACAACAACATCATACATCAATTCAAAACCCTGTTTGGCAAAATAATAATTTGCGCCTAAACTATGCCGAACCGAAAAAGGCTTTTGCACAAAATGATACTTTGTGAAGGTTGATTTTACGCCCAATTTAATTCCGTCATCAGGATTGTACCCAATATTTGGCAGGGTATTTAAAGTGGTTAGCGGTGCTTTTTTGGTATTGAACGTATTTAATTCATACTGATTTGACATTTTAAGCGACGGCTTTTCTCCCTCATATTTTACAATATCATGGTCGGTTTTAAAATCGTAAATTTTAATTTTGTTGCCTTGGTTTGTGGTGTAATTGTCTTCACCGTGCCCGCCAATAAGCCTGATCCGTATTTTATTGCTTTTGTCGCCTTTTACCAAAAAATTATCTTGGTCATCCAATCCATAAATCCAAATTTCTTTTGTGGCATCCGAAGTAAATTTCTTTTCAAACACCAATTCGGTTTCCTCCTTTTTTTTGCGCAAATGCCTGATCAAAACAACTTCATTTTCAATGTTTATTTCGAAATCGTCTTTTTTGTCAGTGCCCGTAATGATGGCCACTTTTTGCAATTCTTCAAAATACGTTTTTGCATAATCCCTTAATTGTGCGCTGCGTTTTTTTAAGATGTTTTTAATTTTATCGGTGGTTTGGTACTGTATTTCAATTGGCAGTTTTGAAAACGCTTCATCTACCAATTCATCGCTCATTATTTCATTTATTTCTGATGCAGTTTGCTGCCAATCAGTTAATGTGGTATTTTTTAAAAAGAGGACGTCCAAAACAAAAGCCGTTTTGTTAATCCACCGCGGATGCGCCATTTTTTCATCAAAATTTTGCATATGCCTTAGCGGCGGCAGTTTATTGATCAACGACAGCAAAGCGCCGTCTATTTTGGCAAATGCCTGATCGCGGTCTCGCGGAATTGGTTTGTAAATTACCTGGTCTTTGTTTTTAAAAACCGCCCATCGCCATTGGTCCGCATGCCGATCCCAATCGCCTATTAAAATATCAAACAGTCTTGCTTTTAAAAATGCCTTTTCATCAATTTGGTGTTTTTCATCTTTTCGAAGGTTTTCAAACAGTTCTTCAGTTCCCACAATATCATCTGGAACGCCAAAATTTTCGGCATACTTATGTTCTTTTGATGGACGTTCTTCCAGCATATACAATGCATCGCCGTAGTTCTTATTGTACTGTTTCAATGCCGGTTGTTTCGGCACAAAAAACAATTGTGGCTGGGTGTGAAAAATATTCAGTTTTTTGGTGAAAGTTTCTAAAATAAAAGGCGTGAACGGATGCGCTGTTGTATAAAAATCAGCAATAAAATCCTTTGCATAGGTTTCTTCAAAATCATTTTTTACATATTGATCCTGAAACAATGTCGATTGCAAAAATCGCGTCGCATCCTTTTTGATGGCTCTTAAAACATATTCCTTTCCTTCAGGATTTTCCATCCGAAGCGACATTGATTGGGTTCCGCCACCCGAAATTTTTGGCGTTAATCCTCCATAAACAGTGTCGAGCAACAAAGTGGGCACTTTTATTTTTGTTCCGTAATAATCTCTGTAATGTTGACCCCAAAGCCATTTATAAACACTGCTTTTTTTGGTGTCGGCTATAGAATAAACGGATGCTTCGGTAACTGGCGAGAAATTTTTTGGATAAACAATGGTGTCTTTTTCTTTTGAATCAAAAAGTATTTGTGAAAAAACAGGGTTGCCAAAATTGTTTTTTTCACCATAATAATTTACCGTCACTTGCTTGTTTTTATACACATCAAGAACCGCAAATCCGCGTTGTCCGGTGGTAAAACTCTTTGGCTGAACCGCCTTTGCAGGTTCACTTTTAGAACCTGAACCACTAATGATTTGCTGAATTCCTTCGGTATGAATCCACTGTAAGTTGTGCTCATGACCCGAAACAACGATGGTATTTGAATAATCTTTTAAAATTGTGCCAATGCGATTCCTTAATTCCTGATATAATTTATAATGTAAATCTGCCGGACTTGCGCCGCTTTTTATCCGAAGTAAATTTATGAAGCTCCCCAAAACAGGCATCGGAATTTTTTTGACGGGGTACAATTGGTGTTTTGCGCTTAAATAACCGCCGTGCGGACCGTTTGTAAACAGCGGATGATGGATGGCAATTAGGGTTAGTTTGTTTTGATTTTTATTGACCAGACTTTTAAATTCATCAAAAAATTGTTCCCTGGTTTTAATGTTGCAGCCGTTATTTATATTCGGAAATTTATTCCAATTTTGAAGAAACCATTCGCTGTCAACAACAATCACCGTAATGTCTGAAGTGAGTTCAACCGCGTCTATGCCGCACTGTTTTCCCGGAAAAAAAGATTTGTTGTCGCTTAGTTTTTCTTCCACAAAATCGGCTTGCCTTTTAAGTCCGTCAAGTCCTCTGTACCAATCATGGTTGCCAGGAATAAAAATGGTTTTTCCATCCAAAGATTCACCAACTTTAAGCTGATTTAGAAGGCCAATTTCCGATTGTTCCCTCAATGGATGGCCAATTTCCGGCATTCCTTTGGGATAAATATTGTCTCCCAAAAAAACAACATCAGAAATTTCAGGGTGCAAGGCAACTTTCTTTTGCGCTTCGATAAGCAGGTTGCTGGTCGACTTGTCATGGGCGTATCCGGCATCTCCAATCAGAAAAATTTTTCTTTCAATGATGTTTTCTGAAATGAAATCTGCACTTTCATCTGTTTTGGTTTCAGCGCCATATTGATTTTCCAAGCTTGCACAAGAGAAAAAGAATAAAACCGGGATGTATAAAATAATGAAAGATTTATGTTTAAGTAGGCCAAGTATCGCTAACATTTTATAATTTAGTGTTTTTAAAAAACGTATATATGTATCTTTTAGAACAGGCCGAAGCCTTTATTTTTCAATTATTCAAAGATAAACTTTCTGCAACATATTCTTACCACAATTTTAATCATACACTTAGAGTTGTGCAGGCTGCCCAAAAAATTATGGAAAGTGAAACCTTGTCAAAAGAAGAAATGAATTGGGTTTTGCTGGCTTGCTGGTTCCACGATAGCGGATACATTGTAAACCCTGAAAATCATGAGCAACACAGCGTTGAAATAGCCCGGGATTTTTTGAAAGATAAAATTACCGAAGCAGATTTAGCGCAAGTTGTTCGTCTGATTTTAGTTACAGAAGTTGATGCGGTTCCCGTTTCTTTGGATGAAAAAGTGATAAAAGATGCCGACTTTAACCATTTTGCAGATGAAAACTATTTTGAAATTTGTGAATTGTTGAGAGACGAATGGTTAAATGCAAAAGATTTGGTTTATACTGATTTGGCCTGGTTTGAAGAGAATAAAAAGTTTATGTTAACCTGTCATCGCTATTTTACAAATTTTGCCAAACAAAATTGGCAGGTTTTAAAGGAAAAGAACCTCTTTGAAATAGAAAAACAAATCAGAAAACTTAAAGCACTTAATATTGAAAACGTTGTTAAAAAGAAAAAAGATTTAAAAATTGACCGTCCGGATCGCGGTATAGAAACGATGTTTCGGGTGTCACTGAATAACCATATTCGATTGAGTGAAATTGCAGACAGCAAAGCCAACATTCTGCTTTCTGTAAATGCCATTATTATTTCAATTGCATTGTCAACATTAATCCCCAAACTTGATGCCACCTCTAATGCGCACCTTGTTTTGCCAACACTTGTTATGATTTTGTTTAGCGTGGTATCCATCATTTTTGCCATAATGTCTACACGCCCAAAAGTTACCAGCGGCACTTTTACCAGAAAAGATATTGAAGATGAAAACGTGAATTTATTGTTTTTTGGCAATTTTTATAAAATGCCTTATAACGACTATTTATATGGTTTGCATAAAGTGATGGAAAGCAGGGAATTTCTGTACGATTCTTTAATTAAAGATTTATACCACTTAGGATTGGTGCTGAACAAAAAATACAAATGGCTGAGAATTACTTACACTGTTTTTATGACAGGAATTATTTTATCGGTGATTTCTTTTGTTTATGCATTCTTGAATTTAAATGCATCATAGCGCAAAAGTATTTGCAAATCTTGCTTTTTGGTAAATTGATCTAGTCATTTTGAATTTCAATCCGCAATGCTTTTAGTCCGGCAACGCCTTGCAAATCCTCAACTTCAAAATACGCTATCTGGGGCTTAACCATATTTTTGTGCTGCAGGTATTTAATGTATTTTCTGTATTCAACCTCTTCGTGCTCATGGCTAAACACAATGGTTATTTTCCCTTCCTGTGTAATTCTTTCTTTTGTGTTTTTAACATATGACTTGTCAATTCTCTTTTTGATGACTTCATAGCGCGCATTGTAAGAGCCATCCACATCAAATCTTTTTTCATCCATTCTGAATCTGATGCTTATAGGCGAACTGAAAACAAGAATTAATGAAGACATTTCAAGCGGAAAAGGCAATGTTTTATATAACTTTTGTTGTAAAATGGCCATTTCGCACATGGTTTGCAATTGCCATAATCGAAGGTTTTTTAAAAAAACTTTATCAAACTTTTGGTTTGGGGCAATTGAAGCGCCAATATATAAATTGTGCTCAACGCCATCGGTTTTAAAACGCTCATAATAATGCGGAAAAATAGCCTGTGCTTCATTTTCTCTTTGGTCGAGCAAATCTGACAATTCTTTATTCAAAATCGACAATGATGTATCAAATTTCTTTCTGTTATTGTAAAACAACCCCGATTTCTTCTCAATATTTTCCAGATATTTTTTATACAACGCTGCGCCTTCTTCATTGAAGTTTAATTGACTGATTACCGGCAGCACTTCATTTTTTAAATAACTTTGGATCTGATATTCTGAATCGGCTTTTACGGCTTGTAAAATATGGTCATGCAAATCGATTAATTCGTATTTTCTTTGCGAAACCACCAACAATTGGTTTTCGAGATTTACAGCTTCAAAAATAGCCAGCAACGATTGAATTTGCTCTTTTAAATCGAGCTGAATGGTATTGTTTCTTGATTCGGAAGATCCTTTAATGTCAATTTGCCCGTACAAAGGATAAACCTCATTAAATACAATTTCCTCCAATGGCTGTTTGGTGTTGGTGTCTCTAACCTGAACCAAATATTCTTGGGCCGAATTTTTAAATTTCCAATAAACACTTGGATGAATTGCAGTATATTCCTTTTGAATAACGGCATCTATTTTATTTTGCCATTCGTTTTGATATCGGTCAATGGTATCAACAATAAAAGGCATAATCATATCCACTTTATGTGCATTGATGCTGTTTAAAGCAAAAGGAACTGATGACCCCAATTCAATGATTCCCAATATTTTGCCCTCTTTTACAACAGGCGCCAAAATAACACTTTTGATGTTTTGTTTCAGTAAATGACCGGCCATTTTTTCAAATTCCGCGTCTTGGCTCATATAAGCTACATCAGCAATGCTGAAATAGCTTTTATCCTTCATTATTTTTTCGAAAGAACTTCCGCAGAGCGCATTTTTACAATCCATATTGGGCTGATCCAACAAAAGAAAACTGTTGAAATCTTTCTTGCTAAGCTCAATATTAAATCGGCCATCTTCTATTTGATAAGGCGTAAAACCAATTCTGATATCTTTAACTTTAAAAATGGACTGAAAAACCTGTTCCATATTAACATTAAAAGATTTTTCAATATGATGGGTTTTAAGCAGATTGCTTTTTAGATTGGAAATTGCGTTTTCTGTAGTTGCATCAAACAAAACAAAAATGCCAAATCCCTTTAAAATCCAGCTATTCAGCGGGAATTTTTCCTTCCAAAGATCTAAGTCATCATAATTATTCAGTAAATTTTCAATGTCGGCATTTGAAAGAATTTTAGCATTTTTTGTAGGTAAAATTTCTACAAAATCGGCATTGTATAAAATTCTGTAATGGCGCAATATTCCATCGGCATCAGGAATATCATAAAATAGTGGTCGAACAAAATCTAATTTTTGATTGTAATAAGCATTCAGGATCAAGCAGCAAGTCATAACATAAAAGTTATGATCGTCGAAATCGCGAATGTTAAGATCAAAATCTGTCCCGGCTTCCTTCATAATTTTCTCAAGCCTTTCCGTTTTATTGAAAACAAAACTGCTAAAAGGTACGGTTGCCGCTTTAATCTCATTATTGGTTAAAGCCGATGGAAATAAATCGGCCAAAAGCAATCTGATAATTTCTTTATTTTTTTCTAAATCGTCTATGGACTTTAGTCCATCTCTTAATTCAGGCGCTTTTTCAACAAGCTGAAGCAATGATGTTGCATATTGCACCCTAAAATCATCGAGATCATTTTTAGCTATGAATTCTAAATTTTCAATCACTTTATGAAATGAAATATTGATTTCTAAAGGACTATTTTGAAATTGATTAAAACCCATTAATTATTTTTTGTCAAAATTACAAAATATGAAAGTTTTTTCCGTTGTCAATGCATCTTATGTTACAAAACTTTTCAAAGCCCAATTGGTAAATCACATAATATTGTAGCTTTGTAAATTTCAAAACAGTGTCTATGCTCAGTAAACAATTGATGTTTTTATTCTTATTCCTATTGCCAAATTTAATTTGTGCACAAGACACCTTATTGGTCGTTGAACCCGATACAAAATGGTCTCAAGCCAAAAATGACGGCAAGTTAATTTTTAACAGCATTCTTCATGTTTATTCCAGGCCGGCTCATTGGAAAGGTGACGACTGGCTGACTTTTGGCGCCATTACCGTTGCCACAGGGATAACGCATTTATATGAAGATCAGGTTAATACTTATTTTGTTGAGCAAGGTAAAAGCATTCCAACCAGTTTAAAAGAATTTGGATTTTATTTTGGAAAACCGCTTACCAATTATGGATTGACAGGCAGTGTTTATGCTTTGGGCCTGATTACGGACAATGATAAAATTCGTCACACAGGAATTTTACTGATTTCATCGGCATCGGCCGCAGGAATAATCCAATCGGTAAGCAAAACCTTGGTTGGAAGAGCAAGACCCAGTGCCGGAGAAGGCAAATTGTCATTTCATCCAATAAGCAATGAACCCAGTTACCACTCTTTTCCCTCAGGCCACGCTATTTTGTCTTTTACAACAGCTTATGCAATTGGGAAACAAATTAACAATCCATACCTCAAATATGCCATTTATGGCGTTGGGATGATTACGCCTGTTTCACGTTTATGGACTGGTGCCCATTGGCTTACCGATGTTGGATTGGGTGTTGCAATTAGCGTGGTGGTGGTTGACAGCATTGATAAATACCTGAAAAAGGAATATTTAAAAGAAGGACCGCTCCAAGAAAAAGCAATTAAATGGCAATTTAAAGCCGGCTATAATCAAGTAGGAATTGTTGGGCAATTTTAAGATTCTTTGGCTTACTTGTTCCAACAATTCAAACTTAATCAGTAAATATCAATCTCATATAACCTCCTTTAATTTTCCTCAAAATAAAAAATAGCTTCAATGGGCAATTTAAAGAGTTTTGAAATTCGGAAAGCCGTTGGCAAACTGGGATCAAATTTTTCTTTTTCAATAGCGTTGATCGTTTGTCGTGACACGCCAATCATTTCAGCCAAATCTTCCTGGGTGAAATTGTTTTCAGCCCGCAGCACTTTTAACCTGTTTTTCATGCGTATCTTTTTGAATTAACAAGGACACAAACCAAATATGTTACGCCAATAAATAACACCAAATGGCTTATTTCTGCTGTAAAAGCGATGAGTTTGGTGCTGTCGAGCAAAGAAAACGACAAGCCAACAACTACCGCCAATCCCAATGTTAAAGCCAAAGATTCCAAATGAATTTTGCGTTCAAGCTCGTCGAAATTATTGTATAAGTTTCTGTTTGCGATGATCATTAAAATACCATTGGCAAAGTTTACCGAAACTGCCAAAGCAGTTAAAACAGTGTGGTCATCCCAAATGTATTTTGGACCAAAGGAAGCAATTGCCATGGTAGCCACCCAACTCCAAGTCCACGCGGCCAGTTGGTAAAGATTTTTTTTTCGTGCTGTTTTCATCATAATGTAATTAATAGTTGACTTAATGTAATGTTTACTTTACAAATGTATAAAATTAAATGAAAATGTCAAGTCTTATTTACAAAATAAGTGAAAATAAAAAAAGGCGGTCTAATTAAAGACCACCTTTTATAATTAAAAACTGCATTAAAACTTCATTTAAAAGGGCTTGTGACTAACAAACGAAACTTACATTATGCCAGATCATAACGATCCAGGTTCATCACTTTGGTCCACGCAGCTACAAAATCACGAACAAATTTCACTTTGTTGTCATCTTGTGCATAAACTTCAGCATAAGCTCTCAAAATGGAATTTGAACCAAAAACCAAGTCAACACGTGTGGCTGTCCATTTGGTTTCTCCAGTTTTTCTGTTCACTATCTTGTAAAGATTATTGGCAACAGGTTTCCAAGAGTAATTCATATCCGTAAGGTTCACAAAGAAATCATTGCTTAATACGCCTTCGTTTTGCGTGAATACGCCGTGTTTGGAGCCTCCGTAATTGGCACCTAAAACGCGCATTCCGCCAATTAACACAGTCATTTCCGGAGCTGTTAGCCCCATCAATTGTGTTCTGTCAAGCATCAGTTCTTCAGGATTTACTTCATATTCCTTTTTCACCCAGTTTCTATAAGCATCGTGCAGTGGCTCAAGTACTTCAAATGAATCAACATCGGTCATTTCAGCTGTTGCGTCACCTCGTCCTGCGCTAAAAGGCACTTTTATGTTTACGCCCGCAGCTTGAGCTGCTTTTTCAACCGCCGCAGATCCTCCCAAGACAATCAAATCGGCGATACTTACTTTTTTATGCAAACCAGATTGAATTTCAGTAAGCTTATTCAATACTTTTTGTAAACGCTCAGGCTCATTTCCATCCCAGTCTTTTTGAGGTGCCAAACGAATTCTGGCTCCGTTTGCTCCGCCTCTGTAATCTGATCCTCTAAACGTTCTTGCGCTGTCCCAAGCAGTATTGATAAGTTCTGTTCTGGACAATCCGCTGTTTAATAAGGTTTGTTTCAAATCGTCAATTTCCGATTCGGTTAAAGTATAATCAACTGCAGGCACAGGATCTTGCCAGATTAAATCTTCTTGAGGTGCATCGGGACCTAGATAACGCGTTTTAGGGCCAAGGTCGCGGTGGGTCAATTTGAACCAGGCTCTGGCAAAAACTTCAGTAAAATATTCTTGATCATTGTGAAAACGCTCTGAAATTTTACGGTATTCAGGATCCATTTTCAAGGCCATATCAGCATCGGTCATAATTGGGTTACGTCGAATGTTTGGATTGTGGGCATCAACGGGTTTGTCTTCTTCCGCAATATTAACAGGCTCATATTGCCATGCGCCTGCCGGACTTTTCTTTAATTCCCAATCATATTTGAACAATAAATTAAAATACTCATTGTCCCATCGCGTAGGATGTGTAGTCCATGAACCTTCAATTCCACTTGAAACAGTATCCTCAGCATTTCCTTTCCCTTTGGGATTCAACCATCCAAAACCTTGATCTTCTAAATTTGCGCCTTCGGGGCTTTGGCCTAAAATTGTAGCGTCACCATTACCGTGACATTTACCTACCGTATGTCCGCCGGCTGCAAGCGCCACCGTTTCCTCATCATTCATCGCCATACGCTTAAAAGTAGTGCGCACATCCTGGGCAGTTCTTAAAGGGTTGGGGATTCCGTCCACTCCTTCCGGATTAACATAGATGAGTCCCATTTGAACTGCCGCCAAAGGATTTTCTAAAGTCTCACGATTTTGGTCACTATCATACCGATTTTTAGTTGCTGCCAGCCATTCTTTTTCTGAGCCCCAATAAATATCTTTTTCGGGATGCCAAATGTCTTCACGTCCTCCCGCAAATCCAAATGTTTTTAATCCCATCGACTCATAGGCCATATTACCGGCTAAAATGAATAAATCGGCCCACGAAAGTTTGTTGCCGTATTTTTTCTTGATTGGCCATAACAACCTGCGTGATTTGTCAAGGTTCACATTATCGGGCCAGCTGTTAAGCGGTGCAAAACGCTGATTTCCGGTATTGCTTCCACCGCGGCCATCAGAAATTCTATAGGTTCCTGCAACGTGCCAGGCCATACGCACCATCAAGCCGCCATAGTGTCCCCAATCTGCAGGCCACCAGTCTTGGCTCTCAGTCATTAATGCTTTTAAGTCCTTTTTTACGGCCTCTAAATCAAGTTTTTTGAATTCTTCAACATAGTTAAAATCGGCTCCCAAAGGATTTGTTTTGGTGTCATGTTGGTGTAAGATGTCGAAGTTGAGTGCTTTTGGCCACCAATCTATTACCGTATTGCTTACCTCAGTATTGGCTCCGTGTACAAACGGGCACTTACCGCCTCCTTGAGTTGCTTTGCTGTTTTCCATATTTTCGATGTTTTAAAATTTCTATTTACACAAATTAACATATTTGAAATGAACTTTTTATATAAATTTAAACTATAAAATCTATAGAATTATAAAATAAACTTATAATCATCACAGCGATATATTTCCATTTAGCGAAATCAAAAAAAAACAATTTACCAATAAACAAGATCATCGGTTTTTAACAAGATCCATTATATGCGCTAAGAAATGGCCAAATCTGTGAGAAATCCCCAAATATTCAACTCATAAATTTAAGTAATATTTTGGGAATCACATGCACAGCACACAATTTTAATTTTGAATTATGAAATTTGAATTATAAATTATTACAATTTTTATGATTAATTCGATGTGCGTTAAGGATAGAACTGTTTGTTTGAGCGCTCCCGATTTTCCGGGACGCGAGCAGTGATAGCCTGACCCGCAGGGAAACGCCCACCAAAAAGGCGGGCAGGCCCAAACAATGATTGTTATTTAAAATTAAAAAGCAGCGGAAAAAGGAAGGTTACCAAAGCGGTCCAAATGCCATAAATAGGGATAAATAAGGCAATTATATTTTCAACTTTTTGCACTTCGGATTTTCCTCTCAGGATCAAAAATAATTTATGGGCCACTAAAACAAGGTTAATGAATATCAACAAATTTGCGCCTAAAACGGCGATTCTATTTGGCGTTATTCCAAATTCAACAAGGCGGAATGCGATGGCCGAAAGCGCCAAACCATTTAAAATAATGGTGAGTGCGGAAAGTCCGAATAAAAATAACAGGTTCCATTTTTCATTGGCGTTTTTAGTTGCGGTTGTCACTGAAAAAAGAATAATGGCCATTACGCCAATTAACAATGCATTAAATATTATCAAAAAATTTCGGTCGTTGTAGATGTTTTTCCCTGTGTAAATGATGGCGGACAGAAAAATCAAAAGCATTGCAAAAACAATGGGCGTGAATATTCTTGCGATTACTGGGGAGATTTTATTCACCAATTGCGGATTGTTCCGAACCAGATAGGTTGCCAAAATAGGGATTGCAGGCGCTCCCCAAACCGCAATATGCTGCGCGAAAAAATCTGCTATTTTAAGGCCGATCAACTCGAATAATCCAATGGTAATTCCGGTAAATAAAATACCCGAAAGCACCATAACGGCCGTCATTACCACAAAATCGCCATTGAATCGAAGGAAATCAATTTTCTTTTGGCTGTCATTTACATGACCGCCTATAAAAGTATAACCCACCAAAGTCCATAAAAATATAGGCAAATGAATGCAGGCCAAAATAATGGAGTCGCTTTTATCGTTATCGGGCAAAAAATTAATGTAGAATACCGACAACAAAATTGCGAGGAGCGGAAACAACAATTTATTGATTCCGAGATTTTGTTTATACGCAAAATAGGCTGTTAGCATAGGAAATACGATAAATCCAATATTGCGCGGAAAAAAGAAATCCTCATCAATGCTAAAAAATTGCGGAATTTGCGCAATAAGTCCGGCGACAAATATCATAACGCCCACAAAAATTAGATCGTTTTTGTGTCCCCAAAAAATTTCTTCCTGCGGATAATTGAGTCTTTCGTTCCAAATTTGCGCGGTTGAATTATCATTTATTTCTGGATAAATCGCGTTGAAAACCCTTTGGAAATCCGATTTATTTTTTCGGTACAATTTTTCAAGCTGTTTTGGATTGTCAATATTTTGAATGATTTCTGCTTTCAGATTGCCAAATTCATCCCACAAATGGGTTTCGGTTGTTGTTACCATAGTCAATTGGTTTTAGAAGTTTTTTGCTGTTAAAGTCGATTTTAATTAATTTAACTTGACAGGTTAATTAGCCGTTCAAGCGCATCAAGATGTTCGCTGAAGGCTTTTTTTCCCGCAATTGTTGCGCTGTATGAAGTGTTTGGTTTTTTTCCGATAAATTGTTTTTTTATGTCGATATATTTTAATTTTTCCAATGCATTTAAATGACTCGCCAAATTGCCGTCGGTAATATTCAACTGCTCTTTAAGCGTGGCAAAATCGGCAAAGTCATTCACCAGAAGAATTGACATAATGCCCAATCGCACCCTGCTTTCAAATGCTTTATTTAAATCATTGATATAATTTTTCACCGCTCGTGTTTAAAGTAAATTTTTATGCCGTAAACCAAGTGCAGCACCCCAAATCCAAATGCCCAAAAAAGCAATCCGTATTCTATAAATATTGAGGCCACAAGGCCAACAGCCACTTCAAGAATTCCTAAATAACGGATGTCAATTATGGTATATTTGCTTGCATTTATCAAAGCCAATCCGTAAAAAATTAAGGTGGCCGGAGCCATTAAAGCAACATAACCGTGATACCATAAAATGAGGCAAAAAATGCCGCCTGCAGCCAGCGGAATCATCATATTGATCAAAAGTCGGGACGCAGTGGCATCCCAAACAGGCAAACCGCGTTTTTTGGCGTTTCTGACAGCAAAAAAAACAGCCGTAAAAAGTGACACTGCCAAAACCACCATAAAATCGGCAAACAGAAATGCATAAGCAGCAGATTCTTGCGCTAAAGTTTGTCCGACAGCAAATTGATAATATCCCGGTTCGCTAAAACCAAGACCAAGGAATAAGTAAGCCGCTGCAACACCCGTTATTGCAACTACTCCAACAATGATTCCCGCTATGCCGCTAAGGGATAAAAACCTTGAGGAACGCTCCATTAAATTGCGTATTTCCCTCAGTTCATTTAACTGATCTTGTTTTTTGTCCATGTATCTAATTTTTAAAAGTACTTTGAATTACAAAGTAACAAATAAATAAAATACCTTCCAAATAAATTCTGGTAAATTTTTCTTGTTTATACGATTAAAGTTGATGGGAATTGTATAAACGTAATTCATCTTACAAAATAAATTCGCTTTTATGAGTATTTATATATTATAATATCATAATATTATAATATATTTGTGTTTTAATATAAACAATCCGATATGTCAAAAATTGATTACATAAAATCCAGCGAAATACTTAAGGCACTTTCAAACCCGATACGGCTTCAAATGGTTGATTTTTTATTGGATGATGAATGTTGCGTGACCGATGTGGTTAATGAACTTGGTATTTCCCAATCTGCGTCTTCCCAACATTTAATAATACTAAAAAACAGCGGTATTGTGTATCCTGAAAAACACGGCACAAGAACTTGTTATAAGGTAAACAATAAGTTAGCTGAAGAAATAATAACCCTTTTAAAAAAAATAAACAATGATTAAAAACATGATACAGGCAATAATGCCTTCAGAAAAAATGATTGAAATGTTTACCTTAAAATTAGAAAGTAAACAACCAATTGAAACAATTGCCCGAAAAGTAAGCTCGGAATGCGAAAATCACAAATTTGCCTTACTTCAAACGTATGTTTACCACGATATTGTGAAGGAAAAAGGTTATCCTATAAGTCGAAAAGTGTTCATTTATGAAATTTGTCAGGCAAAAACAGCAGCATTAATGCTAACCAGCAACCCTGAATTTTCAATTTTTATGCCTTGCAAAATCGCAATGTATGAAGATGACGGAAAGACCATAATTTCAACCATGAATATGGAAATAATGCTGAATGCCGTAAAATCAAATCCGGAATTATATAAAGAAGCTTCAGCCATTTTTAAGACGTTAAAATCTTTAATGACATCCCTTTCAAAAATTTAATAAAAAATTAATAATTTTAAAACCAAATCAAAATGAGTAAAATTTTAATATTAATTAACGATGCTCCTTATGGAACAGAAAAAGCATACAATGCTTTACGACTAGCAAATCAATTAGGCAAAGAACATGACAAAGTTGAAGTACGGATTTTTTTAATGGCTGACGCCGTGAACTGCGCCGTTGCAAACCAAAATACGCCTAATGGGTATTATAATATTGAAAGAATGTTGAATTTTTCGATACTTAAAAAAGCCAAAGTTAAAATTTGCGGCAGTTGTGCTGATGCGAGAGGCTTAAAAAAAGAACAACTAATTGAGGGTGTTGAAATTAGCACCATGGCTGAATTTACAAACTGGGTGGCAGAAAGTGACAAAGTATTGACTTTTTAACAAGCAATGAGCATAAAAAAACCAAGGATTAAAATTTAGTACATTTCCTCCTACATTAAAAACAGCCCATAAATAGATGAAACGAGCCATAACAAATTTTGATACACCGCAGAATGATTAATGGCGACCTGCCTACGGCAAGCAGGCCTGCCTGTCCGGCAGGCAGGCTGCATCTGTACCAATAAAAAATAAATAATAAACAGATGAAAAATGTAACACTCGGACTCAAAGAAAACTGGAAACAGTTTACATTGCTCGTAATCATTAATGGTTTTGTTGGCGGTATGGTGGGATTGGAACGTTCCATTCTTCCCCAAATAGCCGAACAGGAATTTGCCATTGCCGCTAAAACAGCCATACTGTCCTTCATTATTGTTTTTGGTATTGTAAAAGCCATTACCAATTATTACACGGGAGCATTAGCCAATAAATACGGCAGAAAAAATTTATTGGTTGCCGGATGGCTCATCGCTATACCAATTCCTTTTATCTTAATGTATGCGCCAAATTGGAACTGGATTATTGCCGCCAATGTGCTTTTGGGAATCAACCAGGGTTTAACGTGGTCAAGCACTGTTGTCATGAAAATTGACCTTGTTGGTGAAAAGCAAAGGGGGTTTGCCATGGGACTCAATGAATTTGCAGGTTACCTTTCAGTTGCCATAATTGCATTTTTAACTGGTTGGATTGCCGGTAAATACGGCATCAGGCCCTATCCTTTTTACTTGGGGTTTGTCTTAGTGTTTTTTGGACTCATTGGAAGTATTTTCTGGATTAAAGACACAAAACATCACGTTGCCAAAGAAACAACAACCAGCACCGTTCCAAAACTAAAAAATATTTTTTGGGATACTACGTGGAAAGATAAAAACTTAGGTTCAGTCACTCAGGCCGGGTTAATTAATAATCTGAATGACGGAATGGTTTGGGGGATATTTCCCATACTGTTGGCCAATAAAAATTTTACCATTGAACAAATTGGTATCATAGTGGCTATTTATCCAGGCGTTTGGGGACTTGGGCAGCTTTTTACCGGTAAAATGGCCGACAAATTTTGCAAAAAAGATATGCTTTTTACCGGAATGTTTTTACAGGCCTTGGCATTGGTTTCATTCGTTTGGGCAGATACTATGCTCGAATATGCAGTGCTTTCATCAGTTTTGGGTTGGGGAACAGCCATGGTTTATCCAACATTTTTAGCAACAGTGGCAGAAAATACACATCCGCAGGATAGAGCAAAAAGCATCGGAATATTTCGGCTTTGGAGAGATTTAGGCTATGCAATAGGCGCTATTTTAACAGGAATAATAGCAGATTTAATAAGTATCAATGCTTCAATTCTTTTTATTGGCTTCCTTACCTTCTTATCTTCAATGATTATCTATTTAAGAATGCGATGCGGTGAAGGAACTTCTGTCAAAATTTTGAATTGGATTTTACGTAAATAACTGATTAAAATGAAAACACCAGACAACTGCATCACGCTTGATGTTTTTAAACAAAAACTGAAAAGCAAAAACGAAATCATCATTATAGATGTAAGAAGCCATGAAGAATACAATGAAAAGCACATCCCCAATGCCATCAATATTCCACTTGAAAAATTAGAGGACAAAGCAAAAGCATTTGACAGAAATAACTTTTACATAACTGTTTGCGGCAAAGGCGGAAACCGCTCAGCTGCAGGAGCAGAAAAATTAAATCAAATGAAGCTCAATGCCATTTGGCTTTGTGGCGGAACATTTGGTTGGTTCGATTAAAACACATAATCCTAACGATTTGTAAATATCTACTTGAATTACATCTTCATACTAATTTGAATTTTAAGTAAGGAGATGTTTTCAAAAATTATATAAAAAACAGCCAGGATTCAAATTAACACTTTAATTCCGAGTATCAGCTTTAATTAATTCTAAGCCTTGGTTGATTCCTTTTTCTATAGCAGGCACGCCACGATCCATCCAAACTGGTTTTAAATCACCTTTTAAATAATAATCAAAAAACTGCGCCATTCTGATATTGAAATCTTTGCGATTTTGATATTTTACCGGCCAGTGCGGTTCCTCATTATAATTTAAAAACCAAGAAGGTTTCCCCAACCTTCGCAAGGCGGTAAAAAATTCAATTCCCTGATACCAAGGCACATGGCCATCAGCATCATTGTGCATAATTAACAATGGCGTATTTATTTTATCCATATTAAAAATGGGTGAATTTTCAGTATAACGGGCAGGATATTCCCAAGGAGTTCCGCCAATTCTGCTTTGCGTATGCTCGTACTGAAATTGTCGGCTTAAACCTGTCCACCAACGAATTCCGCCATAAGCACTTATCATATTTGCAACCGGCGCGCCAGATTCCGCAGCCTTAAAAATATTGGTTTTTGTAACCAGATAAGCAATTTGGTATCCGCCCCAACTATGGCCTTGCACACCAATATTATCTTTGTCGATAAATCCTTTTTCTATCAAAGAAGTGACTCCGGGAATAACACAATTGAAAGCGCTCTCGCCAGGATAACCAATACGATAATGAATATCTGGGTTAAAAATTACATAACCGCGGCTTGCGTAAAAGCTATAATTAATGGAAGATCGCCCGTAAGCAGGCACTCTGTGGTTATTCAAATCATCCGAACTTTTTTCATAAAAATTAACCAATAGCGGGTATTTTTTATTTGGATCAAAATTTTCGGGCTTAATCAGCATTCCGGTAAGTTCAATACCATCCAAGGAAATCCATTTTATCAACTCGGCAGTTCCCCAATTATAGTCGCTTTGCTGCGGATTTGCATTGCTTATTACAACAGGTTTTTTAAAATTTAAATCGGAATAAAGGATGTTTGGAAATTCCGTAAAAGATTCTCGGGTAAAAATTACTTTTTCATTATCTCTTGCTTTTTCGGGCGTTGAATAACTGTAAGGTTCCACAAGAAGCTGCTCCCCTTTTAAAGTTTTAGCATTCAATTTATAATAACCAGAGTACTTATTAATTTCATTAAAATTGGTTAACAGCCAATCTTTGTCTGTTGAAATAAATCGTTCTTCAGGATCCATTTTTGCATATCTGAAAACTGTTTTACCGTCACGGCCATTGGTTAATTTTCTGCTTTGGCCATTTTCCGGATTAAATTCCCAAATATCATATCGGTCATAAATGATGATAGCTGCATCATTGGCGGTCCAACCCGCTAAACCATAAGAATTGGGATGGTCGGGAGAATCATTTAATTCATCATAAAAAACTTTGCCGGAAGTCAATTTTTTTACCTTTTTTGAAGCCAAATTTACCGCAAACCATTCACGGTCAACAGGATTGTATCCATAGGCATATTTTCCGTTAGGGCTCAACATCACGCGCCCGGCTATATTTTTTAAAATTTCAGTGGTTTCACCAGTATTTATATTAACCACGGAATAATCCCTTGCATTTTGGCCAGTCCACTGACTTTCCAATTCATACGGCATAGATGCATTTACCAAGGCAAACAGGGCATTTCCTTCATTTCCAATTTCAGCTTCCGGAAATTCAACAGTTGCCAACTGATATAATTTATTATTGTTTAAGTGAATTACCGTTTCAAAAGATTTCTTTAAATCATTTTTAAGTTGCAGTTCTTGCACGGTATATAATTGCGGTTCATTGTAGGTCCACACTTCAACATTTACAATTTCTTCGGCTAACAACATCGTGTCTTTAACGATGGGCGGTTTTGCCAAGCCAAAATAAAGTTTGGTTTCATCTTTTGAAAAAGTGATTTTTCCATCGGCAGAAACCAAGTAATTTTTTGGTGCAGTAGTATTGTCAACTTGTTTTTTTGCCAATTTATTCCCATCACGCCAAATATACAATTCATGAGGCCGCACCTGAACTTTTGTGGTATCTGCATCAACAATAAAACCTAAATTTTTACCTGAATCACTAAAAGCTAACTGCGCATATTTTGCCTTATCGCCTTTAAAAATATTGCTGATTTTGTTGCTCTCCAAATCCATGACATAAACCCCTTCGCCCGAAGTTGAATCAACACCCGAAGTTGTATAAGCCAACCGTTTTCCTTCTTTTGCAAAAATGAAATCTTTCACAAATTTAACGGTGTCTTGCTTGCCTGAGTTAAGATTTCTGATAACCAAATGATAACCTGTGTCTTTACCTACTTTTTTTATCTTTTTTAGGGTTTTTGGCTTTATGCTGTCTGTGGCTTTACTTTCAGGTTTTTTCTTTTTGTCGTCCTTTACATCATCTAACAAATAAGCCACATAACCTTCCCATTTTTCAGGAATTTTATAGGATCTCACATTGGCAATTTTAAGCAAAGATTTATCCTTTAAATTATAAATACCCAAGGTGTCTTTAGGAAGTTTTTCTTTATCAATTTTTTTGCGTTGCAATGCTCTGATACTGTCTTTAAAAGGCTTAATCGTAAAAATTGAATAGCTCGCATTGTAGGTGAATTTTCCGTCTTCACCTCTATAATATTCAAAAATTAAGTTGGCATTGGCATCATTAATCTTTAAAAATTGAACTTGTTCCCCTTTTTCCAGCGCATACATTATAAAATTTCCATCAGAAGAAATGGCCTTGTTCTTAATAGAATTCCAAATTTCAACATCGGCGTGGTCCAATATTTTTTTTTGTGCTGAAATTGTTAACGATGCAAATAATAATAAAAGTGATAAAAATGTTCTCATAAAATAAATTTTAAACCAAAAGATAAATATAGGTATTCAAATGAATATAAAATAAAAAAATCAACTGTAAATTGACAACAAAAAACGGACTGATTTTTAAAATTTGTTTGAAGACGCACACTGTTTAAAATAAAAAAGCCGCTACATTTCTGTAAAGGCTTTTTATGCTTGGGCTCCTCCTGTTTTTGGAAGTTGCCACCAACTTTTTATAAATTTACGGTTTAAAAAGGTTAACAAATACCCTTAAACCTAAAATATTGTTGAAATGAATCCTTTTTTGCTGACGATTTCAGCGAATTTGGATTTTGTCAAAGTAGGTATTTGCTGGAATCATTTAAAATGTAACTTCGGCTTATTTTAAAGAAAATTACAAGTTTTAAGAATCCTGTTTAAAACACGTACTTTGCAGCTATTTTTTTTAATGCTTCAGGCTAATGTTTTTTCCCATTGCCATTACCATTTGACTTTTGATTTCCGTTTCCGTTACCGTTGCCTTTTGGCTTATAGTTTCCGTTTCCATTGCCATTTGACTTAAAGTTACCGTTACTGTTGCCTTTAGACTTATAGTTTCCGTTTCCTCCTTTGTTGCCAATTGATTTTTGATATTTCCCTTTATATCCCTTTGCGTATTTAACCTTGTGTTGTTTATAATAAGCATGTGGCCAATTACCGCGATAATTTGTCAATACTACTTTATAGCCATTATATAAATCATAATTTCTATAGTGTCTTGGAAGATAAGAATGACGAACCCAAGAGTTTCCTGAAATATAAATAAAATTGGAATTTTGAATATCATAATAAGCTTGTACATCCGGCAAGTAATAATAACGAACGTTTGAATAACCTGATGGACCCCATTGCGGTGGCGTACCAACATTTAAATTTACAGATATTTGAGCCTGCGCTTCGCTTGCAAAAATTAATCCTATTCCGAGTATTATAAATTTTATTGCTTTCATATTATTGTGTTTTATGTTAATGATTAAAAGCTAAAAAATCGGTATTATTTGTAAAAACGAAAATTAACAAGTATGAAATTTTTTAAACCTTTATATTTACAAATAACTACCATATATGTTATATAAAGTGTCTAAACCAAAAACCCTGCCATAAAATAATGATGCGATTTTTTCTTTTCTGAAATTTATGTTGATTTATTGAAAGAAGCAGTAAACTGGGAATACCAAGACCGTTTTTCGGAAAAGGCAAATTATGTTCGGCTTCAAACTAATATTGCATAAAAAAAACCTAAATTTAGCATTCAAAAAAATAGCTTATGTCAATATTCCAGAGTTCAGTTGTTACAAAACAGCTAAAAACTCAGAACAAAGAAAAAATTGCAATACAGTGGGGAATATTCAAAACCCATTTTCACAATCCTGTTATTCAGGAAAATATTAGAAACAGCAAAGAGGAACAATATCAAGGAGAATTTCTAATTGATTTATTTGTGAATGTGTTGGGTTACACCAAAAATCCTACTCCTAATTTCAATATTACTACTGAATACAAAAATGTAAAAGACAGTAAAAAAGCTGATGGTGCCATTGTAGCAAATGATGTTGTAAAAGCTGTTATAGTGGAAAAAACGGTCAAATTGACCACCTATTTTCGGAGCAAATTGACCACCAGTTTCGGAGCAAACTGACCACCACTTTCCAATTCAAATTGACCACCAGTTTCGGAGCAA
>Ga0209347_1002172_pt1 | contig 27057 bp, 26 predicted proteins | sample AutmiccommuBRH23_FD_187382 | JGI IMG/M metagenome (GOLD analysis project Ga0209347, IMG submission 187382) | Deep subsurface microbial communities from Mt. Terri, Switzerland - Autotrophic microbial communities BRH/23 (SPAdes) (version 2) | ecosystem: Environmental > Aquatic > Deep subsurface >...
CAGTTTGGCGGCCTCTTTTTCGTATTCCGATATTTTTTGTGTTAGCAAAAGGTCATCCGGATAATCATTCCCTATTGCCTCCAGAATTACTGCCGCTTCCTTAAAGTTTAGCTTCCTTTTCAGCTCTTCCGCCCTGGCTAATGCCTGGTATTTACCAATGTCGGGCAGGTCAAGGGGGGCAATCTCTTCAATGTAGTGAGCGAAAGTTTTATAATCAATTTTACCATCCATATACTGTAGCGTAACCTTTTCGAGCTCTGAATCCAGTTTTGAGGAGATTTCTGTTTTGAACAATTGCAGACCTTTTATCTGTTGTGTTGTTAAAGCAAGTTTTTCAGATAAAATTTGATTTGAAAGGTTCTTTACTTTTGAAGCAAGTTCTTCTTTCATTTGTTCAATTGCTTGTTCCCTTTTATTACCGCTGGTCTGCCTGGAAACATTAATAAACAATTCCCGAGCCTCTTCATATTTATCACTTTCCACCAGCTTATTAAATTGGGTTATTTCTCCGCTAACAAGCTGGTTGAGTCTATAGATCTGATAAATTTCCAGCACTCCGAATAAACTTGCAGTGATGAATAAAATAACGGCAATAAGTACTGCTTTCGACTGTATTGAATTTGGTTTAAATTCCTTCTGCATTTCCTGCATTTTAACCATCCATTTGTAATTAGTTTTGCTTTTACAACTTTCCCAGCAAATGTCCCTTTTCAGTCACGGTTTCATCAGTTATTACATATGTGCGGCCATTCCATTTTACAACCGGTTCCAGATAAATCTCGCCGGGTTGAGCACTTCGTACCGTAAAATTTAATTCAGGCTCAAAAGAAACAGACTGCTCAACAATAGCCGGGTCCACCTCCCGTCTAAAGTTCAATTGAAACCTACGGCTTCCAGCGGCAAGAACAAGTATGGATCATTTGGCAGTATTCTTTCCAGTGGCGGCAGTGTTGCAATGGGTTCAATATCTTCCTTGATACGGTTCTCTTCTGGGGTTGAAGAACATCCCCCTAGTAAAAATACTGTCAGCAATATGGTTACTATCAATAGGTAAAGGCGAAAATCATTTGACTTTCGTATCAGGGTTATCATCTCCTTTGTTAAGCACCTCTTGGTACACCCGAGCCTTTGTAATCTTCTGTTCCCAGAATGTACTCCAACAGTCAAATCGTTCCTATTTCAATTGGTTGGAGAACATAATTAGCTGCTTATTGCTTAACTGCCAAAGCCTTTGCCAAAATCTTATCCGCCGCCCCTTTATCATCAGGAACAATCAATAACTCAACTTCAGTCGTATCATTTTTTGTCAGCCATGCTTCTATTTTTATTACCTGCACGTTTAATCTAAGGGTGTAATAGCTTCTATAGCCATCCAAAGTCCTTCCCTGGTTTAATTCGCCCCATTGGTAATATGTGATCTTATCCCAGCTTGTTTTCTGCATTTTTAAAAGAATTCCATCCACACATATAGCGTTTTTCTGTAATTCATGGTGAATTGTAATAATCCCTGAACCGCCAATGCCGATTGCACTGACCAGATACTTCAGCCCCATCCCTTTGAATTTAATAATTTCAGCCCATTCAGAAAGCAGGCTATTCTCCAAGGTGTATGTTTGTAATCTACTTAGGGTTTCAATGCTAAACAAGTCTAGTGCGCTGTCGATCAAATGACTATTAGAAAGTACATAATATGCTTTAATAAGGCTTTCAATAAAGAAATAACAGAGAACCAACGATGCTAGAAACATGAAAATCGCTGCAATCAATTCCCAACTAATTTTTCGCAAAGCATAGATAGCTACTGACTTCTCTAGGACTTTTTTCCTTCTTTCCTGAAAAATAATCCAGGTGCTCGTTATGAAGATCATTAAAAAAGTAAATATCAGATACAAAAGAGTGCACTCTCCCTACGTTCAATATGCACCAAAATAATAAAAACAAAAAGCCATGGTTATATTGTCAGTTTTACTAAACCATTAGGGCCTCCTACGTAAAATTCGTCGTCAAGCTTAGTCAACATTGTAAAATAGTTTAGCGAATATCGCCCCTCTATATCTTCCACTGACAGATCTTTAACCTGGTAAAGATAATTCCCTACCGTAAATCAAATTAAAGGTCTTTATTTTTCAATGCCTCATGGATTTTCTTTAAATACACCATTATTAACACCATTACAACCAATTGTATGAGCGAAATAAGAATTGGTAGAAGGACTGCTAATCCAGCTAAAGCTGCCCACCATGGAGGACTAGGTGCAGGTGCCGTTTCAAACTCCACACCTTCATCAAACATTATCTGTGTTAGATTTGGGTCTTTTGGTGTCTTTGAATGAAATTGAACTCCATTCTTGGCAATACCCTCAATTAGATAGTTATTGCGCTCGACGATTATCTTGGCCGCATACACTTCCCCGGATTGAACAGCTTGAATAAACTCTTCGTGGCTCCAAGCCTGCCCATGCTGACTATTTTGCTTAAATAGAATAATTAAGATTACCGCCAACAATATTAATGCGATTAACACAACGGCAAATACAATTTTTTTCTTCATAGATTACCAGCCAATGTAAAGGGACAGCGAAGTTTACCCTTCATAAAAATTTTTCTTCCCCGCAATGAAAAAGAAAAGAAATGGTACGATAATCACGGAAATAAAAACCATCTGTGCTAGTAAAAAGTGAATAAATCCAAGGTGCGATAAGCTTCCGAGAATAATCAATACCAGACCCACTGCTCCGTTGGGTATCATTGCAATCCATACGCCTTTTTTAGTAATATTCTTTAGATATTTGTTTTTGTGGAGCAGCGCTAGACTTATCCAAGTGGTGATATAAACGAAAATAATGAGCACTAAACTATATATCATGCTCAATGAAAATGTTTCCACATTCCATAGGCGCCAGCCGAACATAAAAAACAAGCCTGCAAATATAATCAGGATCATATTAATTGATAATATTAATGGCACGGTATACACCCTCCTTCAATAACCAAGTAAAACCATATAGGTTTAGCATAGAAAAATATCAGTCCACCTTTATTTGGCTGCAAATATTTATCGTTCAATTAGAACTAGCCATTGATCTGCCCGCCATTCTACTTTGGCGCCCAATGTTTCCGATACAAAGCGTAAAGGCACCATTATCCTATCGTCTATTTCGGTAGCAGGCACGTACAATGATAGTTCTTGCCCGTTCCGATAGGCTGTTTTGCTATCAACATTAATCTTGACTTCGGCAGTTGCATCAGTAATGGTAGCAGTTTTAGAGGCGGAATCCCACAGCACCGTAGCATCCAAAGCTTCAGCCACTGAACGCAGAGAAATTAATACTCGGTTTTGCAGCATTACAGGTTCCACATCGGATGCCAGCTTTTTGCCATTTATCTCAATAGTAACAACCTCGACGGCCTGGATTGAACGTAAATCCTCACCTATAAGGTTAACTCGGTTCTGGGCAATGTCCCAGGACAGTCGATAACCTAAAGCCAGAGCTAGTTTATCTAACGGAACCATCACTTTTCCATCATGGGCTGGTGTAAGGTATAGCCGCCATTTCTTGCTTCCCAACTCCACATCAGTGTAAGCATTAACCTCTGCCCCAATGGGCGGCAGGCCATAATTGTTTCTGGCAGCTATTTGAGCATATCCCGGTTCCAGAGGAAACCATGCCAATTTTCCACCCAACGCCTCAACGGTGGCCCGTAAAGGCACCATCACCATATCCCGTTTAGAATCACGATAAGCCTGCTGCGTTCCCAAGTCCAATCTTTTTCCCAATAAGGTGACATAAACATTTTTGCCAAGGGAGGCTGGTCGCGTATCATTCAGCACTGCAGATAGTTCTATGGGGAGATGATCCAGACCTCGCAAAAAGGCTACCGTATCCGGTCCCAACCACTGCGTCCGGTAGTCTAAGAAAATGCCCCAATAATGCCAAGGCAGCAACCAAATGGCATTTTCCCTATGCAAAGTTCCTCGCAGAGAAATCATGGTTCCATTCAAACTGGCCTCACCTTCGCCTTCCGTAACCACCAACCCAAGCTCTGGACCGCCAAGCTGATAGCTTCCTTCTTCACGTTTAGCTATCGGAACTCCCAGCCACATACGCAAAAAGTCAAAGCTTATGTGCGTATCCAAGTTGCCTTCTTCCTTTTCCCCGACCAGCATGGGGCTATCTTTGGGGTTCGCCAACATTTCAACCGTCAGACCTGTTGTTTTGCTCCAAGTCAATACTCTTCCGCGATCATAAACAACGGCCTTGGGTTCAGGTTGCACTGAAGGAAGGATGGTTATTGGAAGCATCCTAGTTTCCGCACCACTTTCTACTACTAAATCCCAGGCTCCGGGAGCAATCTTACCGGGAGCACCGTCCAGCATCTGACCCATCTGCTCTGCCAGCTTAAAGGTATAGCTAAAGCGGTCATGCTCTACAGGCACACTATCTATGAGGATGGCTTCCGGCACCGGGAAGGGCGCTGGTGCCGAAGGCATGGTTACCGGCCAGTAGGAGGGCATTAAGAGTATAGTTGCTGTGTCACCCCGCGCCATGTCGGAACGAACAGTTAGCTGTTCCCCCATATGAATCTGTCTGCCGTTCACTTCTATACCTTTAGCGTGTGTAAAATAGCGCAAGGCCACTTCTTGCAGTTCTCTGCTTAACTTTGGATCAACTACCATACGAGATTTTTTGGGGGTATCCATGTAGAAACCAACACCCCAATTCTGTTCATCCTTAACAATTTGGTAAGGAACCATGGTCAGAAAATCACCACCAGCTAAAGAAAAACGCACCTTATTAAAAAAATAAAACATCTCTTGAGGAACAACCTTAAATAGGGAATCTTCCATTCCTAGATTGGAAGTTGATTTGTTGTATAGTTCCACCAGTCGCTCGATTTTTTGTCTGTCTTCTGCTCTATCCGGAAAAAGGGGAACGTAGTCGGTGTCCGAACGATAGAAATCTACCTGTTGGATTTCCTCGGCATCCAACGTTAGCGGCAGTTCACTTGCAAAAGCGGCAGAGGGTTTGCCAACTAATAATAATGTCATTAACATAATTAGGCTGACGGCCCATATCCGCCAATTAACAAAGCGCTTTAATTTATCCATAAGTATTTTTACTCCTCTCCGTTGCCATAGACAGTTTTCATAAATTTCTAGAAAAATATAGAAGCAGAAAATAGACGCAATTACTAATACTCCCAATACCTGGCTCAACATGTCTAACTGCCCCTTTAAACAACAAATTCCCTAAAGCGCCACCTATACTGTTTCCTCCAGGCCATTCCAATTCCAGTCCGAGTTAAGTACACTCAACACCTATTATCTTCTTTCTTTTTCTCTTTCGTGCTCTTTTAGTGCAGCTTTTCTAGCCGATTTCACAGCGTATTTTATAATAAAGAACAATGCAACAAGAGGTATCAGCCATGCTGTCATAGTAATTAATTCCGGCATTCCTATGTTAAACATGATACTCCCCCTTCCAACTGCTTAAAGCACTTCATCAAATTAGTACCAGTTGTATTAATTTTGTTACAGTGTTAACCAAAAAAAATAATTTTCTTTCTCTGACACAAGACACAATGGGCCGGTTCTATTGTGTCCTTTGAACCGGACAGGGACAGGTGTCAAGATGGAACAAAACAGTAGTTGGTTTTAGCTCGCCAACTAAATAATTACATAATAAAAACACCCTCAAATTCTGAGAGTGCTTTCTCTTGGTGCCGAGGACCGGAATCAAACCGGTACGGTCGTTGAAGACCGCAGGATTTTAAGTTAGAATCACGTTATTTTTTGTGTGTTTCTCAGTTTTACCCAATCTTATAAATCCCATAATATCATTCAAGGAAACTTACATATTGCTTTAGTTTTACTAATAACACGTCCATGAATTAGTCGAGCACAGATTAGATCCTTTAAAACTAGGATTCTTTTTTCAAAAAATGCTACCATCCCCTCCTGCAAGTCCTGGATTGCAAAACATTGAGCAAAACATTCAATCTCATATTATAGTCCTTTTTGTAAGTCCATATCCCGCCCGGCATTCATTGCAGATTTGGCCAACGCTATGGCAACAGGGCTTTTGAACTCGCTGTTTCATTAAACATCTTTCTTAGCTGTCTTTTAAGCATTTTTCCACTGGGGTTTTTGGGGATATGTTCAGTGAATACCACTTTTTTAGGAACCTTATAACCGGCAATCAATTCCTTACAATGACTTATTAGTTCTTTTTCAGTAAGGGTTTCATTTTGTTTTAGTACTACTACTGCAACTACGGCTTCACCCCAATATGAATCCGGCATGCCAATAACTGCAGCTTCAGCGACTCCAGGATGCTTAAATATGGCTTCCTCTACTTCTTGAGAACTTACATTTTCCCCGCCGGATTTGATGATATCCTTTTTTCGATCAATAAAATATATATTCCCGTCTTCATCCATTTTGGCCAGGTCTCCGGTATGCAGCCATCCACTCCTAAAGGCCTGTTTGGTTCTATCCTCATTCTTATAGTAGCCAAGCATAACAGCAGGCCCGCGTGCTACTATTTCACCTACTTCCCCACGTGGTAATTCCTTGTCGTCACCATCAACTATTTTCATCTCTAGAGGTAAATGAGGAATACCAATGGACTGCGGGTTAGCTAACGGGGCAGAGTTGCCGGTTCCTAATGGCGAAAGTTCCGTTTGCCCATAGTAATTAATCCATGTAGCCCCAGGTAATAATTCCATACACCGTTTCAGAGTAGTTGAGGGGATAGGTGCTCCATAGGTATAACAAACCCTGACGGAGTTCAAGTCATTTTCCGCCACCCCATCCACTTGAGCCATTGCCATATAAATTGTAGATGGGAAACTAATAAACGTTACTTTGTGTGCATCAATTAATTCCAATACTTTATCAATGGAAGGCTGGTACATTAGGATCACAGTGCCGCCAAATGCCAGTGTTGTAAGGGCCTGATAGGTCAAAGCGGCTACATGGAAAAGCGGTGTGCTGACCAAAAACACATCATCAGAACGCAGTCCTACATCCACCGCAACGCTTAAAAGGACTGAATAATAGTTTAAATGGCTCCCCATAACCCCCTTAGGTACAGATTCAGTACCACTTGTATATAACAAGGCAACCATGTCGTCGCTTTTGATAAGTAATTCCGGTTCATTATCAGAGTATTTCTCTGTCAAGAGACTGTCAAAATCTATCCAGTTTTCCTCAAGCTTTTTCCCTAGCAAGTTTATTCCTATAAAATGCTTTACTTGTGGCAGGTTGGCCCCCTGCACAACTTCCACCAAAGCGTCTTCAACAATAACCACCTTTGCTTCTGAATGAGTGATAATATATTCGGCCTCATTTTGCTTAAGTGCAAAGTTCAGAGGAGTAATGACAGCACCAATCTTGGCTAAGCCCAAAAAACAAATCAAAAATTGCGGACAGTTGTGAGACATAATTGCCACCCGGTCACCCTGACCAACACCCAATTCCACCATCGCATGGGCAAACCGATTTGCCTGTTCATTGAATTGTTGATATGTCCAATTATTTTTACCAAATACCAATGCTGTCTTTTGGGGAAATCTCTTGGCTGTTCTCCTGATTAAATCGCCCACAGCCACTCTGCGCAGCATATTCATTTGTACTGAACTCATTTATAAGCCCCCTTTAATTTTAAAAATCAGTAAATCACAGGACTTTCTGATATTTTGCTCAGGTGTGCTCCCTTAAAATTCTCTTTAAAACCTTACCGGAGGCGTTGCGTGGAAGCTCCTTGATAAATTGAACATGTTTAGGTTTCTTATAACCGGCTAGATTTTCCCTGCAGCAGCTAATCACTTCTTCTTCGCTCAACTCCTGCCCTTCTTTAACTACTATAAATGCCTTCACGGCCTCTCCCCACTTATCATCTGGGATGCCTACAACTGCAGCTTCCGATACTTTGGGGTGAGTGTACAAAACCTGTTCGATTTCAGCAGGATAAATGTTTTCTCCCCCGCTTATAATCATATCCTTTTTGCGGTCTACAATATAAAAATATCCTTCCTCATCAAAACGTGCCAGATCTCCTGTGTAAAGCCAACCATCACGTATGCTATCCGATGTTTCTTGAGATAATTGCCAGTATCCACTCATAACCGTCGGCCCTCTAACTAAGAGCTCTCCTACTTCACCAGGCCTTACTTCATCTCCCGTTTCGTCAACTACCTTTACATCAACATGCAGGAAGGGCTTGCCAATAGAACCGGCTTTCCTCAACGCATCCTCTGAACGCAAAAGCGTAGTGCTGGGGCTTGCCTCAGTAAGCCCGTACCCCTGCATAAACATCACATTAATTTCATCAAAGTACTGCATAATTAAGGGAATAGGGCACGGTCCTCCTCCCGATTCAACAAAGCGCAGCGAATCATGCCGGTATTGATGCCGGGAGGGATCTTGCGCCATTAACTGATACATCTGGGGTACAGCAAACATATTCGTAATTCCTTCTTTGTCCACTAATCTCCAGATGTTTTCCGGGTCAAACTCTCTTGTTAATACTATGGTCGCCCCAAGATAAAAATGGGGTGTTGTGAGCACATTTAATCCTCCAATATGAAACAAAGGAGCCGATGACAAAGTTATATCATCCGGTCGTATTCCAAAGTCAGCAGCTGTATTTATCGCATTCCAAGTAGAGTTGTTATGGCTTAGCATGGCTCCTTTGGGACGACCTGTTGTGCCGGATGTATACATGATAAGTTGAGTTTCAGAGCTATCGTATTCAATGTAAGCTTCCGTACTAGCACCTTCTACTATCAGCTTCTCATACTCTAGAAAATCCGCTTCTTTATCGCCAACAATACAACATAGCTCAACATCATATTTGTCTGTTTTTTCAATCAATTCGGTAAATTCTGCCCCGAAAAATATCGCCTTTGGCATTGAATCCTTAAGGATATATTCAAGCTCAGGTGCTGCCATGCGAAAATTTAGCGGCACCATCGCAATACCAACTTTAGCCAGTGCAAAATAAATCTCCAAATACTCGGGACAGTTGAAAAGCAGTACCGCAGCCCGGTCTCCCGGTTTAAGACCTTTCCCCAACAAAGCGTTGGCTAAGCGATTAGCTCGATTATTTAGTTGAAAATAGGTATACCGATTTCCTTCAAATACTAGGGCCACTTTATCCGGGGTAAGGTACGACCGTTTAGCTAATATCCGTCCAAAATTCATTAGATTTACCCCCTTATAAGGAAACAATATAAACCAAGAACATTTAGCGAAAAAACTACCCCAGCAGCAGCTTTAAATTGGCATGACGTGTCCAAAATTCGTGGTTTTGGAAACCCTTCTTTACCATGACGTAGCCCCTCCATCTACTACCAAGACCTGCCCTGTTACGTAGCTAGAGGCAGGGGATGCTAGAAATACCACTGCTCCTTTTAATTCATGGCCGGTGCCAAAGCGCTCCATAGGAATGGTTCGAAGCAGCTCGTCTTTACGCAACTCAAATAGGCGCTCGGTCATATCAGTTGGAAACCATCCCGGTGCAATAGCATTGACCGTTATCGAGTGTTTTGCCCACTTGCAGGCTAAGTCCCTGGTAAAATTAATTACAGCGCCTTTGCTGGTGTTATACACTATAGCTTCCACAATCTCACCGGAGCAGCCCTGAAGCCCTTCGATAGATGCTACGTTAATAATTCGGCCAGACTTTTGAGAAATCATCACCCGTCCCACTGCCTGTGTGCAGAGGAAAGTTCCGGTCACATTGACCTCCATGACTTTTCGCCAATCTTCCAAGGCAAGATCCTCCGGGCGGCCGCCCCATGATGTGCCGGAGTTATTGACTAGAATATCAATTTGGCCAAATTCGTCCATAGTCTTGTCAACCATTTCCTGAACCTGCTTAGGGTCAACTACATCACAGCTAAACGCCAAGGCTTTGATCCCGGTCTTTTCCAGTTCAGCAGCCGCCTTTTGGCACCGGGCCAGATTTCTAGCAGCTATTACCACGTTCGCCCCCATATCTGCCAGTGCTTCAGCCATCTGCTTACCTATCCCTGTAGCTCCCCCTGTTATAATTGCTGTTTTTCCATGCAGTTCGAATAGTTTAGCAGTGTGCATCTTATTCTCCCTCCTCTCTCTGAATACAGTTCAAACTCCTTTTTGAAGCTGTTGGCGAACCATTTGATGGACTTTTTTGTATCTCCCATAGGGAAATTTGCTAATGTAGGGAATTCCTTACCCTTAACGGTAATTCCTGCCAAATTCCTTATCGCCTTGCCAGGCTTTACCAGCAGCCGGAAGAAAGACCCAGCAACAAGGCAGGATATGAACATGGATTCTCTCTTTTCCTATAACTACTTATCAACTGCAACTTAGAACCGCTTCTAAGTTTGAACCGTTGAAAAGAAAGCTATTTAAGCAGGCTGCCGGCAATTACTAGCCTTTGAATATGATTGGTGCCTTCGTAAATCTGTGTGATTTTTGCGTCACGCATCATTCGTTCTACAGCGTATTCACGCATGTAGCCATAGCCGCCAAGAACCTGCACGGCATCAGTTGTAACCTCCATTGCCGTATCAGAAGCGAAAAGTTTTACCATAGCCGAGATTTGCGTTACATCTGCACCTACATCTAAAGCTCTGGCGGCCTCTACCACCAATAATCTGGCTGCTTTTACCTTTGTTGCCATATCTGCCAGCATCATTTGCACAGCCTGAAAAGAACTAATGGGTTTGCCAAACTGAATTCTTTCCTTTGCATACTTTATGGCAATATCTAATGCCCCCTGTGCTATACCAACCGCCTGTGCCCCAACGCCTGCCCTGGTATGGTCCAAAGTTTCCATTACTATCTTAAAGCCTTGATTCTCTGCCCCCAGCATATTGGCTGCGGGAACGCGACAGTCTTCTAGAATAACCTCACGAGTAACAGAGCCTCTGATACCCATCTTTTCTTCTTTCTTACCAAACTGCAGACCCGGAGTTCCTTTTTCTACAATAAAGAGACTTATACCGCGATGACCGGCTTTAGGGTCTGTTTTTGCTACAATCACGTATATCTCAGATTCCCCGGCATTTGTTATAAAACACTTGGAACCATTAATAATATAATCGTTTCCGTCTTTGACCGCCTTTGTTCGTATACTCCCTGCATCTGACCCCGCCCCTGGTTCCGTAAGTCCAAAAGAACCGAGCACATGTCCTTTTGCCATCGGCCTTGCATATTTATTTTTTTGCTCTTCACTGGCCGCGAGCATGAAAGGAGCCAGTACTAATGCCTGCGTGGTTAAAACTACAGAAGTAGAGCCACAAACTCGCGCAACCTCTTCTATTGCCAAAACGTGACTTATGGTGTCAGACCCTGCACCACCGTATTTTTCCGGGATGTTAATCCCCAATAAACCCTGTTCCGCCATCAAACGAATATTGTCCCACGGAAAAATTTCTTCCCGGTCAATCTGCTCAGCTTTAGCAGCAAACTCTTTAATGGCAAGGTCACGCACCATATCTCTGATCATTTGTTGTTCCTCAGTGAGATGTATAGTCATATGCTTCCCTTCCTTTACAATATTGTGGGGTGAGTCTTTATATTACGGCGGACTTTTTTCCATCGGCCAAAATATTTTCTAACTGTCACGGTTCTTTTCCCATACGTCCCTTTCTTATAAATAACCACTTTTCTCTTTAACCGGAGGTATAACTGTCGTCTCCCCTATACAGACAGTTGTTCCTTCTTGATTAGCCCAAATCACTGATAATGAAACCCTATTTTTGCTCTCATCTTTTGCTGTTACTTTAGCCGTAACAGTTATGGTATCACCAAACTTAACCGGTGCTAAAAATTTTCCGCTCAGTTCAAGGGCAATAGTGCCTACCCCCGGCAGCTGCATTCCCAAAATGGGTGCGACAAATGACAAGGTAATACCACCATGAGCAATTCTCTCACCGAACTGAGTTTTTTGGGCATACTCATCATTCACATGAAGTGGATTAAAATCACCGGTAATACCGGCAAACAAGTAAACATCACTTTCAGATATTGTTTTCGTGAAGCTGGCTTCCTCACCAATTTCTATCTCGTCAATTGATTTACCAAGCTCTATCATGTCTAGACCTCCTTTTCCACTGTGAAAGACAAATTAATATTTGACGTCCTCAAGTCCTTTTAATCCCAAAATCGTTCTTGCTTCCTGTGGTGCAGCTATTTCTCGGCCCAGCTCAGCTGCCAGTCTTGCCGCCTTAGCTACCAACTCTCCGTTTGATTCTGCCATTATTCCCCTTGCAACACGCAAATTATCTTCTAGGCCCACCCGCATATGACCGCCAAGCATGATAGCCATACTGCCCAAATGAAATTCAGCCGGATAACCTACTCCAATCACCGACCAGGTGTATTGATCCCCAAAAAGACTGTCCGCAGTTCGTTTTAAATGTAATAAATCTTCAATGTTTGTTCCTATCCCGCCAAGCACCCCCATGACAAACTGCATGTGAACCGGAGCTTTTAAAACGCCTGTTTTTAATAAGTACCGTGCATTATATAGCTGCCCGACATCGTAAATTTCCAACTCAGGCTTGGTGCCATGATCATACATGGTTTTGCAGATATGCTCCATATCCGCAAAGGTATTCTTAAAAACAAAATCACGTGTATTTTCTATAAATGGTTGCTCCCACTCGTAAGAATACTGACTAATTCTGTCCGCTGCAGCAAATAATCCAAAGTTCATAGAGCCGGAATTGAACGAGGCCATTTCAGGCTTGAAAGCCGGTAAAACCGATACCCTTTCCTCAATAGACATGCCCACTCCGCCACCGGTTGTGATACAAACTACCACATCAGAACGAGACTTTATGTCACCGAGTATCTCTTTGAAGATTTTTAGCTCAGAGCTTGGTTTCCCCGTGGATGGTTCCCGAGCGTGAATATGAACAACGGCTGCACCTTCATCCGCAGCCCGGACCGCCTCATCTGCGATTTCTTTAGGTGTGATAGGTAAATGACTGCTTTGACTGGGTATGGTGGTGGCACCGGTAATGGCTGCAGTAATAATTAATTTCTCCATTAAATTCCCCCCCGTCTTTAACCATAGTTTTTCGGACTAAGCCCCGTTCAACATCTGCTTAGCAATTATTCCCCGCTGGATTTCCGAACTGCCTCCCCCAATGACTCCTAACTTGGCATCCCGATAGTTACGTTCCACGTCATACTCCTTCATTAAACCGTACCCACCATGAATTTGTACTGCTTCCTGAACATTTCGCATGGTTGCTTCAGTCACAAAAAGCTTAGCTACCGCAGATTCCAAGTAGGCCGATTTTCCCTGATCAATTAGCCAACCCACCTGGTACATAATTAAGCGAGCTGCTTCAATATCCATCTTCATATCGGCTAACTTGTGCTGGATAGCCTGAAATTTAGCTATCGGCCGATTAAACTGCACCCGCTCCTGGGCGTAGCGAAGGCAAAGCTCCATGTTTTGCTCCATTAGCCCTACCCAAAGTCCCATCATGACGGCCCTTTCCCAGGTCAGTATACCGTGTCCTATGCTTTTGAAACCTTCATTCATAGGGCCAAGTAGATTTTGTTCCGGAACGAGGCAATTATCAAAAATCAGTTCTGCCGTGGGTGAAGCACAGTTACCCATCTTCTCTAATTTTTTACCTACTGAAAACCCGGGAAAATCCTTCTCAATAATAAATGTACTAATGCCGTGAGAACCTTTGCTTTTGTCAGTTGAAGCAAAGACAATAATTACATCGGCAATGGGCCCGTTGGTAATAAACATCTTGCTGCCATTTAACACGTACTTATCACCTTTTTTAACAGCGTATGTTGTCAGGCCCCCGGCGTCAGAGCCGGCATTTGGTTCTGTCAGTGCATAGGCGCCCACCCATTCCCCAGCAGCCATCTTGGGGAGGTACTTGCGTTTTTGCTCCTCGGTTCCAAAAAGAGCAATAGGCATTCCGGCGAGGACTACGTGAGCTGCCCATGACAATGTTGTTCCCGCATCCGCACCACCTCTACCGGCAGCTTCTAAACAAAGTGAGGTTTCAATGGCTCCCAAGCCCATACCACCGTACTCTTCCGGCATCGACAGACCAAGGTAACCCAAATCCCCCATTTTTCGCCAAAGCTCCCATGAAAACTTTGCCTGCTGATCCAGTTCTTTAGCGAGGGGAGCCATCTCCCTGCGGGCAAAAGTCTCGATGTTTTTCTCCAACGCTGCTTGTTCCTCTGTAAAATCAAAATTCACCTTTACTCCCCCTTCCCCGAATAACTATTTCCCATTTATCGGCTCAAAGTGTTTAATGTCTTTGAGACTTCCGTGACGTTCCTCATTAAATACTGCTTTTACTCTCATTCCCGCCCGCAATTTGCTTGAATCAGTGATGGAAACCACATGAGATAAAGTGCTATCCGCCCCATCTAGCTTTATATATCCGTAAGTATAGGGGACAGGGCGTATATCGCCTGTATTTGGATCGATGAACTTGTAGTTTACTATTGAGAATGCTTCCAGCGTACCCTCTGCTTTCAACTCCACCCATTCCTTTATAGGAGTAAAACAAGGTCCGCATACCCGGCGAGGAGTTACGTAAACTTTGCCGCATTTTGAACAGCGCATGCCGAAAATCTTTTTATTATCCCTTAATTCCTGCAAAAACTTGGCACCTTCACGTCCAACTGACCAATGGTAGGGCATTTCTGTAGTTTTTGACTTCAATACCAGCAGTTCTTGTTTTTCACTCATATCTCTAACCTCCGTTTACCTCGGCTCTTTCCCTAAAATCATTACATCAGACCAATAACAACCACCGAAACCCGTTGCCACAGCCACTTTCGCATCAACCTGCCGTTCTCCGGCTTTACCCATAATCTGTAAAGCTGCTTCCCCAACACGCAGTAATGCTGTTGCGCCAATACAATTGGTGGATAACACCCCCCCTGAAGGGTTAATTGGCAGTTCTCCTTCCAAATCGGTTACACCATCCCATACTAATTGGGGTGCTTCCCCCGGTTCACATAACCCCAAGGCCTCAATCCATTTCAGTCCAGCAAAACTATATGGCTGGTATAACTCAATGACATCAATCTGACGGAACGGATCCGTTATACCGGCTTGTTGATAGGCATCCTTTGAAGCTATTTCCAGGGAGGAAATGCTGGTGTAATCTATATCCCCAAAGTAAGTATAGCTGTGACTTACAGAAGTTGCATTTACCCACGCCGGCTGCCGGGTTAGCTTAGGTGCCACACTTTCCGAGGCAAAAACTACCGCAGCGGCTCCATCCGTTCTGGGACAAATGTCCAACAGCTTAATTGGATAGGACAGCATTGGTGAGCTTAGTACTTCTTCTACCGTTACTTCCCTGCGCAGGTGAGCAAAGGGATTGCGCAGCGCATTTTTTCGGTCCCTCACTGAAACGCGGGCAGCATCTTTTTCCGTCACTCCGTAAGCCTTCATATAGGCAGAGGCCTCAACCGCAAGGCTGGGGATTGCCCCGGCATAATAGTCCCGGTCCCAGATGGGGTCACTACAGGTAATGATCCCTCCTGTAGTATCGGATTCCGAATTTTTTTCCCAGCCAATAGCCAAGACAACGTCAAAAAGCCCGGAAGCTACGTGGTGATAAGCGGAGATTGCCACTGAAGAACCCGTTGTACCACCGGTTGTCACCTTCATAATAGGTTTCATGATGGCCCCGGCTCCCTCTACGCTCCACATATCTACATAATTGATACCTTCAAAATGGTCCATATTTCCGATAACGACAGCATCAATATCATCCCTGGTCAGACCTGTCTCTTCAAGCGCACGTTGCACAGCTTCATTTATCAGCTCTATACCATTAACATCCTTTCGCCTGCTCCGGTGATGTGTTTGACCGACACCGACAATTCCTACTCTTTGCCCCATTTATTGCTCCCTCCTCGTGGTTACTGACTCAATACCCATACACAATGCCCCTGGCCGCATGACCCGTTCATACCGTGAGCTAAAGCAGTTTTTGCCCCCTCAACCTGCCGTTCTTCAGCTTCACCGCGCAGCTGCAATGCGGTCTCCGCTAACCTTGCCAAACCAGCTGTCAGCACGGGGTGGGCCGATAGAACGCCTCCCGAGGGATTTACTGCCAGAGACCCCTGCCTTTGGGTAACCCCTTCCTGTACCAATTTTGCTGCTTTACCGCGGTCGCAAAAACCTAACCCTTCCATCCACATTAATTCCTGATATGAAAACGCATCGTAAAGTTCCACTACATCAATCTCCTTAAACGGCTCTGTAATACCTGCCATTGAATAGGCTTTTTTGGCAGCAGTACTCAATGCATCCATCTCAGCCAAATCACGGTCTCCTAAATAATAAGCATCAGCACAGTAACCCACACCCTTAACCCAAGCCGGCTTTTTGGCAGACTTTTTAGCACGATTTTCACATGCCAATATTATTGCCGCCGCACCATCTGAAATTGGCGATGCATCCCATAACTTAATCGGTTCAGCCAGTGCTCGCGAGGACATTACGTCTTCAACCGTCAATTCTGTAGCTAACTGGGCATAGGGATTGGCTTTGGCATTATGATGGTTTTTTATTGAAACCAAAGCGCAATCTTCTTCTGTAACCAAATATTTATCCATGTATCTCCTTGCCTGCAGCCCTGCAGAAGATATTCCGTCCAGCCCCACAGAACGGTAATAGATTGGATCGAACATGGAATTAGTAATGATAGGTAATGAACCCATAGAGCTCTTACTGTGTGCCACAACTAAAGTTGTTCTATAGGAACCGGATAAAATACGCATTAGTCCGTACAATGCACCAAAAGTACCATCGCCTTCTACAGTTGAAGCATTTTTATTTGCTGCCCCGGCAGCATCCATTACCGCCATACTGGATATTGTCCGCCCGTCCCAAAAGTCGTTTGAAATGGTCACTACATTATCAATTTCTTCAATTGTGATTTCGGCATCAGCCATAGCTTTTGTCGTGGCCTCATAGACCAAATCCGCAAAACTGTCTTCCGTCTTTTGCCGTTCATACTTGGTCTGACCAACACCTATAATTGCCACTCTCTCCATTAACATTCACCTCCGGTTTAGCCAATCAGCCTAAAATATTTAATATCCAGAATGCTCCCTTCCCGTTGTTCACGAAACACTGCTTCTACCCGGCTTCCGCTTTTCACACTTTCTAAATCCTTTACCTCCCCAATGTAGTGAGCAATCCCTGTGTCAGCTCCGTCCAATTTGATAATTCCGTACACAAACGGGGGCTCCATCCCATGAAGTGCCGGTTCATGGTAATGAACCACCGTAAATGTTTCCAAACGCCCCGTTGGTCTTAATTCAACCCACTCTCCCATATCGACAAAACAAGTTCCACAAGTCTTTCGCGGTGGAACGAATACCTTCTTACATTCCGGGCATTTTGTTCCCCAAATCTTTTTGTGGTCTCGTAACTCCGTGAAAAATTTGCTTCCAGTCGCCCCCACTGTCCATTGGTAGGGAAGTTTTATCCTACCGCTGAGCACCTTATAACTTTCTGCTTGTTGAACCACCGGCTTTTCCTCCTTCGTTAACTATATGTTTAATTTTGACCGATAGTCAAAATTGACAGCAAAATTTTTTTCCCTTAGGTTAATTTTTAATTACTAAGCAGCTTTCGCGCAATAATAGACCGCTGGATTTCTGTGGTACCACCACCAATCTGGCTTATTTTGGCATCCCTGAAGGCTCTTTCTACCGGATACTCTCTTATGTACCCGTAGCCACCAAAAATCTGTACGGCTTCACTGACAGTATCCATTAATACCTGGGACAAATACAACTTACCTATAGATGCCGCCATCAGATCCTCTCTCCCCTGGTCAATCAACCAAGCAGACCGGTAATTTAATAACCGCGCCGTTTCAATGGCAGTCTTCATATCAGCCAGCTTATGCTGAATAGCTTGGAAATCTCCTATTGGCCGGTTAAACTGACTTCTCTGCTTTGCATGGTCCAAACAAAGATCAAGGTTATATTCCATCATCCCGCTAAAATAGCCCAGTACTACCCGTTCCCAGGCAAGGGTTGAACGGGCTACCTTTTGAAACCCTTCACCCTCTGCTCCCAACAAATTTTCCGCCGGGATTTGGCAGTTATCAAATATTAACTCGGAAGTAGGGGAAGACCTTACCCCCATCTTGTCAAGTTTGTTACCGGCAAAAAACCCCTGTGTGCCTTTTTCAACTAGGAAGGCACTGATGCCCTTTGATTTTTTGTCCTTATCCGTAACGGCGAAAACAATTGCCACGTCACAGATAGGTCCATTAGTAATAAACATTTTAGTACCATTGAGAATATATTTATTGCCTTCGCGTTTTGCCGTAGTAGAAACTCTTCCCGCGTCCGATCCCGCGTTAGGCTCAGTTAAGGCAAAAGCACCAATCAATTCTCCCTTTGCCATAGACGGCAGATATTTTTCTTTTTGAGCACCAGTCCCAAATCTAATAATGGGAATACTGCCAATGGTCATATGTCCTCCCCAAGATAAAAGCGTCCCCCCGTCCGCTCCGCCCCTGGCAGCAGCTTCCATACAAATCAATGTGTCTAAGGCACCTAACCCGCTGCCCCCATATTGTTCGGGAAAGGGCAGGGCGAGATAACCCAATTCACCCATCTTCTGCCAAACTTCTTGCGGCAAAAACTTGGCCTCTTTATCCATCTCTTCGGCAAGAGGAGCCAGTTCCGTTCGCGCAAATTTTTCAAAAGTACGCTGCAGACTTTTTTGTTCTTCAGTCAGCTTAAAATCCAAGGCTATCCCTCCATCATTTGTTTTTAAAAGACGGGGTGCGCTTTTCTATAAAAGCTTCCACCCCCTCACGAATGTCCTCAGTTTGAAAGGCTGCATCAAGGTACTTCTTTTCCATGCGCAGGCCTTCTTTTAAAGGAAGCTCCCCACCAATGTCCACCAGTTTTTTTAAAAGGCCTAAAGCTGCTCCCGGCTGCCGCACTAATTTCGCTGCCAGTTTTTCAGCAGCAGCTAACACCTCACCCTGTGGAACCACCTGATTGGTAAGCCCCGCCTCCCGGGCTTCCTCAGCGGAAATAGGGTCACCCGTAAACATCATTTCCTTAGCTCGAGCCACACCAATTAATCTTGTAAGTCTGCAGCAGCCGCCTCTAAGTTTGTTTCACCTAAATATCCCTCTACTACTTTAGGATTCTGCTTTAATTCATCGGAAATACCCTGGGCCACAATGGCACCTTGCTCTAACACATAACCTGCATGACTTACGGATAACGCATAGGAAGCGTACTGTTCTATTAATAATATGGTCATACCCTGTGCATTAGCTTCACGAACCAATTCGTATATTTCTTTTATGATTATCGGCGCCAACCCCAGCGAAGGTTCATCAAGCAGAAGCAGTCGTGGGCGGCTCATCAGTGCTCGCATTATTGATAAAATTTGCTGCTGACCACCGCTAAGAGTCCCTGCGATTTGGTGAGCCTTCTCCTTGAGCATAGGGAAGCGGTCAAACATCCGGTTAATATCCTTTTTTACTTCTCCATGGTACTGCCGCCTCACGTATGCTCCCAGAAAAAGATTATCCAATACTGTCTGGTCCGTGAATATTTTTCTCCCTTCCGGTGAGCAGCCGATACCTATCTGCACCCTTTTTTCGGGAGGCAGGGATGTAATATCATTATCATCAAACCTGATCTGCCCGCCTCGGCCATCCACCAAACCTAATACTGATTTAACGCATGTGGTTTTACCCGCTCCATTTGAACCAATGAGACATATTACTTTGCCTTCAGGTACTCCCAACGTTATTTCTTTCAGTGCTTTTACTCCACCATAATTAACCGATAAATCTTTAAGCTGTAACAGCATCTCCGCCAATGTAAACCTCCTTTACCCGAGGATCCCTGCGTGCCAACGCCGGACTGCCTTCAAAAATCTTTGAGCCGAAATCAAGTACTGTGACCCGATTAGCTAAACGCAAAACAAAATCTAGGTGATGCTCAATTATTAAAACCGTAATTCCCTCATTCTTTAAATCGTTAAGTACAGATTCAAGATGGCTTATTTCGTGAGCATTAAGGCCCGCTGCCGGTTCATCCAATAACAGCACCTTAGGTCTGGCCATCATGGCCCGAGCCAATTCAACCATCTTCTGCGTCCCATATGGCAACCCGCCGGTAGAATGATCCTGCATTTCGTTTAAACCTAATTTGGTTAGAATTACCTGAGCCAATCTAATTTGCCGGGCCTCTTCTTCCCTGCTGGAAGGTAAATTAAGCAAATTTGCAAACAAGCCGGTTTTAAAACGGGTTTGAGCGCCTAATAAGACGTTCTCCAATACAGTCAATTCAGGGTAAATTTCTAAATTCTGAAAGGTGCGCTCAATTCCTAGTTGAGCAACCTTATGCGGAGCTAAACCGGAGATAACATTTTCACCAAAAGTCACCGCCCCGCCATCAGGTTTGTATACACCGGAGATTACATTAATCAGGGTAGTTTTACCCGAGCCATTTGGTCCGATTAAGGCATGAATCTCGCCAGGATTGATGTCTAAAGACACTTTACACAAAGCCATGTTGCCGCCAAAGCTTTTGTCTAACCCTTTAACCTTTAACCTGCTTTGTTCACCATAATGCATTTCCCGGGCTGCCCACATTCCCAGTGCTTGGTTAGAGAAAGACTGCTTCACTTTTTTAATTAACGGCTGCCTCTTTTTAAATACGCCTAACAAACCTTTGGGCATTAAAGTGTACGACAGTAATAAAATCAAACCATACACCATTTCTTGATGCTCGTTAAATATATAGAGATACTGGGGTAAAAGGGTGAAAATTGCCGCCCCAATTATAGGACCGGCAGTTGTCTGCATACCGCCGACAAGTGCCATGGAAAGAACTAACGCAGAAGTATGAAAGCCAAAAGCCTCGGGGCTTAAATACCCCACCATGTGGGCGTATAAAACTCCTGCCAGGGCAGCCATGCCGGCACTAATAATGAAGGCAGCGTATTTATGCCTTATCACATCTATGCCTAAGCTGGCAGCGGCCACTTCTGCACCCTCCACAGCAAGAAATGCCCTTCCCCAGTACGAATTTACTAAGTTTCCGGTTGCCCACGCACTTGCCAGAACCAACACCCATACCAGATAGTAAAAAAGGACGGGGCCTAAGGTTATACCAAACAATGATAAGTTTTGAAATACGGCAGCCGGGATATTAGTCAGCCCAGAGATACCTCCTGTTAAAGGCGTCGCATTTTTTAAAACATTTTCGATAATCATGGCAAATGAAAGTGTTAACATGGCCAGGTAAAACCCCTTCAGTCTGACTGCTGGAAAAGCCAATATCGCGCCGAAAATCATCCCCGTTAGAATCCCTCCCGCCAGCGTGACAAAAAAAGGCAATCCCAACTGAGCAGTCAAAATTCCGCTGGTGTAGGCTCCCACAGCGTAAAAACCGCTGTGTCCGAGAGACACCTGCCCAGTGTAACCAACTAGCAGATCAATACTGATCGCCAAAATACTGTAGATGCCCAAAGATGTTAAAATCTGTACCCAAAATGGATTAACCCCAATAACGGGAATAACTCCCACTGCCAGTAAAAATACCCATCGGTAAATTTGATTATGTTTTATTAACTCAGCCATAGCTACACCTTCTCCAGCACTTTTTTGCCAAAAATGCCATGGGGCATTACCAAAAGAATAAAGAATAAAATTAACAAGCTTGTAACATCTTTTATAGCAGGGGATAAGTAGCCGCTGGTCAGCATTTCGCTTACCCCGATTATCATCCCCGCAGCAAAAGTACCTCTAGAACTTCCCATCCCGCCTAAAACTGCAGTGGCAAAACCTTTAATCGCTAAGACAGACCCCATATATGGCCCTGCTGAGACCACTGGTGCCACTAAAACTCCAGCTAGTCCCGCAAGAACCGCGCTAAGAATAACGGAGAAAGTTATTATCCGCTTAGCGGGAATACCCATCATACGTGCAGCCTCCCGGTCAAGGGCAGTGGCTTTAATGGCTTTACCAAATAAAGTTTTATTCATAAACAACTCAAACAATACGATAACTAGAATAGTAATAAGAAAGATTAAAACCAACTGTAGTGAAAGGACCGTCTCACCGATGTGAATAGCTCTTCTCACACTGAATATTGGTGGGAAGGCCATTTCTGAGGTTCCCCAAATAGTGGCAGCTCCACTTTGGAGCATTATGCCCGCACCAAGAGTGGCCACAATCCATCCAATACTGGAAGGGTGTTTCATGAGCGGGTTGATAGCAACCCGCTCCAAAATAACACTCAAAAGTGCTCCAATAACTAAAGCAAAGACCAACGATAAAACCGTGGGTATCTGAAACCATGCAGTTAATCCCAGAGTTAGCATTACTACAATCATCAAGAATTCACCCTGAGCAAAGTTAACTATACCTAAGGTCCAGTACGTTGCGTTATAACCAAGCCCCACCATGGCATATACTCCACCTATTGCCATACCTAAAAGGATTAACTGTAACAACATTGTTTTTCTCCCTCCTCAGTAGTCAGAAGTGGCTTCTACTTTATCTGCTCCAGGTCAACGGCTGCGACATTATCGGGAAGAATTTCTACAAATATATTGTCCTCCGGCCCTAATGCTTCATGGTCATCGGCAGAAAACTCGTAGGTCCCATTTACACCTTTGAAACTACTTATGTTATTCAAGGCATCAATGATGTCAGCATGTTCAAAAGACTTTGCATTTCTCAGCGCGGCAAACAGCACGTTAGCCGCATCATAAGTCTGGACAGTTGATGTCAGGTAATACCCGGGCTCCTCCTTAGTCCCCCAGTAGACTTCATCATCAGGATATTTACTCCGCCATGCATTTGCGTACGCTTCAGCCTCCGGAGTAAGTTCAACGAGAAATGCCTTATTATAAGTTGTGTAAGTACCTTTTACCAACTCTCCGGCTAAATCCCGATAATTTTTCATCACCAGCGCATTAGCGCCAATAACTGGTATATCATAGCCCATATCTTTCATGTTTTTCTTAATGGTTGCGGCATCATTACCCAAACCCCAAAGTACTAGAACCTGAGCCCCAGCGTTTTTCAGCCTTAGCAGCTGCGGCGTCATATCTAAATCTTTAGGATTATATTTTTCCCAGCCCACAACCTTGTCATCTTGGCCGGACTTCTTAAGGTGCGCCATTACTTCTTCACCCCCCGGGGTACCGTAAGCAGATGTGTCGGTAATAATACCTACCTTATTAAAGCGAGAATTGACAAAGTCTGCCACTGCCTTCGTCTGAACCCAATTGGGCATTGCAAAACGGAAGGCATTAGGTATTGCCGGCTCCGTAAATTCATTGTTCTGTGCTAAATTTATAAAATGAGGCACGCCGGCTGATTTAGTCACGGGCAGCACAGCCTGAACAATGGAACTACCGGTTGGCCCGATAATGGCCTGAACCCCGTGTTTGTTTATCATTTCGTTGGTAAGATTAACAGCTGTGGTGGGGTTATACTGATCATCTCTAACTATCAACTCAATTGGATGCCCATTTATCCCTCCGGCTGCATTAACTTGTTCCACCGCTAGTTCTACTGCCATTCTTCCTCCAATACCTAACTCAGAGGCCGGACCGGAAAGTGCTGCGATATAGCCTATTACTATTGGCGACGTATCCTCTATAGCCGCAGTATCTGCACTCTTTGCTGAATCCGGCTCCTTTGGAGGCTGCTTACTGCTGCACGCAGCAGCAAGCAGCATAAACACTAATAACCCTAATAACAAATAGAGATGCCTGTTTTTAACCAAAGTTCTTTACCTCCTTAATTTATTTTGAAAAGCTGAAAGACCTAATTTTGTGATACTCCTCCTTCCTTCTTATACAATTCTCTACCGAAAGCATTTTTTTGACTTGTGGTCAAATACTTACCCTTATTTTATTATGTTTTTAATTTTCTGAATACTTTTTTCCGGTGAAATGACATTATTTGGCCTTAACCGGACATAATTAGGGAGCAAAAGGTAAATAGCAAAGTAAAGACAGCTAGGTCAAGTCATTGAACTTCAATAATTCCACAAATGCAAAATGCCGATTTCAGCCATATTAGGGCCGAAATCGGCAATCCAGCACAGTCTTAATTAATAAGCTGCAACTTTCATAACTGAATTATTAACGAATACGTTTCCAATAATCTCAGCTGCCATTGTGGCTATATCCTTGGGGTCACCAGCCCTTTTCGGGAAAAGATGCCTGCTGGTCCACAAATGTTGAAATGGTGCCATATGCTTAACTAACGGCGTATCAAAAAAACCCGGTTTAATGCAATTTACCCTGATTCCGCCTGGCCCCAGGTTGCAGGCCATTTCTTTAGTAAGTGCTATAATTCCTGACTTTGCAGCAGCATAACCACAGGCATAACCCGGTGAATGTGTTGTGTCAACAGCAATGGATGAGATAAAGATGATTACTCCCCTTTCCCCATCCTCATTGGGCTGATTTTTTAACATTTCCCATGCCGCTAATCTGGCTGCATCATAGTTACCTGTCAGATTAATGGCAATATCCGCTTTAAATTTCTCAATGGAAGCCGGCCCTTCGTCTAGATTATAATTCCACTCAAATACTCCTTCTGCCATTTTTTCAGGATTAAGCTTCATAGGTACACCCCATGCTTCACCGGCGACCCCGGCACAAGTCATCAAAACATCAAGACTTCCCCATTTATTAGTTACCGTATCTACTGCCTTTTCCAATTCTTCTGTTTTAGTCATGTCCGCTTTAACGAAAATCATTTTTTCGCCCAGTTCCTTGTCAAGTTTTACACCGTCTTCTTCGTTAATATCAGTTACCATGACTTTTGCGCCTTTACTTAAAAACAACTTGGTACTTGCCAAACCCATCCCGGAACAACCGCCGGTTACCCAGATAACCTTGTCTTGTATATCCATAGAAATTCCTCCCCCTCGTTTCTTTTATCCACCGAGTGCTTCTATCTCATGCCGTTGCCTAATAAATTGCAAAACTAATTGTTAAGATAATCCTTTATAATTCTAAAGTTTTTTTGAGTATCCATAGCCCCGTTAAAACGTCCATAAGTACACGCCAGCATCTTATTAACTGAAATGCGATACCATGGGTCAAATTCACACGGTGAGTCATAAGTAACGTTTCCAACACCGGTATATTGTTCTGCCTTACCATCGGAACCAAGTACTGATGCGGAAGCAATTGAATCCCCTTCAATCAGCTGGGCTACTGCTAAGCCCCCTTCTTCTAAGCCGGGGATAGATTTTAGAAGAATGTATTTTCTAGGAACGATAAGTTTCGGATCTAAGAAATCATCAGGATGCATATGACAAGTAACTATTCGTTTCCCTTCCGGCCTTTCAACATAGCATAGAATTGATTCCTCCTCGCGTTTCCATGTGATATTAGCCAGGGTTTTTGGGAAACCGACCATTTCCCGCCCGGAAAACATTGGCACCCAACCGCTAACATACAGGTGAGGGTAATAAACACGTGGTTCGCCCTGCCATAGTACATTAAAGCCTAGAATCACTTCATTATAGCGTCCGACAGAAGTATGCTTGTAATGGCAACACATAATTCTTGCTATGGCAGGTGATGAATCCAATTGCAGTTCCTTGGGAATCCATTTCACCGCTTCGTCTTCATCTGTTTCAAAGATAAAAGTCATTACTTCAAAGTCCCTGAAAAAACATTTACGACCTGGCATTCCTTTACTTGTTACCGGCATAAAACCAAATTGGTCTTTTGTTAATAAGCCAAATTTCCCATTTACTTCTGCTTGGTTCGACATTTCCTTACCCCCTACATTTTATTAGCCTATAAGCATTCGCTGAGTTAAAGCACAATAATTTGCTTAAACCATCATTATTGGGCCTCTCCTATTTTCGAGACATCGACCTTAACAACTTTTGCAGTTAAAAAGCGTGCAGCGTAAACACCGGCAATTAAGATACCCCCGCCAATTAGCTCAATTCCCATCCATAGATACGGATTGGGCACAGGTTCTGGTACCGCAACTGCTAATCCTGAAACAAGCAAATAGAAAAAAGCGTAAGCGTTAAATAACCATGGAAGTACTTCCATAAGAAGTACGATAAGCCCAATAAAAAAGACTATATAAACTAATTTCGCGTTTAAAGGGCCTCCTAAAAAAGCTGCTGATGCAGGGATCCAAAGCTTAATCAGGATTAAGTTGAATATTCCGAAAAATCCACCGATCAATATCCCTGGAGCTTCTTTAATATTCATGTGGGACATAAAGTAAAAAAGCATGGCCATAAAAGCCGGCCAAATGGGCAAGTGGAGCTCTTCAAAAATAATTTCGCCCACTACTATTAAAAGAAGTAACAGACTTGTAAACACAGCTTTTTCTTTTGTTATAAATCTATCCATTTAGTTCCCCCCCGTTTTCTCTTCCTCTTTGGCTAACAGAATCAATGCTCGTTTTTCAATATAAGCCTTAGCACCACCCCCCGTTTGTCTTTCAGTTTTTTTTTGACTAATGGTTTAAATTTAATTATTATTCTAAACCATCTGTTTAATTTTGTAAACTAATTTCCTCCGAAATAACAGAAATCACGTCTAAACGGTTTATTTTTGTGGGGTAAACTTATCTCACAGATAGATCGTTCACTACTCAAAAAGCATCATCTCCTCAAAAGCTTCTCGCAGTTTGATTTTGAAGCATTCAAACCACCACCTCCGGCAATAGCTAATCCAGGTAAGGACTGACATCATATAACCTCTAGTTTTTTATTATGAATCAGGGAATAGCAAAATCCCCTATGTTCGCAGTCTGCGAATATAGGGGATCAATGTATTTGATGGGCGTTTTAAAATCACTTTTCACCTTTTTTTCTCCCCCTTTGGCGAAAGGGAAGCATTATTTATCTGACTATCCTTTAATAGAGGTGCAATCTGGTACTCTGAAAAGAAATCAGCAATTTGACGTTTATCAAAAGGACCAGATTTACTATACCAGTGAGGTATCCAATTAAGGGCACCTAAGATTGCTAGCTTGGTGAGGCTTAGGT
>Ga0209347_1002175_pt1 | contig 27002 bp, 28 predicted proteins | sample AutmiccommuBRH23_FD_187382 | JGI IMG/M metagenome (GOLD analysis project Ga0209347, IMG submission 187382) | Deep subsurface microbial communities from Mt. Terri, Switzerland - Autotrophic microbial communities BRH/23 (SPAdes) (version 2) | ecosystem: Environmental > Aquatic > Deep subsurface >...
GCTATAGCTGGTGAGATCTACGATGTCTTACTGGAAAAACAGAAAATATTCGGCTTTAACTTAGCTTTTCAGGGTTGTGAGCATATTAATCGGGCGTTAGTTGTTGAAAGAGAAATCGCCGAGAAATATTTCTGCGAAATTGTTACGGTCGTCCCAGTTCGAAAAGCCGGAGGGGCAATGGCGGCATATGCCTACTCCCAGATGAATAACCCGGTTGTTGTGGAGTTTATTAAGGCTGATGCGGGAATTGATATTGGTGATACTTTTATTGGAATGCATCTTAAACACGTCGCGGTACCGGTTAGAGCGGAGATTAAACAAATCGGTGAAGCTCATCTTACGATGGCAAAGACGAGACCTAAGCTAATCGGAGGTATTCGAGCACAATACGAAATATGCCCTTAAAGTAAACGGGAAGGTGGAGAAAAAATGAATAAACTAGAGAAGCAGGATCCGGAAATTTATGCGGTAATTAATAAGGAAGTAAACCGCCAACGGGACAAAATCGAACTAATTGCTTCCGAGAACTTTGTTAGTGAAGCAGTCTTAGAAGCGTTAGGCACTGTTTTGACCAATAAATATGCCGAAGGCTATCCAGATAAGCGGTACTATGGTGGCTGTGAATATGTAGACATTGCTGAGGATTTAGCGAGGGATCGAGCCAAAAAATTATTTGGTGCCGAACATGCTAACGTTCAACCCCATTCGGGCGCGCAAGCTAATATGGCAGTATATTTCACTGTTTTGCAGCCGGGGGATACTGTTTTAGGGATGAGCCTAAATCATGGTGGACATTTAACGCATGGCAGCCCAGTTAACTTCTCTGGCAAGCTGTATAACTTTGTATCTTATGGAGTAGATCAGCTGACCGAACAAATAGATTACGAGGAAGTGCGGAAGCTGGCTCATGCATCTAGACCTAAGCTAATTGTGGCAGGGGCAAGTGCCTACCCGCGGGTGATTAATTTTGCTGAGCTACGGAAAATTGCTGATGAGGTGCAGGCACTATTAATGGTCGATATGGCACATATCGCTGGGTTAGTAGCTGCAGGAATACACCCAAATCCTGTTCCTCATGCCGATTTTGTTACCACTACTACTCATAAAACCCTTCGAGGACCAAGAGGAGGGATGATTCTTTGTCGAGAGCAGTATGCTAAAGCGCTAGATAAAGCTGTTTTCCCTGGGATCCAAGGGGGACCATTAATGCACGTAATTGCTGCCAAAGCCGTCGCCTTTGGTGAGGCTTTAGAGCCAGAGTTTACGGAATATGCCCTGAAAGTCGTCGAAAACAGCAAGCATTTAGCAGAAATGCTGAACGGGAAGGGAATTCGACTTGTCTCAGGTGGGACAGATAACCATCTAATCCTTGTTAATGTAACAGACCTGAATATTACTGGAAAGCAAGCTGAACATTTACTTGATGAAATCGGCATTACCTGTAATAAAAATGCTATTCCTTTTGATCAACAGAGTCCATTTGTAACAAGTGGAATTAGAATAGGAACTGCCGCAGTTACAACTAGAGGCATGGGTAAAGAGGCAATGGAACAAATCGCCGAGATAATTGCTATGACTTTAAAAAATCCTGATAGTTCGGAGATTCGTCTACAGGCAAAAGCACTGGTCAGTAGTTTAGTAGAGAAATACCCATTATATACAAATTTATAATCTTTCAACAAAAGCAATACAACGAAGTAGTCATATTTAAGGAGGTTCCAAATGTCCAGAGTGTATGTATTTGATCATCCGTTGATTCAACATAAGTTAACTTATATTAGAGATAAAAATACCGGAACTAAAGAGTTTCGTGAGCTGGTAGATGAAGTAGCAACTCTGATGGCTTACGAGATAACCAGAGATTTACCTCTAGAGGAGGTAGAAATCGAGACCCCGGTAAGCACCGCCAGAGCCAAAACTATTGCTGGAAAGAAAATTGGTCTAGTACCGATTCTCCGTGCAGGTCTAGGAATGGTTGACGGTATTTTAAAAACAATACCTGCCGCTAAGGTTGGCCATGTAGGACTTTATCGGGATCCCGATACTCTAAAGCCAGTGGAATATTACCTTAAGCTTCCTTCGGACATTAATGAGAGAGATTTTATTGTTATTGATCCCATGCTGGCAACAGGTGGGTCGGCAGCGGCAGCAATCCATTTATTAAAGAAAAAAGGCGCACAAAATATTAAACTAATGTGTTTAATCGCTGCTCCTGAAGGTATTAAGCTCGTCCAAGATGAGCATGATGATGTGGATATTTTTATAGCTGCGGTTGATGAAAGACTTAATGATCATGGCTATATTGTTCCTGGTTTAGGAGATGCCGGAGATCGCCTATTTGGAACCAAATAAGGAGAGGCTGAAAATGGGAAAACTTAAGGTAATGACGATATTTGGGACGAGGCCGGAAGCGATTAAGATGGCACCATTAGTCAGGGCGCTAAAGGAAAGAAATGATTACTTCAAATGTCTTGTTACAGTTACGGCTCAGCATCGTGAAATGCTGGATCAAGTTTTAGATATCTTTGAGATTGTCCCGGATTACGATTTGGATATCATGCAGCAAAAGCAGACTTTAACGGAGATTACCGCTAAGGCTCTCAGCGGACTAGAGCAGATTATGAAAAAAGAAAAGCCTGATTTAGTCTTAGTACATGGTGATACAACAACTACCTTTGCGGGAAGCCTCGCAGCCTTTTATCAGCAAATTACTGTAGGTCATGTGGAAGCAGGTCTTCGGGCCTTTAATAAATATTCTCCTTATCCTGAAGAGATAAATCGCCAATTGACCGGGGTATTGGCTGACTTGCATTTTGCGCCAACATCTCTATCTGCTGATAATCTGAAGAGAGAGAATAAGCTAGAGAAAAATATCTATATTACAGGCAATACAGTAATAGATGCTTTTAAGACAACCGTTCAAAAAGACTACTCCCACCCAATCCTTGAGAAAATTGCTGATAAAAAACTAATCCTGATGACCTCGCACAGGAGAGAGAATCTTGGAAAGCCGATGGAAGGGATGTTTAGAGCTGTTCGTCGCTTAGTAGAGCGTCATCAAGACATCGAGGTAGTTTACCCGGTACATTTAAATCCGCTTGTACAGGAAACAGCTAATAAGGTTTTGGGAGGGCATGATAGAATTCAGTTAATAAGACCGCTGGATGTGATTGATTTCCACAATTTTCAGGCGCGGTCTCATCTAATTCTTTCGGATTCCGGAGGAGTCCAAGAAGAAGCACCTAGTTTTGGTGTTCCCGTGCTAGTATTACGAGATACAACGGAACGACCGGAAGGAATTACTGCCGGTACTTTGAAGCTAGTTGGGACTGATGAGGAGAACATCTTTCAATTAGCAAATGAACTATTAACTGATAATATGGCTTATGAGAAAATGTCTAGAGCAGCCAATCCTTATGGAGATGGACAAGCATCTAACCGGATAATCGAGGCTATTCTCTATCACTTTGGTTATCAAAAGGAAGCACCAAAACCATTCCAAAAGTAATAAATAAAGTCTGTGGATCTCCACAGACTTTAATTAATTCACTATTTTAAGAGGATAATGGCATTGTTTTAAGATTAGGGCTTACAGTGAATGAAGCCTCGGTTTTTTCCTTAACCTCTTCAACAGTAACACCATCAGCAACCTCGATGAGAACCATTCCATTAGGCGTAAAATCAAAAACAGCCAAATCTGTTATAAGTCGATGTACCACACTCTGACCAGTTAACGGTAATGTACATTCTTTCTTAATTTTTGATTCTCCGTGTTTATTAGTATGCTCCATAATAACTATTACTCGTTTTGCTCCGTTAACAAGGTCCATGGCTCCGCCCATACCCTTAACCATTTTCCCTGGAATCATCCAATTTGCCAAATCGCCGTTCTCCGAAACCTCCATACCACCTAATATTGCCAGGTCAATATGACCGCCGCGAATCATCGCGAAAGACTCGGCACTATCGAAAAATGAGGCGCCGGGAACTGCTGTAACCGTTTCCTTTCCAGCGTTGATTAAATCTGCGTCTTCTGTTCCCTCAATAGGATATTGACCGATTCCTAATAATCCGTTTTCCGATTGCAAAAGCACATTATATGAATCAGGAATCTCATTGGCTACTAATGTAGGCATTCCTATACCAAGATTAACATAAGTACCATCTTCAATCTCCAACACAGCTCGCTTAACTATTTGTAGTCGTGCGTCCAATGTCTTTTCCTCCCTTGACTTAAGCTTTTTGAACGGTTATCCGTTCAATGCGTTTTTCAAATTGTGGACCAAGAAAAACCCTTTGTACATAAATACTGGGTGTATGGATATAATCAGGATCTAATTCGCCAACAGCAACAATCTCTTCAACCTCAGCAATAGTTATCTTTCCTGCCATGGCAGCCAAAGGGTTAAAGTTACGGGCAGTCTTTCTGAAGATTAGATTGCCTAGCGGATCTGCTTTCCAGGCTTTAACCAGTGCAAAATCACCGATAATACCTTTTTCTAACAGGTAAGTGCGTCCGTCAAAATCCTTCTGTTCTTTCCCATCGGCAACCGGAGTTCCCACGCCTGTAGGAGTGTAAAATCCAGGGATTCCTGCGCCACCGGCACGAATTCTCTCCGCTAAGGTTCCCTGAGGAACCAATTCCACTTCCAGCTCTCCACTTAAAAATTGCTTTTCAAAAATTTTATTCTCTCCTACATAGGAGGAGACCATTTTCTTAATTTGCTTATTAGCAAGTAAAATACCAAGACCCCAATCATCAACCCCGCAATTATTGCTGATAATCGTTAAATTCTTTACTTCCTTTTCCCGTAATGCTTGAATTAAATTTTCTGGATTACCGCTTAATCCGAAACCACCGACAATAAGTGTAGCTCCGTCATGGATATCTTGAATGGCTTCAGCTGCAGAGGCTACTAATTTCCCTTTTTCCATAATAATCCTCCTTATATCTTTTAACTAAAGGCTTAATATCAAATTTACTAGAATTATACCATACATATACATCTAGTAATCAAAAATATACTTAATAATAATAATAACAATTAAAAAAAATAAATTAAATTAAAAGAATTATTTTAATATTTAATATATTATAATATAATAGTCATTGAAGTCTAGTTTCAATATGGACTGTCAATGTTTAAAAAAAATTGTTGGGGAGGATAAAGTGTTGAAAAAGTTAACTAATTTTTTTGTAAAGCTAATGCAAAAATATTTACCGGATCCGTTTTTATTCGCTATAATTCTTACATTCGTGGTATTTGCTTTGGGTCTTGCTTTAACTGATAGTGGTCCGATGAAGATGATTGAGCATTGGGCTGGAGGATTTTGGAGCTTATTACCTTTTGCTATGCAAATGGTCTTAGTTCTAGTAACGGGTTTTATCTTAGCTAACAGCTTAGTTTTTAAGAAAATATTAGGCGCCATTGCTGCAGTTGCTAAAACACCTGGACAGGGCATTATGCTGGTAGGTTTTGTATCAGCACTTGCAAGCTGGATTAACTGGGGGTTCGGTCTGGTTATTGGTGCTTTAGTTGCTAAGGAAGTTGCTAAAAGGATTCAAAATGTTCATTACCCGCTATTAATCGCAACCGCTTACATGGGATTTATTGTCTGGCATGCCGGGTTGGCGGGTTCAATACCACTAACAATTGCTACGGATGGACATTTCTTAGCAGATAAGATTGGAGTTATTCCTACTTCAGAAACTATTTTTGCTCCATTCAATCTGATTATTGCAGGAATACTCCTAATCGTTATTCCTTTGTTAGCAAAAATGATGATGCCTAATGAAGGAGAAACAATTACTATAGACAGGAGTCTATTAGCGGAAAGTGAAACAGCAGCTGCAACAGCTGCAGTAGCTACTCCTGCTGAGAAGCTGGAGAATAGCTGGATTATTTCTTTATTAATATCTATTATGGGCTTTACCTACGCCATCACTTATTTTGTTAAAGGAGGAACACTTAATTTAAACATTGTGATCTTTATCTTCCTGTTCTCAGGAATCCTTTTACATTGGAGACCAAGAAACTTCTTAAACAGTTTGCAAGAAGCGATTAAAGGTGCTTCTGGAATCGTAGTTCAATTTCCATTCTATGCTGGTATCATGGGTATGATGGTCTCATCAGGTTTAGCTGTAACAATGTCCGATTGGTTCGTAGCAATTTCAAGTGAAGCTACATTCCCATTATTCACCTTTCTAAGTGCCGGTTTAGTTAACGTGTTTGTTCCCTCAGGTGGAGGACAGTGGGCAGTTCAAGCTCCTATTATGATTCCTGCAGGCATGGAATTGGGAGTAGATACTGCTAAAGTTGCCATGGCTGTTGCTTGGGGTGATGCATGGACTAACCTGATTCAGCCGTTTTGGGCATTACCTGCATTAGCCATTGCTGGTTTAAGAGCAAAGGATATCATGGGTTATACAACTGTTGCACTGCTCGTTTCCGGAGTAATTATTGGTTTAGGACTAGTTCTTTTATAATTAAATATAGTTATTCTCAAAAAAAGAGAAGCATTTTTATATAGTAGTTAAAATATATAAAAAAGAAGCTTCTCTTCTTTTTTATGATTCAAACATGTTATAGAATATAGATATAGTAAAAACTATTAAGGCGGAGGAGGGTAATTAAATGCAATTAAGAGATGTTGTAATTGTAAGCGCTGTACGAACAGCAATTGGGTCTTATGGGGGAACATTAGCAAATATCCTGGCTCATCAGCTAGGAAGTGTTGTCATTAAAGGCGCCTTGGAAAAAGCCGGTGTTGACCCTAAGCTAGTTGATGAAGTTATTATGGGTAACATTTTACAAGGTGGTCAAGGGCAAAACCCGGCAAGACAGGCGGCGATTAATGCCGGTCTTGATGTAACGGTACCGGCGATGAGCATTAACAAGGTATGCGGTTCAGGCCTAAAAGCGGTTCACCTCGCCTACCAAGCAATTGCAGCTGGGGAAGCAGATGTTATTGTGGCAGGTGGAATGGAAAATATGAGTCTGGCACCATATTATTTGCAGGGAGCTCGTTTTGGTTTTCGGATGGGAGATTCCAAAGCTGAGGACGCTATGCTAAAAGATGGACTGATGGATGCCTTTAATGATTACCATATGGGGATTACAGCTGAAAACATTGCCGAGGAGTATAAGATAACCCGTGAAGCACAAGACCAGTTTGCGGCATGGAGCCAACAAAAAACTGAAAAAGCACTAGCAGAAGGAATTTTTGCTGATGAGATCGTCCCAGTAATGGTGCCACAGAAAAAAGGAGATCCACTTGCCTTTGTAATCGATGAATTTCCGCGATCCGGAATTACTGCTGAGTCATTAGCAAAATTAAAACCAGCCTTTAAAAAGGATGGAACAGTTACTGCCGGAAATGCTTCAGGGATTAATGACGGGGCAGCGGCACTAATAATCATGAGCCGTGACAAGGCAGAAGAATTAGGTTTAGAGATCTTAGCAGTTATTAAAGCAAATGCCAGTGGTGGAGTTGATCCGAGCGTAATGGGTTTAGGTCCAATACCAGCGACTAGAAAAGCCTTAGCTAAACTTGGCTGGACAGTTAATGATTTAGAGTTGATCGAGGCAAATGAAGCTTTTGCGGTTCAAATGCTGGCAGTTGGTCAAGAGCTGGGCTTCCCAAATGAGAAGGTGAATGTTAATGGAGGCGCAATCTCATTAGGTCACCCAATCGGTGCAAGCGGTGCACGTATTCTAGTAACCTTACTACACGAAATGAAACGCCGAGATGCCAAAAAGGGTCTGGCAACATTGTGTATTGGTGGTGGAATGGGAGTAGCGACTCTCGTAGAAAGAGATTAACGTGGTATATATTAACAAACAGCCGTACTCATTGGAGTGGGGCTGTTTTTAAGGATTTTTTAGATAATTGTTAACATTGACAAACGATAATCGATATTGTACTATTACAAAGGGTTCACTACTCTATATATTATAGATACAGGAAATGTGTGAATTTTCTATTAAGAAACAGTGAATAATCTAATAATAAAGCGATTTGGTATAAAATAGGTGAGTGGTGGATTTTGATGCAGACTAATCGGAATTCAAACAGTCCTTGGCGCGCGATGGGCGTTGTTGGTGTGATTGGCGTAGAGCTGGCTGTATTATTATTGTTAGGGTTGTGGCTTGGCAAAAAGCTGGACATGCTGCTGCAAACCTCACCAATATTTTTAATCCTCGGAATGTTGTTAGGTTTAGCTATTGGGGTCTGGTCTGTTATCAGGATTATTAAGCCCTATTTAGGAGATTAAATAATGCAGGACTTAGCAATGCTGGATTACAAAAAAAGAGTTGCCAGAATCGGACGATCATCCCTAATAATCCTAGGGCTTTTTGTACTAGGGGCTCTAACGCCTTATACGACTATTTTTCTAGGATTAGCTCTAGGGGCATCTGTAAGTATCTTTAATTTTTTTGTTATGGCTAGAAGGATTAATAAAATCGGCGAGTTGGCAGCAAATACTGACTTACATAGTAGCAAGAGACCGGTTTTTTCAGGTATCTTAACAAGATTTTCTGTGGTAATTCTTGCAGTAATGCTTGCCAGTAAATACCCGGAATACATTAATATTTTTTCCATGATCAGCGGTTTGTTTGTAACGCAAGCCATTGTAATCGTGGATAGTATAAAAAACAGATTTTAAGAACTATTAAGCTAAGAAAGGGGTGAAACTGTGGAACACATTCAACCAATATGGACATCTGAGTCGATGCCATGGTTAAGTATTAACCTTTCTACCGCAATAATGTCTATAGTAACGGCTATAGTAGTCTTAATAATTGCGATAGCCGGAACCCGCAAGCTAACATCAGGAGTACCAAGCGGTCTTCAGAATTTCTTGGAGTGGTTGGTCGACTTTGTACGAGGAATTATCAGCAGCACTATGGATATGAAAAAGGGTAAGAATTTTATTTTTTTGGCACTTACTCTAATCTTTTTTATCTTTGTCGGCAATATGCTGGGTCTACCGTTAAATTTCATTACTGTTCATGATGAGCCATTAAGTATTTTTGGCTCGGAGATAGTTACAGAGGAAATGATTCATGAAGCAGAGGAAGAAGGTCATCATGGTGTAGAGATCGCTTGGTGGAAATCGCCTACTGCTGATGTAAACGTGACATTAGCCATGTCATTATTTATTATTATTTTGACGCATATCTTTGGGCTTAAATATAACGGGGCGAAGAGCTATCTAAAGCATTACGTAGACCCTCATTGGCTATTTTTACCATTGCACATTATTGATGAGTTTGCCAAAACTTTGACGCTCGGTTTCCGTCTTTACGGGAATATTTTTGCCGGGGAGGTTTTGATTGGGGTTATTCTGTTAATGGGATTTTGGGGTTTGCCTGCTCTTTTAGTCTGGCAGGGATTTAGTATCTTTGTTGGGGCGATTCAATCTTATGTTTTTACGATATTAAGCATGGTATACATGTCACAGAAGATATCCCATTAATTGCAGCGTCTTAAAGTAAGCTTTGAACATCTTAGATTGTTGGTTTAAGCTAATTTTGTTTTAATAAAAAAATAAAAAAACATATTTTAAGGAGGACATTTTCATGGAATTATTAGCAGCTGGAATAGCGCTAGGATTGGCAGCATTAGGAGCAAGTATTGGTAACGGTTGGGTAATTCAGCGAACATCTGAAGGTATTGCTCGTCAACCAGAAGCACGCGGACATTTACAAACAACAATGTTTATTGGCGTAGGTTTGATCGAGGCGTTACCAATTATTGTGGTAGTATTTGCATTTATTGTGTTATTTACCAAATAGTTTAGCTTGAATTTTGTAAACCTGGCAGGGTGAATTGAATGCTGCATCCCTGCCTTCCTTTTGTCTTTTAGCAAGAAGGGAGTGAATAACGTGCAAATAAATGTATTAAATTTTGTCATCCAACTAGTAACCTTCGGTATATTGTTTTTGCTTTTGAAAAAATATGCCTTTGGTCCTTTATTGGGAGTAATGGAAAAACGTCAAAAGCAGGTCGAAGAGCAGATTAAAGGCGCTGAGGCTAACCGAATTGCTGCAGAAAAGCTCTTGCAAGAGCAGCAAGAGGAGCTTAAAAAGACCAGATTAGAAGCAAATGAAATAATTGAAAATTCTAGGAAGCTAAGTGCAAAACAAGCTGCTGAAATTTTGGAGACTTCCAAACAAGAGGCTAAGCGTCTTAAAGAGCAAGCACTTCAAGATATCGTCTTGGAAAAAGAAAAGGCGATAAACGAGCTAAGGGAGCAGGTTAGCAGCTTATCTGTCCTGATTGCCGCAAAAATGATTGAAAAAGAACTAGATGTAAAAACACAGTCTAAACTGATAGATAATATCATGAAGCAAGTAGGGGAAGGCCTATGATCGACGGATTAGTTGCGAAAAGATATGCGGAGGCATTATTTGAGGTAGCTAAGGAAAAGCAGCTGCTGGAACAGGTTCGACAGGATTTGGTGCTTACTGTCAAGGTTATTGCCAACACTGAAGGTTTTATGAACTTTTTCCTACATCCGCAAATTGACAGTAAGAGAAAAAAAGAGATTATTAATCAGAGCTTCGCTGATAATCTATCTTTAATTAGCAAGAACCTTTTATTCCAGTTAATTGACAATCATCGAATGGAATTTATCGAGGAAATTTTGAATTTCTATGTCAAGCTGGTAAATGAGGCACTAGGAGTTATCGAAGTGCAAGCAATAACCTCAAGCGAGCTAAGTTCTGAGGACAAAGAAAAGATCTCACAAGCTTTGCAAGTGAAGTTTAATAAAGAAATCCGTTTAAATACGCAAATAGATCCAGCAATAATTGGCGGGATGATTATTAAAGTCGGTGATCGGGTATATGACGGCAGTATTAAAAAGCAATTAAAAGTACTTAGTAGAAGCCTTACGGCATCGCGAGTTTAAAGATAGGGGTGGAAAAATGAGCATCAAACCTGAAGAAATCAGCTCGCTAATTAAACAGCAAATCGAATCCTATAAAGCGGAAATAGAAGTTGCTGATATTGGTACAGTAATTCAAGTAGGGGATGGAATTGCCCGGGTACATGGTCTTGAAAAGGCAATGGCTGGTGAGCTGTTAGAATTTGCTAACGGCGTTATGGGTATGGCATTAAACCTTGAAGAGCACAATGTCGGTGTTATTATTCTCGGACCTTACACAGAAATCCGTGAAGGAGATCAAGTAAAACGTACTGGTCGGATCATGGAAGTGCCGGTAGGAGAAGCGTTGTTAGGGCGAGTAGTTAATCCATTAGGACAACCTATTGACGGAAGGGGTCCGATTAAAACTTCGGAATACCGTCCGGTAGAATCTCAGGCTCCTGGGGTAATCTATCGTAAATCAGTTCATGAGCCGATGCAAACAGGTATTAAAGCGATCGACTCCATGGTACCGATTGGACGTGGTCAGCGTGAGTTAATCATTGGTGACCGTCAAACAGGAAAAACAGCTATTGCAATTGATACAATTATCAACCAAAAGGGACAAGATATGATTTGTATCTATGTTGCTATTGGACAAAAGCAATCAACAGTAGCAGGCGTTGTAGAAACCCTGCGCAAAAACGGGGCGATGGACTATTCAATTGTCGTTGCAGCTAGTGCTTCCGATCCGGCGCCATTGCTGTTCCTAGCACCGTATGCCGGAGTTTCCATGGGTGAATACTTCATGTATAAAGGACAGCATGTGTTAGTTGTATATGATGACCTTTCCAAGCAAGCAGCAGCATATCGTGAGCTCTCATTGTTGCTTAAGCGTCCGCCAGGACGTGAGGCGTTCCCTGGTGATGTATTCTATTTACATTCACGTTTATTAGAACGGGCTGCGAAATTAAGTGATGCCTTAGGAGGCGGTTCACTAACAGCACTACCGTTTATCGAAACACAGGCTGGTGATATCTCAGCATATATTCCAACAAACGTTATTTCCATTACTGACGGTCAAATTTTCCTAGAATCAGATTTATTCTATTCAGGAATGCGCCCGGCGGTAAGTGTTGGTTTATCGGTATCTCGTGTTGGTGGTAGTGCGCAAATCAAAGCAATGAAAAAAATCGCCGGTACCTTGAAACTAGATCTGGCGCAATACCGTGAGTTGGCGGCATTTGCCCAATTTGGTTCTGATTTAGATAAAGCGACTCAAGCTCAACTAACTCGGGGCGAAAGAACTATGGAAATCCTCAAACAAGATCAATATACACCAATGTCTGTTGAAAAGCAGGTAGTCTCTTTATTTGCGGCAGTTAAAGGCTTCCTGGACGACATTCCTGTAAGCAACGTTCGTAAGTTCGAAAAAGAACTGTTAACATATATGGATGCTAACGGTGAAGAGATTTACGCCGATATCCGAAACACCAAAGATTTAACCAAAGAAACAGAAGAGAAGCTGGTTAAGGCTATTCTAAGCTTCAAGAAAACCTTCGTTGTTGCAGAGTAAATGTTTTTCAGATAAAGCAATGAAATAGTGCTTTGTGTAAGGTGGTGAAGAAGATTGCAAGGAACTCGTGAGATAAAGCGTCGGATAAAAAGTGTTCAGAGCACCAAGCAGATTACCAAAGCGATGAAAATGGTCGCCGCTGCAAGGTTGCGTCGTGCCCAAGAGAGTGCAGAAAACTCCAGACCTTATTCCGACAAAATGAAAGAGGTAATTTCCTCCATCGCCGCCGGCGTAGAGGACGTAGACCATCCCTTACTGGAAGTTCGTGAGGTTAAGAAAACAGGATACTTGGTGATAACCTCCGACCGCGGCTTGGCTGGCGGTTACAACGGTAATGTTTTGCGGATGACCGTAAAAACAATTAAAGAGCGCCACAAGTCGAGTGACGAATATGCGATATTTGTTATTGGACGAAAGGGCAGGGACTTTTTTAAGAAACGTCAGTACCCTTTGGTTGGTGAAGTAGTTGGCTTAGCCGATTCTCCTAGCTTTTTAGAGATCAAAAATATTGCTAGTACAGCTGTAAGTATGTATGCAGAAGGGCTCTTTGACGAATTGTACTTAGTCTATAATGAATTTATCAGTGCAATCTCCCAAAGTCCGGTACAGAAACGGTTACTACCGCTTTTAGATATTAGTGGTGAGGAAAAAGGACTTAATGTCCAGATTGATTTTGAGCCTTCAGCCGAAGCAGTACTGCAGGTTTTGTTGCCTCGTTATGCCGAAACCTTAATATATAGCGCATTACTAAATGCCAAGGCAAGTGAATTTGGGGCAAGGATGACCGCTATGGGCAATGCAACAGAGAATGCTGAGGAAATGATTGCTTCCCTTAATCTTAGATTTAACCGCGCTAGGCAAGCGGCAATTACCCAGGAAATATCAGAGATTGTTAGCGGAGCTAATGCACAATAAAGAAGGACGACGAAGTAGAAATATTTAAGGAGCACCCTTCGAGCACAATGATAATATTTCAGCAGAGAAGAAGGACGACGAAGTAGAAATATTTAAGGAGCACTCTTCGAGCACAACGATAATATTTCAGCAGAGAAGAAGAGCGACGAAGTAGAAATATTTAAGGAGGTACACCGATGAATAAGGGACGCGTTGTTCAGGTTATGGGACCGGTTGTTGACATTCAATTCGAGCGTGGGTCATTACCTGAAATATATAATGCGATTAATATTCAAGTTAAATCGCAATCCTCTGGAGAGCGGGACATCAACCTTGTAGTTGAGACATCCCTTCATTTAGGAGATAACATTGTTCGTTGCGTGGCAATGTCCACGACAGACGGATTAGTACGTGGTATGGAAGCAATCGATTCAGGAAAGCCGATTTCTGTTCCTGTTGGACGAGCTACATTAGGACGGGTATTTAATGTATTAGGTCAGGCGATTGACGAAGCAGGAGAAGTTAATGCCGAGGAAACTAACCCGATCCATCGTCTTGCTCCAACTTTTGAAGAGCAGTCTACAGAAGATGAAATATTAGAAACCGGCATCAAAGTTATTGATTTACTGGCACCTTATGCTAAGGGTGGAAAGATCGGACTATTCGGTGGTGCTGGTGTAGGTAAAACGGTTTTAATTCAGGAACTAATTAATAACATTGCTCAAGAGCATGGCGGACTTTCCGTATTTGCCGGAGTTGGTGAGCGTACCCGTGAGGGGAATGACCTTTATCATGAGATGAAGGATTCTGGCGTAATCAGCAAAACCTCGATGGTTTTCGGACAGATGAATGAACCGCCTGGCGCACGTTTACGTGTAGCCTTAACAGGTCTGACAATGGCTGAATATTTCCGTGACAAAGAGGGTCAGGACGTACTTTTGTTTGTTGATAACATTTTCCGTTTCACCCAAGCAGGTTCGGAAGTGTCGGCACTACTAGGACGGATGCCCTCAGCCGTTGGTTATCAGCCAACCTTAGCAACAGAAATGGGACAGTTGCAAGAGCGTATTACATCGACTAAGAAAGGATCAGTTACTTCAATCCAGGCGATCTATGTACCTGCCGATGACTATACTGACCCGGCTCCAGCGACAACCTTTGCTCATTTAGACGCGACAACAAACCTTGATCGAAAAATATCCGAGCTTGGTATCTACCCAGCCGTAGATCCGTTAGGTTCAACCTCTCGTCTGTTATCACCAGTGATAGTTGGCGAAGAGCATTATCAAGTGGCGCGTGAAGTGCAGCGAATCCTTCAACGCTATAAAGAGCTACAGGACATTATTGCTATTCTTGGTATGGATGAGCTATCTGACGAAGATAAATTAACAGTTTCTCGTGCCCGTAGAATGCAGCGTTTCTTGTCTCAGCCTTTCCATGTTGCGGAGCAGTTTACAGGATTCCCGGGTAAATACGTCCCTGTTCAAGAAACTGTTCGTGGATTTAAAGAGATCTTAGAGGGCAAGCATGATGAATTGCCTGAAGGTGCCTTCCTTTATGTAGGTACAATTGAGGAAGCTGTTGAAAAAGCAAAAAAAATGTAGGTTGACCCTGACGAAGGGAAGGATGACTAAATGAGTACGATGAAATTAGAAATAGTCACACCTGAGCGAATTGCATTTAGCGATGAAGTAAGTATGGTTATTGTCCGAGGTGAGCTTGGCGAATTAGGAATATTGCCAAAGCATGCTCCCTTTGTTACACCATTAGTTGTTTCGCTTGTGCGGATAAAGAAAGATGGCTCTGAGCATTTAGTTGCGATAAGCGGGGGTTTTATTGAGGTTAGTGAAACACAAGTCTCCATCCTAGCTGAATCGGCAGAGCTGCCAGAGGAAATCGACTACGAAAGAGCATTAGCAGCAAAAGAAAGAGCAGAGCGTAGGTTAGCTAATAAGGGTGCTGATGATTTAGACTTTAGGCGTGCTGAGCTCGCCTTGCAGAGGGCGATAAATCGCCTAAGGGTTCTTGGAAAGTAAATGATAAAGCGAGACTTATTCAGGTGGAGTTTTAACTCCATTTGAATTTAGCGAGACTCCTACACGAGGATTGAAACAACTCCCTCTTACGTTGTTGAAGAGGGAGTATTGTTGAAACCGAAGATAATTGCAGTTCTCTCATTTGAGAGAGCTGTATTTTTCTTTTTACCACTTGCTGTAGATGGTAAAGATGTGAATAATAATGGGATCTTTAGGAATATTAATTGTGGTGATAGGCTATTTTCAATCTTTGTGTGACCTCTCACAAAAGAAAATAGAAAAATACCTTTGAAAAAACATTTGAATTTAGTATTATAGAGTATGGAAGAGGGAGTATGTTTGGAAATGCGCTAACTTGCTTGAATTTTCTGAACAATTTCCGAAGAATGCCTACATAGATTTTAGGTCTCAGGTAAAGAAAAGGTCGAACTATCAGTATTTTAATTGGCAATTTTTTTAAATAATTACAAGCTATTAGCTTAAACAAGCTAGATAGTAAAAAATCTAGGTAGGGTGTTCAATAATATTAGCGGATGGAGGGGAAGTGTTGTATGGACCAAATTTATAGCAACAGTTATCTTGTCATGAGTGTTTTTCTTTTGCTGGGTATCTTTTTACCCTTTGCTTCATTGTGGATTATCGGACCTTTATTAAGACCAAACAATCCTACACCGGAGAAGAACACCACGTACGAGAGCGGTTTGGAACCTACTGGAGACGCAATGGTGCAGTTTAATGTTAAATACTACCTATTTGCTCTACTTTTCGTAGTATTTGACGTAGAAACAGTATTTCTATACCCATGGGCAGTAGCCTATGACAAACTGACTGCCTTTGCCTTGATCGAGATGGTCATCTTTATCTTCATGTTAGCAGTTGGTCTCGCTTATGCTTGGAAAAAGAAGGTGTTGACATGGTAAATTTAGAGGGTATTACTCCTGAGGAACAAAAAGAGCTGGAACGCAACGTTGTCTTTACAACCCTTGAGCAGGTTAAAGGATGGGCAAGAAGCAACTCCTTATGGCCCTTAACCTTTGGACTCGCCTGCTGTGCTATCGAAATGATGGGTACAGGCGGTGCTCATTATGATTTTGACCGTTTTGGTGTTATTTTCCGTGCCTCACCAAGACAGTCCGATGTAATGATGGTTGCGGGCACAGTTACTAAAAAAATGGCTCCGTTATTACGTCGCTTATACGATCAAATGCCGGAACCAAAGTGGGTAATTGCTATTGGGGTTTGCGCTACAGCTGGTGGCCCTTACGTTAACTCTTATGCAGTAGTCAAGGGTGTTGACCAGATAGTTCCTGTAGATGTTTATATTCCTGGCTGTCCACCAAGCCCGGGGGCAATTATTTATGGAGTCAACAAGCTGCAAGAAAAAATTCGCTATGAGGCGAAAACAGGAAAGAAGGTGCCGATTGAGAATGTCTGAGGAAACTAAAGCATCTTCACCTAAACAGCCATTATTGGAAACATATCTAAGCACAATAGCTGAGCAAGTCTCAGATAAAGCTGTCATCGAAGGCTACATTAATGAAGCTAATAACCATTTGCCTACCTTAATCATTGCTAAAGAGTTCTGGCATCAAGTAGCTGAATTACTTAAAAATGATGATAGTTTTAAATATGATTATTTAATGAATTTATCCGGTGTTGATTACGAGAGCAAGATGGAAGTTGTTTACCACCTGTACTCCTATTCACGCGATGAGTTTATCGCAATTAAAGTAGAAACAGATCGTGATGGTGGAAGCGTCAACACAGTAATGGATATTTGGTTAGGCGCCGATTGGCAAGAGAGAGAAACCTATGACCTGTTAGGTATTAACTTTACCGGTCGTGAAATATCGCGAATTCTCCTTCCTGACGATTGGACAGGATACCCATTACGGAAAGATTACAAGCCATACGATGAGGAGGTGTAGGAATAATGGCATTGCGCACAGAAGAAATGTTACTTAACGTAGGACCTCAGCATCCAAGTACGCACGGAGTGTTTCGCTTAGTTGTCAAGGTTGATGGTGAAACAATAAAAGAGGCAATTCCAGTAGTTGGCTACTTGCACAGAGGTACTGAGAAGCTGGCTGAAGATCTTACTTATACTCAAATAATTCCTTATACAGACCGTTTAGATTACCTATCCTCAATGTTGAATAATTATGCCTTAGTGCAAGCAGTAGAAACTCTAATGGGTATTCAAGTTCCTGAGCGGGCGGAATTTCTGAGAGTAATCGCAATGGAGCTTAATCGGATTGCCAGTCACTTAGTCTGGTGGGGAACAGCGATTTTAGATTTGGGGGCAACTTCGCCCTTTATCTATGCTTTCCGCGATCGAGAAATGATCGTTAACCTCTTAAACGAATTATCCGGCGCCAGGTTAACCTTCAATTATATGCGGGTTGGTGGAGTAAAATGGGACGCGCCAAAGGGCTGGATCAATAAAGTTAGTGAATTCCTTCCGCACATGCGAAAGAGCTTGAAAGAGTATCACAAGCTAGTAACCGGCAATGAGATCTTCCTTGGCCGTGTGAAAAACATCGGGGTATATGATGGTGAGACAGCGAAGAATTACTCACTATCCGGACCTACATTGCGGGGTTCCAATGTAAAATATGATATCCGCAAGAATCAGCCGTATTCGATCTATGAGCGGTTTGACTTCGATATTCCTACAGGCGAGGATGGCGATGTCTATGACAGGTACATGGTTCGCATGAAGGAAATGGAGCAATCAATACGAATTTTAGAACAGGCTGTAGAACAATTCCCGGATCAGGGCGAGATTATGGCTAAGGTACCTAAAATAATCAAAGCCCCTGAGGGTGAAGTATATACGAGAATGGAAACCTCAAAAGGGGAGCTTGGAGTGCATCTCGTCAGTAAAGGAAAAGATAAGCCTTATCGTTTGCACTTAAGAAGACCATCTTTTATTAATCTGCAAATCCTTCCTGAATTGTTACTGGGTAGATCAATGGCAGACATTCCGGCAATTCTCGGAGCAATTGATATTGTATTAGGGGAGGTTGATGCATAATGTTTAATATCCTTTCCGAACCTTTTTCATGGATAAATCTCTTGGTGATTATTTTAGTTGCAGCGGCAGTACTAGGTATAGTTCTAGTTTTCGTTATGTACGCGATCTACTTTGAACGGAAAGTAATTGGCTGGATGCAGGTGCGTAATGGACCAAACCGCGTGGGACCTTGGGGCTTGATGCAAACAATGGCGGATGTTTTTAAGCTATTAATCAAGGAGGATATAGTACCAGCGAAGGTAGATAAATTCCTCTTCCTAATCGCACCAATAATTGCTTATACACCGGCTTTCGCGATTATCGCTGTAATTCCTTACTCCCAAAAAATATATTTTGCTGATGTCAATGTCGGTCTGCTCTATTACGGAGCGCTCTCTAGTATCACCATCACAGGTATTTTACTAGGGGGTTGGGCATCCAATAATAAATATGCAATTATGGGCGGAATGCGCTCAGTTGCCCAAATGGTCAGCTATGAAGTTCCCTTGATTATGTCCTTTCTAGGGGTTGTCCTCCTTACAGGAAGCCTTAACCTTCGGGAAATCGTGCAAGCCCAGCAGGAAGGCATGTGGTTTATCGTCCCGCAATTCTTAGGCTTTGTAATCTTCCTGATTGCTGGTAATGCTGAATTAAACCGAACACCATTTGACTTGCCGGAAGCAGAGAACGAGCTGGTTGCCGGATATTTCGTGGAATACAGCGGCTTCCGTTTTGCGTTCTTTATGCTGACAGAATACGTTTATATTTTCGCAATGGCTAGCTTAATGACAGTAATGTTCTTAGGCGGTTGGGATGCACCGTTTGAATTCTTAGAATTTATACCAGGTATAGTTTGGTTCTTCTTGAAATTCTTGCTGCTGGTATTCTATCTTTTCTGGGTTCGTGCAACTTTCCCACGTGTTAGAACAGACCAATTAATGGGGTTTGCTTGGAAAGTACTTATACCATTAGCCCTATTAAACGTAATGCTAACAGCGTTATTTAAAACGCTATTCTAAAAACTTATTAAAGTGGGGTGAAATGACGTGTGGGGCAAAGGGTTTTTTAAGGGATTAAGCTTTACTTTAAAAATGCTAAAAGAACCAAAGATAACAAGTCAATATCCAGATGAACCAATTATAATGCCGGAACGCTATCGTGGGATTCATCATTTTTACCCGGAGAAATGTATAGTTTGCAACCAATGTGTCCGGGTTTGTCCGACCGGTTGTATAAGCTTAGTAGGTAAACCGAATCCGGATCCAGAGAAGAAGGGCAAAGTAATTGATACTTACGATATAAATTTTGAGCTTTGTATATTATGTGATCTTTGCACAGAGGTCTGTCCAACTGAGTCGATAGTAATGACAAACAATTTCGAATTAGCCACTTATAGTCGGGACAATCTGGCAAAGGATTTGAAATGGTTGGAGAATAATAATACTAAGGTGAGGGAGGAGAACCATTAATGACAATTACGGGACAATATCTCGCATTCTTCCTCTTTGCTCTTATGGCTATTTCTGGTGGAGTATTTATGCTTAACCTTAACCGGGTTATTCATATGGTGCTTTCAATCGGGCTCTCGTTTTTCGGAGTTGCCGGATTGTTCGTACTACTGCAGGCTGAGTATCTGGCTTTTGTCCAGATTCTGATCTATGCAGGAGCAATAACCATCATGATGGCGATGGGAACAATGATGACACACCATCAATTAGAATCAACAAAAGCTAGAAGAAAATGGCACACGTTTTTAGCGGTAGTAACAGCTATGGCAATTGGAATATTTATTCTCTACGGAGTATATACAACAATTTGGCCTACTGAGCCGGCTAACTTAGGTGCTAATAATGTCTTGGAGATCGGCTTGACGATGTTTTCAACGTACGTAATTCCTTTTGAGCTTGCCTCGATTCTTTTGTTAGTAGCTCTGGTTGGCGCAATTGTCTTAGCAAAAAAGGAGAGTGACGAATAGATGGTACCTTTAAACGCATATTTGGCAGTTGGCGCGATTTTATTCTCTCTCGGCATATATGGATTGTTGACAAAAAAGAACGCAATTATAGTTTTGCTATCAATTGAGTTAATGCTAAATGCCGTTAATATTAACTTTGTAGCATTCTCAAGATATGGTCTCTTTGCTAGTTTAACGGGTCAAATATTTACGATATTTACCATAACTGTAGCAGCAGCTGAAGCAGCTATAGGTTTAGCCATCTTAGTGGCTCTGTTCCGTAATAAAGCGACCATTGATGTAACTGAAATGGATATTATGAAGCGATAAAAAGTGAAGGAATGGTGATTAAATGTTAGAGATTGCATGGTTAGTACCCTTGTTTCCGCTCATCTCCTTCGTGCTGTTAGTCGCTTTTGGTCGTCAGCTTAAGGAACGAGCAGCTTACGTTGGGATAGGCGCAATTTTAGTGTCATTTATCTTAGGCACTGGAGCCTTTTTGGCAAGATTTTTCGGTGAAGAAAACTATCTGTTTAGCTTTGATTGGTTAACCGTCGGTGATAAAACCATCACATTAGGCTTTGAAGTAAATGAGCTTAACGCCATGATGCTTTTTGTTGTAACGATGGTCAGTTTAATGGTTCATATCTACTCGAAAGGCTATATGCATGGGGATGAAAGATTTCCAGTCTTTTATTCTTATCTAGCACTCTTTACTTTTTCCATGCTTAGCTTAGTCATTTCACCCAATTTATTCCAAGCATTCATCTTTTGGGAGCTTGTTGGGGCAACCTCCTTCCTATTGATTGGCTTTTATTTCTTCAAGCCGGAGGCACGGGCTGCGGCCAAAAAAGCCTTTATAGTCACAAGGGTAGGAGACCTTGGTTTCTTAATTGGGATGTCTCTATTATTCTGGCAAGTCGGCTCCTTTGAGTATGCCAAAATTTTCGAGGCAGCTGAACACGGTCTCTTAGCACCGGGATTTATTACTTTAGTAGCGATCTTAATCTTCATCGGAGCAGTTGGTAAATCCGGTCAATTCCCGTTGCATACCTGGCTTCCTGATGCGATGGAAGGTCCAACACCGGTATCAGCTTTAATCCACGCTGCTACAATGGTAGCTGCTGGAGTTTATTTAGTGGCTCGGATGTTCCCCTTGTTTGAACAGTCAGCGACTGCTTTATTTGTAGTAGCAATAATCGGTGGATTTACTGCGATATTCGCTTCTTCAATTGGTTTAGTTCAGAACGATATTAAACGCGTCTTGGCATACTCGACAGTAAGCCAGCTTGGATATATGATGCTTGCCCTTGGTACGGCCGGATATATTGCCGGATTGTTCCATTTGTTTACTCACGCCTTCTTTAAAGCGTTGCTTTTCTTGGCAGCCGGTAGTGCAATTCACGCCGTTCATACGCAGAACATTAAAGAAATGGGCGGACTTTTCAAGAACATGAAGATTACTGGAACAGTTTTCTTAATTGGTGCCTTAGCGATTTCCGGGTTCCCGTTCTTCTCGGGTTTTTATTCCAAGGATATGATCTTGATGGCGGCTTGGGAAAGTGGCTATCCCGTGTTATTCTGGGTAGCTTTAACCGCCGCAATAATGACGGCGTTCTATATGTTCCGTCTCTTCTTCCTCACCTTTACTGGAAGCCCGAGACATCACGGACATGCCCATGAGTCACCAGCAAGTATGACATTCCCAATGATTATGTTAGCAGTCTTAGCCTTCGGATCAGGCTTTCTAACCTATTTTGGTTTACCGGAATGGTTGGGTGAGGCAGTTAATGCTCATGAGATTCATGGTCCGAAATGGATCGAGTATTTAGCGATTGCCGCCGGTCTGTCAGGAATAGCCTTAGCTTGGTTGGTCTACGGACGGAAAGCAAGAGTTAGAACAAACGAACCGACAGGAGTACACAAGCTGCTTTTCAACAAGTATTACATTGATGAGATCTACTCAGTCGGAATTCTTCATCCCTACAGACTATTTGGAAACGTCTTAAAATTTGTTGATCATTATATTGTTGGCGGTCTTGTTCAGTTAGCAGTTTGGATATCCGTCACTATCGGAAAAATCGGTTCTAGATTACAAAACGGTCAAGCACAAAGCTATGGTCTAATAACCTTAATCGGCTTAGTATTATTGCTTGTAGGCTTGACGGCAGGGAGGTTGTTAGGCTAATGGACTCAATATTGCTAACACTTATCACCTTCTCGCCATTACTAGGCGTGCTTCTTCTATTATTTGTACCGGGTCACAAGGCAGGAGCAATTAAGCTGATTGGGGCACTGGTCTCCCTAATTCCATTAGTTTTAGCATTACTAATGTATTCAGGGTTTGATCCAGCGATTAATGGTATGCAGTTTGTCCAGGATGTTAACTGGATTACTATACCGATATTCGGGGATATGGTATTAGAATTTAACTATAGTCTTGGCGTAGATGGTCTATCGATGCCATTAGTAATACTAGCGGCAATCGTGGCCAGTATGTCTGCCTTGGCGGCAGTAAATATGATCAAAAAGCGCTGGAAAGAATATTTCTTACTCTTCTTCCTAATGCAGATTGGTCTTTACGGAGTTTTTGTATCGCAAAATCTCTTCCTGTTCTTTATCTTTTTTGAGATTACATTAATTACGATGTTTTTCTTGATAGGAGTCTGGGGTCAGGACAAACGAGAGGATGCAGCATTTACTTTCTTGCTCTATAACGGCTTAGGTTCAGCAATCATGCTGATTGCTTTTATCATGTTAATGGTCAATGCCGGAGCAGTAGAGAGCGCAAACGGTACGGTTTTCACAACGGATATTCGTACTCTGATCTATAACTTGACAGATCCTACATCATCATATAATGTTTATGCCCAGTTGACTGGCGAAAAGGCCTTTAGCGATATCTTCCTATATGGCTCGTTCTTTGGGTTATTACTGGCCTTTGGAATTAAATTACCAGTCTTCCCGTTTCATTCTTGGATCTTAAAGGTACATTATCAGGCACCGCCACCAATGAGTATGATTCTTTCCGGTGTGCTATTAAAGATTGGGGCCTATGGTTTGTTTAGAATCAGTTTCTCCTTCTTTCCAGAGATTACTCAGGACATAGCAGTCTTCTTGATTATATTTGGCTTAATCAACCTCTTATACGGAGCAATTTTGGCCTTTGTCCAAAAGGACTTCAAGATGGTTGTTGTTTATTCAAGTATCAGCCATATGGGAATCATCCTTCTAGGACTAGGAGCGATGAACTCCTTTGGATTCCAAGGAGCGATCTTCCAAATCGTTTCCCACGGCTTCCTTTCAGCACTATTCTTCTTTATCGTTGGGGTGATCTATAACCGTGTTCACACAGCGAAGTTTGCTGACTTGGGTGGAATGGCCAAGGTAATGCCGTTTACCAGCGGGATATTACTGGCAGGTACATTAGCCTCGCTTGGTCTGCCTGGTATGTCTGGTTTTGTAAGTGAGTTTTTAACCTTCTTAGGGGTATTTAAGGATTATCCAGCGCTTGCGGCTATCGGTACTTTGGGAATTGTTTTTACTACCGCTTATCTGCTTAGAGCAACCTTAAAAGTAACCTACGGACCAACAGAAGAAAAGGTTGCCACAATGGTTGAAGCTCGTACCCTGGAAATGATTCCAATGATGGTCTTACTGGGCTTTGTCATCCTATTGGGAATTTATCCAGACATCTTAAGCGGACCATTACAGACAACATTACAATCACTATTGACTAGGATAGGGGGGTAGACGATGAACTTACTAGATCTGAATTGGGGGCTTCTTGCTCCGGAGTTTACAATCGTCATCTTAGCAACGATCATTACGTTAGCCGATCTAGTCATGCGGGATAAAGGTGATCGGAGAATCTTCGGCTGGGTTAGTGTAATAGGAATAGCTGTGGCTATTTACTTTACAGTCCAGCAGCTGAATACTCCGGTAGAGTACTTATTGGAGAATACCTATCGGGTAGACAGCTTTGGCACTCTGTTTAAGCTGATCTTCTTAGCAGGTACTGGGGTCGTCTTCATCATGTCCATTAATTATATCGATAAAAAAGAGATCAAACATGATGGGGAATATTATTATCTGCTGTTAACGGCACTTTTAGGAGCCATGATGATGGCCTCCTCAGTGGATTTGATTACTCTTTACATTGGGTTAGAGCTGTTAAGTATTTCTTCATACATTTTGGTTGGTTTACGGAAAAAGAACCTCAAATCCAATGAAGCAGCATTTAAGTATGTTGTAACTGGTGGGGTCTCTTCGGCAATCTTCTTGTACGGAGCCTCCTTCATTTACGGGCTTACCGGAACATCGAACATGTTTTTGATGGCTGAACGTTTGCCAGAGGTTTTCGCCACTGAGTATGATTTCTTTATCTACCTAGGATTTTTTATGATGTTAGTCGGTTTATCTTATAAGATATCAATCGTGCCGTCTTATATGTGGGCTCCAGATGTTTATGAGGGAGCGCCGACGCCGATTACCGCATTCTTGTCAGTTATCTCTAAAGCTGCGGGCTTTGCGATTATTATTCGAATCGCCCTTTCAATTTTTACTCCATTGTTAAAAGTTGATGAGGCAGATCCGACGCGAACTATTTCTTTCCTGGCAGACGAGATAACCTTGTTCTTAGCCGTTCTTGCGGGTATCACGATGGTAGTCGGTAATACTTTAGCTTTGCGGCAAACTAATGTGAAAAGAATACTGGCTTTCTCTAGTGTTGCTCAAGCAGGATATTTAGTAGTTCCCCTTGCTTCGATGAAATACTATAATGAGATTGTTTGGGAAAATAGTATCGCTAATATCATGTTTTACTTATTTGCTTATCTCTTAATGAATTTGGGAATTTTCACAGTGGCAACTATTGTGAATCGCGATGCTGGAACAGAGAATGTTAGCTCATTCTCCGGTCTTTATCATCGAAGCCCAGCCTTAGGAATAGCTACAACCTTCTTCCTGCTATCTTTAGCTGGACTACCGATAACAGCAGGATTTATTGGTAAATTCAACATTTTTGTCGGAGCACTGTTTGTTGATTCGTATTGGTTAGCCGGAGTAATGCTGGTAACCAGCGTTATCTCCTACTTTTACTATTTTAACATTGCTCGACAAATGTATATGCGTCCGGGACATACTGAGGCTAAGCTAAGAATCCCCCTAAGCTATCAAGCAGTTATACTAGTGGCTGTCTTAGGAACGTTTCTAGCAGGTTTATTCCCGAATGTTTTCTTGGATTTTTTCAATAGTAATTTTAACATCTTAGACATGTTTACGTTAGGAATCATGAAATAACAAGCACTAAGACGAAGGGGCGCTTCTCCTGTCTTCTTAAAAGGAAGACAGGAGAAGCGCCCCTTTTGTCTTGCTCTTCTTTCCGCAAGGTCCTGAATTGAAAAAAATTGTATTTTCGCTAACGATTTTTTATTGTTGATATGATAAAATAGTAGGGATATATTAAGACAGGGTAATTGCCTTGATGGAGTGGATTTATTTTGCGAGCAAAAATTTATCGATCACTGATCATTTCTATAGTTTTTATTATAGTTATTTCAGGCACTGCTGTGCCTATTAAGAATATCCACAGCACAAGTAACGCTGCTAATCCTTTAAACACTGCGGAGATCGTCAAGGGAGAATATATAATTAAGTGGAATGATGGCTATCAGCAAGCTATTTTAGAGACTGCCGATATCCTTGATTGGGATAGCGATCAAAATATAATGAGGGTAAAGCTCAAAAAAGAAGTGGCGATAGCTAACTGGATAAATGAATGGAAAAACAATCCGAATATTGAGTATATTCAGCCAAACTATATTGTCAAAATATCAGAAATGCCTAATGACACCAATCTTAATCAACAGAGCTACCTGCAACAGATCAATGCAGAACAGGCTTGGGAGGTTACCGCCGAAAGCCCAGTAATTATTGCTATTCTTGATACCGGCATCGACCTAAACCACCTTGATCTGAAGAATAATCTTGTTGAGGGCATTAATCTGATCGATAAGGAGAAGCTCCCGCAGGATGGTAATGGTCATGGAACCAATATTGCTGGAATTGTTGGAGCGGTAGGCAATAACGCAATTGGTATCAGCGGTGTTGTCTGGAAGTCGCGGATAATGCCGATTAAGGTCTTAAATGACGAGGAAGGGAAGGGAAACTCCTTCTTAGTCGGCCAAGGAATTAAATACGCCGTAGATAACGGAGCAGGAATAATTTTATTATCGGCAGGAGAGCCGAATTATTCACCGTTTATGGCTGAAGCTGTTAATTATGCGGAAGCAAATGGCGTTGTAGTAATTGCGGCTGCAGGGAATGAGAGTAGGAAATTAAACTATCCTGCTGCTTTTCCTAATGTAATCTCAGTTGGGGCTGTGGATAACCGGGACAGATATCTAAGTTATTCTAATTATGGACAGCAGCTCGATGTAGTTGCTCCGGGTGACAGGATCTATACTACGAAGCTTGGCGGTGACTACACCATTAATTCGGGGACATCAATGGCAGCCCCACAGGTCGCGGGGTTGGCAGCACTTTTGCTGCAGGTACATCCTAATTTATCCCCTAAGGAAGTTAGTGATATTTTAAAATTCTCTGCTGATGATGTAGCGGAAGAGGGTTGGGATAATAAAACTGGATTCGGA
>Ga0209347_1002176_pt1 | contig 26997 bp, 17 predicted proteins | sample AutmiccommuBRH23_FD_187382 | JGI IMG/M metagenome (GOLD analysis project Ga0209347, IMG submission 187382) | Deep subsurface microbial communities from Mt. Terri, Switzerland - Autotrophic microbial communities BRH/23 (SPAdes) (version 2) | ecosystem: Environmental > Aquatic > Deep subsurface >...
CTTTCAGTGCTGGGCGGGGGCACGGAACGAGGCTCGCATATTACGGCGCTCATTTCGTCCGTCGCTGCTTTGGCGCAGGTGTGTAACTTCATCCTGACCAATACACCTTTCGTGTTGTCCGTGTATTTCGTGGTTAGTTCTTTCGATTCTATGGAGTGATTGAATGGCAAGCGTACAAGACGAGCTGCGACGGCTGCCCGCCGTGGACCAGCTCTTGCAGCAAACCCCCACCGCCAACTGGATTCAGGCGTATGGGCGCGATGCCGTCACCGAGGCGATCCGCGAGACCCTCGACGCCTTGCGGGGTGAGATCAGGCGAGGCGCTACCTATCCGGGGGAGGCCGAACTGTTCCAGCGGGTGCAGGCCCGCCTGGAGCGGCTGGTTGTTCCTACCCTGCGCCCGGTGATCAACGCCACCGGCGTCATCCTGCACACCAACCTGGGCCGCGCGCCCCTCAGCGAGGACGCGCTGGAAGCCATGCGCCAGGCGGGGGAAGGGTATAGCAATCTGGAGTTCGACCTGGAAAACGGGCGGCGCGGCTCGCGCTATGTCCACGCCGAATCCCTGCTCTGTCGGCTCACCGGCGCGGAGGCTGCGCTGCTGGTGAACAACAACGCCGGAGCGGTCCTGCTGGTGCTGTCGGCCCTTGCCAACGATAAGCAGGTAATCATCTCGCGCGGTCAACTGGTCGAGATCGGCGGGGGCTTTCGCATTCCCGACGTGATGGCCCAGAGCGGCGCGCGCCTGGTAGAAGTGGGCACGACCAACCGCACCTATGTGCGCGATTACGCGACAGCCATCACCGACGAAACCGCCGCACTAATGCGCGTCCACACCAGCAACTTTCGCGTGATGGGCTTTACCTACAGCCCGTCCCTGGGCGACCTGGTGGCCCTGGCCGCCGAGCGCCGCCTGCTGATGCTGGACGACCTGGGCAGCGGCACGCTGATCGACACCCAGCCCTTTGGCTTGACCCACGAACCGACAGTGCAAGAGAGCGTGACCCAGGGGGCGGACGTGGTCACGTTTAGCGGGGACAAGCTGCTAGGCGGGCCGCAGGCGGGGATTATCGTGGGCAAGGCTGAGCAGATCGAGCGACTGCGCCGGTTCCCGCTCACCCGCGCGCTGCGGGTAGACAAAACCACCATCGCGGGCATTCAGGCCAACCTGCTGCATTACGTCAAAGACGAGGCGGTGAGCAAAATCCCCATCTGGCGGATGATCTCGCTCTCTCAAGACGAATTGTCAGCCCGCGCCAAGAAGCTGGTGGAAGCGCTGGGGCCTGCCGGGGCGGGTTGTGAACTGCGACCGGGGCGCTCGATGATCGGCGGCGGCTCGCTGCCAGAGGAAAGCCTGCCTACCACGTTGGTCGCGCTGCCCGGCACAGACAGCACCGCCCTGGCACAATCGCTGCGCACGGGCCAGCCCGCCATCGTGGCCCGCATCCAAGACGAGCGCGTGGTGCTGGACCTGCGGACCGTGCTCCCCTCTCAGGAGGAGGCGCTGGTCGCCCGGCTACGGCAACTGCTCTAGCATCAGCGTATAGTCGGCTGGCTCGGTGGTGTAGGGCGTCGTCGCCGCGATAATCAGGTAGGCCCGCTGCACCTGCTCGCCAAACTCCTCGATGGTCCACTCCCCGCGCCCATCCGGGCCCACGGGCAGGCGGACGATGCGGGGTTCCGGGGCATATTCCACCAACTGCACGACATAGCGTTGGGGCAAAGCGTTCTCGTGCCGGACAAAACCCTGCGCCCGCCAGCCGTCCTCCCCGGCCTCTACGTCATCCGCGAACCCCACGGCAGCCAACTCCAGATCGTCCACGCACAGCCCCACCCGGTTCACCGTGTCGTCGGTGATATAGTCGAATCGCACGATCACCTGCTGTCCCGCGAAGGGAGTTAAATCCAGGTGCTCGCGCACCCATTGGGGCTGCCCATCGGTTTCCTCCGCCGGGTGGCCCGACCGCCCCGTATAGCCGGGACCGAGCGCGTTGCCCGTGGGGTCGTAATCCGTCATATATTCGCCCCGCACCAACTGCCAGCTTTGCCCGCCATCCGTGGAGACGCGCGCGTGGGCGTAATCCCAGCCGCTCTCGATGTCGTACCACAGGTTGAAGGAGAGCGTGGCCTCGCTCGCGTCCGTCAGGTCAAACGTGCGCTCCAGCGTGGAATGGCTCACATCCCCCCGGTTGGACCACCACTGGAAGTGGCCACTGGTCGGCTCGTTGGGCACCAGCCGCACCGTGGGCGCTCCGGCAAACGACAGATACAAGTCCCCCGCCCCATCGGGCAACAGTTCGAAATAGTCGGCGGCATATTGGCGGACCTGCCCCACTTCCTCCTGCGGGTAGGCTTCCATCCGGTGGGAGGCGCGCACGTGCAGATCCACCTCCCGGTAACCAAACTCCCCCTCCCCCAGCAAAGGATCATCCAGCAGATTGGCGACCAACCAACCGGCGAACAGGCTATCGAAATCTATCCCCTGCTCTTGCAGCACGGCGTTGAACCCGCCAATTCCATTCTCCTCGTGTTGTAGCAGGGCGCGCAACGCGTCCGGCCCGAAACGGTCCAGGAAATAGCGCAGGAACAGATAGGAGGCGCCATAGTGCGCCCCCAACTGGTCCGGGTCATCCGGCCAGGTGGTGAGCTGCAAATCCGGGTTCGCCTCGAAACGCCCCACCGACCCCCGCGACCAGGCGTAGCCGTTCAACTGCTCCGCCAGGTCGGAAGCCCCTTCGTTGACCCAGGTGTCCTCGTTGCTGTCCTGATGCCACTGAATCATGTGTTGAAACTCGTGGGCCAGCACGGCGTTATAGCTGTCGGTGCCCGGCGCCAGCGCCTCGACGTTCATAAAGAACATCTCGCGCTCATTGCTGTAGGGGTTCACCAGGCGGGAATACTCGTGCGCGCTGGTGAAATAGCCTACCGCGCCGCTGAAGCGGGTATTCAACACCACCAGGCGCGCATCGCCATCTACCCCCGGGGTCCATTCTGTGCCGAAATAGCGATGGTTGGTCGGGTAAATCTGCTCCTCGAAAACGGCGGCGGACTGCTCCAATCCCTGCTGATCGACGGACAGGCCATCTTCGACCCACATTTGCAGGTGTTCGGTCTGCACGCGCAGCGTGGCGGTGATCTCGGTGGTGCGTGGAACCTCCATGTCGCCCACGTAGAAGCGGGCCTGATCGCCGAGGGCATAAGTCAGCGGGGTCGTGCGGACTACGCGCGGCACGGGCTGGTCACTCCCTTGCAGGCTGCTCACCAATTCCACATAATCGCGCGGCGGCATGGGGTTGTCTTCCAGGCGGGCGAGCAGGTCAGGGGTGACGCTGGGACCGGGGTCAGGCGTGGCAGTTGGAGAGACCGTCGCCCGCTCGGTGGGGACGACGGTCTCTTGGGTTGGCGGAATGGCAGTAGCCTGCGGGGTGGCAAGCGCCGGAACCTGGGTAACCTCCTGGCGCGCGAACCGACAACCGACCCCCGCAAACGCCAGCAGGGCCAGCGCGAGGATGACACCAACGCTCGCCCACCGTCGCGCCCCGTAGCCGCGCCATCCCTGCCGCGCTCTGGCTCCGTGGCGGCGCTCTGGGCGTCGTAGGCGCGCTATCCATAGCGCGGGGTTGCGCGCCAGGATGGCGCGGCTACGGGGCGTCCGATCCCGCCGGGGTGTCATCAGGATTTACGGATATCTAGCTGTCCCCCGCAGTTGGGACACTTGCGCAGCGCCGTACGCACGGGCAATTCCGTGCCGCAGTACGGGCAAACCTTCTCGGATAGCGAGGGCGCCAGGCCAGACACCACATAGACCACCCGGTCCTCTCGCTGCTCACGGTTCGCCGTTCCCTCGGCCACCATCTGCTCCAACGTCTGGCTGGCCAGTTCGTTGGAGATGCGATATTCGGCCCGCAGTTGCGCCACAGTCAGCTCCCCGCCCAGCCGCCGAGCCAGGTCTACCGCGTTGGTTCGCAGGGCATCGGGGCTGATGTCGGCCAGTCGTCGGAGACGTCGCAGACCGGCGACCAGCAACACCGTACCAATGGCCAGCATCGCCGCCGCCACCAGGAACCGACTGGGCTGACTCATCGCGGCAATCAGAAAGAGAATGCCCAGGGTAAAGAACGGAATGGAGGCGATAACAGCTAGGATGGCAGGCAGTTTTTTCATCTCTGTGCTCCAAATCTATACGTGAATGACTACTTCCAGGCCTTGGTCGCTTCGTTCAGGGCCTGGCCCATATCCTCAAACAGGGCCTGGATCTTGGCATCGGTCAGCCGCTCCTTGACATACCCGTCGATGATCCGGCTGAATTCCACGGGGTTCATGCCCATATACTTGTCATCCTTGACCCTGGCAGCCAGTTCCTTCCAGGTTTCGTTCAGGACCGCCGCCGACCCAGGCACCGGCACCTTGACCTGACTCAGGTTATAGCGACGCTGCTCCTGCAGGACGGTGCTCACGCTGCGCTGAAAGCGTTGCATCCCCTCGCCCACGCCCTTGGTAATGCCCAGGGCCTCGGCCACAGCGCGCAGCCCGACCTCGTAATTCCAGCGCACATGGTTGCGCGCTACCAGATCCTCCAACGCCGCGCCCAGATCTCCAGGGACCGCCGGTGGCTCTTTAAGCTCCTCCAGCACCCGCTGGATGGCCGCTTGCTCGGCCAGGGCATCGAAATTCGCCGTCAGGTGATCGCGCCGCCCCTGGGCTTCGGACACCTGGATGCCCACCTGCTGCCATTCGGCGCGCATCTGGCCCTGGGTCTCCCCGGCTTCCTCCAGCCATTTCTGCCAATCGCGGCGCACCTGAGCGAGCTTTTTATAGATCTCGTTCTGTTTCCGCTTGGCATCCCGCTGCGTGCGCTTGAGCCGCTGAAGTCGGCCAAAATGCGTGAGCCACCCCAAGGGGAAGGTATCCAGGCTTTCCTGCTCCTCAAAGGCGCGGGTGTATTCGTCTTGCAGCCGGACCATCTCGGCCTTGAGCTTTTCCTCGCTCGCATCAAGCTCGGGGTTGGCGTTGTGCAACTCTTGAACCGTCTGTTGCGATTTCGCCAGCAGGTCGTCCATCTTGGCCTGACCCTCTTTGATGGCCTGCTCCAGATCGGCGATCTCCCGCTGGATGCGAGCGCGCTCCTCTTGCTCCGTCTTGTCGATGAGTTGGGCGAACGCGGGAGGCATCTCGCGGCGCTGGGCCACCACGCGCGGAAAGCAATAGGAGAATTTTTCCTGCCAGGCGTCCAGTTCGCGCTTGAATATGTCGTTGAACTGGTATTGGACCTCTTCGATCTCCTTGTAGCAGGCTTGAATCTCCCGATGCTTATCGCCCAGGTAACGATGGAAATCGTCCAGGTTCATGTTATAAACGCGATTTTCCGTCTTGGCCATACTTGCCTCCGTGCTCGCTTACGATAGCCCCACACCCCGGGTCCCCGACCAGAGCTCGCGCTTGAGCCGCCAGAGCGGCGCGGCCCAGGGCGGGCCGCCGGGCGCGATGGGTTTCAGTTCGTCAAAACCGCCGCGTTGGTCCCAATACAGCGGGCAGGCCCCGCAGCAGATGTCTCGAATTTCACAACGCTGGCACACCGGCGGGATGAACTCCTTACGGCGCCAGTACAACGCCGTGCGCGTGTACCACACCTTGTCGAACGGCTCGTGCAGCAGGTCGCCGATGCCCCGGTCAAAGCTGGAACAGGGAATCAACTGCCCCGCCGGGTTCACCGAGATCAGGCCATCCACGCAGGCGCACGACTTGGACCCCAGCCCGGCCTTGACCGGGTTGAACAGGCAATAAGGCACGGGGGAATACCAGACAAAACGTACCCCCTTTTGCCTGGCCCGCTCTTGCACCGTGTCGATGATCTCGCCAATCTCGGTATACGAGATGTCATCCTCGTCGTGCTCCAGGGCCGTCCCCGTGCGAATGACCATGTTCATGCTAAAGTATTCCGAGTGCAACTCATCCGCGATATAGTCCACCAGCTCGATCAGGTGGGCGCGGTTGCCGCCGCAGATGGTTGTGTTGGTGTGCGTGTGAATCCCGGCGGCGCGCAGATTGCGCACCCCCTGCACGGCCCGCTCCCAGGCGCCGGGGTGTTGGGTAATGGCGTCGTGTATCTCCGCGCAGCCCGCCTCCACACTGACCTGGGCCGAATCCAGCCCCGCCGCCGCCAATTCCTCCACGAAAGTCATCTCGCCGCACTTGATCCCGTTGGTGATCAGGTTCACCCGCATCCCCTTGCCCTTGGCATAAGCCGCCAGCTCGGCCAGGTCGGCCCGCAACGTCGGCTCGCCGCCGGTAAAGGACACTGTGGGGCAATGGGCCTCGTCGTAGATGCGGTCGATGATCACCTTTACCTCGGCGGTGGTCATCTCGGGCACTTCTCGCCCGCGCTTGGGCGCGTCGGCGTAGCAGAACGTACAACGGTTCTGGCAGCGATAGGTCAAGGCGATCTCGGACAGTACCGGCAAATCCCGGTGATGGCTGCCAAAGCCGGTCTGCTTGACGCTGGGCGCTCCGCAGACATCGTCGTTCAGCAGGGCCGACACGCTGAGCAACAGCTTTTTCAGGTCCTCCCGCACGCGCTGCGGGTCGGTGTGATAGCGTTCTGCTATCTCGGCCACCACGGCCTCGGCGTTGGGGCCATCCGGATCGGTGTACAACTTGTGCAGCATCTGGGTAGCCGTGGCGTTCAGATGGTGCAGGCGGTTGGGCCGCAGGATGATCAAGCCATCCTCGGGCCGGATGTAGATATATTCACGGGTCGCGTTCACCAACTCGGCGGCGAACCGTTGCAAGTCTATCAGGTGCGAATCGTTTTCCATTTATGCTCTCATCTAGAAGCGGCTGACACAGGCGCTATGGCAGGCGCTGTGGCAGGCGCTATGGCACACGCAAGCACTGTGACAGGCGCTATGGCAGGCATCGTGGACGCAGGCGCTATGGCAGGCATCGTGCACGCAGGCCGAGTGACAGGCGCTATGGCAGGCGGAATGGCAGGCATCGTACCCTGCTTCCTTGCCCCCCGCCTTGTCCCCGAACAGGCGGCCCACGCCCTCCTCAATGCGCGTCACCGTCCCGCTGACGGTTTCCTCCACGCTGCGGGTCAGGTTATCTGCCATGCGCTCGAGCGGAGCAATGGCCTCCCCCGCCGCCGTGACTATAGGCGGCACGCCAGGCGCGCCGCCGGTTCCTACCCCGCCCCCGCTCGGAGTGCCCGCATAAGGCCGCGGGCGGTTGCTCAGGATAATCCACGGCAGGTAGTTGGGCATGGGCGTGTTCTGCGGGCGGCGCCGCCATTCGCGCTCATACTCGTCATAGGCCGTGTCAATCCGCCGCTGATAGGTGCGCCGGGTAGCCTCCGGGTCGGCGTTCCACATCTTGGGCTGCACGACGGTGGCGACTGCTGCCAGGATGTCGGGAATCTTGGCCTTGTCCACCGTGCCATCTTCCTGAATGGCATCCAGCAGGGCTTTTTCATAAAGCGCCATCTCGGCGTCGGGCTTGAGCACTTCCATCTGCAACGGGTGCTGGTCGACGATGTTGACGATGCCCCGCTGCTCCAACGCCAGCACGATCAGGGCGATGGTCTTGGTCGAGTTGCCCATATAGAACGCGGTCTCGATGGCGTTCAGGTCGGGCACGACCCCCGGCGTCTGGAAGGTTTCAATCTCGATCTCGGGCGGCTCATAGGTGGGCTTGGGCTTGCGCTTGCGCAGGGCAAACACCAGCGATATCAATACCCCGATGGTCACGAAACTTCCGGTACAAATCGTCAACTGCAACGCCGCGCCGGTAAGGCCCAGCGGCCCCGTGGGCACCGACGTTGCCGTCGGCTGCACACCGCCACCCGCCGGGGGCACGCCATCCGTTGGCCGGAGCGGGATGGGCGTCTCCGCCGTGGTGGTGATATAGCGGGCGGGCAGGTAGAATCGGGGCTGCATATTCGTCTCGGGCGGAAGATTGTCCTCGGCCACGAAAATGGACAGATAGGAGATGCCCGATGGCTCGTCGGGCGTGGCAAAATAGACCCACCGATCAAAATTCTCGGGGTCTTGGGCGATCAGGCCAGTCTCGTCCACAATGGCGTCCGTCACCTGTTCCGCCTCGGTGACCCCTTCGGGCAGCGGAATCGGCAAGATGTAGCGGATTTCCTGCCGCTGGATGGGCAAGGCCCACTGGAACGGCGACCACACGATCAGCCGATAGTCCTCGCCGTTGATCTGTGTCGGGTCAAACACCGAGCGGTCCACGGTATAGCGCACAGTGACCTGGTATTGCTCTCCCTGGCGGGTGGGTCGCTCGAAATTCACCTGATAGAATTCGGGGCCGCCGGTGAGGTCGACGGTAAACGCCCCGTCCGGCCCCTGCCCGCTGGAAGAGACGATGGTATGATCTCGCGGGAAAGGCCCCATCTCCTGAATACGCTCACGCCCTTGTTGCAGCTCGGTGAACGTCAGGGTATAGCGCACGTCCAGCCGCCCATCGTTCAGCACGACGACGTACGCATCCACCAGGTCCAGGCGCACAGGGTCTTGCGCCAGGACCGGCATTGTCACCAGTAGAAGCGTCAGAAGGACGAGTATGGGTATTGCGATTCGACGCATGGTCAGTTCCTCCCCCTACGAAATGAAAACCTCTGTTGCAAGACGCGCCAGGCAAACCGGGGCAGCGCCAGCATGCGCCGCCAACGCCACGGCTCGTGCCAGAGACGGTGCAGCCACTCCAGCCCCGCCCGTCGCATCCACAGGGGCGCGCGCACGGCCACCCCCGCAATAAAATCGAACGTGCCCCCCACTCCCATGCAGACCGGCACGCCCAGCCGCCCTAGATTACGGTGAATCCAAAAGTCCTGGCGGGGCGCGCCATAAGCCACGAACAGCAGGTCGGGCGACGCGGCTACAATCCGCGCCACGATTGCCTCTTCTTCCGTCGGGTCGGGGGCCCCGGCATACGTGCCGACGATTTGCAGCCCAGGATGTTCGCGCTGCAACACTGCGGCGGCCTTTTCCGCCACCCCCGGCGCAGCACCCAACAGGTACAGCCGATAGCCACGCGCCTCGCTCAACCGGGCGATCAGCGGGACAGTATCAGATCCCGTCACCCGCTCTTGCAAGGGTTGGCCCAACAATCGCGCGGCCCACAGCAGTCCGGCCCCATCCGGCAACGCGAGAGCACATCCCTCTAGCACTACGCGAAACGCGCCGTCTTGTTGCGCTCGCATGACAAATTCGGGGTTCACCGTCGCGATTTGATGGGGCGGCCCCTCGGCGATAAAGCGTTCGATCAGGGCGAGCGTTTCGGCGGTAGTAACATTGTCCACCCGCACGCCCAGGATGTTCACGGATTCCATGCCTGCGTCCGTTCTAGTGGGTTGCGCCGATCCCCCTCACCCCGACCCTCTCCCAAGGGGAGAGGGAGCCAGACGCCTTCTCCCAGGGGAGAAGGTGCCCCGGAGGGGCGGATGAGGGAACTCCCCATTACCCAACTGCGGCAACCAGCGCGCCCAGCACTTGCTGCGCGCAGCGCTGCCAGCTAAACGCCTGCGCCTGGCGGCGCCCCCGCTCGATCATGCGCAACCGTAATTGTTGATCTGAGCATACTTGATCCAGGGCGCGTGTCAAAGCGCGCACATCCGCCGGGTCGAACAGCAGCGCCGCATCCCCCGCCACCTCCGGCAGGGAAGAGACGTTGGAGCAGATCACCGGCGTGTCACAGGCCATCGCCTCCAGCACCGGCAGGCCAAACCCCTCGTACCAACTGGGCAGCACGTAGGCCAAGGCCCCGCTCAACAGGGCGGGCAAATCCTCGGCAGGCGCATAGCCAGTGAACACCACCCGCTCGGCCACCTCCAGGCTACGGGCCAGAGCCAGGATTTGCTCGTATAGCCAGCCCTGCTTGCCTACGATCACCAGGCGGACGTCGGCGGCCTGCGGCTGTGGAGCAGCCGACGACTGCTCGGCCACCCACGCCGCAAAAGCCCGCAAGAGCGTTTCCAGGTTTTTGCGCGGATGAATAGTGCCCACATACAGGAAATAGCGCGGCCCCGTGCCATAGCGCTGGCGCACCTGCTCTAATACCACCGGGTCGGTTACCGGCTGCATCCCCTCCGCCCCCGCCGGATAGGCTACGACCATCTTGGCCGGATCAACCCCATAGCAACCGGCCAGATCGTCGCGGGTCGCCTCGGAATCCACGATCACCCGCCGGGCCACGCGCGCGTTAAACCGGGTGGCCCAATCCAGATAGCGACGCGCGGAAGGGGTGTGGGCTTCGGGATAGTGCAGATAGCCCAGATCGTGCACGGTAGCCACGCAATGCCGGGGATGCACCAGCGGCAGCACGTGTGCGGGCACAAATAGCACGTCTGGCGGATGGCGCGCCACCTCCCAGGCCAGCCGGATATGCGTCCACAGCCGGGGGAAGGAGATCACCCGCCATTCCACCCGCTCGCTGCGGGGGAACAGGTCCGGCTCTGGCGCGCCGTTGAAATACAGCCGGAAGCGATGCGCGGCCCCTTCCTGTAAAAGCGCCCGGATGAGGTACAGGGAATAGTTTTCGGTTCCGGTGCGCTGAGGAACGGCGGCCCGGCTGGCATCCACTCCGATCAGCATGCTATTTCTTGCGTTGCACCAGATATTGGATCACCAGGCCAATCCCCACCAGCACCAGCAAGAGCGGCCACAACCTGGCCAACTGTCGCCCCAACTCGGGGTCGAGAGCGCCGTAGGTGAAAGCAAATCCCACGCCGCCCACGATCAGGGCGGCCACCCCCAATGCCAGGCTGGCGATGGCACGCGGCGTAAACAGCCATTCGACCAACCATCCCACACCAGCAATCGCCGGGAAGATGGGCCACAGTTGAGCCATGTCGCCCCATTCCGCTGGGCCCACAGTAATATAGAGGAACACGATGCCGCTCAACGTGCCCACGATGCCGAACCAGATGCCTCCCGAATCACGGGGCTCGTCGCCCAAGCCGCTGATGAAAGAGGCTATCCCTCCGACAATCAGGATGACGGGCCACAGGCGTTCCATGCTGACCCATTCCACCCCCAGAGATGACAACAGGGCCCAGATGCCGATCAGGATCAGGAGAATGCCAGGAATCACTGCCCTTTTGTTCATAGAAGCTCCTTGCTACCCCCTATTGGGTAGTCGTTCGTCGATCAGCCACCGCTCAGTGCACGACGGTAGAAATCACCTGCGCAGCGCCCGCCAATAGCAATGCTGTCGCTATTTTACTATCGTTTTCCCCGTTTGCCAGCGCGATCAGGCAACCACCCCGCCCCCCGCCGGAGAGTTTAGCCCCTTTGGCCCCAGTTTCTCTGGCCACCTCGATCAACCGATCCAATTCCGAGCTGGAAACTCCTATCTCCCGCAGCAGGAACTGGTTTTCGTTCATCAGCGACCCCAGGGCCTCCACATCACCCACGGCAATCGCCTGTTTGGCAGCGTCCACCACCTGTTCCACGCCGTCGAACAGCGTCTCGTAGCGCGGGCGGTCCGCCTGCCATTGTTGGCGCACATCCGCCACGGTATCCCGCGTGCGGGAGGGGACGCCGGTGTCAGCGACGAGCAGCGTAAAGGGGCGGCCCACCCAAAAGATATCCATGCGCTCCCCTTTGACGAAATAGACCGGCTTTTCAAAGGCGACCACCGTGTTGTCGATCCCGCTGGGCGTGCCGTGAAAAACGATCTCGGTCTGGTACGTCAGGTCCGAGATGGCGCTGGCGGTGATAAACCGGCCATAGTGGTGCGCCAACGCGCGCACCAGCGCCGTGGCGATGGCGGCGCCGCTCCCCAGCCCCCTGGCAATGGGGATTTGCGAGCTGACCCGCACGGTCAGTTCCAACCCCTCAGAGGATAGGTCCAGATATTGCAGCGTGTTCCGCACCGTCACCTGCAAGGCGCGGGCCGTGTCCGAGTCGTAGGTCTCGTCCAGGCGATAGGTCTCGCCCAGATCCTCGGCCACTAACAGCACGCCCCCACCCGCAGACCCATCCTCCACCTGAGCGGTGGCCCGCAGATCGCTAACCGGCACGGCAATGGCCGGTCTGCCGTACACCACGGCATGTTCGCCAAACAGGATCGCCTTCCCCGGAGCGGAAGCCGTTGTCAACAGGAACCCCCTTGGTTAAACCACTGCTGGCACCCACCCATTGCCACTTGAGCAGCCCTATTCCTGCTCCTGAGGATGGACTTCACAGGTCACGTGCATCAGGCCAAGGTCAGACGGGATCAACTGCTTGTAATAGTCTGGCGGTTTGGGGTCGCGGGCAACGATCGAGATAATGGCGCTGTAGATGCCCGGGCCAATCGCCCACAGGTGCAAATCAGCCACCCGACTGCCATCCCCGTTTTCGATGCAGTCGCGAATTTCCTCCCGCAGGTGCTCGGAGGACTGCTTGTCGAGCAGAACGGCGCTGGTAGAGCGCAACAGGCCCCACGACCAGATCGCCACCATCACTGCTCCGACGATTCCCATCGCCGGGTCCATCCAGACAAAGCCGAAATACTTGGCCGCCAGCAGGGCGAAAATCGCCAGAAACGACGTCAGCGCATCGGCCAGCACGTGCAGATAAGCAGACCGCAGGTTATGGTCGTGGTGGTCCGCATGGTGATCTTGGTCGTGATCGCGATGCTCAGCAGCCTGTTCGTGATGGCCGTGGTGATGCTCGTGCCTATCCCCCAGGATGAACATCGAGGCCCCATTGACGACCAATCCGAGCACGGCCACCAGGATCGCCTGGTTGAACGCAATCTCTGTCGGGTGGATCATCCGCCCGATGCTTTCCGATGCCATAATCAGCGCAAAGGTCGCCAACAAGACCGCCCCCGTAAAGCCCCCCAGCGCGTTGACCTTGCCGGTGCCAAAACTGAACTGCTGATCGTGGGCGTGCTGCCGGGCATAGATGTAGGCAAAAGCATTGATGCCCAGGGCCACCGCGTGCGAGGCCATATGCAGGCCATCGGCGAGCAAAGCCATCGAGCCAAAGGTGAGGCCGGTGACGATTTCCACCGCCATCATGGTGCTCGTAATGGCGATTACGAGCAGTGTGCGCAGCTCGCCGGGCCGCTTGCGGTCCTGGCCGAACGCGTGCGAGTGCTGCCAGCGATCGAGATTAATGGAATATGTCTTGGTCATATCGGACAACAGATTTTCTAGCTGCTGGAATCCAACGGGGCAATGAGCAGTCAACGTCACAGGTCGCCTGCCTGTGGGCGACCCATCAAAAGCACTATACCTGAGCTGATAGAGGCTGTCAAAGAACTGTGGGACGCAGGCGCCAGGTAGCCGCGCCATCCTGGCGCGAGCTTGCGCGGCACGATGCCGCGGCTACTAATGGGGGCTGTCAAAGGGCTGTAGGGCGCTGGCACCGGACAAAAAACCGACGGGCACGCACCATAACGCGCACCCGTCGGCAGGCAATGCTCATCGCTAACAACCCATCTCTGCTAGCTACTTTTTTTCCTTCTTTTCAGGGGTCACATGCACCTTGATGGTTTCGCTCCTGACTGCGTTACCGGCTGCATCGGTGGCGACCACCTGGATGGTATGCGTCGCGGTGTAGCCGCCCACCGATGCGAGGGTCAGGCCACCGGGCCCGGTCACAGTCCAGGAAATCCCGCCACCCGGCGATTCCACAACGCGCGTCGTAGTGATGGCGTCGCCCTGCTGGATAATGCGGGTAAATACGCGATTATCCCCTTCTGTCGTCACCTCCATCCGCAGGATGCCTTCGGGGGTCTCCTGTTCCACGGGCGCGGGCAGGTTAAAGTCGTATTCCGGCCTGACGGCATCCGTCATCTTGAGCATCCACATCATGGTATAAGGAGCCACCGTGGAATACCCCAGCGACCTGCCATCCAGGAAGAACTCGACCCGTTTCATGGAGACGTTGTCCTCTGCCTCCACCTGGATGTTGATCCACTCGTCCTTACCCCTCTCGAACACCTGCCCCTCTGTTGGCGACAGGATGTACAGACTGGGCGCCGAGTTATCCACCAGGACGGGGATCTCGATGCGGCGCACGTTACCACCGTCCACCACCGAGAGCCGCAGTGTATACAGGCCATCCAGACTGCGCGTGTCCCAAGTTTCTAGCAGGTTATTCTCCACCCGATGGCCATGCTCCGGCCCGATGGAGTACCAGACACCGGGGTTCATGCCAGGGCCGAACTCCAGCCAGTATTTCTCCTGGCCACCGGCCCGCGCATTCCCCATGATGGACACGATGCCATTCACGCTGCCCAGCGCCTTGGGGCTGGTGATAGCGACGTCGCTATTCGCCAGGTTGGGGCCATGCAGGTCGCAATAGTCATCAGGGGGCTGGGGGATTCCCTGCTCCCGCACCCAGTTTTCCGCCTCAGACGGAAAGATGCTAAAGACCTTGGTTTCCACCTGATCGGCAGGGCAATACACCGTCGCCAGCTTGCCGGTCTCCTTGCAGATGCGGAAGGGATAGTGTACGTCATCCGTCTCCGTGGGCATGCCGCCGTCTTTCATAAAGACCTCTTGGACGCGCCCACCAGAGTATGCACCGGGCAACTTGCCCGACACGCTATCCACGATAGCCGTCTCGATGCCAGCGGGGCGCGCGAACCCTTCCACGGGAAGGCCATCGTGCAGCCACTCCATGAGGGCGTTCCAGATAGGGCCTGCCACCCGCACGCCAGGAGCGTTCTTCATCTTCTCATGATCGGTGTTGCCGACCCAGACACCCACCACATACTGCGGGGTATACCCCACCGTCCAACCATCATAGTAGTCGTTCGTGGTGCCCGTCTTGACCGCCGCCGGTCGGTCCTTCAGCACCAGGTTGCTCTGCGCACCAAACCCTGGGGTGCGCGCCTGGTTGTCGGCAAGAATGTCGGTGATTAGAAATGCGATCTCGGGTCGGATTACTGGCTGTGTTTCCCGCTGACCATAGTCCAGCGGATTGCCGTTGGCATCCGTCACCTGCAGGATAGCCACCGGGTCCAACCGGCGCTCGCCAGACTCGATCAAGCTGGCAGGGCGCGTCTGGCCGACCATCGTTCCGCCATTGGCAAACACGCTGAAGGCGTAGGTCATGTCTAGCACGGTTACGTCATAGCCACCCAACGTCACCGACAGGCCATAGACGGGAGCATCCAGCGTGGTAATGCCCATCGCGCGGGTCGTATTGACCACGCTCTCGGTGCCCACTTCATATGCCACCGCCACTGCCGGGATGTTGTATGAACAGGCCAACGCCTGCCGCAACAGGACCGGCCCATGATAGTTGCGGGAATAGTTCTCCGGCACGTAAGGGGCCGGGTTGGGAGGGTCGGGGAAGCTGGTACGCACGTCCATAATCATGGTGGCCGGAGTAAAGCCCTGGGCCAGCGCCGTAGCATAGGTGAACGGCTTAAAGCTGGAGCCTGGCTGCAGCGGCGCCAGCGCCATGTTCACCTGGCCGTCGATAGACGCGTCGTGGTAATCCAGGCTGCCCACCATCGCCAGCAACTCGCCGGTTTTCGTGTCCAGCACAGTGATGGCAGAGTTATGGGCGTTATAGGGCTCTCGCATCTCGGCGATTTTTTCGCGGGCAATCTCCTCGGCCTTGGCCTGCACTTCCAGGTCAATCGCCGTGATGACTTGCAGACCGCCGCCATAGACTGCCTCTGTGCCAAACCGCTCCTCGAGCCAGTCGCGCACGTACAGCACATAGTGGGGGGCGACCATGTCGAACCTGGGCGGGGCGATCACCAGTGTCTCCTGTTTCGCCTCCCAGGCTTCCTCGGCGGTGATATACCCCTGCAAATACATCTCGTTCAGGACGACTTCCTGGCGCTTTTTGGCCTCTTCGGGTTCATCTATTGGGTTCAAGGCAGGGGACTGCCCGCAGGGGACGAGCATGGCGGCTTCGGCCAGCGTCAGATCCTGCACCGGCTTGTTGAAATAGGTCTGGGCCGCTGCTTCCACCCCAAAGGCAAAGTGCCCGTAGAAGATGGTGTTCAGATACCACTCCAGAATCTTGTCGCGGCCTTCCATCCCCGGGTATTTTTGCGTTAACTGGTAGGAGAGGATCCATTCCTTGACTTTGCGCACATAGCTGCGCTCAAAGCGCTCTTCGGGGGTCATAATCACGTTGCGGATCAACTGCTGGCTGATGGAGGAGCCACCGCCCTCATTGACTCCCCGCAGTTCGCCCCAGACGGCGCGGGCCACCCCCTCGATGTTGATACCGGCAGGGTTGGTGTAAAAGGTCTTGTCCTCCATAGCAATCGTCGCGTTGCGCAGGTGCTCTGGCATTTGCGACAGAGGGACTTCGACGCGGCGCCCGCCCTCGGAGGGGATGATCTCGTACAGCAACACCTGCCCGGTGCGGTCGTAAATCCGGGTGGTTCTAAAGTCGTTGTCGATCTCGATACCGATTGCCTCTGCGTCAATCTCCCGATCTGCCAGGTCTTGGGTGATATCCTTGGCATAGACGGCATACACGCCAAAACCGAGACCTGCCACAAGCAGTAGTACACCAACAATGGAAAATGAAAACATCGCCAGGGCAACCACGGCGAAGCGGAGGAGCTGTAGTCCTCCGCTCCGCTTGACGGGCCGCCTCTGACGACGAATCAGAGCGATATCCATCTACAATCATCTCCCGGGGTCATGGTGCGGGCGCGTTGACGTCATCTTCCTCATCTTCTTCCGGCACGCCCTCTTCGATCTCTTCAAGCGATTCGAACTCGGAAAATTCATCCGGCGTCAGGCTAGTACCCATTCCGGCCAGCACCGTGGTACCCAAGGACTCGAACGTTGGCTGTGCTACCCTGCCAGCGACCTCTTCCCTGGGCAGCATGTCTTTCGGCTTGAAGCCGGTTCCGGCAGGAATCAACTTACCGATCAGCACGCTCTCCTTGAGACCGCGCAGTTCGTCGATCTTGCCTTCGATGGCAGCGTTCGCCAGCACCGTAATCGTGTGCTGGAACGATGCCGCCGACAAAAAGCTATCGGTGTTGAGCGCCGCCTTGGTGATCCCCAACAGGACAGGCTCGGCCTTGGCAGGCTCCCCGCCCCGCTCCATAATCTCCTGGTTCATTTGCTCAAAGTCGATCCGGTCGGCCAACTCGCCCGGCAGCAACTGGCTATCACCGCTAGAAGTCACCAGCACGCGACGCAGCATTTGCCGCACGATGATCTCGATATGCTTGTCAGAAATTGCCACACCCTGCGAGCGGTATACCTGCTGAATCTGGTTCACCATGTATTCGCGCACCGCTTCGACACCCAGGATAGACAGGATCTCGTGCGGGTTTTTAGAGCCCTCGGTGATCATGTCGCCCGGGCGAATGGTCATCCCGTCGATCACGGCCAGTCGCGCCGTCACGGGGATATCGTATTCGCGCTCTTCCCGCTCCTCATGCGCAACGATGATGGTCGGGCCAGCCTGGTCCGCGCCTTCTTCCAGGCTAACGCGGCCGCTCGCCTTGGCGAGGATATCCTCTTCGCCCTTGCGGCTGGCCAGCGGGTCACCTTCTTTGACCTCTTGGCCATCCTCGACGTGCACCGCATAGTTTCCCGGAACCGCGTGCTCGATGCGCTCGACATCCGTAGCGACAATCGTCACCCAGCGCAGATCGCCATCGGTGCGCACAAAGGCGCGCCCGCCGATCTCAGCGATCACGGCTTCACCCTTGGGGCTGCGCGCTTCGAACAACTCTTGCACGCGCGGGAGACCCTGGGTGATGTCACTGGCGCCAGCCACACCACCGGTATGGAAGGTACGCAGGGTTAGCTGCGTGCCCGGCTCACCGATGGACTGGGCCGCGACGATGCCCACTGCCTCGCCGATATGTACCTCGTGACCGCGCCCCAGGTCGCGCCCATAGCAACGCACGCACAGACCGTGGCGCTGGGAACACGAGAGCGGCGACCGGGTGTATACCCGCGCAACCTTGGCTTCATCGATTCTCTGAGCGATTTCTTCCGTCATCAGCTCGTTCGCTTCGGCCAGCAGCTCGCCGGTACTGGGGTTCATCACGGGTGCCGCCGTAAAGCGGCCGATCAGTCGGTCGACAAAGGGCACGCCGGACTCGCGCGAGCTTGCGGCGGTGATCCAAATACCCTGGGTCGTGCCGCAGTCCTCCAAGTTGATGATCACATCCTGTGCCACGTCCACCAGACGACGGGTCAGATAGCCCGCGTCTGCCGTACGCAACGCCGTGTCTGCCAACCCCTTGCGAGCGCCGTGCGTGGAGATAAAGTACTCCAGTGCGGTCAGGCCCTCACGGAAGTTGGAGCGAATGGGCAGCGAGATAATACGCCCCGACGGGTCAGCCATCAGACCACGCATACCGGCCAACTGCCGAATGGGGGTGATGCCGCCCTTGGTAGCGCCCGAGTTCACCATGATGCCCAGCGGGCTATAGGGATCCAGGGCGCGAGATACTGCTTCGGTCACTTCTTCCGTCGCCTCGGTCCACAACTCGACCGTCTTGACATAGCGCTCGTTATCGGTGATCAGACCCCGCCGATACTGGCGCTCAACCTCGGCCACTCTCAAGTTCACGTCATCCAGGATGACTGCCTTTTGCTCCGGCACCTTGATGTCGTCAATGGCGATGGTTGTCCCAGACCGCATGGCGTACTCAAAGCCGATTTCCTTGATGGCGTCCACCAGGTCGGCGGTGCCTTCCTGGCCAAGCTTCTGATAGCCTTCGGCCACCAGCTTCTTGAGGCCGCCCTTGTCCAGCACGTGGTTGACGAACCGCAATTCAGTCGGCAGGATGGTGTTAAAGAGCACGCGGCCCACCGTTGTATCAATGATCGTAGGCGGTTGCCGCTTGGACGGCTGATAGGCCAGCTTGATCTTGGCATGGATATGCACCTTGCCCAAGCGATAGGCCGTATCCACTTCCTCGAATGAGGAGAAGGCCATTCCGTGGCCCTTCATCCCGTCGCGCTCCAGCGTCAGGTAATAGCACCCCAGTACCATATCCTTGGAGGGGCCAACCTCAGGCTCGCCGTTTGCCGGACGAAGCAGGTTATGGCTGGACAGCATCAACTCACGGGCCTCGCGAATAGCGGCCTCGGACAGCGGTACGTGCACAGCCATCTGGTCCCCGTCAAAGTCAGCGTTAAACGCCGAGCAGACCAGCGGGTGAATATGGATGGCGCTTCCCTCGATCAGCACCGGCTCGAACGCCTGGATACCCAGGCGGTGCAGCGTTGGCGCGCGGTTGAGCAGCACGGGCCGGGTCTTGATGACCTCTTCCAGCACTTCCCAAACCTCGGGAACTTCGCGCTCGATGAGCCGCTTGGCTCCCTTGACGTTGATCGCGTGGTTATATTCCACCAGCTTCTGCATGACGAACGGGCGGAACAACTCCAGCGCCATCCGCTTGGGCAGGCCGCACTGAGACAATTTCAGGTGCGGGCCGACCACGATTACGGAACGCCCGGAATAGTCCACGCGCTTGCCCAGCAGGTTACGACGGAAGCGGCCTTGCTTGCCCTTGAGCATATCGGACAAGGACTTGAGCTGGCGGCGTCCGCGCAGAGAGATGGCCTTGCCGCGGCGGCTGTTGTCGATCAGCGAGTCCACAGCCTCCTGCAACATGCGCTTCTCATTGCGCACGATCACTTCCGGCGCTTGCAGCTTGATCAGGTGCTTCAAACGGTTATTCCGGTTGACCACACGCCTGTACAGATCGTTCAGGTCGCTGGTGGCAAACCGCCCACCATCCAACTGCACCATCGGGCGCAGGGCAGGCGGAATAACCGGCAGCACCTTCAGAATCATCCATTCGGGCCGGTTGCCCGACTTGCGCAGAGCCTCGACCACTTGCAGGCGCTTGATGGCCTTCTTGCGACGCTGCTTCGAGCGGGTGGTCCTGATCTCCTGATGCAGCTCCTCGGCCATTTTGTCCAGATCGATCTCGGAGATGATGCTATGCACCGCCTCCGCGCCCATGCTGGCCTGGAACACGCGCCCCCACTTGTCGCGCAACTCCCGGTAACGGGTCTCGTTGAGCAACTGCTTGGGCCGCAGGGCCATCAGGTCTTCGCGCTCCTCTTCGTAACGCGCGCGAATTTCGTCGACCCGCCGATCAAGAGCAACCTGCACGATTTCTCGACGCTTCTCTGCCTCGCTGGTAGCCTTGGATTCCTTGGTATCCACCGGCTTGAGCAGGCGGTCCTTCTCCATAGAGAATTGCTCTTCGATCCGGCTCAGCTCATCCTGCACGATCTTGTTGAACGAGGTAATATGCTCGCGCCGAATGATCTCCCCTTCGGGGATAATCAACGTCTCGGTGGGCGCAAAGATCATATTCTCGGGGGCCGCTTTGTCTCGATTAGCCTCGAGGCGCTCCCGCACGCGCGTGGCCTCGCTCATCATCCCCTCGATGGCCTGGTCACGGCGCTGCTGGATGTCCTCATCCACTTCCTGCTCTCTGGCTTCGGCGGCCTGGGCCTGCTCGCGGAGCTGGATATCGATGGTCTCGATCTCGCCTTGCTGCTCCTTGGTCAGGCGCGAGATTTCGCGCTCCATTTCATCGTCGAGTCGACGCAGCGCCCGCTCGCGAGCACCCTCGTCGATGGAAGTGATCACATACTGTGCGTAATAAAGTACACGGTCCAGATTGCGTTGAGAAATATTCAACAAAAGGCCGAGATAACTCGGCGAGCGGCGTGTATACCAAATGTGGGCGATTGGCGTAGCCAGTTCGATGTGGCCCATCCTTTCGCGACGCACACGCGAATGGGTGACTTCAACACCACACTTGTCGCATTTGATCCCGCGGAAGCGAACTTTTTTGTACTTACCGCAGTAGCATTGCCAGTCCTTCGTAGGACCGAAGATTGCCTCGCAGAACAGGCCATCTTTTTCGGGACGAAGTCGGCGGTAGTTAATTGTCTCTGGTTTGGTTACCTCCCCAAAAGACCATGAGCGAATCTGTTCCGGAGAAGCCAAGCTGATCCGCAAGCTGCTAATTTCATTAAGTTCCAATTCGCCCTCCTGTGCAGAGACCTTAAAAGAAAGACCACTCACCCATTATCTAGACAGCACAAAAAGTCCCGGCCAACTTGCTCCGTTTCTGCGATGACGGATAAGAGAACCGAGACTCCTACCATAGAGTATGGCGGCACAATTGCCCAAGGATTTCTGGCTGGTCAAATAATTGATGAGCATCAGCAAAGAACATTTTCCACGAAAAGGTATTATACGCCGCTCGTGCCAGCCTGTCAAATACGGTGAGCGAAAAATTGGAGAGTATAATCACTTGACTGACGGCCACCTCAGCGCCGGCAGCGCCGGTCAAGCCGTCAGCGCCAGTCAAGCTGGCGGTCGGCATTTGACGAATGTGCCTGGAACAGACTATGATGCGGAATGCACTTCAAGACATGGTCGCTCAGCAGATGAAACGCTATCTTTATCTGATAATTCTCCTCGTCGCCTGCCTGGGGCTGCTTGCCAGCCCCCTGATCGCGCGCGCCGCCCCATCGTTGCAGACAGCGCCCACAACCACTACCACGTCGCTGATCCCCGTGGATGGCGCTGGTTTCGTGCGCCTGGTGGCCTATGTCCTGAAAACGGACCTGGCCTGTGAGGAAGGTGGCTGTGCGGTGCGTGTACGGCAAACCTATCGCCTGCACAACCGGGACCGGGTGCAAGAGGCCAGGCTGCGCCTGACCTTGCCCGCCAATGGGCAGACGTTTGCTCAAGCCCCTGCCTTAACAGACGCACGGGGTACCCCTTTCGTTCCGGCTTCGCAGACTGATTCCGGCAATCCCATCTGGGAGATCACCCTGGGGCGCAACGAGCAGCGCGAGTTGATCCTGACATACACCCATGCGCTCGACGCGCTCCCCTTTATCCGCTGGGAGGCGGACCTGCCGGGGCTGGCCCCTTGGGGTGTGATCGACGGGGTGCGCATCGAATTCGGACTGCCCCACTATCTGCCCGAAAGCGCCTTTGTGCACGTCGAGCCGAGCAATTACCTGCCACAAACTGCCTCCCTCGTCTGGGAATACGAGCAGCCGCCCAGCTTGCCCCCCACGCGAGTCTGGATGTACGCACCCGCCACCTGGGACAAGCTGTCCAGCCTGCAAGCGACGAACGCGCACCATGAGCTGGCCGGGCTGTATGGCGAATTGGCCCGGGCCGCTGCACAAGAGGGCATCCCCTGGCCCGACCCGTTCGACCAGATTGTGGCCGAGCTTCAAACAGCTATCCAGGCGGACCCCAACCAGACGGCGGCCCGCATGGACCTGGTCAAAGCCTATCGGCAGCGGGCCGACCAGCAACCCGACCTGCGCCTCAACTATCTGATCCTTTCGGCCCAGGAATTGGCCCATCTGCTGGCCCTCCAGCCGGACAATGCGAACCTGGCCGAACAGTTGAGCCAGGCCTACTACGAGGCGGCTACGCTCGCCAGCCAGGCGCACGACCCCGCCGGAGCGTTGCTCTATCTCAAAAAGGCTTCCGAAGTCCCCGGCGCGCAATTGGACGAGATCACCCGCACAAAGGAAGACTTGACCCTGCGCTGGGCCGTGGAACTGGCCGACCAGGGGCAGGTGCAGGAGGCGCTGGAACTGCTGGACGACATGGTGCCGCCGCAGGTCACGGATACCATCGTGCGCTATGCCCCGCCCTTTACCGCCCTGCACACCGAGATCACGCTGAATCCCACCGAGCGGGTGGCCCGCTACGATCTGACGCTGTATGCGCCAGTGGCCGAGCGGACGCTGGCCCGCTTGCAAGCCCTTTCCGAGCAACTGGCCTTGAACAGCGGCATCTCCACGAGCCTGGAAGTGGCCGAGGAACACGCCACATTGGAGGTGCGCGTGCCCTATAGCTCCCCGGCCCACCTTCAACAGCAGGCCGCCACCCTGCGCCAAGCCCTGGCCGCGGATGCGGATTTCCTGTCGACCAACGTGGCCGCCGCCTGGCAGACCACGCCCGAGGTTTATGCCCTGGAGCAAGAGCTGTGGTATGACCGCTACCTGTACCTGGAGCTGGCCGGAACCGACTCACTCCAGGCCGCCTGGGATGATCAGTCCCAGTACATCAGTTGGCGGACGGTAGAACTGCGCACGACCGAGGCCGCTTCCGAGCGAGAGCAACTGGAGCAACGCCTGGCGCTACTCGCCCTGCAGGAGCAACGCGCCGTCTGGGAGCAACTCCCCACGGGAAGCTATAGTGTCTACCAGGTGGAGTATGCGGAGGGCCCCTTTGCACCGCAAGACCTGCGCTGGCTGGTTCCCTGGGGTCACTCGCGCGACCTCCGGTTCACGCATACGGCCTATCGCTGGAACATGATCCTGCCGGTGACGGGCGGGGTGGTCCTGCTCCTGCTGATTATCCTGATCCTGCTGGCTTACCGCAAGCGCCCGGCAAAGCGATAGGTGGTATCCCCACCCCCTCACCCTCGGCCACTACGTGGCCGTTCCCGCTCCCCAAGGAGAGGGAACCAACCGACAATCGGGCACCTCTACCACCTTCTTCCGCAGGAGAAGCCTTCTCCCTGGGGGAGAAGGTGCCCTCGGCTCAATGAGCCGCTGGGGCGGTTGAGGGAATCTCCGTGACACATGCTAGAGCAGGATGAATTTACCATAACATTCGCCAACAATATCTTCCATAACGCGCTCTGCCGCCGTTCCTGGCGGCATCTTATTTCCTCTAAATCCGATCTCCCTTCGGCCTTACTCCCCGTTCCAGGACGAATCCTCGATCAGCTCTTCGATAGGCTGTTCCGCGCTGCTTTGCTGCACCTTGATCCAGTCGATCACCGGCTGCCGCCAGAGGATACTGGTCTCGTAAGGCTCTGGGTCATACTTCTGGAAGGGATAGCTGTCACTGTAGTACATATAGTCGGTGACCAGCAGTTGGTACGTGGCGTTCGGATCGAGTGTGGAGCCATCCTCCAGCGTGATCTTGCCGTTCTTCTGCTCAATTCCCCCGATCACCACCACATACCCCGACCTTTTGATGGCGGCCTGCACCTCTTCGCCGGTCACGTCCAGCAAGAGGATGCTGTTATCAAAGGGGAACACCCCCACCACGTCGCCCACGGTGATCTCGCCCTTGTCGATTCCCGCGCGAAAGCCGCCCGTGTTGCTCATGGCTACCTCCGCCTCGGGATAGGCCCACAGCCAGCTATCCACCAACAGGTTATGCATCTCGCCAGACTGCTTGCTGATCCCCTTGGTGGTGTAGCCGATCACCTCACCCAGCACCACATCCACCCGCTCGACCCACTTGTCTAGCAGGGCCACCACATCCGATGGCGGCGTCAGGCTGTCGTCCGACTTGTTGACCGCCACGCTCACCGCCTCTTGCTCGCTTTCCACTACCTGCTTGCTCTCCGGGTCGTACACCAGTCGCACCTGGATATAATCCTCCCAGCTTCCGCCACTGGTGGCTACCAGCGCCCCGCCGGACGTGCTGGTGCGCGTCCGGTGATCGTGGCCGCCCAGGAACAGGGAGATGTCCAAATCTTCCACCTGCTCGGCCAGCACGACCAGGTTGTCGCCGGGGACGTGAGAGAGCACGATCAGCACCTCCGCGCCCTGCTCGCGCAGCACAGGCACCCAGCGCTCCAGCGCCGGTTCATACTCCCCGAACTCTAGCCCCGTCAGGTTTAGCGTCGAGGTAACACTTGGAGTGTTTTCATAAGCCAGCCCGATGATGCCCACCGTCACGCCGTTCACTTCGGCCAGCATATAAGGCTGCACCCAGTCGGGTAATTCGGTGGTCCCCTCCAAGTAGAGGTTGGCCGCCAGATAGGGGAATTGCGCTTCGCCGATGCGTTTGATCAGCATGTCCTGACCAAAGTCGAACTCGTGGTTACCGACGGTTGCGGCGTGATATCCCAGCGCGTTCATCACTTCCATCACCGGCTCCCCCTCGAACCAGGTCGAGATGGCCGGTCCCGTCCAGCTATCGCCCCCGCTTAACAGGAGGGTGTTGGTCGCCGGGTCGTGGGGGTTGTGGCCGTTCGCCAGCCAGATGGCCGCCGCATATCCCGCCCCTCCGCGCCAGGATTCCTTGTTCTCGGTGGGCAGCAGGTAGCCGTGTTCATCGTTCGTGTGCAAAACAATGATCTCACGCGGCCCTGTGACCAGCTCTTTCGACGCGGCAGGTAAAGGAGCGGCCTGTTTCGTCGCTTGTGGCGTTGCCGTAGGCTCGCCGGTAGCCGGGGCAACCGTGGAGGTGGTGGCCACCGCCGTGGTGGTCGGTTCCCCAACTAGCAGCGGATCGGTAGGCTTTGGCTGGGTCAGCTCGCGAGCAACCCAAATGACCAGTACGATGGCCAGCAACACCAGCGTCTGGCGTGGTGTCAGACGAGTAGTGGTGCGGGTACTGCGACGATGCAAAGTGGACATGACGCGCTCCGATGATGGGATGGGATGAAATGGCAACTACTAGCGGGTCAACCACGCCCCATCTACAACAACTACTGATCCGTGGCAATAGCTGGATGCGTCCGAAGCCAAAAAGACCGCCGCGCCTTTTAGATCTTCCGGCGAACCCCAACGGTCAGCGGGAATGCGGGAGAGGATGGCTGGGGCGCGCAGAGGGTCGTTGACCAGCGCCTCATTCAGATCGGTCAGCATATAACCCGGCGCGATGGCGTTCACGTTGATATTCTTGGAAGACCACTCGTTGGCAAACTCGCGGGTGAGGCCCAGGACGGCGTGCTTGGATGCGGTATATGCTGGCACCAGAATTCCCCCCTGGAAAGAAAGGGCCGATGCGACGTTGATAATCTTGCCGCCGCCGTGCTCCAGGAAATAGCGGGCCGCCGCCTGAGACAGGAACATGACGCACTTCATATTCACGTGCAGCACCGTTTCCCAATCGTTTTCCGGGAACTCGACGGCTGGGTGGCGGATGTTGATTCCGGCGTTGTTCACCAGGATATCAATCCGCCCCAACTCTTGCACCGTGCGTTCCACCAGCCCATTCAAGTCGGCCACGCTGGCCTCAGCCAGGTCGCAGGGCAAAGGCAGGAAACGGCGGCCCAGGGCTTTTACCTGTCGGCCCGTCTCCTCGCACGCGCCGCGCGAGACAGCCGCGATATCTGCCCCAGCCTCTGCCAGCCCCAGGGCGATCCCCTGCCCCAGCCCCCGGCTCGCGCCGGTTACCAGAGCTACTTTGCCGTTCAACGAGAATTTGTCCAGTATCATGCCGTATCCTTTCTGTTGTGGAATGTGATGTTGCGCTATGCCTCGCGACGCGCGCCCTGGACAACGCCCTAGATCTGCACCACCCACACCGGCACAAACATATCCGGGGCCAGCAATGACCCGCTTTCCGCCGTGGGATCATCCTGGGCGATGCCGTGCAGCCCATGAGAGCCGACGATCAGCAGCAGGGTATCCGATGGCAAGGCCTCGATGATGGCGTGGATGCGCGCATCCAGTGTCGTCAGCGCCGCCTCTTCCTCGTCCGAACGCACCCCGTGGGCGCGGGCCACCTGCTCCAGCCCGCCCATGTGGACAAGCAGCAGATCGGGCATCTGCTCACGGATCACCGGCAACGCCTGCTGCAAGGTGGTCTCACCGGGCAACGTATCCTCAGCGGCGTCTTGTTCTGGCCCGATAGTTGTCGTAGCGGGCAGGTCCAGGACCGGGTTCGCCAGATGGACGACCAGGCTGGTTTTGCCTGCTTCAGTCAGCGCATGGAAAAGCGTGTCCACATCGCCCAGGGACATCTCTGGCTGTAGCACGCCGTTGCGTTCGGGCGTGGTCCCCGTAGCCAGGGCAGCCAGGGCCACCTGGGGCACGCTAGGGTAAACGGTCACGCCCAGCTTGGGCGCTCCCAGGCTATCCAACAGGGGGGTAATACGTTCTCCTTGCACCTGCTGGTAACGACGATAACCCAGGCCATCCACGGCGACCACGGCCACGTGGCGCGCTCGCAGGTTGCCCAGGCTGAGGCCCGACGATTGCCGGGGCGAACGCACCTGCAACGCCCCGGCAACCGTCGGAGCCAGATCAATCAGGTGCACTCTCCCCCGCGCCGCTTCCGC